>OGNC01000108.1_pt1 | contig 72682 bp, 69 predicted proteins | sample 1573311 | NCBI WGS metagenome assembly OGNC01 (sample SAMEA2581889, study PRJEB24529) | metagenome | biome: Human gut stool | place: China | collected 2011
ATGCACCGTGCAGCGCTGGTATTTGGCGTCCGGGAACACCTCGCCCACGGCCTCCAGCATCCCCATGCACTTGTCGCCGACGATGAGCTTTACGCCGTCCAAGCCGCGTTCACGGAGCCATTGGAAGAAACTGACCCAGCTGGCCTTGTCCTCCTTCATGCCCTCGGCGGCTCCCAAAACCTCACGAAAACCGTCCTCATTCACGGCGATCGCCACCAAAACAGCTACATTTTCGTACTCTCCACCCCAGTTGCGGCGCAGGTAGATGCCGTCCACATAGACGTATGGATACCGTCCGCCCTGCAAGGGGCGGTTGCGCCAATCCTCGATGTGAACGTAGGCTTTCTTGTTCAGCTCGCTGATGGTGGCGGGCGAGACCTTGCTGCCCCACAACGCCTCCGTGATGTCCTCCACCCGGCGCACGGAAACGCCTGCCAGGTACATCTCGATGAGGGCCTCCTCCACGCTGCTCTCCCGGCGGCGATACCGCTCGATGATGGCGGTTTCGAAGGATACGCCCTTGAGCCGCGGCATGTGGAGCGTAACGTCACCGGAGGTCGTGGTAAGGTTCCTGTCGTAGTGACCGCTGCGGTAGCCCTGACGGGCCTCGCTGCGCTCGTAGCGCGCCGCCTGCGTCAGGGACTCCGCCTCCTTCTCCAGCAGTTCGTTCAGGGTTTCTTCTACACTTCCTCGAACTAATTCTTTGAGCTGCCCCTTGATAATTTCCTCATTCAGCTGTACAATTTTCTCGGACATAGTTTGCTGTCTCCTTTCAGAATGGTGTGTCGTGACTTCATTCTACCAGAGCCTGCAAGCTATGTCTTCTTTTATGCTCTTTCCAATTTGCCGTACTTGAATTCTTGCTGCCACAAAGCCGATTTTTTTATCATCCGTCATGCCAATCATGGGCGAATTATCCAGATCATCTATCATATACTTGGGGCGGTTATTTTTGAAGATAACAGCCTGACCGTTCTTTTTGGCAATCCGCGTTACACGGAAAAATTCTGATTTGCTTCCGTCACAGAGACGATCGTGTTCGTATCGATGGTCATGAGAACACCTACGCAAGTTATTATACACACAAATAGGTGAAATACAACCTACCACATTGTAGATTCATGGTCGAGTCCATTGTGGTAAGTCTCCAACAGCTTTATCGCTTATTTGGAGCTGGTGCAGGAGCGGCAGCCTGTTCCGATAGAACAGTCCATTCCAAGGCTACGCCGAAAGGAGGTCTCGCCGAGCGGCGATTACAAATCGGTACAGTTTTCTCCGCAAATGAGGTCATTATCGTTGTATCTATGTATGGAAAAGTTCGACTGCAAATTGCAGTCGAACTCAGTCTGTCGAAAAAGTCCAGCAAATGCTGGGCTTTTTCGACAGACTGAAGCGGCAGTCCCACTATGGGGCTGCCGCTTTTTCTTTCTTTTTTACGCATTCCAACAGAGGTTCTCGATTTCATCCTCGGTCAGGCCGATGGTTCCATCCAGCATTTTGTTCATAAACTCGACCTGCTCTTCTTCAGAGAGGTCATCCGCATATTCCAGAATGTTGCTGATGATTCTGCCCGCGGCACCGTCGACGGAAAAATTCTCAAGAATCCAGTTGAAAGCGTCTTCTCTTGTTTTCTGTTTTTTCATGGTTCTTCCTCCTGATTTGCTGACTCAGTTTGTATAGGATAACATGTCTGCGTCTAAATCGCAAGTCCGCGTTTTACACCGGAACTTCCGGCGTAGCCTCGCCCACCTTCCAACGGATGGTATCCAGCCCGTCGTGAATGATGATTTCGTCGTCCGTGATGGTCACGTCGTGCTCGTCATCCTCCACATCCGGACGTCCGCAGATGTCCTTGTGCTGCTTCGCTCAGTATCCATGCAAAGACCTTGTCTACTGTTTCCTCTGTAAAGCGATGCCGGAAGTTATAGCTCACCGTGGAAAAATGCGGCGTTTCCTCCTGCAAGGGATAACCGAGAAACCAGCGATAGCAATTGTTTGCGCTGACTTCTTCCGCTGTCCGCCGCAGCGAGGGAAGGCCGTACAGATGCTGGATCAGCACCATCTTGAACAACACCACCGGGTCAATGCTGGGGCGCCCATTATCCTCACAATAGAGCGGCTCCACCATTTCATACAGCTGTGTGAAGTCCACCGCTGCATCTATCTTTCGCAGCAAATGCTCCTTCGGCACCAGTTGGTCTATGACTACGAACTCTACCAGATCTCGATCCATTTTCCCGCGTTCCAGCATCTTGCATCACCCTTGCCCATTCTACCATATCTATCAGAAAAAGCCCAGCTCCAGCTGGACTTTTTCGACAGACTGAGTCAGAGGAACGTAAATGTTCCTCTGACTTTTTTTATTGAAGGGATATACGCCAGACTTATGCTTGGCCATTCACCAGCTCACGGACGATGGCCTCGCCTGTCAGCTCACTGGTACGGTAGATGTTCTGGCAAAAGGTTTTCAGGCTGAAATCCATGCCTTCGTTCCCCTGATCCAGCAAAATACCAGTAATCGTAAAGCGACGCGCAGGCTGTTTTTCCTGCAATTTGGAGATATACTCTTGCGTGAGAACACACTCGCCGTCGGTGATGAACACAATATCGGCGTTGTCGAAGCCTTCTTCCTGCATCAGCCGCAGAGCCTCGTTCATCGGCGTGCAAAAATCTGTACCGCCGTCGAGGAAAGTCTCAGCCGCGCGCAACTTATCCTCCACCGTTGTTTGCTTCGGAAGAAACAGATCCGTCTGAAATCTCCCGGGACCGGAGAAGTGAACGAGGGCAAATTTGCGTCCCTCGCTTTCCGCGATCTCCAACAGCGTCAATGCAACAGCCTTGCCCCACGCGGCGCATTCGCCTGCGGTGGAGCCGGATTCATCGAGGCAGCAGATGATGTCACCCGCGCCCTTGTAGATGGGCTCACGGCGGCGATACTGCTTGATCTGACGCCGCTGATACTTCCGTAGGAACAGCGGCAGCGTCTCCGGCGCAGCCAGCATAGCAAGCTCCGAGGTCAGCGCACGGGAGAGGTCATTGCCCAGCTCCAGCGAATACTTCTCACCTCGGCCATAGGCGTACCCATTTCGTTTTCCCTGTGCAAATATCTCCCGGAAGCGGCCGAGGTATCGGGAGACATCCCGCAGGCTCTCACTTGCCCGGACACGCTCCAAAAGGGCCAGATTAGCAGGCGTTCTTTGGAGGTTTCCCGGTTCATCGCTCCACGCGCCAATGATGTTCTGTACCTCCTCGGCCCTTTGTGAAGCGGCAGACAGGGCGTGATGGACGATACCACCTACAGCCTCCTTGCTTTGCATCGCGCTGTTGTCGATAAGCTTGGTGACCGCCTCCACCTGCCGGCGCTTGCTTTCCGCTTCATTGGCAGCTTTTATCATGTCCCTGTTCAGAGAGGGATTGTCCGGGTGGGAGGCATCATACTGCTCCAGCAATTCCGCGAGCCGCTGTACCGCAGTTTCCTGCGCCTGCTCCAGCTTTTTCAGTGTATTCAGCGCGTCCTTTTTCCCGCCAAGCTGACGCATCAGTTCGTCTAATTCCTCAGCCGCCGCAGACACAAATTCCGCTGCCGCTTCATAGGCCGGAAGCTCGCGTCCCTCGCACACCTCTTTGAGCGTGGGATATTCCTCGCTCTGCGTGATATGCTCCAGGATCGGTGCGTTGAATTTGCGCGCCGCCGCAGAGAGCGCCGCCTCGTCATTGCGCCGGGGCATCAGGGAATAAAACGACTGGAATACGTCCTGCGACAGTGCGGGAAAGGATTTCAGCTTTTCCCCTGCGCTCTGCTCGATCTCGCCCATGGCGATATCCTCTGTGCGCAGATCATGGTAGATATTGTTCTCCAGCTTGGTAGAGCGCAGCACACGGTCTGTCCGTTCTGTGCGTTCTGCCTGCGGCTGCCGCGCCCACGGAGAAGCCAAAACATCCTGAATGGTCCGATAAGGCTTCAGCATGGCGTGTCGTCCTCCTTCTCATTAAAGGTCCTAATCCACGCCAAGAGGATATCTCCCGCCCTGCTTCGATTATCGCGAAGCTCGGGAAACTCGGATTGCAGATAGGGCGCCGCGCCGTACATATTTGTCTCACCACTCTGCCGCAGCCGTTCCAGATAATCGAAGTATTTCTGATTACCGCTCTCTTTGGCGTAGGCATTTAAGTACATATTGTAGTCCCCCTTGCGGGTAATGAGCCTGATCCAGAAATTACAGCGCTCGCCCACATAGTAAAAGCTGAACTCATCCCCGTACTCCTTTGAGATGCAGGCGTCCATGTGATCGGTGCAGAATTTGCGCAGCGCAGCAAGATCCTTTAAGGCATCCGGAGCAGTCAGCGCATCGTAAACGCAGTCGATCTCCGTGCATACATCCGGTGTGGCAAGTGCCTTATGGCACGGCCACACGGTATTGTACCAGCGCCAGCCGTCATAGTCGGCGCGAATATGTCCGATTTTGCGCCGAGGGGTCGGAAAAGAGCAGCCCTCCACAGTCTCCGTGTCCTCAAGCACTTCAGAAAAGGGACACTCGGTCAAGAGTCTGGATAAGATGTTTTCTTTCATCGTGCCCCTCCATCACGCCGCCTTTACGGGGAAGAATTGCTCCGCCCGCTTCAGCAGCCACGCCTTGACACCGTTGCGGCAGGTCATGCCGCTGACCTGGCTGGTGCAGGTCGGCATCGCGCACAGGGCGCAAGCGTAGATAGCATTGTTCAGCACGATCTCCTCGGATAACTGGTCGATGAACCACGCGAGGTCCGTCGAGAGCGTGTACGGCGCGAGGCCCTTGGCGCAGTGTCCGCACAGCACGATGCCCGTGGTCACAGATTTCTTACAGATAGCACAGTTTGGCATATTTTATTCTCCTTCGTATGTGTATGTGCGGGAGGGAGGGCAGCCTGCCCTCCCTCTCCATTTTTCTTAGAACGGCAGTTCTCCATTCTCTTCGCCAAAGTTCGGTGTAAAGCCGCTGGGCGGCGCGCCGAACCCTGCGCCGGGTTCTCCCTCATAGGCGGGTACATCGCCGCCATCTTTCGGCTTGGAGTCGCCAAAATACACATTGTCGGCGATGACCTCCGCGCTGCGGCGCTTGTTGCCCTCCTTATCCGTCCAATCGCGGATCTGGAGGCGGCCTTCCACAACGGCCATGCGGCCTTTCGTGAAGAATTTGCTCACAAATTCCGCCGTTGCTCTCCACGCAACAATGTCAATAAAGTCCGTTTCCTTCTTTTCGCCGTCCTTCTTATAATCGCGGTCAACGGCAAGAGAAAAGGAGCAGACCGGCGTATCCGACTGCGTTTTGCGCAGCTCCGGGTCGCGCGTGAGTCTTCCCATCAGAACGATTCGATTTAACATGATCGATACCTCCAAATACTTTTGTTTTTTCAGTTCAGCGCCGCGATCTCAGCGAGCGGTGTGTAGGTAAAGCCGGTTTGCTCATGAGCCTTACGGCTGATGCCCTCAAGATCAGTAAGTAAGCTGTCTACCAGAGCAGTCTCACTGTCCGACTGTGCGGCAGCGTGAAGCTCGCACTGCTTTTGATAAAGCCGTATCAGCTCCCCGCGCAGCTTGATGAACGCCTTGCGGGAAAGGTCTGCGCGGCTGCCGTCTCCGCAAACCTGCGTAAACTCCTCCTGCGAGTCCAGCGCCATCTCTCGGATGCCGTTGACCTTTTCCTGCATTGGATTGATGCACAGGCGGTTCAGAACACTTTCTACCTTCTCGCGGTCCGTGGGCAAACGCCAGAGGTAATTTTTCAGCGCCAGCAGATCGGTAGACTCCACCTTATCGTGACCGGAGAGCCACGCTTTGGCCTGCGCGATGGGATAATAGCCGAGATACTTACGGTCTGATACCGTCATGCCCTTACGCAACTCGCAGAGAATATCGTCTGCCAGCTCGTTTGCAGTGTCCGGTACAGGGATCGCGGCCACCTCGCGCTGCATTTCAATGAGTTCTTCCAGTGTGATCGTGGCGGTGATCTGCCCAAAGGCGCCGTTCTGCTTGTTCTTCAAGACGGCGAGGCGGGTATCACGGTCCTCGATGTTGGCCGTCACGACCTTCAGCTCCAGACGGTCATACAGCGCCTCCAAAATTTTCTCCTGCGGATCGCTGAAATTGGGAATTTCATTGGACGCCGCGAAAAAGGAGATCGTGGGGATGGGATATGTATGGCCTTCATTGGTGTACTTGCGCTCGTTGAGCGCAGTCAGGAGCGAGTTGAGCACGCCGTCATTGCACTTGAATATCTCGTCGAGCAGCACGATGTCCGCCTCCGGGATCTTGCCGGCCGTCTGTACGACCGGCTCGCTGTGATGCAGCAAGGCCACAGCCTTTCGGTAGGTCTCCAGCTTGTCCGCGGCTTTGCCCAGCATGGTGAAGGTTTCAGGCGCATTCTTACTCTGCCCTAAGCCGTCTACCGCACACTTCAGATCAAAGCGCAGGTTTTGGTACACATCATCGTCCTCCAACGCGGAGTCCGGGATGCTGCCGGGGATCAGGCTGGATAGATCGACGCGCCCGAAAAGCTGTTCCTCATCGCTCTGCTTGGAGAGCAGGCGCTCAAACTGCCGCGCGCCGGTGATGTGCCGGCGAAAAAGGTTGATGGCATAGCTCTTGGCCTGACCCGGCTCGCCCAATACAAATAGGTTTTTGCGGGTCAGAAGGGCAATGGCGATCATCTCCACCAGCTCCTCGCGCTCGGCAACGCTGCCGTTCACATCGTCGATCACGGCAAGCATTTTATCGCGCAGGCTCATTTACAGGTCCTCACTTTCTTTTAATCTGTCTTTTTGGTACTCGGCATAGCAGCTCGGGCAAGCCGTATCATAGCGAAGGCGGCAGCCGGTATGCTCCATCAGCGCGGCAAACACCCGTGCGCTCCGTTCATCCTTGAACGAATAGGCACGCATATCACAGCCGCCGAGACCGCAAACCTCTGTCACGACCTCCCATGCAGCTTCATCCTTAGTAGGCGATACCGGGAAAGCGCGCATGGCGCGCAGATCTTCGTCCGGCATTTGGAGCACCTTGGCAAAGATGTCTGCCGCAGCATCCATATCTTTGCGTATACCTTCCCGCTTCCCAGGCGGCATATCCAGCGGCTCAAGCATATCGGGAGACATGATCACGCAGTCAAGGCTGATGTCGTCTATGGTTTTTATCTCTCCGTATAGACCGGAAAAGCGTGCCTCCAGCTCGCGGAGCATTTCCTCCGAGGCGGGTATCTCAAAATCACAGTAGATATCCGGCACATCGTTTTCCGTTTCGCGGTCTGCACCGCTGCGGATCTCCGTGATCGTGCCGAAAAGGCCCTCGTACTCGCTCTCACTGTTTGCCGAGATCCTGCCGCCGATGGTAAATACTTTTCCATCTGCGCAGAAGCGTGTGCCGTTTTCCCGTAAAATCATTCCGCTCTCCTTTCTTCACGCGGCCATTGCCCGTTCATATAAAGGATCACTCTCCGAAAGTGCATCAAGCGAGACCATATCTCTTTTTCGATACTCCTTGGGTGCGCCGGTCAGACCGCACAGGCGGCAGGCAGACTTGCAGTTGAGAAGCTCATACTTGAGCTGCGCGAAGATGTGCTGCTGAAGCGTTCCCTTCTGTGGGTCAAATCCTGCCACCGCCTTGATGAGCCGGAGAGCAAGCTGCTGGTACACATCGTCATATTCCAGCTGTGCCGCCCGCATCAGCGGACGGTCCTTTCGGATCACGGTGTCGATGCACCAAAGATGCTTTTCCACGAGGGCATTGCGCTGAGCGATGGTATAGTTGTTGTTCATGTTCATTTCCTTTCTCTGTGATAGGGGTCCAAAGGCGGCAGAAGCCCTTGTCCCAATCCTCCAGTAACATCTCATGCGTGTAGGCGGGGGAGTTGTAGACGGCGTTGCGGCAGTGCTGCAAACGGACCGTTTTCTTCCCGCCGCTTGGATTTCGCTCGGTTTCGTAAAAGGAATCGTTGCAGGTATCGCAGTGTCTTTCGATATGACTCAATCCGTATCCTCCCGTTTGTTTTTTCTTGCGGCCGCCGCATCGAACAGCGGCTCCAATCTGTAGCCGCGCTCCGTCTTGTAGAAGAATGCGGGGCTGATCCCGTCGTCGATCTCAACCACATAATGCCGGTGAACGGCTGCGCCAACGGTTTCTGCGTCCGGTTCCTCATTGCACCGCCTTGCAAACTCCAGGGGTGAGAAAGGCGTGTGCAGTTCATACAGCACAGCATATCGGTGCGCCTCCGGAGAGACTTCTTTGCCAAGGTCATAGCAGAGCCTTTCGTGCAGCATCCAGTCTACCGTGCTCTTGAAGCAGTAGACCCGCAGCTCGCTGGGTATCTTTCTCTTTGGACACCAGCTCGGCACATAGATCTTTGGATCATTGCGCTTAAATTTGCGCGCCCGTTTGCCGCCGGTGCAAAAGCGCTCTCCCATGTGCATGGTGACGCCCATCTGCTTGGCGGGGCTGCTCTCCATGTAGCGAAGGTGCTTTTCACACTCATAGCAGGTTTCTTTTCGCAGATGCATTTATACCTCCTTCTCCTGCGGTGCGCAGGGTTCTTTTGCGTCCTCGTGAAGCGGACTCTCCAGGATCTCATAGCGGATAAACCAGCCTGCTGCATAGTCCTTGCAGTATGCCTCCCAAAATTGGCAGTCGTACTCCTCGCAGTAAAACGATTCATCGTAAGGAAAGCTCATTTCGTCCTTTCCCTTCTCCACCAATTCCCGCAGCCGCTTCTCGGCAAGTGCCTTGTCAAAAAAGGTCGCGATAGCATCCGGGGCAGGGAAAACGCCGCGGTCGGCGTAGGCTGCCGTGTGGACGATGGTGTAGGCTTTCTGCCCCTCTGTTTTGTCTCCGGTTTTCGCTTCTCTCTGCACCAGCCAGTCCTCTGCAAACGGTCGGTCTTCCTCATGGAACATCGCCGCAAAGCTTTCACAAAAAGCCGGATGGGAGAGAGCGGCATCGAGCCGTCTATGGAATTGATCGAGCTGCCGGTACACTGCCGCAAGGAAATCCTCCGGGGTCTGTGCGTCAACAGGGTATTGGCCGGCGCACAGGCGTCCGCCGCACTGACGGCATTTGCCCACCGCGCAGAGCCGATGGCCGCTCAGGTCCGCAAGACTTTTGTAGTCCAGCTCCCAGCAGATGTCCTCCATGTTCTCTGCCATGTGAAATACGATTTGGGCCACATCTCCGCTCTGCACCGGGGCGCAGGAGCAAAGAGTCTCCGGTGAATGGGTGCAGTAATGCTTTTCACACATACTATGCCGCCTCCTTGTTTCGTTCCTTTTCGCACAGATCGATGAGCCTTTGGCAGCGATCCATCTCAAAGCCGCCGATGTGGGCGAGCTGCTCGGAAAGCCGCAGCTTCTTTGCCATCCAATGGTAAGCCTGCGTCCGCGTCATACCGCGCTCCTTCCAAAAGCTATCAAAGACCTGATGCGTTTCCTTTCGCTTCAGCCGAAGCGTTTCATTAGCCAGATTGCCAAGCGGCCGTGTGGTGCCCTTATGACAGCCGACGCGGGCGTTGCAGTTCTGGCATTGATAGAATTTCTCCCGCTCGATGCCGAGACGCCTTGCCGCTGCCACTCCGTAGACCTCTGCAGCAGGGGCCAGACGGACAACACCGCCGCAATAGCGGCAGATCTTCGGGATCTCCAAATGCAGTCCCCCCTTCATGCCGCTTTCGCTGCGGGCGGCTTAGCCGCCTTGGTTACTTTCTTTTTCGCAGCCGGCGCGCGCATGACATTTTGCAGGTAATAGGCGTCCTGTGTACTGATCGTCAGCATACCGTTTTGTGCAATGCCGAGCGTGATCGTACCGCCAAGCGCTTTCAGGCAGGATGTAAGCTGCCGCGCGCTGTACCAGTATTCGCCCGTAGGCGTGCCTGTCAGCGCGATCACCTCGATACCGGCGGAGGCGCTGCCAAGATCGCCGGAGCAGTGAAATAGCAGCCGTTGATCCTGAAAGCTCAGCCGCACCCGCCCATCCGGAGCGACGGACATGACCGAGAATAGCGCGTCGCGCATTTCCTTAATATCCGTGAGCACGGTGAAGCTGTTCGTGATGGTCTTCAGCAGCGATTCCGTGTCGATGTAGCCGCCGTCCATAAGGCGCGAGCTGAATAGAAAGTTTTCTTTGAAAAAGACAATGCTTTTTCCCGTGGTGCCGACGCGGAATACATCCTCATTCCCGCACATTCCGGCGAGCTTTCCCAACGAGGACGCGGGGATCAGCAGGCTGATGTCTCCCGTGCTCTGATCGTCGCCCTTGGCGGTCACGATGCAGCTCCCGTTGCTCCCTGCCGCACGCAGACCCGTGCTGGTAAACATCAGGTTCACGCAGCGTAGCAGCGGCTTGCTCTGGTCCTGTGCCGTAGCAAAAACGGTATGCTGCGCCATGTTAGGCACGCCGCTGACCTTGACGGTATCCTCCGGGAAGGGCAGGTCGGGCTTGGGGAAGGCCCCCATATCCCACACATCCACGCTGTATCCCGCGCTGCCGCTTGTGAGCGTCATGCGCCCGCGGTTTTCTCTGCGGCAGAGCTCCGCTGTTTCCTCCGGAAGGCGCTGGAGCATTTCCGCAAGCGCTTTAGCGGTGAAAACGAGAGCGCCATCCTCATGAACGGTGCAGGGCAGCTTTTCCGCCAGCGAGACCTCGAGATTCGTAGAGGTGACGGTGAGCATACCGTCCGCGCTGTCCGCCTCCAGCAAAACACCCTTGAGAACATCCAGCGGGGAGTCCGGCGGCGCGATGGTCGATGCGCGCTTTACTGCCGCAAGCAGTTCGGCGCGGTTGATGGTTATGTGCAAATGATCTCCTCCTTCAAGCGGCGAAATCGAAGATCGACAGCTGGTTTTCATCCACCTCTGCCACCTTCGACCTCTGCTTCTTCTTTTCTTCCTGTGTTCTTGCGAGCAGTCCTTCGTAGAGCTCCCGGCTTGCCGCAGCCTGCGCGGGTCGCGTGCCGCCGTCTACGGCTGCCGGCGCGATATTCGGAGCAGACAGGGCGGATTCCTTTGACGCAGGCTGTACTGCCGCCTTTCGATTGGGGTTGACGACTGCCATTTTCTTGAATGCCGCAGCGATATCCTCCACATTGTCCCGGATGCCTGCTGCCAACTCCTTCGCCATCTGCGAGGTCAAGTCCTTGACGTCGCTCATGGCAGCAAGCCCTTCCTCGCTGAACGTTCCTTCGATGATGCCTGCGACCGCCAGCTTAGAGGCCATCAGCTTCATCGCCTTGGCCTGCAGGGTGTCCGCATAATAGAGCATATACACCTCCACCTTTGGCTCCGTCTGATTGATACGCCACGACCGGCGCGACGCCTGCCGCAGTGTAAAGAGGTTATAGCCCATCGAGTAGAAGATGATGGTGGTGAAGGCATTGAGGTCGAGACCGGTCTCCACGCAGCGAGGATTTGTGATGAGGACCTGCAGGCCGTTTTTGACCCGCTTATCCACCCACTCCTCGCGTTTCTCCGTGGCGATCTGCGGCGCGAGGATCTCTGTGCGGTAGCCGTTTTCCTGCAACAGCTTTAATAGCTTCTGCTGCGAATCCGTGCGCGTCCAGCTGGCGTAGATCAGCACGCGCTCACCGTTCGCCGTCTTCTGCCGCACGAGCTCCAGCACCTTTTCCTCTTTAGGGAACAAGCGTGAGAAGTCTCCGCAGCTTTTGGGCGTTACGATCGGCATTCCCGTAATGGGATGAATGACCTCCGGCTGATCGTATGGCTGGTCCGGGTAGACCGTCAGCAGGTTCAGATACGCCGAGAGGATCTTCTGCGCGGCTTTCCGATCATTTTTCAGGACCTTCTGGAGAACATTCTGCACAGCCTGATAGCACTCCCCAACGTCCTCCGGCATATCCAACGCCACAGGGATCTCCTCATAGCTCGGCAGATCCTTTCCCATGTCCGACAGGGACAAAAAAGCCGTGTATTCCAGCAGAAAGCGCGAAAACACCAGCGGCGAAACGCCGGGGAGCTGGCGTGTGCGCGTTTTCCGCTTACTGGCACGCCGGTTGGCGTTATACTCCGCGTCCCTTGTTTCGTAAGCATTTTCCACCACACCGTACTCCGCGTCAAAATCGCCGGGACTGCCATACTGCTTTCCATCCTTGAGCATAAGCCCGGGGACGATGCGGTAGAGCAGGTGAAAAATGCCGGAGGAATAGCCATTGATAAGGGTCGCCGTCATACCGACAAAGAGCTTGGAGGCGCCGTACAGCTCCGCCATTGCGTCACCTTGGCCGCTGGCATTGTTGTATTCGTGCAGCTCATCGCAGAGGAAGGAGCCGATCCTGCCGTGCAGCTTTTTCTTGATGTAGGTGCTCAGCGGATAACGCCGCTGTGCGCCGCGAACCGGATAGTAACCGTCCGGATCCTGCGCGATATGCGCGAGCTGGTCGCAAACGTGCGCGTTTTTCGTACGCTTGAGATGAGCTTCAGCGCCATAGCGGTGTACCCATCCGTATTCGCCGATTTTGACCCATTCCATCCGTCTGTCCGGATTGACCGCCGACCATAGCGGAGTGCCGCATTTAGGACAAACATGGTTTTTCTTATGCTCCCTCTGAAAGAAGAACTGATCGGCCGGTACGGTGTAGTGCGCCCCATCCTCGCTGATGCCCATTTCGATGACCGCGTCGCAGTCCGGGCAGAGGAACGCACGGCGGCGTTCATTCCATCGCACGGCGGGATAGCGCATATAGCCGTCCCGCGCCCGCTCCTTGGAAAAGACCGCGTACACACTCTTATCGCCCTGCTCGTAGAGAGCATAGAGCCGGTCCAACTCCGTGATGCTATGCACCACCATGGCATAGGTGTCCGGCAGCGTTTCCCCGATCTCACGCACCCATTTTCGTGTGACATGGGAGGGACACATGACGATGCCGAAGGACTTCTCCGCGCCGCGCCCCCTCTGTGCAGCCCATAAGCCATGCAATGCGCCGAGGGCGGTCGAGCCGATCTTCGTCTTTCCACTACCGCATTCCGCGATGATGAGCGCCGTTTTCTTGCGGTCAAGCTGCCGCTTGACGGCCTCTGCCACCGCGAGCTGGGCGTCATAGAGGGAATAACCGGCCCGCTGCGTGATAAAGTCGTTGATGGACAGCACTTCATCCGAGAGCGGTTCGCTGGCAGGGTCAAAGAGCGGCATGAACTGATTGCGGATGCGGTCCGCAACGGTCACGCCAAAGGTATTGAGGTACCCTGTGACATTGTTGACATCGGTAAAGCCGTCCGGCGCACCGGAAACCGCGCCGGGGATCTGAATAAGCCCTGCCTTCAGCCCTTCCTCCAGCACCTCAATGACATTCCTATCCTCTACTGCCAGCTCCAGCACCCATGCGTCGATCCGCTCCTTTTGCGAGATGACCTCCAGCTGCCGGAGGTCTCCTCGGCTTTGGAGAGAAGTGAGCACATAGTCCCGAAACACGGGAATGAGCGGCGCTGCCGTTTTGTGATCCAGCTCCTCGAAAAGACGTGTTCGGTCTCCCTCGGGGCAGAAGATATAGCACTTTCGCGGCTGCTCCGATTTTTCAAGCGTTCGTTCCTCTCCGTCGTCCTGTTGACGGTCCTCCTCCTGTGCGTCATCGCTGGCCATAAGTGTAGCCACGGCATACACACCGTCGTGAGTCAGCTGCCGCCGATACCCTTTCAGAGAGCTTTGCAGCAGCCGCACCGTATCGTTTTGGGTGGCCTCTATGGTCGCGCCGCCGTAGATGGCGTCCGCCATAGCCCGAACCATTTCGGGGTATCCACCGAAGCGGATCGCACAGATCACGCCTCCTTTTTCGTTGTGATCGAGCACCACTGTATCGGCATAGGCGGATAACCGTACCTGCGCCGACGGATCGTAGTAGCTCAGCTCGATCAGCTTGCTATTTGACATTCATTTGCTTGCTCCTTTCGATTTTGAGACAAAAAAAGACCGCAATCGCTCCTATGAGCAATTACGGTTTCATTCTTGTCCTTTATTGAATTCCAGTTCGTTTGAGTCTGACGGAGGGCGCAATAACCCCCTTTCTGTCGCCGTTCCTCCCTAACTTACTCCGCCCTAACTTACTTCGCCCTGAAATACAGCCTCATTCTACCACCCCGGCGTCTGCCTGTATAGTTGGAGTTTTTCCATAGCTTTGGAAGCAGGATATACTTGCTTTTTCGTGTTCGCACGTTCACGATCAGCGGCACATTCCTCTCAAATCATTGCTCTTTCTGTTGGCAATATGTGTTTTATCACATATAATGGGTTACAGAGAAAGTGCGGTGGATGTATGGACTACACGGTGGAATACTATGAGAAGGATGATGGAAGCAGACCTGCGGAGGAATTCATTTTCTCGCAGGATAATGTATTCTTACTATACTCCATGATCCAACTCGATGATCCAACTCGCGGCCATGCAAAATTATTCTTTTATTGCGTTGCTATCTAGATATTCCTCAAAGAGACTCTCTTTGGTCAAGTAGTCTTTTACAAATTCCACGAAAGAATAAGTGACAGCGTTGCCATGCGGCGGTGTTCCAACTCGTCCTTGGTGATGGAGAAACCATTGACCTGTCGAAAGTCCCATTCGACAGCAATTTCGATAGCTTTCCGCATGACCTGAGGCTGGCTTGACCAGTCTGCGGATAACTGGTGACGGGCATCCAGATAATTTTGAATATTCTCTGCGGGCATAGGCTCACTCGCTCCATCTGCCACGGTGTTGAAGGAGTGAGTAATCTCTGGAGAAATCACTGTGGAAATTTTTGTTGTATGCACCAGCCGAATTGTCCCCACTGTGCCGCCTTTCTCTCGGCCATCGTAGACGGCAATTACACGATTAGACCGCTCGACCATACTCCCATAGCCTCTATCATTCTACGTACTCCAAACCTTTCTCCGCACACCAACGGATCGCAAGCTCTCGGTATGTCTCCGCCAGATAGTCGTACCAACGCTGTTCCAGCCCATGATAGCGCACCGACTGCTTGAACCGGCGAAACGCACCTTTTCCCCTGATGGTATAGGCAAGTTCTTCCTGTGCCTTTCCGGGAGAGAACTGATCAATGAAGTCCTCCATGATACGGTACTGATGGATCTCGTGCTTACTTGGGAATCGAAGATACCGTTCCGGTGCGTTTTCGATCTCAGCGGCAAAGGTCTCATCCATCTCGCCGGTCATCAGGGAATCGGCAAGATAGACAGTCTCTCCGGTCTTTGTGTCCCAAAAACTCGTGAAAACGTCATCCGCCTCTTCGATCGCCTGGATGACCTGTTGCAGTCGGATTGTCATTTTTCACAGCACCTCTTCCTCAATAATACCGTAGTCGATCAGAATATGCATATGGTCCTATTTTACCGCAAAGCAAAACCATGCACAACCGGATGCGAGACTATTCTTTCAGTTTACGGGAGGATCGTGTTCGCTTTCATCCCAGGGTCCGAGACCCGAGGTTTTCCCGTTCACTTTGATTGCCCATCATCGGTATGAAAAGAAAATACTTTTCATCTGAAAACTTTACTTGAAACGCAAGTTGTCAGATGGTATACTACAATCAGGCAATTGGAAAAGAGGGAGGTCTGCTCATGGACAATGAAGGGCTCACGCAGTATACCCGTATCGCCATATCCCTGGCAGAGCGCATCGCCTCGGGCCAGCTGAAGGAAGGAGACAAGCTCTCTGGCCGGTCCAAGCTCTCACCGGAGTACAATGTCTCCCCGGAGACCATCCGCCGGACCCTGCGGCTGCTGGCGGATATGAAGGTAGTGGAGGTGAAGGAGCAGAGCGGTGTCTATGTCCTGTCCGCCGACAATGCCCGCCGCTATCTCCACAACTTCGCGGATCAGACCGACATACGGGGAAAACAGCAGCAGCTCAAGGAACTGCTGGTCCGTCAGGAACATCTGAACCGTCAGATGGCGGCCCTGTGCCGGGATATTTTGGACGAGACCAGCCAGACGCCCGACGCCCTGCCCAACTACTACTGCCGCATTCCAGACGACTGGCCCCACAGCGGCACCACCGTTGGGGCCCTGCGGTTCTGGCAGGCTACCGGTGCCACCATCGTGGCCATCCGCCGCGGCCTGTCCTACATCGTCTCACCCGGTCCCTATGCCGAGCTGTACGTCGGCGACGCGGTGATCTTCGTGGGCGGCGTCAAGGCCCGTGAGGCCGTGTCCCACTTTTTCGCGAACCCGTAATTTTCCCGGCCCCGGCCGGTTTACGAAAGGAGTTATTCTATATGGTACACAACGAAATACATGCCATCGACTTAGGCATCATCGCCGCCTATCTCATTGCCATGGTGGTCATCGGTGTAGTGGTGGTGAAAAAGGTACAGAGCACCGACGACTACTATTTGGGCGGACGTTCTTTCGGCCCGCTGGTGCTGATGGCCACTGTCTGCGCCACCATCATTGGCGGCAGCGGTCTGATGGGTCGCGCCGGTGTGGCGTATTCCAGCGGCTTCAAGGCCATTATGACGGCGCTGCCCTATTTGCTGGGCATGTTCATTTTCTCTGGCTTTGCTGGACGTATCTCTGCTGTGGGCACCACCTTCAACGTCACCTCTATCCCCGACCTGTTCGAGCAGCGCTTCGGCAAGACCGCCAAGGTGATCCTGGGCTGCCTCATCGCCTTTACCATGATGGGTACCGTGGCCTCTCAGGTGACGGCCACCGCCACCATCATCAACATGCTGGGCAATGAAGTCGGCATCTCCTACGAGGTGGGCGCGCTGATCGCCTGCGCGGTGTTCATCATCTACACCGCCACCTCCGGCCTGTTCGGCGTCATCTATACGGACGTGTTTCAGTTCGTCATGTTGATCCTGTTCGTGTACATCATGATCCCGACGGCATCCCTTGCCAAGCTGGGCGGACTCTCCGTGTTTCTGGAGAACCTGGCCCCGGAACTGTCCACGCCCTATGTGGACGGCAGCATCATCGGTGATATCATCACCTACTTTGTCTTTACCTTGGCCGGTGCGGAGATGTGGCAGCGAGCCTTTGCCGCCAAGAGCCAAAAGGCTGCCAGAGAGGGCCTGTTCCTGGGTACTTTCGTCTACGGGCTCACCATCCCTCTGGTGTGGTTTATGGGTGTGGTGGCCCATCAGCTGGTCAGCGCCGATAAGATCGCCCAATATGGCTCCACCGACGCCGTGGTGCCCGCCCTGGCCATTGAGATTCTGCCGGTGGGCCTGACGGGTCTTGCTCTGGCGGGTATCCTGTCGGTCATCATGTCCACGGCGGACAGCTATCTCATCGTCTCCGTCCAGACCTGTGTCCACGATATTTATAAGGTCTTCAAGCCCGATATCCCCGAGAAGAAGGAACTGCGCTTGACCCGCGTGTTTGCCTTCGTCCTGCCACTGGGCGCACTGGTCATCGCTCTGTACATCAAGAATGCCTATAACATCCTCATGTTCGCCTGGAGCTTCTATGCCGCCGCCGCGGGTCTGCCTGCCTTCGCAGCCCTGTACTGGAAGAAGGCCACCAAGGCCGGCATTATCTCCGGCATGGCAGCGGGCTTTGTGGTGTGCGTTGGTTGGAAGCTTATCGGCACCCCCTTTGGCCTTGGTCCCACGGTGCCAGGCGCTATCGCCTGCGCCGCCGCACTGGTGGTCGTCAGCCTTGTCACTTACAGAAAGGCTCCCGCGCCTTTCCTGGATCCCTATCACAAGACGGCAGAGATTGCCTGAACAAGATTCCCGATCGAGTAGGATAGTCATCCGTATCCTTCGATACAGTGATCCATTCCATTTCTCGATGCTCCTCTTCATGCCCGCCATACTATAATAGCATCTATTACGCTGTCGGTTCCAGTTCCTCCGCCAAGTATATCTCCCAGCGTCTCGACATTGATGGAAGGAGTTTGCGACGCCGTATTGCAAAATTCTGACACTTTCGATATAATACCGTCACATCCCAGACTAAAATATATGACAACAGGAGAGAACACATCATGAACAAGACTGAAATGATCGCCGCAATGGCCGAGACCAGCGGTCTTTCCAAGAAAGACTGTGAGGCTGCGTTGACCGCTTTCCTCACCGCCACGGAGAGTGCGCTGAAATCCGGCGATAAAGTGCAGTTGGTTGGTTTCGGCTCTTTCGAGGTCAAAGAGCGCGCCGCCCGCATCGGCAGGAATCCCTCTACCGGAGCCGAGATCAACATCCCCGCGTCCAAGGCACCTACCTTCAAGCCCGGAAAGGCTCTCAAGGACGCAATCCAGTAAATTAAATAAGCACCCTCTCGTACACAAATAATTTCCACAAAATAGTAACTCGTTTGAACAAACGCAGGGGCAAAAGACCTTTCTCCGGTCCTTTGCCCCTGCGTCTTTTGTGAGTCTATTTTTCAATAGACCCTTTGTCATCTGATTACTATGCCGGCTTTCTGTTGGAAAAGCGGGTCAGCCTTCGTCAAAGAAAGCAATCTACATGCCGATCCTTCCGGATGGTTCGTAAGCGCCTACAGCTTAGACCACTCAGGGATAATTTCATTTATCGGCACGCTTATCTATTCTGCTCACTGCTAAGCAGATTTCCCACATATTATGCAGTTGCAGATGTCCAGAGAGCATCCGCTTTTGACATGCGTGAAAAAGCCAGCTACCGCAAATAGATTTTTGTGGTAGCTGGCTTGCTCTTTGTGCAGGCTTGTCTTAATGACATTGCTCATAGATGGAGCAAATCAAACTTTCGACTGCGGCGATTATTACGCTCGCGGCAGTATCACCACTTGCTCATGATTTTTCCAAACACCTGAAGCTTTTCATCATCGTAGCGCTGTACGACCAGCATCACATTCTCCCCCACCATGAAGTCGGAATCCTCGTGCTGATAGGAGTAGTTGCACATACAGACCACGCCGTCGGGCAGGTTGCAGAACACGCCGCCGCCATACTTACCGGAGATGACCGCGAGGCGTCGGCAACCTACCGGATGGCGCTGCTCCGCTCCAAGGAAGGGATTGGTCTCTATCTCCTTGATGGAGATGACCAGTTCATCCTTCTCCGGATCATAGACCTTGACGATGCAATCGAGCTCCACGCCCGCGTGGTATTTGTTGCGCAGGTCGGGAATTGCCGTATAGCTTATCTCGCGCTGGGTAAGGTCAATGTCATGGCCGTAGCACTCTGCAAGGCAGCGCCGGGGACCCACCGCCATAAGCTGGCATTTCACACGCGCTCCAATGCTATGCAGGTCCTCACGGTGGGCGAAGAAGTAACGCTGGCTGCGGCTCGCAAGGCGGCGGGAGCCAACGGCAAAGCCCGCCTCACGCTCGACCTTGATGATAATGAAGTCGATCTTTGCGCCGACCATATTTTGCAGCACGTAATCAGGTCGTTCGTCGCCCTCCTCCCACATCTCCGTTTCGGGGATCATGATACGCACGCGGTAGGGGACCACGATGGCACAGTACATGGTGAGCTTTTCCTTCTTCTCCGTCCGCGGATTCCAGACATAAATGGAGCGCGGGTCCACACCGATGATCGTGCCGGTGAGGGCGCTGCGGCCGCGGTAGGAGGCGTAGATGGAGTTCCACTCCTGCCGCTCTTCCGGCGTCAGACCGCGGTCAAGCTCGTTGAATTTCAGCTCGAAGAAAAGCTGTCTGTCGCTCTTTACCGCTGCCTTTGGCTGCCTGACCGGCACAGGCGGCGCAGGCTGCGCGGGCAGCACGGGCGGCACGGACGGCACGGATGGCACGGATGGCGCAGTCGCCTCCTCCCCGGTCACCTCCCTTCGCGGCTCCCGGAAGCCCCAGTCATCCTCCTCGGCGTCGGGAAGAGTATCGTTCTTTGCAGGCACGGTCTCCGGCTCCTCGGAGAGATCGATGCTGTACGACGGAAGCTCCGATGTGGCTTCATGCAGCTCCAGAAGCCTCCCGGGCGCCATATTCACATCACCGAGGTCTGTTTCCGCCGCAGATCGCTCCGCGCCCTCGATGTAGGCATCCAGCACGCTCTCCAATGCAGCGGAGATTGCGCTGCTCTCGGACAGCGCAGAGTCGTCTGCTCCCGCGAGGTCTTCATCAGCAGCGTCAGGTGTTTCCTCTGCGGTAATTTCTTCTCCGCTTTCGATAGGGGGCTCTTCACCGGCAGCCTTTTTGGCCGTCTTTCTGCCTGTGCCCTTTGCGATAGGCGCTTCTACGCCGGCTCCCAGCGCGTCAGCATTGGGCGGAAGCCCGCTCTGTACAGCCTCTCCGGTGTCTGTCACCTCGGTCTCATCGACCACGGCGGTCTCAGGGACTTCCTCTTCCGGGATGATCTTTTTTCTTGCCATTGCTGTTTCCTCCTGAAGTTATATTTTTTCCGGCTCGCGAGAGCCAAAAAAGCGATGGGTGCCGTCCTCCTGACGGACGGCGAAAATATGGTGACGGGGAAGCTCGATGCCATGGCTGTTCGGCCGGTCCGATATCCAGATAAGCCTCTCCCCCTTCATGCGCTGTATCGCCATAATGCGATACGGGGTATCCATCCACGCGACTGTGTGGAGAAAGGACAGCTTCCCGGTCTGCCCTGTGAAGCGAAGCAGACGGGGCGGCTCCAGCCGTTCGCAGGAAAAGAACTCCGGCTCGCAGTACGTCAGCTCCAGCATGACGTCAACGGCCTCCAGATAGCGCTCGTCCACCGCGCGCTTGCCGTAGCAGACCACATCCTCCTGAAAGTACACGAAGTTTGTCCCCGTCCGAAGCTGGCGCAGCATAACATCCATTCGGTGCTGCGAGATCTCAAATCGCTCCTTCCGGTAATGCTGGACGGTGAGTGCGTAAAGCTGGCACAGGCGGATGTACTTGACCTGCTTGAGTACGGAAATGATATACTTTTGTTGATCGGATAGCAGCATAGGTGTCTCCTCCTTCATGCCGTAGAGGAAAGCGAATTGAGATACGGGTCGATCATCAGGTCGCTCTCTCCTTCGGCAATACAGTTGAACAGCACAGCCATGATGTAGGCCGTGCTGTTCTTCACATTCTCATCTCGATTTTCGCGCAGCTTATGCTCCACTTCCCGCAGGATCATGCCGTCCAGCCGCCGCAGTCTTGCCCGCACGCGGCTCTGCGGCAGTGTGGCGTTCCCGACGCGGTAGCTGTCCGCGTAATAAAGGCGCTCAATGGCGTTTTCAAATACCAGCGCCGTTTCCGGTGGGAAATAGGAAAGCTCGCAGGCATCCAAAATATCCAGAAAGTCCTCTTCTCTTTCCTCGTCCGTCAGTCCGTCGCGCGCGTGCGCGGGACAAGACAGACTGACTTTGATCTGACTACGATCAATTTCTCTTTTTTCTTTCTTACTTGGCGTCCTATTCTGCGGTTCTGCAGCCTCGATCTCTGCGGTTCTGCAATCGCACATTTCGCGGCTCTTGGGACGCAGATCCTGCGGTTCTTGCGCGGACACACGATCCCCAGCCCCATCAAGAGGCGCAGGATCGGCGGTTCTTGAACCTCGGTCCTCCTCCGGCGCAGTAAAGGGCGCGCTGGTGTAGGCGGGATCGTCCTGCGGCGTCACATAGGCAAGATAGATCTGATTGGCGTCGCCGCGGCCGCAGCGCTTTTCCCACACAAGCTCCAGCTCCACGAGCTTCTTGAAGGCTGCCGTCACGCGCTGCTCACAGATCCGCAGCTCCTTGGCGAGAGCCTTGCGGGGAAAGATCACGAAGACCTCGCCGTGCTCGTTGACCCATCCGTTCCTGCGCGAGAGCTGGAAGCGGTTCAAAAGGAAGGTGTAGGTCACCTTGGCGTCCAGGCTCATCTCGCAGTAGCGGGGATCGGAAAAAAGCCAGCGGGGCATCTGCATGTGGTAGATGCTCTGCACATCGGTCTGGACCATCAGCTGAAAGGATGGCCGCTCTGTCATTTTCGCTGCCCTCATGGTGGGTACCTCCTGTTTTTTGATTTTAGGAATGTAAATATAAAGAGAGACAGGAGCCGCAACGGTCTCTGTCTCATGTTTCACTATGCAAGCCAACGGATGGCTTTATGGAGTAGGGGAGATCGAAAGAAAGCGGTTTTGCGTTGACAAACTGCTACCATAGTATTATAATTAAGCTACTACCGCAGTATTACTTTTGAAAGCAGGTGAGCACATGGCAAACGACCTTGCCATTTACCACGGCTCGCAGCAGATCGTGGAAGTGCCGCAGTTCGGCGTTGGAAAACCGTATAATGATTACGGGCAGGGCTTCTACTGTACGGAAAGCTCCGAGCTTGCAAAGGAGTGGGCCTGCCCGGTCAAAAATGACGGCTACTGCAACTGTTATCAGTTTCATCTGGGCGATCTGCAGGTGATGCGCCTGACGCATGGCGAATTCAATATTTTAAGCTGGCTTGCCATTCTCCTCACGCACCGGAGGTTCGACATCAGTTCCCCGGTCGCGCAAGGGGCAAGGGACTATATCCTTTCACACTTCCTGCCGGACACCTCCGGCGTGGATGTGATGATCGGCTACCGTGCCGACGATTCCTACTTCTCCTTTGCCGAGGACTTTGTGAGCAACACCATTTCACTTCGGGATCTGAACATGGCCATGCAGCTTGGGACATTGGGCGAGCAGATCGTATTGCTCTCCAAGCGGTCCTTTGGACACATCGAGTTCACCGGCTATGAGGTCGCGGATTATCGGGAATACTACTACAAGCGCTTTGAACGGGATCAAAAGGCCAGAGCTGATTACGCCCGCCGGAAGAAGACCTTACAGCAGCTCACAGAGGATATTTTCATCCTCGACATCATCAGGGAGGGTATGGACAATGACGATCCGCGCTTACGACTCCAACTATCTCTCTAAGGCGTCCCGCGCACTCGGTGCGATGCTCCACGATGCCGTTTATCAGTTTGGTATGGACGGTGGTGCATTTCTCGACCTTTTTATCCAATCCGGCGTTGCCGAAGCGTTTGAAAGCGGCAGCCCCAAATACATTGCAGGGAAAAGCGGACTGGAGCTTTATCTGGAGGTCATGGAGCGAACGACCGGACGCGGCGTGCAGGCACAGGCCGAGGAGAGCTATGAGCGCAGCGACGCCTACTGGGTGGGCTGGATGCTGGCACACTATCAGTGGTACTCCGGCCACAGCTTCCGTAGCATTCTGGATACCGTTCCATATGATGAACTGGTCGGGCTGTACGGAACGCTCCACGAGGCGGATATCCAGAAAGCCTATGAGGTCATGGACGCACACTTTTCGCAGAGCATGTGCGCCTTAAAAGCTGCAAGAAGGCGTGCGGGACTGACACAGGAGGAGCTATCTGAGCACTCGGGTGTTTCGCTCAGCGCGCTGCGTGCCTACGAGCGCCGCGGAAAGGATCTCAGCCGCGCACAGGCTGAAACCGTGCTGCGTCTGGCAAATGCCTTGAAATGTGAGATTTCTGATATTCTCGACTGATTTTAGGAGGCCGGACGGCCTCCTTTTCCTTTTGTGCAGGGCTCTCGCTCCCGCCTTCGTCAGATCCCCCGGCCGGGCGGTATCCGGCTGGGATCGTCGTCCAGCTCCTCAAGCTCCGGAGCATCGTCCCCGGCGATCTCAGACCGGGACATCTCTACAAGCCCGATATCGTCCGGCGCGGTCCCTTTCATGTCCGGAAAGTCATAGATGCACGACGCTCCGGGCGTCTGCCGCGGCATGGGCGGTGATTTGTGCTGCCGCACAGCGCCATACTCTCCATACGCCGGCATCTGCGACGCGCAGGAGGACGGGGCGTATGAGTGGGGCAGCTCCTCTCCAAGCGCAGCCTCCTGCGTCGGGAGGTGTCCCCCACTCCGCTGTGCAGAGGCAGGCGGATATTCCCGCTGCGTGGGCGCGCTTTTTTTCGGCGCATGCTTTTCGTTTTCCTCTTCACGCCTTTTCCATTCCGGTACATAGTCAAAGACGCTGCACTTGCTCAGCTCCCCATACGCAGGCAGCTCCTCCAACGCGATTTTATAGAGCTGTGCAGGCTTATAATGGTTGAACATCACGATGCACTTGTGCTTATCCAAGCGTGCAAATTCGTCCGGCTGAATGAGATCTCGCTGGATGTTGCTGCGTGTTTGCGAATAGGGACGGGTGGTATTATAAATCGGGGAGAACAGCGGAGCGAGCGGGTACTGGTTGTTGGTAACAGAAATCGTGACCTTGCCGCACTTTTTAGCAAAGTATTCGGCGCTGGTCATATCGTTGCAGCCCATGTAGAGCGTCATATCAAAGGAGCCGAGCTGATTTTCCCACTCCTTCCCCGGATACTTTTCCTGCCATTGGGAGAGTGACTGCACCGCCACCTGCACGGACATATTGAAGCCGCGGATGGAGTTGAAGACATCGGAGATGCCCTCCATATAGCCGATGTTGAGGTATTCCTCCAAGCAGAAGCTTGTCAGCACGGGAAGGCGTCCGCCGTGGAGCCGGGCGTAGTTGGAGAGCTGGGGGAAGGTCAGAGAGAAAAAGAGAGAGCTTAAAAAGCGATAAGCGCTGTCCTGTGCGGAGATGATGACAAAGTAGGCGCAGGGCTTTTGCCCCGGGAGCAGCAGATCCACATCATGGTTGCGGGTGATCTTATCCACCAGCGGATTCTGGAACACCGCGAGGCGGTTGCCGAGACCGATGATGATGTTGCCCCAAAGGTTTTCTCTCGCCTTCAAAAACAACCCGTGGGGACCCTTGGCCGGATGCTCCGGCGGAAGCTCCGCCAGCGTGCGGTTGATCTCGTTGACGCTCTTATAGGCGAGGATCTTATAAACATCACCAAGGCTGCGCTGCTCCAAGGGAAGCAGGTTTCCGCGCTCATCCTTCTTATTGCAGACATAGTGGATGAGCGCCATGAGAAGATTCAATTCCGCGCGGCTCCAGAAGTCATCGGCTTCCTTGGGACCGGAGGTATTTTGAATGATGGTGTTTGCCACGGTGGTCACAAGGTCGGGGTTGGTATCCAGCCCCGCAAGGCAGTTCCAGCCGTCCGAGTGCGCCATATCGAGGAAATTGACCGCCTTGACATAAAAGCCCTTTTTCCGAAAGTACGGCGCCATCATTTCAAAAAGCTCGGCCTTCGGATCAGTCACGATCACGGACTCCGGAGCGCCGCTGCTGCTTCGCTGTGCGCAGCCCATGAGAAAGGGAATGATAAAGCCCCTGGACTTATAAGAGCCCGGAGCGCCGATACAGAGGATGTTGTTGTTCTCACCCGGCTTCATGCGGTGAGCGACATAGGAGGAATACCTGTCGGGGTCATCGGGATGCCTCTTGATGCGGCCGAGGAGCATCCCCGTAACCTCCCCGACGCCGCCGAGCTCCAAATGCTCGCCGAGCTCTCTTTTCGTCGCAAAGCCGGAGGTGCCGTGAGTCCCCTCCGGGAGAATGTCAAAGCCGCGCGGATCACGGGTAAAATGATAGCCGGAAAACCATTTGTAGCCCTTCCTTGTGAGCAGGCAAATCAAAAGGATGATCACAGCCGTCGTGCCGAGGCCGAAGGGAGTAAGCACCACAAAGAAATTCTTGAAGGGATTGAGCACCCAGATGCTCTCCACCTTCTCGCCGGTCATGTGAAATACGGATTCCTTTCCGAGCCGCAGGGAGTTGAGCAGCATCCCATAGAAGTACCAACCGAGGCCGCCGAGCACGGTGTACAGCGGCACACGCGCTTTGTTGCGCTCGTACCAGCTGCCCCATCTATTTGCAGCGAGGTCCTCTATCTTTTCCAAGAGCTTTGATAAGCGGGGCATTGACGACATCTCCCTTCTTCGTGAGGAATTGTGTGCAGGGCGGCTCATAAAGAGCCGGTGCGTGACCGAATAGCTTTGTCAGCACGCCGTCCGTGACCTTATAGACGGTGGCATAGCCGGGATCGGCATAGCGTGCCAGCAGCACTGCGCTGCCCTGCGCGTCCAGCGCGGCAAGGGCAATGGGAAGACAATTCCGCTCTCTCGCCATTCTGATCGCGGCGTTGATCCGTCGCAGCTCCATATCCGCGCCGATCACAAAGGGATGACCGTTGTAGAGGGCGTCCCATGCGGGGGCGTCCTCCGGCGGAGGCTGATAGGCGGAGCGAAGCATGAGCCGCGACAGCTTTTCACGGTAGTACGGCACGGCCATGATCTGAAGCTGGCGTGCGCCGGTCTCGTCGCAGGAGAGCAGATGGATCGGGTAGTGCAGCTCGCGGTAGGCCTCACTGTAACGGATCAGCTTTCCCTCGCTCTTTTTCCCGCGCGCCTTCAGCTCCTCAAGAATGCACCCATAGCTTGGACCGGCAAAGAGGAACGCGCGCCGGGTATCCTTGCCGAAGTTGGTGTGGTTATGGAGCGCCGAGAGCTCATCGTTGACTGCCATGCGCCCGATGCCGGGACAGACATAATGCGCGGCATAGTAAATGCCGCCTAAATGGGCGATGGCGCTGACTCGTGCGCTGCCCCATGGATTGTGCCCGTGATTTCGTGTGATTGAGGTAATAAGAAGTGACGGCCTCTCGCCGTCGCCACCCAATGATGTCGTAAACACATCGACGCCTGCATAGTAGGCGGTCAGCACCAGTTCGGATAATCGAAGGCGCCGCTCAATGGCGGCATCATGGTAGGAAATACGCAGGCCGGGGATAACTCCGTTGAGAAGCAGCTCGACGAAAGCTCTGCCTTTATTGGTGAGGAGCAGGGTGCCGCTCCGCTCGTGTGTTTTGATAAATCCCATCGTCATCAAATTCTCTCGTTCTTCCTCTGTGGAAACGCCATTTAAGCTATTGGGCTTAATATTTTGACACCAGCAAAGCAAGCGCAGAACGTCAATATCCCGCACACTGAAAAGCACACCACGCACCTCCCTCTCTTTCCTGCGAACGCCGAAATCATTCTTGCGCCGCTGCCGGCGCAAGAACATTTTCGGCGTTTTTCTCCGCCGCAATGCGGGGTCAGCCTGCCGCCCCCGCATAGTAGGCAGATGAATACGGAAATTCCGGCACCTCACACACTCTAAAAAGTCAGTCACATCAAGGCTTTCAGAGCCATACACCCGCGGCAGGTCAATCGCGGCGAAAAGAGCTCTCCAAGCAGCCAAAATGAGGATGTCACCTGCCGCGGGTTTTGCAACTTTTTCGCCTGTTTCGCGCTCAGCACCATTGTCCTGAGTAGAAGTCGCCGGAGGCATAATCGCTGGAATGCGCGGAGAAAAAGTCGTGGGCGTCCTCTATGGGGAGCAGGGTAATATGGCAGCGCTCCTCTCCCTCCGTTCTCGTGGATAAAAGTGTTACGGCGAGGGTGTGCTGGTCATCGTCCGGAATGAGGCGGCCCTTGATGGCGTTGCTGACAGCCTTCCAGCCCTTGTTATCCTGGTCGAAAATGTGGCGTCCCTCTATGCCGGTGTGCTCGTCGATCACAAGCAGCGCACGGGAATAGAACGGCAGCCTTTTGCCGCATGCCTCATACCCATCCAGCAGCCTTCGTATCGTATCGCTCAGCCAACTCGGCGTCTGATACCGACAATGCGGCAGGAGTGTATGGAGCATAATGTGAAGCCAGCCGTAGCCGAACTCCTCCACGCTGCCCGCAACCTCTACGGCGGGCAGGATCGGCTTGTGCATAAAGCCTCCCACGCCCGGCGCATACCGCTCACAGAGCTGCCGCAGCTCCAGCGTGGAGCGCTCGAAATAATCCATGGTCTGCTCCAGTGTTTTTTGCAGCTTATTGGGGTTCATCTGCCCGCCGTCGGTCAGCGCCACCAGTGAGCCGGTCGCGCTGAAGGCAGTCCCCACAAGCTCCTGAATGTGGATCAGGTCTTGCCTTGCGTCATTCATTGCTGTCTCCCTGCTTTCTTCTGCGTAAGTCGGTCGGAGAGGTCGTGATCGCTTCATACTCCTTTGGCGTCGTATAGAACGCCACCGGCACATGATTATAGCCGATGCAAAGCAGCCCCTCACCGCGTCGGAAGCGGGTGATCTGACGCACCTCGTCCTCCGAAAGATTGAGCTTGTCCTGAATGAGCCGCGCCTCCTGCTCTTCCATCTGCATGATGAGCTTGATGCGGCTGGCGTCCAGAATGCCCTTGCCGTAGCTGCCGCCCTCCAGCCCGAAGAGGTCCTGCATTCCCTGCGTACTCGTAACAGCGATACCGCCAAGGCCGCGGATCGTCTTTACCATCTCCAAAATAAAGCCCGCCGCCTGCGGATTAGCGGTAGCTCCTACAAGGCTCCACAGCTCGTCCGCGAGCAGAGCGGACAGGTCGCTTTCACAGTTCATAATGAGGTCATAGGCAATACTCGTTGCCCAGAAGGTACCGTCTGCGATCATATCATCCGGCATGCCGGAGAGATCGAGGACAATGTACTTGTTATCGAGGTCAATGTCGTTTCGGCTCGCCATTGCCGCAGCGGAGCCGGTGACGTAGCGGGAGAGGACGACCGCTAAATGACGGGTATCCGGATTTTGAGAAAGCACCTCATACCAGTCTGCGATGACCGGCATGGTGCGGAAGCTGCCATCCTCGTCCACGATGGTGCTGTTCTCAAAGGTGATGCCGTAACGCCCGTACACCTCCACCAGCGACGAGTCGAGGCGGCTTTTGTCCTCCTCGTTCAAGTCCTTTTTCTTCAGGGAAAACCAGATGATGAGCTGTGCGATCTTATCCGCCAGTACGGAGTCGTCGCGAGCCGCGATGTTCTTGAGCTTTGCGTAGGAGTCCAGAGATCTCCGGCGAATGGCCATCAGGTTCGGGCAGTCCTTGGAGGACGGCGACATCCGCAGGTACAGCCCACCTAACTTCTCGCAGAGCGGGCGGAACTCATGCCCCTTTTTCGGCGCGATGATGATAACGCGCTTGCCCTGCTGCCGAAGCCGCCCGCCGAGGCATTGGAGCGTGACCGTCTTACCCGCGCCGGTGGAGCCGCCGATCCACCAATTTCCGTTGGTGTACTTGTAGTCGTCGTAGGGGTCAAGGAACACCGGCGAGCGGTTATAGAGATTCAGTCCCAAGAATATCCCGTTGTGGTCGCTCAGCTCATAGGAGGCAAAGGGAAACGCCGCAGCCACACCGGAGGTCAGCGCATTGCGGCGTGCCTTACGTTCAATATCCGGATCAAGTGCCAGAATGGGCAGCGAGGATAAAAATGCCTGTTCATTCTTATAGTCGCAACGGCGCGCGATCATATCTACAGATACACAAAGCTTTTCCACCTCGGTCATCCGCTGCTCCAGTGTCTCCGGATCGGAGGCTGTGACTTCGATGAGGGTGTGCATATAGTAGAAGTCCTCGCCCTGCCGGTTCATCACATCCTTGAGGTAAAGGCCGGAGCTGATGGCACTGTCAAGCTCTTCATAGTCCTGACGGGTATCGCCTACCTCCCGCATACGGGATCGGTTCACCATGGTCGTCTGTGCGATCTTGGAGAGTATCTTCTCCTTCGGCTGCCGTTCGACAAGGAAATTCAGATTGACACCCTCGCCAGCCTCTACCAACGGGGCCAGCCAGCAGGAACCGACCGTGGTGGTGTAGCCATATCCCGTGATGTAAAGGTAGGCATGGTACACGCCATCGACGATGATGTAGTCCTTGCTCTTGGTGTCCACGGCAGCAGGTGCAAGAATGTCGAGAATGGTTGTGGAGCCTGCCTCCAGCTCCGTAAGATCCGGCTTTTCCTCGCCGAAGATCATGCGCTTCAAAAGCGGCTGGTCAGGCCGTTCAACTTCACTCGTCTTTTTCTTCCGTGGTTGTTCAGGAGGCGTCTTCTTTAACGCCGTCCTTTTTTTATTGGGCGGTTGCTTTTTCATTGTCGTATCACATCCTGTTACAGTTATCAGATTGGAAACAAAATGCGCCCTTCCTTTCGGAAAAGACGCATTTGCAGGTATATTTTGTTGTTTATAAAATCTCTTGAATTAGGAATCCACGCCAAAAATATGAAACATGTAGTTCTTTCGTGCGTCAGCCAAATGGTAAATGTAGACCGTTTCACCCTCGATTTTATAGACGCACACATATTGATCGATAAAAAGTGCCCGAAACCCATATCGTCCCATCACACTATCATGCTTCAGAACACCCATTTCCGGAAATTCGGACAGCTGCTCTACGGAGTTAAGCACCTTGTCCCCAAACCTCTCCGCGTACTGCGTGCCTACCTCCGTCTTATAATACTGCAAAAACGCGCGAAATTCGCCTCTTGCCTCACTAAGCCATTCAACTCTCACGGAGCACTGCCTCCGCATCTGATCTCATTTCCTCCGCAGTATAGGTCTTTGCGCCGGCCATTCTACTCTGTTCCCTGCGAAGCATCTCGGCAAACAATTCCAGTTCGGCCTGCCGCTTTTCCCACAATTCAATGGGAAGGAAAACCATTTCCCCATCCCCATTTCTCGTCAGGTAGATCGGTTCCTGTTTTTCCATGGAGAGCTTCACCATTCCATCGTAATCATTCCGAAGAGCCGTTGCAGAGCGGATCATCACAGTAATCACTCCTTCACCAATTATTATGTAATAATTATATACGAATTATTACCTCAAGTCAATGTTTTGTTAAGTGCAAAAAATGGTCTCACTCTTCATAGACACCGTGTACTGCCGTCGTCATGTCAAAGACACCGTCCGGCAGACGGACACGCTGACCGGTTTGCTTATTTAGGATTTCATAGAGCAGCTTCAATACAAAGTTGTCGCTGTACCGTGGCTCCAGCACCTCCAGCTCACAGGCGTCAAGATACCTCCGTGCCGTGTCAGCCTCCTCGTTGAGCCGCTGAAGGATGGCTTTGGCGGTGTTGTGCTTTGCCCGCATATTAGCCTCGTATTGAAACACAAGAAAAAAGCGATGCCGCATGGCGTCGCTTGCAATGCCGTACCCGATCTCTTGAATATTGTCTTCGATCATCTCACGGCAATCCTCGTTTTCCTCCTGCTCCGCGAAGCGGCGCATCTGCTCCACATACGCCTGGGTATCCGCCGGCAGCGTGCGTGCCACCATCTGCAAATCGTTCGGCGCGATCTTGAGATAGGCGGCAAAAGAGGAAACAATATTCTGCCGGTCATTGGCTGACTTCAAATAGATGTTGACCGGCAGCAGCTCGAGGATCTTCACAAAGCGGTTGTCCTTCGTGATAACGACACCGCCGATGATGTTTTTGATGGGCAGCCAGGCTTGAATGCTGTCGCGGTACACACCGCCCTCGCCTCCGGAGCTTGCCCCCTTGCCGAAAATCAGTTCCTTCAGATTCATTTTCTGACCTCACCTCGAAAAAGAATGATCCGGCGCCTTCTGCGCCAGCGCCACCAGTCCTCCAGCCAGCGCGTCATGCTGTCATCGTTGACGCCGATAAGGCCAAAGCCACCGACGGGTACGACGGTCACCAGCGTCACCATGATCTTTGTGCTCAGAGCGAATGGAAGGAAGACGATGCAAAGATACAAAACGGGGATCGTCAGGACCACGGCCTCAACCAGATTCCGAAGCTCAAAGAGACCCATGACGCGCCCCGCGTCCGTAAAGTTTGTAGGAATGTGGTAGACCTCATAATTCATCCGAATCCGCCTCCACGGTTTCTAATAGCCGACCTTGATATTGCAGCAGCGTTTCTCTCAGCCCGCCAAGGGAACGCTCGCGGGAGCTGATGACCTCCTCCATCGCGCAGCAGAGAAGCCGCTCATTTCTCTCTGTGCGTTTGGCATTTCCCAACTCCAGCGCGCTTAAATATTGATTGCTGAGGCTGCTGTGCCGCTCCAGCTCAAGAAGCGATATGCCGTATTTGAGGCGTATCGCCCGCAGATAAGTCGTCTCTGCCATTATCTTTCCTCCCGATAGTCGATGTAGGGGAGCTTCCCCCAGCCCTGCCAGCCGCGGTCACTGACCTTCGTTTTCACAACGCCCTTTCGCGTCCCCATAGCTTCTATGGCGTACCCTCCGCCAATGTAGACCCCCGCGTGTCCGCTCTTCCAGAGCATGAGGCCGGGGAGCTCGGGCAAGGTGGATATCGGTCCGTAGTCCTCATTCAGTACGCCGGCATTCTTGCACGCCTGATACATCTGATCCGCACCATAATCCGGCATTCCATTCGCCGCATAGCCGATGGCCATGCTTTTGGTGTCCAGCCAACCGTAGCCCTTGATGAGTCCGATACAGTCGGCAGTGCGGCGGCCGAGCCAGTGGCTTTCGATAAAATCAGCGTGATTGCCCACACCATCCGGGTATTGCTGCTTTTTATACGCAAACAGAGAGGGCGTCAGAATGTTGCCGTAGGTACCCCACACATAGCCCCAGTTGTTCTCCCACGCCTGTACCGCGTAGGCGGCGAGGTCGAGGTTGTTCTTCGTGCCGGGATCGACAAAGCGAGATATGTCGATCTGATTATCGTAATCGGTGCCGTACTCAACATCTCCGGAAAAGGAGCCGTCGCCGCTGTGATCCGGCCGATAGGTTTCGTAATATGTCCTGTACTTATTGATGGCGTCGCTCTGCTCCAGTGTCTCATAGAGCGCTCCCGCCCATTGCTTAGCATCCTTGTCAAAGCCAAGCTCGTCCATCAGTTCATCCGGAGCAAGATGCTTGACCTTTACCGTCAAGGTCGTCACAACTCCGTCGCCGCCATCCTCCGCCAAGCCCAGCGACGGGAAATATGAAAGGCTGGATTTACAGAAGTTTCGAACAAGATCGGCGCTCATGGCGTTGAGATCCTGTTGATAGGCCGCGGAGTTGATAGCGATGATCCATAGGAGATCCTTATCTGTCATAGAGCTGGACACCTCTATGCGGTCGATATTGGTTCCGCTCTCCTCATACTCTGCAACGATGCCGGTCACAACGGAGTCGATCTGTGCTGCCTCAAAATCATCAAGGCTCATATACACTCCGCCAATGGTCATGGCCTGCCCTGTCATTTGCGCGATGGCGTCCGTATCGGAGGAGCTATACCCAAAGAAGATGTTGGGAAGCGCCGTAAAAATCACCATAGGGAGCACGATTAAGACAATGAGGATCATGAGCAGTATTTTTACAAGAAACGGAACGGTTTCTTTGACCGCAATGGCAGCGGCGCCGTGTAGGCCGCCCGCTGCCGCTGCCTGAAGAATACGGCGTGCGGCTCTTGCCGCATAAGCGAGGTCTACTGCTCTTTGAAGCCCCGTGCGGGTATTCTCATGTTCCTTCATGCTTTTTCCCTCGCTGCTTTCGGCTTGGCGTCAGAGCCTTTTCTTTTTTCCCCGCTCCCTTCATAGCTTCCGTGACAGATGGCTTTGAAAGTCCGCCTGTTCGCGCAGTCTTCGGCATAGACATTCGCGCCCCTGCGATCGGGCGAGACTGTGCCTTTTCACGGCTGTTTGCCCCGTTTCCTGCGGGGCCGGGGTGCTGAACGGAGACTGCACCTCTCATGGGGCGAGCGCTGCCTTCTCCGACCGTGCGCGGTTCCTGCCGCGCCGAGTCATGCTGCCTCGCTTGTTCAAAGGGTGCTGTACGGGCTTGGGACAGGTTTCTGCCGGGCCGGGGTTCAACGGTCAGAGCAGGGGCAGAAGGCGGAGGCGTTGTTCCTGCGGGACCGGGACGCGGCGATTCCGCGCGAAGCGTTGTCTGCCGCGCGGCAGCCCTTTGCGCCGCTGCTTTCGGCACCGTCTGCACCGGGCGCTGCGTATATCGTGTCTGTGCAGGCGGCGGCGATGCGTTATGCCGCCCCTCCTCCGACGCCGGAGATGTATTCCCCGCGGTGCCGGCGGGCGGCTTCTGCCCTGTGATCGAGGTCGTATTCCTAACCGTCTGTCCGGTAACGCTTCGGCTCTGCGTGGTCTGCGTATTCGCCTGTGATATGCGGGTCAAGGACGGTGCCGCCTGTGTTCCTGCGGGACCGTGTCTGCCGCCCAGAGTTCTTACGCTATCCGATAGGTTGCGGCTCGCCGGTGAAGCGGGAGCAGGCGTCTGGCGTGTGCCATGCAGCGCTGCACCATTCCGCTTTGCGCCTTCCTTGAATGTTTGCTGCCGGATCACGGAGCTGCTCTGCGACATGGATGCTGCGCTATGTTCCTGCGAGGCCGTCTGCACTCTGCCCGTCTGAACCGTGTCGCTGTGGGAGGCGTAGGTTCGCTCGCCTGCCCCTTGCTGTGCGCTTTGCCGCTGTGCTTTCTGATAGAAGCCGCTTGCAGTATATCCTGCAAAGCGGCCTCCGCCGAACGGTCCGCCCGTGCGTGGGCCTCTGCCGCTCGGAGAAGCGCCGGAGGAGAATCCGCTGCCTCTGCCGCCGGCAGACTTCCCAACACTCTTGGTAATGTGCGAGGCCGCCGAGCGCACAACCATGTAGGTCAGTGCGCCGGGCAGCGGCCGCCCGAGAGAGTCGCCGGTGATGGCCGGATTCAACCCAATGCGGGTGATGATGGCATCCGCCTTTCTTGCGACCTTTACGAGGGTCAGGATCAGCACGATCCACAGAAATACATCCAGCCCGCTTGGCACTGTGGAGAGGACGGACAGAAGCATTTTGAAGAAGATCACATTGGTCACCATCAAAAGGCACATGGAGCCGTACATTCTGCACCAGCCGCTGAAGATGTCCGCGGTGCTTTTGCTGCCGCCCATGGCAAATGCCAGCGGCGCCGTCATGGTGAGTACGGCGAGGATAACATACCGCTCAGCAATTTCCAGCAGGAGCCTGAGTGTCTTGAATATGATAATAATACCGAATAGGATCGCGAGCAGCCACGACGCGGTAAGCGTACCGAATATGCTCTTATCCACCAGCGTCACATGAACAGCGGTCGGGACTTGCAGCAGGTCAATGATCCTTGCGGTAATGCTAAGCCCGATCTCGCAGATCTGCGGGCTTGCCAGCAGGAGAAAGGAAAAAACAAAGCTTCGGGTAAAAAGCAGCTTCGGGTCCTCGCCTTCAAAGCCGAGGCCGGACATCATGCTTTTGAGCGCCTGAAAGACGAGATTGCCGATCAGAAGCGCCCATCCGACCGCCATAAGCACCTGTATGATGTCGTCCATCACGGGAACATGGCTTTTCATGTACGCATAGTCCATGCTCATAATGTCCAGCAGCGCGGTCGAGAAATACTCCCAGCATTCCAGCACCAGCTCGTACGCCCACTCCGCAAAGCCTTGGAAAATCAGCTCAAGCAATTTGGATACCCCCTTTGTGCCGGAGCGGTAATATCCTTATGGCGTCAAGGTCGCAAGCCCGCTGAACAGCGGGGCAACATAGGCGATGAACGCGCCGATGCCGTTGATGACAGCCCACGCAAGCCAAATACGCTTGAGCCAGTCCCATGCCTGATCAGTCTTTTGCTGGTTATTGGACAGCTTGGCTCCGATCACCGCGATCGCGGACATAAGGCCGGCCAGCACAGTGCTGATGCTGACGATCTTAGCGTAGACATCTACGATGATCCGGTTTGCCACCGTCCACATATCCTCCACCGCGAGGGCGGGCGTTATCATTACGGCAACGACCAGCACAAGAGACAGGGCGGTGAGGTACATTTGATAAAGTCTTTTTGTCATAGTCCATGCTCCTTATGAAAGCTGCGGCAGCAGGCGGTTGTGTCCGCCTGCCGCCGCGTTCCCACATCTTGTCTTGAATTTGGGTATCTCATCTGATATAATCGGTTTCGTGAGATGAGGTGAGATTGCTATGATTTATACCAACGAAGAAGCCGCGATGATCGACGGCATGATCGGCACTCTCTTTGGCGGCGCGAATGTCGCGGAAAATGTGCGCGACGCATATCAGACCGTCCGTCGTCATCTCACGGAGGACTCGTTAGATCAGAAGGACCTCAGCCGCATCTCGGCAGCAGTTGATTTTGCGCTGAAAAATCAATTCTGCGACTCCTGCAGCAAGGAAAGTCAGCGCGTTTTGACAACGATCCTCATCAAAACCGTTTCCTCAGCTTGAACCCGTTTCAAACGAGAGTGGCGACAGCAAAAAGCTGCCGCCACTCTTTTGTCAGAATCCCGTTTTCGGAAGTGTGATGGGCCGCACTGGTGTCAGGCTTCGGATGACCGTCACCCAGCTTGCCGTTGCGGTCTGCCATGTGCCCTGATATTTGCCGCCCACATCGGCGCGGTTGACCATCTGATAGCCATTGACCGCGTTTCCGTTCACCATCACGCTCAGCGTGGGATTAACAACGCTTTGGAAGCCGACAGGAACCTTGCCGAAGTCAAAATAGATGTCGGTCACCACTTCGCCGGCCTGCATGGGAATGGCGTTGAGGCTGAAGCTGTAGTTGTTGCTGGTGAGCAGGTTGCTCGCCAACACCTGATAGCTCGCGTTGTAATTGGTCTTATAGAGAATGCGATAATTGAGCCGTGCGCTGTAGGTGCCGGTGGTCAGCGTCGTGGGACGCGCCACATCGTAGGGAATTTTATCGTGCCAGAAGAAGGATTCCAGCGGCACGTTGGAGGTGTTGGCCACCGTCAGATCGTAGCGCATGGACTGGCCCGCCATGACCTGCGCGTTGCCGCGCTTGGTGATACTAACGCCGAGGCTGGAGGGCTTATCATAGGCAGAGAGCTTGATGATCTGACCGGGATATTCCAGTGTCACATCATGCACGGTGGGATCGAGCTGCCAATAGGCGGGCGCTGTGACCTCTCGGAGCTGATAGCGGGTCAGCGGCAGCGGCTTGCTGGCTGCAACGCCCCGGGCGTCCGTTGTGATGTAGTCCACCACCTTGCCGCTGCGGGCATTGACGATCTCGTAGACAGCGCCCTTGAGGGGAGTCCCAGGCACGGTGCCGGTGACCTCGTTATACTCCGCCGCATACTTATAAATCTGGATCTGTCCCGTGACGGCGGTATTTTCCCATTCGATCTCCACGGTTTTCCCCGGAGAGACATAGACGGTCTTGTACTGCTTATCCAGCGTGTAGCCGGGGGCGGCTTCCAGTTCTCTCAGATAAAAGCGGCCGCTCAGCCCGCCAGGGATCTCGTCAATGTAGATATATCCCCGGTCGTCCGAGGTGTACTCCCCGATGGGCTTCTTGTTCGCGTCATAGAGGACAAACTTTACGCCATAGATCCCCTCTCCTGTGGCGCTGTCGATCTTGTGGATAACGATGCCGCTGAGCTTTTTGTTGGTCACCTGAAGCGTCACACGCTTGCCGTCCTTGATCTCAAAATAGTGGGGCGTATCATCCAGCCGGAACGATTTGTTCGATGTGACCTCTTTTGCATAGTAGCTGCCATCCTCCAGAGCCACGAACACACGGCCATTTTTGTCCGTCGTAACGGTATCCACCAAGGCATCGTCCACCTTGCGGATCTCAAAGGTCGTATTAGGGATGCGCTCACTGTGGTTATCCTCGTTGACCTTGATGATCTCCACGCCACCAATAGGCGTGTTGTAAAAGTGGAGCGTCTGCGTATCGTTGGGATTGACCACCACGGTCTGGGTGCGGGTATTTTCGTCGATGGTGTAGCCGGGAATTGTTTGGACCTCTGTGACCACCACGGTGCCGGAGATGCCGGAAATGGAGATTTTACCTGCCTTATCCGTCCAGTACAGGCCGGCGGAAGACAGCGTGCCGCCCGCAGCATCTACATAGGAACCGTCGGCATAGACAATCTTGAACTGTACGCCCTCCAGAGGTTCTTTTGTAACGGAGTCCTGCTTCACGATGATGAGATTGCCCTTTGGCTGATTGCGGAACTCCACCGTGACAACTTCATTGGACTTGACCTTGACTGTCTGGGGCGTATCATCCAACAAATAGCCGTCCTTTGCGCGGGTTTCCTTGATGATAAGCGTGGTGCCGGGGGCGATGTCGGTAATCGTGAACGTGCCTGCGCCGTCCGTCACGAACTTGCCGTTGGCGTTGCCGATGAGATTGCCGTCGGAATCCGTGACAAGGAACTCCACGTCAGAGATGGGAGCGTTCGTCACAGCGTCCACCTTTTTCACGAGCACGCCGCCCTTGGGCTGATTGCGGAACTCCAGCGTCATCACGGAATTGCGCTTGATTTTGATGCTCTGCGGCGTATCGTCCAGGATGTAGCCGTCTTTTGCCCGCACCTCACGGGCGATGACTGTCATGCCGGGAGTCAGGCCGTCAATGCGGATGGTGCCCGCGCTATCGGTCACATACTTTCCGTTGGCGTTGCCGATCACGCTGCCATCCGAATCGGTGATGAAGAACTCCACATCGGAAATGGGGGCGCCGGTCACGGCGTCCTTTTTTACGATCAGGAGGGAACCCATCTTATCGTTGCCAAAGGTCACGGTAATGACGTCCTGATCCTTACCGGAAAGATAGACCGTTTCCGCGGCGTCGGTGATCACATACCCGTCCGGCGCGGAGATCTCTTCGCAGACATAAGTGCCTGCCTTGAGGCCAGTCACGACAATGGTCCCATTGCTCGAAGTGCGGTACTCACCGATGACCGTGCCACCCGTACCGGAGGTGCCGCCAAGGTAGCGGATGCGGAACCACGCGCCCTCCAGCGGCTGACCGCTCTCGCTGTCCACCTTGCGGATGATGATGGCGGAAAGAGGCGTGTTCTCAAAGGTTAGGATTTTGCTCTCACCACCGGAGATGAAGCATTCCTGTGTGGCAGGCTCCTTGATGGCATACCCGGACGCCGGTTCCAATTCCGTTACTTTGTACCAGCCATCCTTGATCTCAGGAAGAATGATTTTTCCGCTTGCGTCAGAAAAGTAAGTGCCGAGGTCATTGAGCTCGCCGGTGTCGGTATGGTTGCTGGCATACCAGATCTGGAACTTGGCTCCCTTGACGGAATCGCCGGTAACGCTGTCTACCTTGCGGATCTCCAGACTGGGCTTGAGCGCGTTAAAGAAGGTGACGGTAGAGGTTTCACCGGGTTTCAGCGCAACTTCCTGCGGGATGGGGCAGAGAATGACATGGTTGGGGACATTGATCTCCGTCACTTTGAATGTGCCGACCGGGACAGAGTCGAGGAAGATGCGGCCATGGTTATCGGTGGTGGCGCTGGTAGAAAAGCTGCCGTCGATCTGCTCGATACGGTAGGTCACGCCCTCGATAGGCTCGCCGTTGGCGATGTTTTTCTTGATAACCTCAAGGCCAGGCTTTTCATAGTCAACGAAGGTAACTTCGGATGTTTTACCGGGGCGCAGCGCCACGGTCTGCTCGGTATTGGTTACGATGTACGGCTCGGGAACGGATTCCTCACGCACAACATAGACACCGGCAGGAATGGCCGAGAGCGTTGCGGAACCGTCCGTCCCGGTCGTGACGGAGGTGGAATAGCTGCCGGTGACGGACTTCACCGAGAACACTGTGCCGGCGATGGGCTTACCGCTCATGGCGTCCCGCTTGGTGATCTTCATATCGGGCAGCGCATGGTTTTCGGCGGTCACGGTGTATTGCTTGTCACCATCAGTCGTGTCAACATAGACGCTGTGGGAAGTGGGGGCCAGGGCGTAGCCCTCCGGAGCCTCCACCTCCACGAACGTCCATAAGCCCTTGGTAACGTCCTTTACCTCAATGATGCCACCATTACGAGTTACATCGCTGCCGACAATCTGACCGTCGCGGTAAATATTGAATTTCGCGCCATCCAAACCACGGGTCGTTCCTGCGGCAACCTTCCTCAGCGTAATATCAGCGTCCCCAGCCGGCGGAGCAGAATCATCACCGTCCTGCGGTTTATCCTTTACCACCAGCTTACGCGGACCATAATAGTTGAAGAAGGACTGGTTCTTGCGATTGCTCGAAAGAGCAAATACCGCCCATTTTGCAGCATCATCTTCAATTACGGAAGCGACCTGTCCTCGCGCTGCATATTCTGCGATTTGACGCTGAAATTCGGCATCCTCCCGCGCCTTCTGCGCAAGCATGGAGTCGATGAGGCCCAGATACAGGTCATAGGTGTCCGCGTTGGCATAACCACCCGCATCTCCGGTGCCATCTCCGGCGCCCTTATAGCTTTGATGGTCCCAAATATAAGTCTGCACCGCCATAAAGAGCTGGCCTATATTGGATGCTTTGCTGTCGTTGATGTAGGTCATGAGCCACTTGACATTGGCGAGCGTCGCCGCGTCCATCTCGCCAAGGCCGCTGTTGGCAACAGCGGTTTTGAGAACGGCATCGGCGTCTGCATTGGTAGCCGAGGTATAGGTAAAAGAATCGCAGTATGACGGCGTAGCGTTGTGGTAGCCGAGTCCACTGTCGAGGCAGTAGAGAAGCCGCCCTGCCGCCTCCGGCGGGCGGTAGCTGTACGGTGTTCCGTTTGCCAGTATACGCGTGGACCAGTACACTTGATTGGTCGTGATCGTAATGCCCTTGCCCGTGCCGGTCGCGGCAAAGGCCGTGGTGGGCAGCAGGCTGAGCAGCGTCATGACAACCAGGAGTGTCGAAATGAGCCTTGTTTTGAGCGTTTTCAATGTGATACCTCCTACAATTTTTGCATAAGAAAAGCAGACCGAGAGGTCTGCTTTGTTTGATAATATAATCGTTTTGTTTTGGCTGCGAGGATCACAGCCGGTCAATTTGTCTCGATGATTGCACGGATAATGTCGATCGCCTCCGCCAAGATATCATCGGGCGCCTTTTCTTCGAAAGCTGCTTTCCGGCTGTTCAGATCCAACATACGAACTTGATCGCACATTACGATGCCATCTGTTTTTGTTCTGCTGTCCAGATGGATATGAAATGGGCTTCCGCGGTCTGTGTGGGTGATGGGGCAAACCATCGTCAGGCTGTTGACGCGGTTGAACAGGTCATTGCTGATGACCAACGCGGGGCGGCGGCCCCGCTGTTCATGCCCTGCCTGCGGGTCAAAGTCCATATAAACAATGTCTCCTTGTTCAAACACGGTTACCATGCTTCACTGCCCTCTGCCTTGCCCCACTCCATTTCCTCAGATGGAATGCGGCCAATCTGCTCGATTGGCTTTCCGTAAAACGCGGTCAGGCGCTCTTCCAGGGTCTTGTGCTGCGTGGGGCTCGCCTTTTTAATCGTGATCGCATCAGCACTTTGAATCAACTCTACACGGTCATTTTCCTTGAGTCCGATGGCGTCCAGCAACGCCTTTGGAAAACGCAGACCGTTGCTGTTTCCCCATTTCTGAATCGTTGCGTACATGATGATCGCCTCCTTTTTCTACACTAAGTATATACAAAGTATAAACAGAAGTCAACTGAAATATGCAAATAAGTTAGCCCTTTGCCGGCGTATCCACCCATGTGATATGGTATCCATCCCGGAGGAATAGCTGGACACAGTACCAGCACTCATCTCCATTGTCGTTGACACCTCGCGCAAGCCCTATGCCAATTTCGGATAATTGGGAGTTGGTCATGTTTTTCATGTGTCCTGTCGAGGCGCTCCAATCCGCTATGAGTAGTTCCGCAAGCGTGCAGTCGGTAATCGTCCAGTCCGCAACACGATGAATGTTCTCAGCCATGTATGGACAGTTCGTAACAGTATTATACTTCCTCCCGTCCGGGCGGGTATGGGAGTAGACGCTGTTTGCCGCCATTTCGTCGGCGCGAACCTGTGCTGCCTGCATGAGCTTGTCATTGGTGGTCAGCGATGCGATACCTCTCTCGGTGCGGAGCACATTGGTACGCTCCACGATATCCTTCTTCATAGCGTCCACATCAACAGTGGAAGCGTTTGGTCCTGACTGTAAATCCGACTCGACATCTTCGGTTCTAATGGGTGCCTCGCCGGTGTACGGTTGACTCGTTTCGATTCGTACCGTTCTGTCCTCGGCAATCCAATAAACATTAAAGCCAACTGCCTTACCGATGTCGCGGAGCTTGAAATAGTTGTGTCCGTTGATGGTGTACGCTTCGATCTCAACGGGAGCACCGTTGAAGAGAATGGGCGAGGTGCAGCGTTGTGCGAGAATGCCCTCTACCGCCTGTGCCGCAGGCGAACTAAGGGCAAAGCCTAACGCAAGCCCGATAAGCAAATACAAAATCTTCTTCATTGTATCACGCTCCCTTCCGATAAAATGTGGTGGTCACGCTGGCAGTCATACGGCGAGTGTCGGGATCATAAATGCACCGCTCAAACTCGTAAATGCCAAGCTGCTCAGCCTGTTCAGCTACTTCTGCAGGAAGGTCAACGGTGGTGTCCATTTTTACTCTGATCTCATCGTCCTTCCTCTTCGGTCTGAATTGCTGTATCAATCTGATACTTCCTTTTTGATTTTATTCTCCGGAGTGGTTTGAGCATAATACAGAAATAATGGCTTGTCAAAGGTTTATTTTAAATGCTTACGGCAGAAAAATAATTTTGCACAAAAGCCTTGCACTGCAAAGGTTTCAACTGCTTACCTCTACTGCCTGAACGCACACCCTTTTGCTCGGTCGGTCAGCAAGGCAGGTGGTGATGGTGATGCGGTTATCAGCGGTCGCCTGCAAATAACTCCAGTCGGAATCCGAGATCGTCTTTACCAAAATGACAGCATAGGTCCGTGTTCCGTAGACCGTCGAATAGGTAATGGTATCGCCGATCTCAAGATTTCTGATGCGGCCAATATTGTATTTCGCGCCGCGGTTATGACCGCAGATGCCGACGTTGCCGTCCCATCCAGAGGTGGAGCTGTAGTGTCCCAGTCCCTTTGCCATACTGGTGTTGGTCTCACCCTCCCATACTTTCATATTGATATTCAGAGATGGGATCTTCAGCGTGCCAATGCTGCCATCCCTGCGCTCCATGCCATCGACGCTGGTATACGCGGGAACGCTCAGTACAGGAGGGGCAGCTGCTGCCGGAAAATCATAGAGTCCGCCAAAGATATCGTAATCGCCGGAAATGGAAGTGACAACATTTTGCTGTAAGCCGGGCAAATCCCCCTTCTCCATAATGCCGATCTGCGTCGTGTTGGACACGCCGTAGGGCAATTCGGGGATCTGATAGTCCACGGGATTTGGACCGCCGTAATTATACGCGGCACCATAGGTATCCGCGTAAGAAGTCGCGGGATAATATTCCGTTCCTGCCCCTGTCTCAAAGCTGTAATCTGCGGCAAAGGTGCCAACCGATAGCGCTGCCATCGTTATGATCGTCAATGCCAATCCGGTCAATCGTCTGAAATGATTCATTCCGTTTCCTCCTCTGAAATACTCGCATCCCCATCATCCGTCTCAGCATGGGCAGCTCTGTGCCGACGCACATACGATGCATATACGATGCCGAAAATCACGGCAGCTCCCATCGCGGCACCGACAATAAGTACAAGCCAGTTTGCCGCAAAGAAGCCGCCCACATTGGAAAGCACATGAGCGATACCGACCTTTGTTCCCAGGTAAGTCAGCACATAGGTGATGCTCTCAACGCCCTCGTGCGTGACCTCGCCGGTATATTCCGCAGTTGTGACATAGCCGGTAGCCGCCTGATAGGCCGCCTTTGCAGAATAGGTGGCAACGGCCTGATAAGACGATGGCACCAATGCCTCACCAACAAGGTCGGTTCCCGTGACCTGCCATTCCACATTGGCAAGGTTCAAGGTGCGTCCGTTTTTTACGGTAGTAGACGGGACATAGGACATATCGTTGCGGTCAAGCTGCCCTATGGTCTTGACTTCGCTCACGGTGTAGCTCTTGGCTGCATAGCCGGACGCCTCGGTGTTAAGACTGGTGTGGTCGAGGGCGAGCGTACCCTTGAAGGTGCCGTCGTCAAATTCGACGGTAGGCTTCAGTTGCTGCAAAATCAGGGCGAGGTCATTCTTGTCCGTCTCCACCGTGATGACCTCGGTATGGGGCTTGGATTCCTCTACGGCATTTTCCATTTTGACAATATCCGTAAAGGTGTAGAGATAGCCCTCCAGCTCAAAGGGCTGTTCGATCAGGCTCTGCGGGTCCTGATCTGCCGGGATCGTAAAGGTTTTGATGACCTGCTGGCTGCCATTCAGATTTTGCACCACGGTATCTGTCGGCACCTCCAATGCAAACGCCGAGACCGACATGGACAGCGTCAGCAGTACACAGAGAATTGCTTTTTTCATGTTGTGGGAACCTCCTAATGTAGAAATTTGTTATGATCTGCTGTTTTCGCGGTATCAAAGGATGTGCGGTCGTCTCATGCTCCCTCCTCTCTGACCTTGTATTCTACGGCGCGCTCCGAGTGTTCCCGCAGCGCATCGAGTATGCTGAGAGACTGCTCTAACGCCTGCATCGTATCACGCTTCTGGCGCTTGACGAACGCATAAAGGAGCAGAGTATCTCCGTTGGCGCATGGGTAAAAGATAACGCGAACGCAAAGCTTGGTCTTCACCCGCAGCTCGCATAGGCTCCGATACCGCTCAAGTGAAAAACGCTTGAAATACGGTTCCTTCATTTCCGGCTTCTGCGGCAGCGTCAATCGGTATAGCTGACGAATGATCTTTTCTCTGAGCCGCGGCTCCAGATCCTCTATAAAGGCAGCGACCTGCGAGGCTCTGCCCGGAGGCTGATATACCAAAATCCCCTTCACCGCACTACCTCCTCGCAGCCGCTCAATTTCTTTAAGTGCCGGATAAAGTGTCCTGCAAATTCGCCCGCGATCTCAGGTGTCCCGCTAATCCACCAAATGGGATCAGGCAGGACTTGGGATAGGCGGTCATATTGCAGGCAGAGCAGCAGAAATTTCTGCCTCGGCTCTGCACAATCCACAGCGTCAAACAGCTGCTGCAATTCGGTTTGGACACCGGAATAGTCCTGACTGGCATCGCACAAATCGTCAAACAGCAATCCGGCGAAGGTATGAGCCAGCGCAGTCAAGGCCGATGCCTCGACGCTCCCCGTCTCGGTAAGCAGCCCCATGCGCCGCAAACGCTCTCTCGCACCGTCGTCAAACGGATTATGAGCGCGGGATGCTCGGCAGTTATTTGTTGTCTCTTTCATTTCTCTCACCTCGGAGTCATAGGAAAAGGCCCGGCACCTTACGGTGTCGAGCCTTTCAGCATTTCTTATCTTAATTTGCGTTTGTCTGCACTGAAATAACATTTTCTTGAAGTCAGGAAAATGTTATTTTGTTTTAAGTTCATCCAGACGGTCAAGCACTTGCGCCGACGCTTCGATCATTTCTGTAACCACCGCATTTAGCTGTGCGGCATTCTGTGCTGTGATGACGGGATGGCCAGTTTCCGCCTCAAGCTGCTGCCGTGCAACATTTGCAACATTACCGCCACGTTTGGCCACCTTCACATTCTCGGCAAAACCATCTGGTTTTGTCGCTTTGGAAATATCCCGCGTTGACGCTTCCGCCAGCATGGTCAGCACGAGCTCGGTATCGCTCATATTATCGCGCAGATTCTCCTTTTTGAGCCCCTTGAGGTTTTTATACTGCCGCGTGGTCATACCGGACCATGCCTTTGAAATCTCGTCGGTCAAGATCGCAAATTCATGTCCCTTTTCCACGCCGCGCTTCTGCCATTCATCGGTCAGTTCATTCCGGATGCGGATGGAAAGCAGCCGTTGATGCACCCAATCAGGATCGTATCCCTTTTTCAGATAGGTTTCCAAGGCTCGGTCAATGGCCTGTTCAGGGTCAATGGTTTCTTCAATTCTCTCCCGACCGACTTCTGCAAGCCAGAGCCTAAACGGTTCAGCTTTTGGTGATGGGATAGACTGGATGATACGCAGAAGTTGCTCTGTCGTGGCAACATCCGTTGCGCGGCGCTTTCCGTCTGAGGCAATCATTTTCAACTGCTGACAATTTGTCAGCAGTTCATCCGCCCCTTCCTCTTTCAAACGCTGCTTGAGTTTGGCCCAGTAGTTGCTTGCCCCGCGTGCGGTAGGCTGTTCTGTTAAAACAGCAATGACATCGGTAACAGAAAAATACCATACTTCTTTCTCTGTATCCCATGCAGTACGAATTTTTTGATTCTCAAAAAGCTGTATCTTATCCTGTTCGCTCATAGCGTTATATCCTCTCTTTCTTTTCTGTGATTATACATCAGTTGACCCGCTGCCGCAAGAACTCCAAAAACAGCTCTTCAATTTCCTTATCACTGCCCAACCTCTCAAGGTAGGGGGCAAATTTTCTGCGGTCAAAGCTGATTTTCTTCGGCAGTGCAGCACGTCTCTGTGTCTCCCTTGCGCGTGCCTGCCGCCATGCAGCGAAAATGTCCTGATGATTTGCAGATGGAGGTGGACAGGCATGGACAATGCTTTGCATGGCAGCCTTATTAAGCGTGTAGTCCTCGATAGAACACATCTCCACAAATGCCTGCTGCGTGGCTGCGTCATAGTCAGCGATCAGGTCGGCACAGGCAATCGGTAGCTTGCGCGGGTTGTTCTCCAGGATGTCGGCGAGAGGCGGGATCAACCCCGCCAGCTTGATGGCTTTGCGGATCTCATACTCGGTCACACCGAAGAAATCGGCAACAATTTCACGGGTGAGGAACTTCTGGCGATTCTCGCCAGAAGTTCCAATGTCTGTTCTTGACCCCTGTCGTTTCTCTGCATCAAGCACCGCTTTGTACGCCTTGCCACGCTCTATGATGGTAAGGTCCTGCCGCCGCAGAAGGTTCGTGGCAACAGCAATGGAGACTGCTCTTGCATCATCGGCGTTCACGACTTCAGCAGGGATCGTTGTGTGTCCAGTCAGCCGCCACGCTTCAGTACGGTTATGCCCTGCGAGGATCTCATAGTCCTCGCTTTCGGGAATGGGGCGCACAATGATCCTCTCATAGATGCCCTGCTCTGCAAGCTGCTGTGAAAACGCCTTGAGCTTCTCCTGCGGATATGGGTGAAAACCAATATCCGCAGTGAAAAATGGACGGAGCCTGTCCAGCGGCAGATCACAAAATTTTGAGGCGGGCGATGCCAGCTTGCCTTGGAACAGCACCTCATAGGCTTCATCGCCTACTGTGACCTCCACCGCCTGCTGCGTCGCGCTCATACGCCGTTTCAGCAGGTCATTTATATCGCGTTTAGCCAAGCTGAAGCACCTCCTGCGCGAGACTGCGATAGGATTCCGCCGCCGGATTTCGCGGTGCATAATCGAGAATGCTCATGCCTGCCGCGGGGCACTCCGCGACCTTGATGGTCTGCTCGATGGGACGCTCAAACACCCGTAAGCTGTCACCATACAGCTCTGCGACCGCGGCGCGGACGCTCTGGCAGAGCTGCGGCCGGGATTGATACATGGTAAGAAGAATGCCCGCAACCTCCAACTTTGAATTGAAGCGGCTCTGCACATTTTTGACCAGCTCCAGCACATCGGGGATGCCCTCGCTTGCAAGGAAGTGTGCCTGCACGGGAATGATGCAGTAATCCGCTGCAGCAAGTGCGTTGACCGTCAGCAGCTCATGCTTCAAGCCACAATCAATGACGATATAATCATATTGTTCACGGAAAGCATCCAACAGCTTGTCCATCATCATTTCGCAGGATGTCTCTATCGCTTCCGCCGTGTTGTACTGCGAAAGCTGCATAACCTGTAAACGTGCTGCAGCGTCTGCCAGCCGCTTATTGGCAGGAATCAGGTCAATGCTGGTCTCTGTATGTATCACGGTGCGGGGAAGGTGAAGCTCCAGATCCTCCGGCGAGTCGATTTGAACGAGCAGAAGCTTTGCCAGCGTATTCTTCTGTTCGCCGGGCGTATAGCCCAAAGCCGAGGTAAGGTTCCCCTGCGGATCGTTGTCGATCAGCAAGACCTTTCTTCCTTCTGCGGCAAGTGCAGCCCCAAGGTTCAATGCGGTCGTGGTCTTGCCAACGCCGCCCTTAAAATTGGTAATTGTAATAATCATGATTCTCTTCTCCTCTTTATTACTTGAACGGAAACTGTAAGGCAAAATCCTCGTTTGCAATAGATTTGCAAAAGGAATAAAACTATTTGGCTTTTGCAAAAAAAGCTATCATTAGATAACAAAATCCGGGCTATTTGCAATTTGAGTCTGCAATGCCTCTTGGTAAAGGCTTTACAACAAAAAAACCTCCGGATTATGAGCTTCTTTGTTAGAAACTCATAACCCGGAGGTCGGAGGTTCAAGTCCTCCTCCCGCAACCATCTTGAGTGACCAAAATAGATACACTCACCTGAAACCTCTGAGAAATCAGGGGTTTCAGCGTTTTTATGCCCTGTTTTTTCAAAGCGTGTTTTATAGATACACAAAGCCAATTAAGAGCGTTAGGCAGGACTTGAACTAAATTCTAGGCTGATTTGGCCTGCTTTATGGTGGGCTTTACGCTCTCGGTTACTTTTTATTGCTCGTCTTTCCTAAATAATTTGAAACTTTTTATTGAAGAGGTTGGTATCACATTTTGATACCAACCTCTTTTCAGTTTATCAAATCCTTAGGGCGGAGATGAGCATCCAATGAACACAGAAGCTGTAATCTGTCCCCTTTGCGGCGCAATCAACAAAGACCTCTAAGACCGGATGCATATCGGTAAGGTAGTCAGCACACAATGAAGTATGGGATAATCACAGACATGCCTCCTTAATGTCTTTATTTATTGACAATTATAGATGTATCGTCTATAATAACAAGCACAAAGATGATGTAGAGGTGGTGTGCAGAATGGGACGAAAGAGTGTTGCTGTGCTGCCGCAGACGCAGGCGATTTTAGAACAGCTGGGAGAACAGATCAAACTTGCCAGATTACGGCGGCATCTGTCTGCCGAATTGGTCGCGGAAAGAGCCGGTGTGAGCCGAGCCACAGTGTGGAATGTTGAAAAGGGAAACCCCTCTGTCGCGATTGGGATCTATGCCGCAGTTCTGCACGCACTGAACAATATGGATAAAGACCTTCTGCTCGTTGCAAAGGATGATGAGCTGGGGCGTAAACTCCAAGACCTTGAGCTTACCACACGCAAGAGAGCACCCCGAAACAGAGGTGATTGACCGTGGTGTCAGACCAAAAAATAATTTATGTCTATGAGAGCTTCAGATCTACAACGCCAAACTTCCCGGGGAAGCTCTTCGTGGAGAATGTCCGTGGCCGGGAGAGCTACTCCTTTGAATATGATGCTGGCTGGTTAAAAAGCAGCGCAAACTACATGTGGCGGTGCTGCTCTTTATGGCAGCCGTTCTCGTCACGCTGGAGAAAAGCGCCAAGGGCGGCATGCAGAAATTCTTCAAGTACGTTCCTGCGGTCGTTCTCTGCTACCTCATCGCCATGTTCCTGTGCGCGCTGGGCGTGTGGGATATGGCCGAGACCAAGCCCATCACCTTCCAGAGTCTGATCCTCCTGCTCGGCTCCGCGTTCCTTGTCAGCGCCATCGCCACCAACGTCGGCAACAAGCTCTATACGCTGACCAACTTCTCCGATAAAGCGACCTGGACCGTTCTGTTCGTCACCGTCGTCGCCCTGATCGCCGCCGTCACCCCGCTCGGCAAGGTCGCCGGCTCCGGCGAGGTCTCCAGCCTCCTGCTCTACGCCGTCATCGGCCTGCTGGCCTCCCGCGCGAGCCTGCTCGAGCTCGGTGAGGCTCCCGCCTGGATCGCCACCGGCTTCATTGTCCTCGGCATCCACGCGGTGCTGATGCTCATCATCTGCAAGCTCCTCAAGCTCGACCTCTTCACCGCGGGCGTGGCCTCTCTCGCCAACATCGGCGGCACGGCCTCCGCGCCGGTCCTCGCCGGCTCCCACTCCGGTTCTCTCGTTCCCGTCGGCATCCTGATGGCCCTCATGGGCTATGTGGTCGGCACGCCGCTGGCGGTCGTCTGCGCGCACATCATGGAGTCTCTGGCCTGAGAACCCTGACGCTGCGGCGTTTCCGCGCCGCGCCATGACTGCTTCGACTGTGTAGGTGATCGCCGTTTCACCTGCACAGTTGCCCTAAGAACCCATTTGAAGGAGCAACGCTATGCCTGTTTTATCCGATCTTGAGCCGCGCGAGGTATTTGCCTGGTTTGAACGCCTGTGCGCCATCCCTCACGGCTCGCACCACGCAAAAGCGATCAGCGACTATCTGGTCGCGTTCGCCCGCGAACGTGGTCTTGCCTGCCGGCAGGACGCTGCCAACAATGTCGTCATCCGCAAGGCAGCCTCCGCCGGATACGAAAACGCGCCGGTCGTCATGCTGCAGGGCCATATCGACATGGTCTGCGAAAAGGACGCGGACTGCGGCAAGGATATGGAAACGGAGGGGCTCGACCTCTTCGTGGACGGCGACGTGATCGGCGCGCGGGGCACGACGCTCGGCGGCGACGACGGCATCGCCGTCGCGATGGCGCTCGCCGTCCTGGACGCCGACGATATCCCCCGCGGCCCGCTGGAGTGCGTCTTCACGGCGGACGAGGAGGTCGGCATGATCGGCGCCCGCGCGCTCGACGCGAGCGACCTGAAGGCAAAGTACCTCATCAACATCGACTCGGAGGAGGAGGGCGTCCTCACGGTCAGCTGCGCCGGCGCCTGCCGCACGCTCTGCACGCTGCCCGTCACGCGCGCGCCCTTTGACGGACAGACGCTCCGCGTCAGGATCAGCGGCCTTGCCGGCGGGCACTCCGGCGAGGAGATCCACAAGGGCCGTGCCAACGCCAACCTTCTGCTCGGCCGCGCGCTCGATGAAATGAGCCGCGCAGGCGCGCTGCGTCTCATCCGCGTCTCAGGCGGCGCCAAGGACAACGCCATCCCGCGCGAGGCCGAGGCCGTCGTCCGCACCGGCGACGCCGCCGCCCTTCGCCGTGCGGCGGAAGCGCTCGCCGCCGCGCTGCGCGCGGAATATCACGCCGCCGACGGTCATATCACCGTAACGGTCACTGAGACCGACGACGGGCTTACGCCCATGGACGCCGCCAGCACGGAGCGCGCCATCACGCTGCTGCTCTGCGCGCCGAACGGCGTGGTGGAGATGAGCATGGACGTGCCGGGTCTTGTGCAGACCTCGCTCAACCTCGGTCGGCTCACCTCCGATGAAGCGAGCCTCCGCGCCAGCTTCATGATCCGCTCAAGCATCAATTCCCAGAAGAATGCCGTGGCCTCGCGTCTCGCGCGGCTGGCGGAGGCGCTGGGCGGGCAGACAGAGCTGGACTCCGACTACAGCGCCTGGCCGTACCGCCCCGAATCGCCCCTGCGCGACCGCGTCGCGGAGGTCTTTTACGAGCAGTCCGGCGAAAAGCCGCGCATCGCCGCGCTTCACGCCGGACTGGAGTGCGGCATCCTCTCCGGAAAGCTGCCGGAGCTGGACTGCATCTCCCTCGGCCCTGACCTGACCGACATCCACACCCCGCGCGAGCGCCTGCACATTGCCTCCACCGAACGGACGTGGCGGCTGCTGCTCGGAACGCTCAAGCGGCTGGATGCGTGAGCCCTCTTATGGCAGAAAATGAAAAAAGGAGTATGACCCCATGAACAGCTATGGATTGATCGACCTGCACTGCGACACGCTGGCAGAATACTGGAAATACGCGCACACCGGCAATCCCGATACGCTGGATGACCCCGGCCGCGTGCTGTCGCTGTCCAATATGCCGAAGGATGTCCACTGGGCGCAGTTCTACGCCGTGTTCATCCCCGATGAGGAACGCGGGCAGGCCGCCATCGACTACTTCGAAAAGAACCGCGCGAATTTCGACCGCCAGATGGAGAAGTTCGGCGACCGCGTCGCCCCCTGCCGCAACGCCGATGATATGGAGAAGGTCTGGGCGGCGGGCAAGACCGCCGCGTTTCTGACCATCGAGAACGGCAGCGCGCTCGCCGGCGACCTTTCCCGCGTCCACACGCTCGCCGAGCAGGGCGTGCGTGCCATCACTCTGACCTGGAACGGCGAGAACGAGCTCGGCTCGGGCCACACCACGGACCACGGCATGAGCGAGTTCGGCAAGGCCGCCGTGCGCGAGATGGAAAAGGAAAACATTCTGGTGGATGTGTCCCACCTCAACGACCCCGGCTTCGCGGATCTGCTGGAGGTCGCGACGAAGCCCTTCGTCGCCACGCACTCCAACGCCCGCGCGCTGTGCAGCCACAAGCGCAACCTGACGGACGACATGATCCGCGAGATGGTGCGCCGCGACTGCCTGATCGGTCTGAACTACTTTGTGAAGTTCCTGCGCGACGACGGCGACGTAAAGAGCCTTGACGATCTCTACCGCCACGCCATGCACTTCTTCGAGCTGGGCGCGCGGAAGAATCTCGCCCTCGGCTCGGACTTCGACGGCTCCGTGCTGCCCGAATGCCTGAATACGCCCGCCAAGGTCGCCTCGTTCTACGAATACCTGCTCTCCCGCGGCATTTCGCAGGAGGACGCGGACGGCGTCTTCTACAAGAACGCACAGGCGTTCTTCCGCAAGAATCTTCGGTGACCGCAAGGGCGGATAGCTCATACGACAGAAAGGCCGGCGTTTTCCCCGTGGAAACGCCGGCCTTTTCTTGGCGCCTTCCGGTGCCAATCACAGCGGGACGGTCCGATGGACCGCCCCGCTGTGTCCTTTATGAAGCTGTGTCCAACGGATCGTCAGACGCCAGTCGAAAAGGGACGCTTCCTTTTGTGGAAACACCCCTCTTGCAAAAGTAAAATATTGTGTTACAATCGCGGCATAAAGCATTGAGGAGGTAACGCCACATGGCTGCAAACACCGATCCGCGCCTGCAAAATCAGGTGATCTATTCCATTTACGTCCGCAATCACACGCCGGCGGGCACCTTCCGCGCCGTCATTCCCGACCTTGATCGCATCCGCGCGCTGGGGACGGATATCATCTGGCTGATGCCCATTCACCCCATCGGTGTCGAGGGCAAGAAAGGCACGCTGGGCTGTCCCTATGCCAACCGCGATTACCGCGCCGTCAACCCTGCCTACGGCACGATGGAGGACTTTGAAGCGCTGGTGCGCGAGATCCACGCGCACGGCATGAAATGCATGATCGATGTGGTCTACAACCACACCTCGCCCGACTCTGTTCTCTACCGCGAGCATCCGGAATACTTCTACCACGACTCCGACGGCAAGCCGGGCAATAAGCTCGGCGACTGGGCCGACGTCATCGACCTGGACTACTCCAACCGCGGGCTTTGGCAATATCTGACGGATACGCTCGTAATGTGGGCCGGTCTGGTGGACGGCTTCCGCTGCGATGTGGCGTCCTTCGTTCCTGTGGAATTCTGGCTGCAGGCCCGCGCGGCGGTCGCTGATGTAAACCCGGACTGCGTATGGCTCGCCGAAACGGTCCACCGCAGCTATGGCTGTCTCGCGCGGCGGCACGGCGTCTATTCCGCGTCGGACGGCGAGGTGTTTCGTGCCTTCGATCTGGAGTACGAGTACGATGTGCGCGAGGTATTTGACCGGTATCTGCGCGGCGAGGTCCCCCTGACCCGCTATCTGGACGCGCTGAATTTTCAGGAGACCTGCTACCCCGCGAACTACAACAAGCTCCGCTTTCTGGAAAACCACGACCAGCCGCGCATCGCCTCCCTTGTGCGCGACGAGCGCGCGCTCGTGAACGACACGGCAATGCTCTATTTTCTCAAGGGCACGACGCTGCTCTACGCGGGGCAGGAATTTGAAAACGACCATCTGCCCAGCCTTTTTGACCTCGACCCCATCGACCGCCGCACCGGTCATGATCTGAGCGGTCTGCTGCGCCGCCTGTACGCGGTCAAGCACCAGCTTGGCAGCGCCGACTGGTTCTTCGCCGACGCGGACGATGCGAACGACCTCGCGCTCCTTCAGCGCGGAAGCGCGGGCAAGCGTTTCGTGGGCGTATTCTCCCTCAAGGCAAAGGCCGCCGATGTGCGCGTGGATGCCGCCGACGGCGTGTATGAAAACCTCATTGACCGCAGTGCCGTCACCGTGAAAAACGGTATTCTCTCCTGCACGGGCGAGCCGGTGATCCTCCGCGCGGAAGGCTGAGCGCGCTTACCGCTCCACCCGCGCAAGCAGCGGCTTCATCGTCTCCGCCGCGCGGCGGATAGCATCCCCCGCCGGCAAGGCGAGCACATTCGGGTCCATGACCTCGACGGAGCAGGGGCCGTCGTAGCCGGTCGCCCGGACGCTCCGCAGCAGCTCCTCCAAGGGAGCGTCGCCCTCGCCGGGCCAGTAGCTCTCCGCGCGCTGCGCCGTGAACGGGGCGCGTGCTGGGCAGTCGCTGACATGGACCATAAAGAGCCGGTCGCCGCGCAGAGCCGACAGCTCCTCCGGCCGCGAGCCGCCGGCGCAGAAATGCCAGGTATCGAGCAGCATCCCCACATTGCCGCGGTCCACCGTGTCAAGGATCTCTGCGCACTGCGCGAAGGTCCGCACGGAGCTGCCCGGCACCGCCATAAATTCCAGCGCCAGCCGCACGCCGTAATCCGCCGCGGCGTCCGAGAGCCGCAGCAGCGAATCGGTGGTCTCGCGGCAGATCGCCGCCGCGGAGGTCCCCTCCGGCACATGGAAAGATGCGATGACCTCCATGCAGCCGCAGCCGAGCACGCGGCAGGCCGCAAAGCACCAATCGCTCAGCTCGCGCAGCATCCGCCCGCCGGCCTTGGTCTGAAAGGAAATGCTCTCGAGCGCGTTCAGACTCGCCGCGCGGACGTGCTGCTCCTCCAGCGTCTGCCGCAGCGCCTCCAGCGTCCCGCCGCCGCGCAGATAACGCAGGAGCGTGCCCTTGCGCAGCTCCACGGCGGAAAAGCCCGCCTGTGCGCAAAGCACGATATCCTCCGGCAGCGTGCCGTTTTTCATCACGGTCATTTCATTGAAGCAAAGCTCCATTCTCTCGCTCTCCTTTGTTTTTCAGAAATTCTGCGCGGAGGGCCCCCGCCCTCACGCGTCCCGCAACACCGCGCGGTACTGCCGCGCGGTGCTGCGCTTTCTATTTCTTCCGCCATACACGCAGCGCCCGCACCGCATGATTTCGTTTCATCATACCATATTTTCCCGGCTCTGCCAAGAGTCCGGCAGGCGCGGTATGCATTTCGTGCCGCAAAAACATACATTTCAGGCAGATTGTTCGCACCCGCTCAAATATTGTGGTATGCTCTATTTTGTAAAATTGTCGGGAAACAGGCCGTTTCCCCTCGAATTTTGGAATAAGGACGCGTCACGTTTTTATTTCCTGACCGGGTTTCCCGTTCAGCATGGCAGATCAACCGCAGACTTTTAGGGAGGACAGAGAAAATCATGGACAAGAAGAGCAACATGAAGAAGGCTATGTACGAAATGTTCGGCGTCGGCGGAGACGGCTCCGAGGCGGCAAGTACTGCTCCGGCGCAGGTCAAGAGCGCGTCCGTCGAGGTCAAGAGCGCCCCTGGTGCGGAGAAAAAGAGCGTGGATCACGCTCCGGTCAAGACACCCGAGGCCAGACCCGCCGCCAGCTTTCTTGCCCCCGGCACGGTCTTTGAGGGCTCCTTCCGCGCCAAGGGCGACATTGAGATCGCCGGCGAGCTCAAGGGCGACGTGACCTCCGAGGGCAGCGTGCTGCTGCGCTCCAACCTGCAGAGCAATATTACGGCGGGCAGCGTGAAGCTCACCGGCTGCACCCTCATCGGCGATATCACCGCGAACGGTCCCGTCACCGTCAGCGAGGATTCCAAGGTCACGGGCAACATCACGGCGCAGTCTCTGCTGTGCGCCGGCGAGATCAACGGCGATATCCGCATCAGCGGCAACACCCAGATGGACGCTAACGCGCGCGTGAGCGGCAGTGTTGTCACCGGCACGATCTCCGTGGCGGCGGGCGCGGTCCTGAACGGCAGCGTTGAGATGAAGGGCACAATGGAGGCGAAGTCTTGAACGCCGCGGCAAAGGAACTGCCCGTCTCCTACGATCTGAGCAAGCCGCAGGAGGACAAGGAGCCCTACGTCGGCAGTGTCCTGTTTTTCAAGCACGTTATCTTCACCGTGACGCTGCTGCTGATCCTCATTCCCACAATGCTGTCCATCTACCTCTTCGCACAGGTCCGCAGCCTGAACCGGCAGCTCGACACAGCGGGCAGCCAGCTGGCGGCCATGCAGGAGCAGCTTCCGTCGACCGCGCCCGAGGGCGGCGAGCCTACGCCGGCCGAGCCCGAGCCTCCGGCGGCCGAGGTGCCCGCCTACACGGAGCTTTATCCCGAGCTGTACGCCGACGATTCGCTGCGCGGCACCGTGGACGTGGACAACGCCGTCTACCTGACCTTTGACGACGGTCCCTCGGCGCGGACGGATGAAATTCTGGAGATCCTTGACAAGTACGGCGTCAAGGCTACCTTCTTCGTGGTCGGCGCAAATGAGGAGGGCGATCTCGAGCGGATGCAGAAGATCGTCGCGGCGGGCCACACGCTTGCTATCCACAGCTATTCGCACGACTACAAGAAAATTTACGCCTCGGTCGAAGCGTATCTGGAGGACTTCAACCAGATGTTCTGCCAGATCTACGAGGCCACCGGCGTCAAGCCGCAGATCTTCCGCTTCCCCGGCGGCAGCGTCAACAGCTATAATGTCGGCATCCATCAGCAGCTCATCGCCGAAATGACGCGGCGCGGCTTCGTCTACTTCGACTGGAACGTCGCCAACGGCGACGCCGTGTTCTCCAAAATTCAGCCCTCGTCGACGCTGACGGCCAATGCGCTCAAGGGTGTCGGCACCGCGCGGCGCGCCATCATCCTCATGCACGACAGCAGCGCCAAGACTACCACCGTCGAGGCCTTGCCCGCCATCATCGAGGGCTATCTTGAGGCGGGCTACTCCTTCGCCGCTCTCACCCCATCGACCCGTTCCGTCACGTTCAGCTATCTGGACTGACCGCAAACGGCAAAAAAAGATCGACCCCGCAGGGCCATTTGACCCTGCGGGGTTTTCTGTTCGGTTCTTCCGCCACAGTCCGCGTCGGATCGTGGTGGGCAGGGCGTCAGCCAAGCTTTTCGCACAGGTCCTCAAGCGCGGCGGTCATGGCCTCCTCAAAGGAGGGGTGCGGGCGCATCGCGCGGCAGAACTGCTCGGCGGTCAGGTGGTTGGCGAGCGCCTGTGCCGCGCCGCCGATCATGTCGCTCGCGTGCTCGCACATGAGCTGCGCGCCGACAAGCTCGTGCGTTTCGGCGTGGGCGACAAGCTTCATGAAGCAGCGGCCCGGGTCGGCGATGACCGTCTTGGCGTTGCCGAACATGACGTGCTTGCCGACCTTGACGGGGATCCCCTTCTCCTTGGCTTCCGCCTCCGTGAGGCCGACGACCGCGATCTCGGGACGACAGTAGATGCAGCTCGGCACGACCGAGAGATCGGTGTGATCCTGCACGCCGCACAGGCGCTCGACACAGGCAATGCCCTGCGCGGTGGCGACGTGGGCGAGCTGGATTTTTGAGGACACATCGCCGATGGCGTAGACGTGCGGCAGGCTCGTTTCAAAATTCCCGTCCACCGCGATGCTGCGGCCATTCATTTTGACGCCGACGCCGTCGGCGAACAGGCCGTCGCAGTAAGCACGGCGGCCGATGGCGCAGAGTACCGCTTCGCCGGAGACGGTCTCCTCCGTTTCCTTGCAGGTGAAGTGTACGGCAAGGTCCTCGCCCGCCTGCTCCATGCGCTGTACCATCGCGTTCGTGAAGACCTTTACGCCCTGCTTTTTCAGAATGAGCGCGAGGTTCTGCCCCAGCTCCTTATCCATGTTCGGCAGAAGGCGGTCCATGCCCTCGATGACCGTGACGGCACAGCCGAGGTCGGCGTAAAACGTGGCAAATTCGATGCCGATGACGCCGCCGCCGATGATGACGATGGAGCGGTAGAGGTGGTCGCAGCCCTCGAGCAGCTCGTCGGAGGTCATGGCAAGCTCCAGCCCCGGGATCGGCGGGCGGGACGGCACGGAGCCGGTGGCAATGAGAATGTCGTCGCAGGTGTAGTCGTTGGCGCTGCTGTCCGCGTCCGTCACGCGGACGCAGCCGGAGCCGGTGATGAGCGCCGTGCCGCGCAGCAGGTCGATCTTCGCGGTCTTGAAAAGCGACTCAATGCCGGCGGAGAGCTTCTGTGAAACGGCACGCTTGTAAGCAAAAATTTCAGCCATGTCGGTATGGATATCCTCGGTGTGGATGCCGCAGTGCGCGCCGTTCTTCGCGTCGCGGTAGATGGCGGAGGCGTGGAGCAGCGTTTTGGTCGGGATGCAGCCGCGGTTCAGGCAGGTGCCGCCCGCCTCGCGCCGCTCGACCACGGCGACTTTTTTGCCCAGCTTCGCCGCGCGGAGCGCAGCCTCGTAGCCGCCGGGACCGGCGCCGATGACGATGAGTTGATAATCAGCCATAGTGTTTTTTCCTTTTGAGAGCAATGCCGCCGTTTTCGCGGCGGCATTGCGTGTTTTTTTATTGCGCGAACGAATAGCGCAGGATCATATTGCGTGCCGCGCCGACCTCGTCGAGACGGCGGACGGGCGTATCATGCGGCGCGGTATGGAGCGCGTCGGGGTCGGAATAGGCAAGGTCAAAGAGCCTGCCGTAGATGTCGCAGACCTCGTCCATCGTCTCCTTGCTCTCGGTCTCGCAGGGCTCGACCATGAGCGCCTCGTGGACGATGAGCGGGAAGTACATCGTGGGCGGGTGCAGACCGTAATCGAGCATTCCCTTGGCAAGGTCGAGCGCGGAAACGCCCGTCTCCTTGTGCAGATCGACCAGCGACATGACGAACTCGTGCATACAGATCTCGTCGTAGGCCATGGTGAATTTCTCCGCGAGCTTTACGCGCATATAGTTGGCGTTGAGCACGGCGTTCATCGCCGCCTCGGGAATACCGGCCCTTCCGAGCGTGAGAACGTAGGTCAGCGCCTTGATGCAGACGTCGAAGTTGCCGTAGAACAGCTTCACGCGGCCGATGGACTTCTCAGGATAGTCGAAGGCAAGCCAGCCGTCTTTCTCCACCACCAGCGGGCCGGGCATATACTTGCGCAGAAAGTCCTTGCAGCCGACCGCGCCCGCACCGGGGCCACCGCCGCCATGCGGCGTGGCGAAGGTCTTGTGCAGGTTCGAGTGGATGCAGTCGAAGCCCATGTCGCCCGGGCGGACGACGCCCATGACGGCGTTGAGGTTCGCGCCGTCGTAGTAGCACAATCCGCCCGCGTCGTGGACGATCTTCGTGATCTCCAGAATGTTCTTATCGAAGATGCCAACCGTGTTCGGGTTCGTGAGCATCAAGCCCGCCGTGTCGGGGCCGACGGCGGCGCGCAGCGCGTCGAGATCGACGCAGCCGTCCGCGCCGGAGGGAATGTTCACCACCTGATAGCCGCACATGGCGGCGGTGGCGGGGTTGGTGCCGTGGGCGGAGTCGGGCACGATGATCTTCGTGCGCGCAGTGTCGCCGCGGTCGGTATGGTATGCCTTGATGAGCAGCACGCCGGTGAATTCGCCGTGTGCGCCCGCGGCAGGCTGGAACGTGACCGCGTCCATGCCGAAGATCTCGCCCAGCTCGCTGCCCAGAACATGCAGCGCCTCGAGCGCGCCCTGCGCCGTTTCGACCGGCTGGAGCGGGTGGAGCTGCGTGAAGCCAGGCAGCGCCGCCATGTCCTCGTCGATTTTGGGGTTGTACTTCATCGTGCAGGAGCCGAGGGGATAGAAGCTGTCGTTCACGCCGTGGATGCGCTTGCAAAGCGCCGTGTAGTGGCGCGTCAGCTCATTTTCACTCACATGGGGTAGGCGCAGGGGCGCTGTGCGCTCCTCTGGGAGCGTGTATTCCGGCACATCGCACGCAGGCATCAGGCTCAGACCGCGGCCCTCCGTGCCAAGCTCAAAGATCAGCTTCATTTCAGCACCTCCTTCACGATGGAAACGGCTTTGTCAAGCTGCGCCTTGCTCACAAGCTCGGTCACGCACCAGAGGATGCCGCCATCCACCTCCGCACCGCCGAGGATGTCCGCCGCGTCGAGCGCGTCAAGGATCTTTTTGCGGCAGTTGGGGCACTCAACCTCGGTCACGAACTCGTGGAAGAATTCGCCCTGATACTTGAGCTTGCAGCCGGCCTTGACAAGCTCGGCGGCAAAGTAGTGCGCCTTTGAAGTGCAGAGCCGTGCGCACTGCTTCATGCCCGCTTCGCCCATCGCCGCCATGTAAACGCCCGCAGTGAAGGCGCACAGCGCCTGATTCGAGCAGATGTTGGAGCTGGCCTTCTCGCGGCGGATGTGCTGCTCCCGCGCGGAGAGCGTGAGCACATAGCCGGTCTTGCCGTCTACGTCCTTCGTCTGACCGACGATGCGGCCGGGCAGCTTGCGCGTCATGGCGGCGGTCGTCGCCATAAAACCGAGGTAGGGGCCGCCGAAGGCGGTGTCGAGCCCGAGGGGCTGACCGTCGCCCACGGCGATGTCAGCGCCCATCTCACATGGAGTTGGCAAAAGAGCACAGGCGATGGGGTTCACGCCCATGACGAACTTCGCGCCCGTAGCATGGACAAGCTCGCCGATGGCTCTTGCGTCTTCGATCTGACCGAAGTAGTTCGGCTGCTGGAGATAGAAGCACGCAGCGTCCTCGCCGAGCGCGGCCTTGAGCGCGTCGAGGTCGGTCCTGCCGTCCTTTGCGGGAACGACGGTCAGCTCGGTGTTCGAGGCAAAGCTGTAGGTCTGCATGACCTCGATGACCTGCGGGTTCACGCAGGCGGAAACATACGCCTTTGTACGCTTGCGGTCGCGGCACATAGGGATGGTCTCGGCGGCAGCGGTCGCGCCGTCGTAGTGGGAGGCGTTGGCAATGTCCATGCCCGTCAGCTCGCAGATCATAGTCTGGAATTCGAACGTACCTTGCAGCACGCCCTGACTGATCTCCGCCTGATAGGGCGTGTAGCAGGTGACCAGCTCCTCGCGGGAGGTGATGGACTTCACAACGGCGGGAATGAAGTGGCGGTAGGCGCCCGCGCCGCGCAGAACGGTCTTGTAGACCTTGTTCTTCTCCGCCATGGCGGTGACGGCCTCGCGTACCTCCAGCTCGCTCATGCCCTCGGGGATGTTGAGCTTCCCGTTCAGCAGCATCCCCTGCGGGACCGCCTGATACAGGTCCTCAAGGCTTTTGACCCCGATGGCAGCAAGCATTTCCTCCCGTTCCGCCGCGGTGGTCGGAACATAAGAGCCCATCAGCCCTCCTCGGCGCAATGCGCCTCATAAGCCGCCGCGTCGAGCAGCTCCTCGGTGCCGCCGATGCCCTCGACCTTGATGATCCACGCGCCGTAGGGATCGGAGTTGAGCGTTTCGGGCGCGTCGGCCAGCGCCTCGTTGACCGCGCAGATGGTGCCGGAGACGGGAGAGATGATGTCGGAGACCGCCTTGACGGATTCAACATCGCCGAAGCTCTCGCCTGCGGTGACCGCGTCGCCCTCGGTGGGCAGGTTGATAAACACCACATCGCCCAGCGCGTCCTGTGCAAAATCGGAGATGCCGACGACGGCGATCTCGCCGTCCATCCTGACCCACTCGTGGGACTTGGAATACTTCAGCTCAGCAGGGAAATTCATTATGTTGTCCTCCTCAAATTTTTGTTGTAGAAATCGTTATGGTAGTATGTATGCTTACTTGTCCAGCTTATAGAACGGCATGGGCACGATCTCAAGCTCGATCATGCGCCCGCGCACGTCGGCGTTCAAGTGCTTGCCGATCTCGATATCCTCGACCGGGATGTAGCCCATCGCGACGCCGCAGCCGATAAACGGCGCGAACGTGCCCGAGGACGTCCAGCCGAGCTTCTCGCCCTCCATCGTATAGAGGTCGCAGTGCTCGCGCACGATGCCGCGTCCGACCACTTTCATGCCGATGCGCTTCAGTTTCGGCGCGCCGAGCGCGACGAGCGCGTCGCGGCCGATGAAGTCCTTGCCGGTCAGCTTGCAGGGAAGTCCCGCCATCTTCGGCGTGATCTCCTCATTCATCTCGTGGCCGTAGAGCGGCATGGAGGCCTCGAGCCGCAGCGTGTCGCGCGCGCCGAGTCCGCAGGGGATCAGGCCGTACTCCTCGCCCGCGGCGAGCAGGGCGTGCCAGAGGTCAACGGTGTCCTCAGCCCTGCAGTAGAGCTCAAAGCCGTATTCGCCGGTATAGCCCGTCTGGGAAACGAGAGCGTGAATGGTGCGGCTGCCGAGGTCGAGCGGAACGTTGTCGATAAAGGTGTAATACTTCGCGGGAATGTACTGCTCCGCGCAGAGCTTTTTGAGAATGTCGCCGGACTTTGGCCCTTGCAGCGCGACCTGTCCCCAGTCGTCACCCTCGTCGCGGTAGTCCACGTCGCCGAACAGATGGCTCTCGACCCACGCGGCATCCTTGTCGCGGTTGCCCGCGTTGACGACCAGCCAGTAGTCGTCGGCGGCACAGCGGTAAACGATGAAATCGTCAATAATGCCGCCCGCGTCGTTGCAGAACATGGCGTACTTGATGTCGCCGTCCTGCATGGCGGAGATGTCCGCGGTGATGAGCTTCTGCACGTTTGCGACCGCGTCGGGGCCCTTGAGCCGCAGCTCGCCCATGTGCGACACGTCAAAGAGTCCCGCCTTCTGCCGCACGGCCATGTGCTCGGCGAGCACGCCGGTGGGGTACTGCACGGGCATCAGAAAGCCGCCGAACTCAACGATCTTTCCGCCCGCGTCCACATGGGTCTGATACAGGGGTGTCTTCCTTTCCATAAGCTGTTTCCTCCTCCATTATCATTCTTGAATGATGTCATAAAAATGATTAAAATATAGCATAGAAAAAGGCACAAAGTCCCCCTTGGAACTTTGTGCCTCCGTTTTATGACCTGAGAGTTTCCCTGACACAGCATATCGCATTTTTGCAGGTTGCACCTTCGGCGTGCGGCAAGCCGCACTTTTCGGAGCGTCGTCCGAGTCCGGTCCTTTTGCCTGAGAGCTTCTGCGTTCCCCTTCGGCGCCGCGGCGGATATTCCGCGGTCTCTCCCGTGACCCATCATCCGATCACCTTATCCACTTGCCTTTTTAAGGTAACATACGCAATGCACTTTTGTCAAGAAAGATATTTTGCCGTTTCGCCGAAAAATATGCAGGTGCGAGAGAAGGGCTGCTTTTCGGACGTTTTGTTACCAAACGCTCACGCGCGTCTCCGGTGCGGTCCACATCCCGTCGCCGGGCCGTATACCATAGGTCGTGTAGAATTCCGGCAGCGTCTGCAGCACGCGGTTGCAGCGCAGCTTATCCGGCGCGTGGACGTCGGTCACGGCCAGATACTCGCGCATCTGCCGCGAGGTCGTGGACGCCCAGGTGTTCGCGACGGCGCGGAAGAGCTTGTCGAGGTCGGGGTGGTCGAGCTTCTTCGCCGCCGCGACGATGCACTTTGCCGCGCCGAGGTCGGCCACGTTTTCGGAAATGGTCAGCACGCCGCTGCACGCGATGCCGGGATAGACCTCCTGCCCGTCGTACCATTCGGCCACAGCCTGACATTTCCGCTGGAAGGCGGCGTAGTCCTCCGCCGTCCACCAGTCGGCGACGCTGCCGTTCTCGTCGAACTTCGCGCCGTTGTTGTCGAAGGCGTGGGTGATCTCGTGGGCGATGATGTAGCCGATGCCGCCGAGATTCTCCTCCCGGCTGGCGTTCACGTCGTAAAGCGGCGATTGCAGAATGGCGGCGGGGAAGGTAATGTCGTTGGCGCTGGGATCGTAGCAGGCGTTGACCGTAAAGGGCGTCATGATCCATTCGCTCTTATCCGGCGCGTCGTTCTGGTGGGCGAGGACATCCTGCTTCATCGCCATCTGGATGGCGATGACGTTGGAGAAGAAGGAGCCGCCCTCGGCGGGGGACTTGATCTCTGCGCGGTCAAGACAGCTTTCCCAGCTGTCGGGATAGCCGACCTTGACGCCCATGGTATCGAGCTTCTTTACGGCCTTGGCCTTGGTTTCGGCGCTCATCCAGTCCTGCGCCAGAATGCGCTCCTTGTAGATGGCGATGAACTCGCCGATCATCTCCTCCACATCGGCCTTGGCTTTGGCGGAGAAGTATTCGTCCACATAGGCGCGGCTGAGGTAATCCGCCAGAAGCGCCTGCACCTGCTGCGCCGCGATCTGCTCATTGCTCTGGCGGGCATCTACGCCGTAGTAGGCCAGCACGAAGTCGAAGTACGCGTCCATAAATCCCTGATTGAGCGATGTGGCCACGCTTTGCAGCAGCGCCAGACGCGCCGCGGTCTTGAGCAGGGCAAGGTGGGCGTCGTCGTAGAGCGCCGCGGCTGCCTTCAGCGCGCCGACGTCGCTGACCATGATCCGCTCCGCGTTTTCAATGCCGCTGGCGGCAAGAACGGCGTTAAGGTCCACGTTCGGCAGCAGCGTCTTGAGCTCGCCGAGCGTGAAGAGGTTGTAGGTCTTGTCCACGTTGCTGTAGTCCTGCGGGTCGAGCGAGGCCGCGGAGATCGCCGCCTCGGCATCATAGAACGCCGCGACGCGCTGCGCCGCCTCGTCCGCGCCAAGGCCGGAGAGCGTCAGCAGCGATGTGAGATATGTGGTGTAGGCGCTCCTTTGCGCATCGGCGCCGTTGACGTAGAAGTCCTTATCCATGCCCGCACCGATGAGCGAGAATGCGGCGATTCTGCGGCTCGAATCCGCGAGGTCGGTCGTCAGGCCGAAGCCGAGGAGCATGGACAGCCCCAGCTCCTTCTGCATCTGCGCATCGACGCTCACCAGCTCGTCGAGCGTTTTGGCGCTCTCGATGGCATCAAGGTACTTCTGAATGGGCGCGACGCCGGCCTTCTCGCGGCCCTCGGCGTCCATCACGCAGTCGTAGAGCGCCTTGATCTTCGCCTCGGCGGTGCCGGGAGTCTGCTCATGCGCGTCGATCTCGCGGATGAGCGCCGCGATCTGCTCGTTGACCGTCAGACTCAGACCGTAGAACGGGCCGTTGATGGATAGGCCTGCGGGAATGTCGGAGCCGTCCAGCCAGCTCTTGTTGACGGCGGCGTAGTAGTCGTCCTTGAGGTTCGTGCCCTTGGCGGCGTAGGCGCGGCGGAGCAGCGCCGAGAGCGCTTCGGCGCTCATAGCCTCGTTCGCGTCGCCGTCTGCAAGGCCGGCGGCGAGGACGGAGGAAAGCCCCTCCGCCGCCCATGCGGGAACATTCGTCAGGCTGCCTGTGGGCAGCGCCATGCGGGCGTTGTCCCCCACAGGGGCGGCAAAGCCGCCGAAGGCGCGCGTGAGCATCACCATCGCCTGTGCGCGTGTCAGCGTGCCGTCGAGCGCAAGGCTGCCGTCGGGATAGCCCTTGAGAATGTCGGACCGCTGCACGCCGGGGTTATAGTCCTGCGCGGCGGAGAGCAGCGCCTGCGCGGCCTCGCCGCGCGTGAGCGCCGCCACCTGCACGGGCAGCGTGCCGAGCGCCAGCACCAGTGCAAGCAGCAGCGGCATAAATCGTTTTTGAAATCTCATCGTGTCATCTCTCCTTTGGATGCTTGGATCGTTTAAATGCTCCGCGGCATTCTTCCCTTCGCCGCAGAGAATGACATTGTAGAGCCCTTTCTCATTTTTGTCAAGTGTTCAAAAATAATCCTGAAGCAAATCAACGCTGTGCGCGCTCTTGCAAAGAGCGGCGGCTTCTGCTACACTGTAAGTAGCCTATTGGGATGCGGCAATGCCCGCGAAGGAGAGAAAATGGAACAGACCAATAAAGGGTTGAGCGGCAATCAGCTCAAGCTCTTCGCCATGCTTGCCATGACGGTCGACCACTTCACCAGCGTGATCTGGCCGGATTATCCGCGGGACTGGTGGATCCTGCTGCTGCACATCATCGGCCGCATGGCCGCGCCGATCTTCTGGTTCATGGTGGCGGAGGGCTACCACTACACCCGCAATCTGAAAAAGTACGCCGGACGGCTGCTGCTCTTTGCCGTCATCGGGCACTTCGCCTACAATTTTGCCTTCGGCATTCCCTTTGTCCCGCTCAAAACCGGCGTATTCAACCAGACCAGCGTGATGTGGCCGCTGTTTCTCGGCGTCGTCGGCCTCTACACGGTGGAGCGGCCCGAGCTCAAGCAATGGCAAAAGACGCTTGCCGTGGTCGCCCTTACGCTTCTCGCCTTCCCGGGCGACTGGAGCAGCATCGCGGTTCTTGCCATTCTGGAGATCGGGCAGAACCGCGGCGACTTCCGCCGCCAGATGACGCGCATGATGCTCTGGGTCGCGATGTACGCGCTGATCTACGCGCTCTTCATCGACCCCGTCTACGGTATACTTCAGCTCTTCGCCGGGCTGACCATTCCGCTGCTCAAACGCTACAACGGCACGCGCGGCGCGGGCCGGGGCATGAAGTATCTTTTCTATCTCTACTATCCCGCGCACCTCTTCCTCTGCGGCCTTGTCCGCATCCTGCTCTACGGCAACGTCGGCGTGATGGTCGGCGGACAGTAAGGCGCGATACCGGCAAAAGGGGAGCGTCCATACGTTTCGTATGGGCGCTCCCCTTTTTACTTTTCAGAACGCGACGTGCATGAACAGCGCCACGCAGCAGAGGATCACAGCCAGCGGGACATAGACGTAGCGTCCCACGCTGTACCAGAGGTTTCCGCGCAGCTTGCCGCTGCCGGTGTTGACGGCGTCGAGCAGCTCGTCCTTCTTCATCACATAGAACCAGGAGATCGCACCGAGCGTCGCGCCGATGGGAATGATGTAAATGGAGACGAGGTCCATCCACGGGCCCCACTTGTCGATGGTCTCCATGCCGATGCCGAAGCCAAGGCACACCACGCACAGGATTACCAGAACCGCCGTGCGGCTGAGCCTGGGGAACTTGTGCATCAGGGATTCCGCGACGGCCTCGAACATATTCTGCAGCGAGCTGACGCCCGCGAAGATCATCGCAACGTAGAGAATGATGGCAAACAGGCGGCCGAGCGGGATATCCTGCAGGATGGTCGGCAGCGTGACGAACAGCAGGCTCGGGCCCGCGCCGACGTCCAGTCCGTAGGAGAAGCAGGCGGGGATAATGACCAGCGCCGCGACCACGGCGGCAATGGTGTCAAAGAGCGCCGTATGCTGCGCGACGTCCACCACGTCCTCGTCCTTGGAGAGGTATGCGCCGTAGACGATCATACCGCTTCCGGTGACGGACAGCGAGAAGAACGCCTGCCCCATCGCCCAGATCCAGATCATCGGGTCGGTCAGAGCCTCCCAGCGCGGGGTGAACATGAAAAGGTAACCCTCCACCGCGTTCGGCAGCAGCGCCACGCGCACCGCCAGAACGAGGAAGATGAGGAAAAAGAGCGGCATCATGACCTTGTTGGTCTTTTCGATGCTGTGTGCGCCGAGGAAGAGCGTCAGCAGCGTGCCGACGACCACGACGATGTGATAGGGAATGACCGAGTAGGGCGTGCCGGAGAAGGCTCCGAACCACGCGGCGGCGTCCGCCGTCATGAGCGTACCGAGGAGGGAGTCCGCCAGCGCCTTGAGAATGTAGGTCACGATGACAGCGTAGCCGATGGCGATGCACATGGAGCCCGCCAGCGGCAGCCAGCCGAGCAGTCCGCCGGCCTTGCCCGCGCTCCTGCCGCGCGTGGCCCAGGCATTTTCATAGGCGCCCAGTGTGCCGGTCGCCGCGCGGCGGCCCATCGCAAACTCCGCCGGCAGGCCGACGTAGCTGAAAATGAACACGAACAGCAGGTAGATCAGCAGGAAGGCCCCGCCGCCGTTGCTGCCCAGCTTGTTGGGAAAGCCCCATACGTTTGCCATACCGACCGCCGAGCCGACCGAGGCCAGAATAAAGCCCCAGCGGCTGGCAAAGCTCTTTGTGTTTTTCGTGTGCTTCATGGTGTTCTCCCCTTGGGCCGTCCGCATCCCGGCAAGGCGGCCCGCTTCCTTCCGTAATCATAGCAAAGCCCCGACCCGCAGCGGTCAGGACTTTGTTATTCTAAAGCTTTGATGCGTAAAAGTCAAGCGTTTTCTGGAAAACGCATCCGGATCGCGGCGACGGGAGCCGATTTACCGTCGGGCTGCGGTAAGCGAAAACGAAATTTGCCGCGGCGTGCGCCAAAAAAAGGCTTGCGCGCCGCGGCTTTTTTGCACATAATAGGGACAAGAAATTTTTCCCGACGGAGGTTGCTTTATGTCTAAGCCGATTCGCAAGCGCAGCGAGGTCGCTGCCGAGTTTACCTGGGATCTCACCGACATCTTCCCCTCGGACGAGGCGTGGAGGGCCGAGTACGAGGCGCTCAAGCCCTATGCCGAAGCAGTCGCTGCCTATCGGGGCCGCCTCGGTGAGAGCGCGGAGACGCTGCTGGCCTATTTCCGGCTCGACGATGAGCTGAACGTCCGCGTCGGCCGGCTCTACGGCTACGCCAACTGCAAGGCGGACGAGGATACCTCGAACGGCTTTTATCAGGACCTGCGCGGCAAGGCGCTGAGCCTTTCCGTCACGCTCTCCGGCGCGGGCGCGTTCGCCGCGAGCGAGCTGCTTGCACTCAGCGATGAAACGCTCACGCGCTTCTACGCCGAGCAGCCGGAGCTGGCGACCTATCGCCGTCCCATCGAGCGGGTCCGCCGCCGCAGGGCGCACATCCTCTCCCCGGAGTGCGAGGCGCTGCTGGCGAATGCCGGCGAGATGGCCGACGGCCCCGACGCCATCTTCGGCGTGTTCCACAATGCCGACCTCCGCTTTCCCGCCGTGACCGACGGCGCGGGCGCGGAGCAGCCGCTGACCGATGCGACCTTTGTTCCCCTGCTCCAGAGCGGCGACCGCACGCTGCGCCGCAATGCGTTTGAGACCTACTACGCCACGCTCGGCGGCTATCGCAATACGCTCGCCGCGACGCTTGACGCGCAGTTCAAGCAGCTTCGCTTTTTTGCAAACGCGCGCAGGTACCCCTCCACACTCGACGCCGCGCTCGACGCGACCGAGGTGCCGGTGAGCGTTTACGACAGTCTCATCGAGAGCGTCCACGCGAACCTCGACAAGATGTACCGCTATGTCGCCCTGCGCCGCCGTCTGCTCGGCGTGGACGAGCTGCATATGTACGACGTCTATACGCCCATCGTCCCCGACGTGGCGGAGGAGATCCCCTTTGAGCAGGCGAAGGCCACCGTGCTCGACGCGCTCGCCGTGCTCGGCGAGGATTATACCGCCATGCTGCGCGAGGGCTTCGACCATCGCTGGCTCGACGTGTACCCCAACGTCGGCAAGCGCGGCGGCGCGTACTCCTCCGGCATCGCGCGCCCGCACCCCTATGTTCTGCTCAATCAGACCGACGACCTCGACAGCCAGTTCACCATCGCGCACGAGATGGGCCACGCCATGCACAGCTATCTGAGCTGCAAGCATCAGCCCGTCTGCACGAGCGACTACGTCATCTTCGTCGCCGAGGTCGTCTCGACCTGCAACGAGGTGCTGCTCATGCGGCATCTGCTGCGCAAGAGCACCGACAGGCGCGAGCGGGCCTATCTCATCAATCATTTCCTTGACCAGTTCAAGGGCACGGTCTACCGTCAGACGATGTTTGCCGAGTTCGAGCGCGAGCTGGGGCGCATGGCAGAGCGCGGCGAGACGCTGACCGCCGACGCGCTGGGCGAAAAATACCTCGCGCTCAACCGCCTCTACTTCGGCCCCGACATGATCAGCGACGCGCAGATCGCGCTCGAGTGGGCGCGCATCCCGCACTTCTATTACAATTACTATGTGTTCCAGTACGCCACCGGCTTCTCCGCCGCGGTCGCTCTGGCTGATCGCATCCTGCGCGAGGGCGAGTCTGCCGTCGCGGACTACAAGCGCTTCCTTTCCGGCGGCAGCAGCACCGACCCTATCTCGCTTCTGAAGCTCGCGGGCGTGGATATGAGCACCCCCGCGCCGGTCGACGCCGCGCTCGCCATGTTTGGCGAGCTGGTCGATGAGCTCGACGCCCTCACCCGCTGAACGATACTTTCGGCGCCAAATATTATAGAATAAAACTCTTGTTCTAATTTGAGCGTTGTGGTATACTGTCCGACAGAGGGGAGGGCTGCGCCATGCCGCAAAGCGAGCGGACCTATATCGCCATTGATCTCAAGTCGTATTACGCGTCCGTGGAGTGCATGGAGCGCGGCCTGGACCCGATGCAGACGAACCTTGTGGTGGCAGACCCGAGCCGCACGGAAAAGACCATCTGCCTCGCGGTGTCGCCGGCGCTGAAGTCCTACGGCATCCCGGGCCGTGCGCGGCTCTTCGAGGTAGTCGAGCGCGTGCGGCAGGTCAACGCCGAACGGCAGCGCCGCGCGCCGGGCGGGCGGCTGACCGGAAAGAGCGCGGACAACCTCACGCTGAAGGCCGACGCGTCCCTCGCGGTCGACTATCTGGTGGCGCCGCCGCGCATGGCGAAATACATCGAGGTCAGTATGCAGATCTACGGCATCTACCTAAAGTATATTTCGCCCGAGGATATCCACACCTACTCCATCGACGAGGTGCTGATGGACGTTACCGGCTATCTGGAGACCTACCGCACGACCGCCCGCGAGCTGGCGAGGGCCATGATCCTCGACGTGCTGCACACGACGGGCATCACGGCGACGGCAGGTATCGGCAGCAATCTCTATCTCTGCAAGGTGGCTATGGATATGATGGCCAAGCGCGTTCCGCCGGACGAAAACGGCGTGCGCATCGCGCAGCTTGACGAGCGGAGCTACCGCGCGCTGCTTTGGGAGCACCGTCCGCTGATGGACTTCTGGCGCGTGGGCCGCGGCTATGCGAAAAAGCTGGAGGAGCACGGGCTGTATACGATGGGCGACGTCGCGCGCTGCTCCATCGGGAAGCCGAACGAGTATTATAACGAGGGACTCCTCTATAAGCTATTCGGCGTCAATGCCGAGCTGCTCATCGACCACGCCTGGGGCTGGGAGCCGTGCCGCATGGCGGACATCAAGGCCTACCGGCCGGAAACGAACAGCATCAGCTCCGGTCAGGTGCTGCAATGCCCCTATCCCTATGACAAGGCGCGGCTCGTCGTGCGGGAGATGGCCGAGGCGGTCGCGCTGGAGCTGCTGGAAAAGCGGATCGTGACCGACCAGCTCACGCTGACGGTCGGATACGACATTGAAAACACGGCAAGCGGCAGCTACCGCGGCGAGACGGTGCTCGACCCTTACGGCCGAAAAATTCCGAAGCACGCGCACGGCACAGCGACGCTGGGGCAGAAAACATCCTCGGTGCGCCGCATCGTGGACGCCGTGCTCGGCATCTATGACGAAAAGGCCGACCCGAAGCTGACGGTTCGCCGCCTGACCGTCACCGCCAACCGGCTCGTGCGCGAGGAGGATATCCTGCGCGAGCCGGAGCAGCCGGTACAGTTCAGCCTCTTTGACGATCCCGCGGCGCGGGAGCGGCAGCTTCGGGAGGAGGAAGTCAAGCAGGAGCGGGAACGCCGGATCCAGGAGGCCCTGCTGGACATTAAGAAAAAGTACGGTAAAAATGCCATTCTCAGCGGCGGCAGCTACCTTGACGGGGCGACCGCACGCGAGCGGAACCGCCAGATCGGAGGACACAAGGCATGAGCGGAAAATACGACGATATCATCGACCTGCCGCATCCCGAGCCGCAGACGCATCCGCGGATGCCCATGCGCGACCGCGCGGCACAGTTCGCGCCCTTTGCGGCGCTCACCGGTCATCGCGCCGCCCTTGCGGAGACGGAGCGCCGCGCCGCCGACGCGGCGGAGCCGGAGAACGAGCGGTTCTCGGAGCCGTAGCCTGCGGCGCAGAGCTTGTATTCAGGGACGAAGTATGTTTGGGAGGAGCGGCGGCAATACAGGCGCCATCGCGCCCCGACAAAACGTCAGGAGACGAAGCAGCCATCCGGCTGCCTCGTCTCTTTTTTGTACGAAGCCCCGCTCGTCGGAGCAACCGCACCGCCAAACGGCAGACGCCGCAATTCGGCAAGCGAAGCGGCGGAAAAGCAACGTAAGCGGCATGGGTAGAAGCGCTCTCAAAATTCTGCTATAATTTTTGGAAAAGCCTTGAAAATCATGTAGTATTTGCGGTCAAAGCCGTAATATACAGGTGAAGCCGGAAAGGAGGCGGTACAAGTGATGGAAGATGCAGGAATCATCGAATTATTCTTTGAGCGTTCAGAGCAGGGCATACGAGAGCTGGATATAAAATACGGTAAAGCCTGCCGCAAATTATCATACAACATTGTGAACGACCGGCAGGACGCGGAGGAATGCGTCAATGACGCTTACTTAGGCGCATGGAACGCGATCCCGCCGGTGAAGCCCGCCCCGCTGCTGACCTACATCTGTAAAATCGTCCGGAACATTTCCTTGAACCTCTATCACAGAAAAGAAGCAGCCAAACGAAGCAGTCACTATACAATTGCTATGGAGGAGATCGAAGCCTGCATAGCAGCCACCAACGCAGTGGAAGCCGAGATCGAGGCCGTAGAGTTAGCTCATATCATCGAAAGATTTTTGGACACGCTGACCGTCGAAAACCGCGTTCTCTTTATTTTCAGGGAGGGAACAGGCACCCGCAAATTGCGCATTTCTGCCATCGGTATACTTTTGACCGTTCCGCCTGCAACTTTTTTGAAAATCGCTGACCGCAAGGCATCGGTGCGCAGAATATACATCAAATAGCGAGAGTGGAGTACTTCTTTGCGCGGCTTGATAACATAGATACCTTCTTTGATGTTCCAGTTTGTGGGTGGTTCACTTATCACGGCGGTTTCACCGATTGTCCCAGTTCCTGAAAAAGGCACATCGCCAACTTCAAGGTTGGAACGATTATTGCAGAGCCGCAATCTTCAAGGATGTTCACGAGCCGATTGTCGACCGGGACACCTTTGAGCAGGTACAAAAGAAGATCATCAAGCGGACAAAGCGCCGTGCGCCGAAATCGGAGAATGGCGAAAAGAGCATCTTTTCTGATCTGCTGTACTGCGCCGACTGCGGTCACAAGCTGTGGCATCATGTCAACACTATCAATAAAAATATATGCTTTTTCTCCTGTTCCAATTATGTAAAAGACTACCGTGGCAGTTGCCCGACCCGGCACTATGTGCGGGCGGACGCTATCGAGCAGGTGGTAAAACTGGAGCTACAACGAATGGCGCAATTTCT
>OGNC01000125.1_pt1 | contig 65590 bp, 65 predicted proteins | sample 1573311 | NCBI WGS metagenome assembly OGNC01 (sample SAMEA2581889, study PRJEB24529) | metagenome | biome: Human gut stool | place: China | collected 2011
TCTATGACCGCATCAAGTATTATGTGACCAGCGGCGTTGCAAAGAAAGTCACCAATCTGCTGGATGTCATGCGTATGGAGTGCTGCACCGCAAAGCTATCTCTGTACCAAGACCGTATCCATGTGGCGAACGGCACGTACTATCTGAACGGCACATTCAGTCCCGAAAAGGATTTCTGCCGCAACCGTCTGCCCGTTGCCTATAATCCCGATGCTCCGTAGCCTGTGACATGGCTGCATTTTTTATCCCAACTTTTAGAGCCGGAGGACATTCTGACCTTGCAGGAGTTTATGGGATATTGCTTTATCCCCTCCACCAAGGGACAGAAGATGCTCCTGCTGATCGGCAAGGGCGGCGAGGGGAAAAGCCGCATCGGTATCGTCCTTCGTGCGCTGCTTGGCAGCAACATGAACACAGGCAGTATCGCAAAGGTGGAGACAAGTCCCTTTGCTCGTGCAGATTTGGAACATGAACTTGTGATGCTGGACGATGATATGAAACTGGAAGCTCTCCCCCAGACCAACAACATCAAGGCGATTATCACAGCGGAGCTGCCGATGGATTTGGAGAAAAAGGGACAGCAGAGCTATCAAGGTGATTTGTATGTACGCTTCATCGGCTTGGGTAACGGTGTCCTGCAATCTCTCTATGACCGCAGCGTTGGTTTTTTCCGCAGACAGATCATCCTCTCCACCAAGGAGAAAGACCCGAACAGAAAGGACGATCCCTATATCGCTGAAAAGATGTGCGCCGAAGCGGAGGGCATCTTCCTGTGGGCGTTGGAGGGCTTGCACCGTTTGATCGACAACGATTACAAGTTTACGGTCAGCCAGTCGGCACAGGACAACATGGACGCTGCCGTATCGGACGGAAACAACATCATCGAGTTTTTAAGCTCCGAGGGGTATATCCGCTTCAAGGCAGATTATGAGGTCAGCTCCAAAGACCTGTACGCCGTTTACAAGCTGTGGTGTGATGATAACGCTTTGAGCAGCCTTTCCCAAAAGAGTTTCTGCTCGTTTCTCAAACAGAATGAGAGTCGGTACAACATCGAGTACACCAATAAGGTCAATATCGGCGGCGGGAGGTATGCCAGAGGATTTGTCGGCATTGAGCTTCTGCAAAGACCGTTTCTGTAAAAATGGTATCGACCCGAAAATACGTGTACCATCCGTACCAAGCGTACTGGAGTACAGAATGTATTTGCCGTACACATGGTACGGCAAGTACACGTACTTTTCAGTCCATTTCACTTTCTTTTTTCAAGATTGCCCGCAGACACCCTGTTTTCGGGCATTGAAAATCAATGGAAGTGAAAACAGGAAAGATTTTGACCGCAGAACAAAACCATTTCACGAAATCGTGCTTCTCTGAACAATGTACTCTGTTCACGGAACAATAGGTATTTTCTCTGTTCCAGACCAAATCACACGGAACAGTAAAGTGGGATATGGTCATATATGGACAGGACATCACAAGCGAAATTCTGAACGGATTTCAGAGATTGCAGATTTTTCGCCATTCGGTGTATTTGCTCCGCTTTGAAGTGGAGAGCGTTCACCGAAACACAAACAAAATTTATGGAGGATTTTATCAATATGAATGTACGCAACGAAATAAAGGCACAGATCATCCGTACCGGGATGACCATGCAGGAGGTCGTTGATCTTCTTGCTGACGAGTACGGATGGAGCGACAGTGTTTCCAACCTGTCCGCAAAATTACAGAGAGAAAGTATCCGATACAAGGAAGTCGTGGAGCTTGCCGATGTGCTGGTCTACGACATCGTATGGCAGAAAAGGAGGGACAAATAATGGCAACTGCACAGTACGCTATTTTGAGATTTGCGAAATACAAGGGACCGGAGATCAGCGGCATTGAAGCGCACAACGAGCGCACCAAGGAGAAATACGCAAGCAATCCCGACATTGATCCGTCCCGTACACACCTCAATTTCCACCTTATCAAGCCGGAGAGAAAGTACCGAGCAGAATCCGAGCGTCAGATTGCGGAAGCAGGATGCCGCACACGCTCGGACAGCGTTCGTGTGGTGGAAGCTCTCATCACCGCTACGCCAGAGTTCTTCAAGGGGAAGAAACGCTCCGAGTTGAAAGAGTTCTTCAATGAAGCGTTGGAGTTCATCAAGCAGAATCAAGCTCTCGAAACGATCATATCCGCTGTGGTGCATCTGGACGAGAAATCGCCCCATATGCACCTTTGCTTTGTACCTCTGACGGAGGATAAAAGGTTGTGTGCCAAGGAGATTTTAGGGAACAAAAAGAAGCTGACACAGTGGCAGGACAAGTATTGGGAACACATGGTAAAGAAATATCCCGATCTGGAACGTGGCGAAAGTGCCAGCGAGACCGGGCGTGACCACATCCCCACAAGGGTATTCAAACAGATGGCACGTCTGAACAAGCAGCATGACAAGCTGGCAGAACTGCTCTCCGATATGAAGTTCACGAACTACAAGGAGCGTTCGGCACAGATTGCGGCGTTTCTTGAAAAGTATATCCCCGATGTTGCCGCTATGGAAACGCAGATGAAGAAATACAAAAAGTTCTTCAAAACAGCGGACGGCAAACAGAAAGCGTTGGAAAAGAAAAATGACGAGCTGACCGCTGCTCTGGAAGAAAGTGAGAAAGAAAGCACCGTCAAGAAGTTGCAGGAAATGAGACTTCACAGCGATTATGAGCGCATCAAGGGTATTCTTGACCGCATCCCGCCGGAGATCATCAAGGCGTACACCCACCGCAGTACACAAAAACACGATATTCACCGATAAAAAAGGATTTTGCCTATGAAGAAAACTATGGATGAAATTAACAAGATGATTATGGAAGATGCCCCGATGGAAGAAGTTAAGGATGCCATCGGATATGTTGACATTACCTCCTGCTTTGACCCGGTTTTTGAGCCGCCCATCGACTTTTTGGAAGAATGCCGAAAGCGTTGGGAAGCTCTGACTTCTCCGTTCCACACCACCATTGAGCGTAAGATCGGGAACACATGGTATGTCATTGAAACTGAATGTGCAGGAAGTGAGCCGCTTGCCGATAAGGTAAAACGGCTCATTTTTTCCGAGAAAGGGGCGATTTGTTCATGATTAAGACTCAAAGTTATGATATAATACAATCATGCACACCGATTCTGTCAGCTGACCCAACCGTAAAGGAGGACGTTATGTTGGATCAGCAGAAAATTACCATCATCTATTGCCGTCTGTCCGTAGAGGACATTAAAGAAGATGCCAAGGGCGGCAAGGCTGATGAATCAAATTCGATACAGAATCAAAAAGAATACCTGACTCGATACGCAAAAGATCATGGGTACACCAATCTGAAAATCTTGGTGGATGACGGTTATACCGGGACGAACTTCAATCGTCCCGGCGTACAGGAAGGCTTTGAGCTTGTCAAACAGGGGCTTGTGGGCTGCTGGCTGGTCAAAGACCTCAGCCGCTTTGGGCGTGATTATCTGACTGTCGGGCAATACACGGACATTATCTTTCCGAGCTATGATGTGCGGTTTATTGCCGTCAACGATGGCGTGGACAGCGAACGGGGCGACAGCGAGGGCATGGCTGCTATTCGTAATCTATTTAACGAGTGGTATCCACGAGACACCAGTAAGAAAGTCCGTGTCAGCCTGCATCAGCGTGGTACCAGTGGCAGGCACATGGGTAAGCCGCCCTATGGCTACCGATGTGACCCGGAGGACAAGGAGCATTGGATTCTGGATGAGGAAGCGGCTCCCGTTGTCAAGATGATTTTTGATATGAGCATCGACGGCAAGGGACCGGAGCAGATTGCGAGGATTCTGGAAGAAAAGCAGATTTTGACCGCAAAGGCTCTGTACGCCAAGCAGAAGAAAAAGCCGATGCCCGAAAGACCGTATCATTGGATTGGTCAATCTGTGGTTGGCATTCTGGAACGGCAGGAGTACACCGGCTGTACCGTCAACTTCAAGACCTATTCCAAATCCTACAAGCTGAAAAAGCGGATACCCAATGACCCGGAGAATATGTTCTATCTGCCGGACACACAGGAAGCGATTGTATCACAGGCACAGTTTGACAGGGTGCAGGAACTGAGGAAAAACAAACGCCGCCCCGCAAAAGCGGAACGGCAGGGATTCTTCTCCGGTCTTCTGTTCTGCGCCGATTGCGGCGGCAAGCTCCATTTTGCCACAAGCAAGAGTTTTGAGGGCAAGCAGGATCACTACGTCTGCAATCACTACAAGAGCAACCGTGGCACTTGTACTGCCCACTATATCCGTGAGGATACGCTACGTGACATCGTTCTGGAACGCATCCGGGCAGTCAATGAGTATATCCGCAACGACGTAGATGGTTTCCAGGAGGAATATCTTCAATGCCGAAAAGCCGACCATGAGCAAAGCATCCGTGATGACAAAAAGAAAGTGGAACAGGCGAAAAAGCGTCTCGCTTCTCTGGATGTCATCATTTCAAGGCTGTATGAGGACTTCGCTCTCGGTGAGATCAGCAAGGACAGATACAAGAAGATGTCCGCTGACTATGAGAAAGAACAGGAACGGTTAAGGCTCGAAATTGACGTTATCGAGGAATGGGTGGAACAACGGGAAGAAATGGATGAGGGCTTGAACGCCTTTATCGCTCTGACACACAAATATGTGGACGTGAAAGAACTGACACAGACTATCGTCAACGAGTATATCAAGAAGATCATTGTCTTTGCGCCGGACAAGTCCAGCGGCAAGCGGACGCAGAAAGTTAAGATTTACTTCAACTTCGTGGACGATGTAGAAATTCCCGTTATTTCCGAAACGATTACTACAGAAACAACCTATGGACGCAGAAAAACGGCGTGACCTTCGGGTCACACCGTTCTCTGCGGCAAATAGTTACTTGTCACTATTAAACCTTGAGATGACTGGCTTTTTTGCCATTTCATCTATAGTGTTCGGCAATCATGTGCTTTCACTACACTATAGATGAACACACATCTTGTCGGAGTGACTCCGATCAACTACAAAATCAAGCACGCTTCTGTAAAAATGTTTTCTCTGCCATATGGATCACGAAGTCGCGTTCGTCCGGATCGGCCTTTGCAAAGTCGATCTGATAACGCTGGCAGGTCTTGCGGAAGTGGACAACGTAGGCCAGATCCTCTTTCGTCGGAGGTACGACATAGCCGTTCGGCGCAGCAAGCGCATCCAACTCCAGATATTTTTTGTTCTGCATCTATCAATCCTCCATTTGGGCTTTCGCTGCTTTACTTGATCCGCTTCTGAATATCCTCCACGGACGGCAGCTGCTTTTCCAGCTCCTCCGGCAGCTTGCTTGTCACCTGATACGCACTCACGCCGATGGGCTTGCTCATATCCTTCAGCGAGTATTCCGCGACCAGATCATTTTTGCTCTTGCAGAGCAGCAGTCCGACTGACGGATTGTCCTGTTCTTTTTTCAAAATCCCATCAACTGCGGAGAGATAAAAATTCAACTGTCCCGCATACTCCGGCTTAAATTCACCGGTTTTGAGTTCAATCACCACATAGCAGCGAAGGTTCAGGTTGTAGAACAATAGGTCTATATAAAAATCGTCGCCGCCAACGTTCAGATGATATTGATTTCCGAGGAATGCAAAACCGGTTCCAAGCTCCAACAGGAGCTTCGTCACGTCCTTCACGAGCGCTTCCTCGATTTCCCGTTCCAACATATCCGTTTTGAACGGAATGAAATCGAAAATGTACGGGTCTTTCATCGTCTGGATGGCGAGCTCACTCTGCGGAGAAGGCAGGCGCAATTCAAAATTGGATACCTTTTCGGCTAAAGCCTGCCGCTGATATAGGCCGCTCTCGATCTGATGGACAAGGACATTGCGCGACCAGCCATTCTTTGCAGCCTGTTCCGCGTACCAGATATGCGCTGTCGGTTCTTTTATCTTGTCCATCAGTGTGATGTGATGGTACCAAGTGATTTGTGCAAGCGGTGCTTGCACAATTTCATCAGCTGGAAAACGCACCGCGAACTTTGCCATATACTTGAGATTTCGGGCAGAATACCCCTTCATCTCCGGGAAGGACAACTTGATATCTGCGGCAAGGTTTTCGACAAACTTACTGCCCCAGACCTTATGCGCGTTGATGACCGTTCCAATCGCGTGGTACAGCCGAAGCAGTTCGCCGTTCACCTGAACTGTTGCCCGATACTGTGCCGTGCGGATCTCCTGTTTGACCAGTTCCACCGTTTCCAAGTATTCGTTTGCGTTCATCAGCATTGTCCTCCCCTCCTTATGGACTTATTGTAACAGAGAAAAACAGGAAAAGCAAATGTACAAGGCTTCGTTGCCATCCACTCAAACATCGGAATACCATAAATCGTCTACGCCATATTCAAACCCCCGCTTCAGTTTCAGTCATTTAAATTTGATACGAAGGCTTTTTCTATCACTGCTGAGCTCAATACTTTCGATATCCACCCATGCCTCCAATCCTTTTGCTCGCTCGTATATTTTTGTAATCGGGCGGCATTTATAGCGAGACGAGAGCGTTAACGTATTATTTGTAAAAGAGATATCAATGGATTTCCAAATACGAACTGCGTCCCGATCCGCCGCTTTCGAGCTATAGATTTTATACGGTTCGATCGTATCGACAACGGCCAAGATGAACAGCAGCGGGTTTTCCTGAAATTCAATCTTTTTGAATCGTTCTCCCACCAATGCCTCCAGCCCGCACTCCAGATATTCTGTTTCTGATGCGTCATTTGCTTTCCAAACGTTGTGAGAAATGACGCAATCTGCAATATGGGCAAATACGGGAATTTGCTCGATACAAAAGTGCTTTCCGCTCCACTCAAATGACTCGATGCCAGCATATTCTTCTCCGTGTTCCGGATATCTATGTCTGTAAGCAGATTCGTATACTTTTAACAACCTGTCAAAGAGTAGATATCCGCCGATGATACCGTGGTTATAGCATGGCGGAAAAAGCCTATGTATGCCGTAAGAAAAGTATTGCATAAGGAGTTTTTGCGGATACCGGAAACCAGTGACCGTTGCTCCGCATGCAAACTGTAGACCATCCTTCAATGATGGACTGTTGCCCAACAAATAGGAAATAATTGTCGACCTATCGTGCGTTTCTCTGTGAGATTTATTGTGTCGCTGCACACTTCTGCGCAGCGGAGTGATCTGCTGGTACGGTGAATATGTAATGTCTAATTCACGCTTGATATTACGCAGTCTATAATATCCATCCAAACTGCATATTCTTGCTTCATTGTATCGTCTACAGCTTGGCTTCCAGTTTTCTTCCACAATATAACCATAATCATGATATAAACAGGTCAGAAACCAAAGATATGAAAACGGGAAGAAATCACCGTGCACCGCGAGATCCGCGCCACACTGCCCCTGTGTCAGACAATCCTCAAGGAATATCCCCAAGAAGAATGCCGACACCGTGTGAGTCGCTCTGTATTCGGAAAGCAGGAGCGATATGCCGTGTATGTTCACGTCGTGATGTGCATCCAACTCATAGACAATGTCGCCTTTTTGACCTTGCAAGAAATAATCTTGAATAAACTGTGCGGACCGTCCCGGTGAAGCAACAGGATCAGTATAGATTTCTGTGCCATAATAGTTCCAAACAGGTTCGTTTGTCACGAATGTGTTGCGCATAAAATCGAAGAAATTCATATTGCCATCCTCCGTGTAAGTCTGACTCTGAATGTATTACTCGCAAAGAAAGAACCGACTATATGCAGCCTTAGTCATTCCTTTAACCGTTCCCTATTCAGCGACAACTTCAGCAACAGCATCTTGAATTCCGGCGATATCCATGATGCGAATTCACAGCCAATCATCGGATGCGCAAACGTCCCGCCGCCTTTGCCTTGTTTGGAAGCGATACCGATCGCCTTTGTTTTCTCAATCCATAGCTTTGGTGTCAAAGTAAACGAGGCAGTTTTCTTTTTCTCTAAAAGTTCAATGTAGCCCGCTTCTCTATAATCGGGGTTATTTTCCTGCTCCCACAGATTTAAAAAGGCTAGTGTATTTTCACTGCGCAGCCAGCTCTGTATCACATATCCCGGGGTATTCTTGCTGTGATTTCGTGCAAGCTCAGTCAGTGAAATGTAACTATCCTCCTGCTTTTGGGGCTGAGACTTCGACTGCTTTCTCTGTTCCATGCGGGCCAACACCTCCGCCTTACTTCTCTTATAGCCGGCAAGAACAGAAAGCCTGTATTCGTCAATCTCATTGTCCTTCGCAATTCGCAATATAATTCGGTCCCGCTCCTCACAGGTGATGATATCCTCAGCTACGAGGGGCTCCAACAAGTTTCCGATACCGATCATATCCACCAAACTAAGTTTCTCTGCCACATCTCTCACCTCTTAAGGTTATTGTAGCATAATGTACAGAAATATAAAAGATGGATCATTTCTGAGCCATAATATGCGAAACATAGCGCGTATTTTTTCTCGGCAAGCCCTCCTTGTCATAATCAATGTTACAGCGTGCCGCCTTTTCAAATTGTACATCCAGAAACTTCTTTAGCCCGATGATCGCCACATATTTTCCGTTAGAAAGAAGATGGTCTACCGCGGCACGAGTCCATTTTGCCTTTCCAGTCGGAGACGGTATTTGTTTTGAAAAAAGCATATCTGCAACCTTTCCCAAACTTGCACCTGCCATGTAGAGGTCAAAAACCAGGGCAACGTTATCTGCGTCACTCCTGTTGATTTCAAGTGTCCCGTTGTTGGTCAAAGTAAAACCATATGGTATTCTCATGTTTTGTTCCTCCTAAAATAAAAATTCCTATGTTGTCACCTCATCCAAGAGATAAAACATAGGAATAAATGATATTTTGTTATCTTCTGTATGCACATTCTGCACAGTTTGCGAGTTTATTTCATGTGATTTTCCGGCAGAAAAAGCAAAAACCATGTATAACTCAAGTTATACACGGTTTTTGTCTAATTTGGTGCGAGAGATGAGACTTGAACTCACACGACTGTTGCCACACGCCCCTCAAACGTGCCTGTCTACCTATTCCAGCACTCTCGCATTCAATTTTCGATTGCTCGGTTATTATAATCACACTTCGCGCGTTTGTCAAGTGTTTTATTTCTTTTTGGCCGGATGTTCCATCACTTTTTTACTTGCGCTTCGTCCCGATATCTGGTATAATACCGGTTGAATGTACACAAGGAAGGCGGGCGAAGGGGTTGCCGAAGTTTTTTGTTTCGCCGGACGCCGTGCGCGGGCGCTTCCTGACGCTTGACGGGGAAAACGCGGCGCACGCGAAGGTCCTACGGCTCAGGCGCGGCGACAGCGTTCTCGTCTGCGACGGCTGCGGGACGGATTACCGCTGCACCGTTTCTGATTGTTCCCCGCAGCAGGTGTGTCTGGTCGTAACCAGCACGGAGGAGTCCACTGCGGAGCCGCCGGTCGCCTGCAGCGTCTATATGGCCTACGCAAAGGCCGACAAGCTTGAGCACGTGATCCAGAAGGCAACGGAGCTTGGCGCATACGAGATCGCGGCCTTCCCATCCTCCCGCTGCGTGCTGAAGCTTGATGCAGCCTCGGCGGAGAAGAAGCGCGAGCGCTGGCAGAAGATCGCCGCGTCCGCCGCTGCACAGTCGGGCAGGGGCCGGATCCCGCAGGTGCTCGTGATGCCGTCGTTTGAGGACGCGGTGCGGCATGCGGCCGGATGCGAGCTGGCGTTGCTTCCGTATGAAAACGAGCACGCGCTTTCTCTGCGCCGCGCCATTGGCAGCGCACAGGCGAAGACCGTCTCGATCATGACCGGGCCGGAGGGCGGCTTTTCCGACGAAGAGGTCCTGCTTGCGCAGCGCGCCGGACTTCAGATCTGTACGCTCGGTCCGCGCATTCTCCGCTGCGAGACTGCGCCGTTGTGCGCGCTCAGCGCCGTCCTGTTCGCCGCTGGCGCGCTGGACTGACGCGATAGATATTTAATATAATGTATATTTTTGAATCAAAGGACAGAACAGAATGATGACAAAGAACAAAACTGCTGCAAAAAAGACGGAGGATCAGTCCGTTGTCTATAAAGTCCCCGCCGCATTCGTGCTGATGATCGTTGTAATTTACGCGTTTTGGAAGATTGGCGGCTATTACAGCACCGTAGAGGGCTTTACGGCGCTTTATCCGATGTTCTGCGTTCAGCGGTATGTGTTTCTGGTGCTGACCGCCGCTGAGCTTGTGCTGTGCGTTCTGCTGAAAAACGGGCTTGCGCGGACGATCTGCCGCTACTGGCTGGCGGCGTTTGCGCTGCTGTTCGTCTCGAGCCTGATTTTGTCCATCTTCTGGACGGGCAACATGATCGTGATCTATCTGCTGCACGCGCTGGTCTACTGCCTGTACATGGTCTGGCAGCTTTACCATTCCGAGTTCTTCACCTTCTCGCTGGTCACGGCCTCTGCAGGCGTTGTATTCTATCTCATCGCCCGCACCTCCTATATGGCCAACCGCATCGCGGGCAGCGCGCTGCTTGCGCTGATCCTGATCGGCACGGCGCTCACCGCGTTCCTGTGCGCGAAAAACCACGGCAAGCTCAACCTTGGCAGCCGGATGCTGCGGCTGTTCCCAGACGGGTTCAATCCGCTGCTGTTCTATTTCATCTGCGTGCTTTGGGCTGTCGTGCTGGCCGCCTGCCTGATCTTCGGCTCCGGCTTCGCGTTCTACGCCATGTTCGCGGCCATCGCTGTTGAGCTGATCGGCGCGGTGTACTATACCTTCCAGCTGAAATAAAATCCGTCATAGACACACCCTCCGCTCCGTAAATATGGAGCGGAGGGTGATTTTTTGTTTTCTGGCCGTCAGATCCTTAAGAATACGCTGCTGCTGACCACCGCGGCACTGCTGCTTCGGTTTGCGTCCATGCTGTTCCAGGCGCATCTGGCCGGGCGTATCGGTGCGGAAGGACTGGGCGCGGTGCAGCTGCTGCTGTCCGTGTCCGCGTTCGCGACGACACTGGGACTGGCCGGGATGCGCGTAGCGGCCTCGTGTCTGTGCGCGCAGGCGCACGGCAGGCGGGAGCCTGCGCAGGTGCAGCTGGCCGCCGCGCACTGCCTCGGCTTCGTGCTCGTGACCAGCACGCTTGCGGCGGCCGGGCTTTATTGGGCCGCGCCGGTTCTGGCCGGGCGCGTGCTGCACGAGCCTGCGGCGGTAGGCAGCCTGCGGCTGCTTGCGGGGCTGCTCCCGGCCGGGTGTGCGGGGTTAGTGCTGGGCGGATACCTGACCGCTGTGGGAAAGGTTTGGCAGCTGACCGCCATTGACGCGGGCGAGCGTGTTCTGGGGCTTGGATTGAGCCTGCTCCTGCTGCGTTTTGCGCCGCAGACTGTGTCCGGGGCCTGCTTTGCGCTGCTGGGTGGGGAGCTGCTGTCCTCCTGCGCGGCGGACGCGGCGCTTTACGCGCTTTACCGGCAGAGCTGGCGCGGTGTCCGGCAGACGGACGCGCCCGGGATGGCCCGGCGCGTAGGCGCTCTGGCAGCGCCGCTGGCGCTGAACGATCTGCTGCGCGCAGCGCTCCGGGCGCTGGAGCAGTTCCTCATCCCGTGGGGTCTGACGCGGGCCGGTGCGACGCGGCTGGGCGCGATGGCGGCATACGGGACGGTCATGGGCATGGTGTTTCCTGCGCTTATGCTGCCGTCGGCGTTTTTGTACGCGCTGGTCGATCTTCTGATCCCGGAGCTTGCCGCCTGCCGCGCACAGGGCCGCCGGGAGCGGCTTGCCTCCGTGACCGGGCAGTGTCTGCGGGCGGGGCTGCTGTTCGCTGGCTTTACGGCGGGGCTGCTGTATGCGCTGGCAGAGCCGCTTACGGCAATTTTGTATCAGAGCGAACAGGCCGGGCGGCTTCTGCGTGTGTTCGCGCCGCTGGCGTTGGTTTTATATCTGGACGCGTTGACGGATGGGATGCTGAAGGGTCTTTCCGAGCAGGTCGCAAATGTGCGCTATAACACGCTTACCTCGGCGCTGGACGCGGTGCTGCTCGTGCTGCTCCTGCCGCGCTGGGGGCTGGGCGGCTATATTTTCGCGTTCGCCGCGACGCATCTTCTGAACTTCACGCTGAGCCTGCGGCGGCTGCTGATCGTCACCGGCTGTCCGCTTCGACTGGGCGCGGCATTGGGCGTCGGGGCCTGCACCGGAGCCGGCGCGCTTGCGGCGCAGCTGCTGCCGGAGCTGGAAAGCGATCCGGCGGGGCTGCTGCTCCGCGCGGCGGTCTTTTCCGGTGTGTTTATTCTGGCTGCGTGTCTCAGCGGAACGGCGGAGCGCTGTCTGCCGCCGAGCCTGCGGGGACTGCTGCGCCTGCCGGAGTCGGAGCAAAAAACACAGACGGCCCGCCATGTGCCGATGAGGCAGTAATTTGAGAAAGCTGCACAATCGGCATCTGCCAAGCAGGATTGGACAACAAAACAGGTGGCACTCAATTTCGGTTGGGTGTCGCCTGTTTTTGTACATCTAAGGGTTGAAAATCGTTCATTTTCTCTCTCTGTGTGGCATTGTTCAAAAGCAAGCATACCAGACTTTACCTATCCGTGTGGTCTGGTATAGAAAAGCAAAAATAGCTACTGTTCAGCGCACGGGATACACGGGTTTAAGAAGCACTACATAGTAAAATCTTTTTGCTCTACAATGAAGTCCTTTTCGGAAATCACAACACTTTGTTTCCATGGAGAAATGGCTTTCTGTATTTCCGAAAAAGCTAAACGCAAGCGATGGTTGCAATTCTCAATAATATTTTGAAATTATCAAAATCCTGTTGATGTCTTGATCTCGCTATGCTATAATTAAAGTGATTTAATTGAGGGAGGATTAAATGGTGGCGAGATCTTATAATAAGTTGTGGAAATTGATGATTGATAAAAGGATGAACAAGACGCAGCTACGTACTGCCGCCAAAATCAGCTCCAATGCCATGGCAAAAATAGGACGTGACGAATCTGTTCCTATCGAAACATTAGAAAAAATATGTGGAGTATTACACTGTGATATTGGAGATATCATGGAGATTACGCCTGAGCAGAATGTTTAGTAATATTGAGGAGGAAATAATATGAACGAAGATAGATACGAACGAACAATAGATGAGCTTGAACCTCGTGCGTGTAAATGGTGGCCCAAGGAAGTTCGTGATGAAGCACAAGAGATTAGCGTTCTTCAAACATTGCTGGAGTCTCAAGAGAGATTCATTTCGATTCTAAAACTCGCAGACAAACATAATCCGTCCAACTTGTTTGAATTGATTGATGCAGCGAGGTTTTCGTACTCCTTGTTTTTGAAGCACCTTGTTGTTTTAACTGACTTTGGAAGCGAGCCTTTACAGCGTGTAAACAAAGATTTTGAGGAACTTTTTGTTGACCGCAAGCTGTCTTACAATATCGGAAACGGAGTGGTGGAATATCAGTTTCATTCGCTCCCCGTAAGAGGTCCCTTGACAAACAAGCGTATGAAAATTGATTCTGTTGAAAATTTGTCTGTCGAAGCTCCCGACAAAAATCTGTGCAAAGACATTATCATGCTGCTGATTTATGGTGCAGCAGCAACGAACGCAAGAACTCGGGCGGTATTGTTCAAATGTACGCCGTATGAGTATTTAGGTGAAGATGCTTTAATTGAAGAATTTGTTCGGCAGAACTATATTCGCGTAAGCAGAATTATTAGTGGCAAAACCGCTTCTGACCTTGGCAATGTAGCTCAACAGTATGTTGTTAAATATTTGATCCGCACTTTAGGGGAGAATTACTGTGTCAGAAGTAACGGCACAGTTCCCGGTGTCACTCAAAACGAAGGCAATACTCTCACCACTTTTGACGTTGTAGTAGATCGCATTAACGATGTAAGTCGTCACAAGAAGTACGTTGCCATTGAGGTAACTTTCCAAGAAACCTCCAATAGCACCATCGAAAGAAAAGGCGGTCAAGCAAGGGATCGATTCGAAAAAATAACAAGCAGCCGAAACTACATAGCGTATATCATCGACGGAGCTGGAAACTTCTCCCGTCGAGCCGCCATAAGAACTCTGTGCGATAATAGTCATTGTACAGTTGCATATACGCCAGAGGAGTTTGAGCTTCTGATTGAGTTCATCAAGGAGAAGATTGGATGATCAAATTCATAGATCTTTTTGCCGGTGTTGGAGGCATTCGCATTGGTGCAGCTTCTGCACTGGAAAAACACGGAATACAATCAAAATGCGTTCTATCCAGCGAGATAGACGAGAAAGCTTGCGAAACATATCAACTTAATTTTGGAGAATACCCTAGCGGCGATATTAAAAAAATCGTTGATATTGAGCCATTTGATTTGCTGCTTGCAGGCTTTCCTTGCCAACCTTTTTCCTATGCTGGCAAGAGGAAGGGGTTCGGTGATACTCGAGGAACATTGTTTTTCGAAGTTGAACGGATTCTTGGGCTGTACCATCCTAAAGCTTTTTTGCTAGAAAACGTTCGGGGCTTATACACCCACGATAGCGGTCGGACTTTTGAAACCATCATCAACAAATTGCATGAGCTTGGATACGGAACATATGATATGCTACTAAATAGTTCTGACTTTGGTGTCCCTCAAAACCGAGTGCGTCTTTACATTTTGGGCATTAAAGGCGCAATCCCGAAAATGATATTAAGTACGAATTTGGGTGCAGCCGATTCTCACCGATACAAAAAAGAGCATAATGGCAGCTGCACAGTTGGACAGATTCTTGAAGAAAATGTATCCGAAAAATATTATTGTTCGCAGGAGTTTTCTGATCAATTACGTTCTGTCATAGGCAATGATTTGTCTAAACTTCATGGATATCGCTTAATAGACTATCGTGGAGGGCAATCGTTGCATTCATGGGAGCTTGGGAAAAAAGGTAAATGCAGTAACGCAGAAATTGAATTTATGAACTTGCTAATTCAAAACCGTAGAAAGCCCATTTTTGGTACTCAACAGGATGGCAAAAAGTTGACACTTGAACAAATCAAAACTTTCTATATTAAGGATGATGTTTTAGATGTTATTGCATCATTGAAAAAGAAAGGATATTTGAAAGAGGAAAACGGAAAGTTCAACCCTGTCTGCGGCAATATGTCGTTTGAAGTGTTCAAGTTCCTTGATCCTAATAGCATTTCCATTACTCTCACGTCTTCGGACTCTAACCGACTGGGTGTCATTCAGCATAATCGCCCGAGAAGGATTACTCCGAGAGAGTGCGCTCGACTGCAAGGATTTCCTGATTCTTTTGTTGTGAATCCAAGTGATGCATTTGCATATAAACAGTTTGGCAATTCGGTTTCCGTTCCTGTTATTGAAGCTGTTGTTTCAGATTTCGTTGAGCAAAATAGGCGGGAATTAAATTGGTAATTCAGCTAAAATTGCGAGGACAATGTAGCCGGTCGGCCGGACGGTGAACACTTCGCCATGATGAGCAGAACTACACTGAGGAACAGAAAGACCTTAAAGCCGAGGTCAAGAATCTGCAACAGCAAAGCCATGAGAAGGAACAACGGGCAGAGAATATAGAGTAGTTTGTTCAGCAGGTAAAGAGGAACAGCACCGCACGGAGCTGATTCCCCTATGCCCTCAGAGAGCTTGTTTAGGCGGTCCAGGTGGAAGCACCTGACAAATCCGGCGGCAAGCGCAGACAAAAGGTACATATTGAGTACGAACTTGTGGGCTACATTCCCGTGGATGAACTGCTAAAAGCGGAACAGGCATGACCGAGATCATGCTCGTTCCAAGAAATTTGAATTTTACTGTCTTACCAGCAGAGAGCTTTCGTTGACTTTTTCGCCGAAAAGTCCTACAATCAGAGCAGAATCTGAAATAAGGACGGGCTTTTCCATGATCTCTTTCCGCAACGATTATTCCGAGGGCGCGCACCCGCAGGTGCTCGCCGCACTTGAGAAAAATAACCTTGTCACGACCTGCGGCTACAGCATGGACGATTTCTGCGCCGAGGCGCGCGGCATCGTCCGTGCGCGCTTTTCCTGCCCGCAGGCGGACGTGCACTTTATGGTCGGCGGCACGATTGCCAACACGACGGTCATCGCCGCCGCGCTTCGCCCGTGGGAGAGCGTGATCGCCGCCGATACCGGCCATATCAACGTCCATGAGACGGGCGCGATCGAGGCCTCCGGCCACAAGGTCTGCGCCATCGAAGCACCTGGCGGCAAGCTGAACCCGGCGCTCGTGCGCGAGCTTCTGCGCCGCCACTGCGACGGACAGGACGAGCATATGGTTCTGCCGCGCATGGTCTATATCTCCGACGCGACGGAGCTTGGCACGATCTACACGAAATCAGAGCTTTCCGCGCTGCACGACGTCTGCCGGGAGTATGGGCTGTATCTGTTCCTGGACGGCGCACGCCTGCCCGCCGCGCTGGTCGCGGAGGGAAACAATCTGGCCCCGGCAGATTTCGCGGAATACTGCGACGTTTTCTACATCGGCGGCACGAAAAACGGCCTGCTGTTCGGCGAGGCGCTTGTCATCACGAATGACAGCCTCAAGCCGCATTTCCGGAACATGATCAAGCAGCGCGGCGGGATGTTCGCCAAGGGCTTTCTGTTCGGAACGCAGTTCAAGGCGTATTTTGAGGACGATCTCTGGCTGACCATGGCGCGCCATGCCGTCACGCAGGCGCAGCGCATTCAGAAATCAGCGGCAGAAAAGGGCTATTCCCTCTACGCCGTCTCGCCCACGAATCAGGTCTTTCTTGTCCTCTCTCACGCGCAGATCGAGCGGCTGAAGCAGAACTTCGCGTTCGAGCTGAACGGGCGCGTGGATGAAGACCACGAGGCCGCGCGATTCGTCTGCTCCTGGGCGACAAAGCCCGAAGCGGTCGACGCGCTGATCGCAGCGCTGTGATGGACAGGCTTTCCCATCCGTTTCCGCCGCTCTATGACGCGGAGTCGCGGATCTTGATTTTAGGCTCGTTCCCGTCGGTCAAATCGCGCGAGGCCATGTTTTTCTATGGCCACCCGCAGAACCGCTTCTGGCGCGTCGTTTCGACCGTGCTGGGCTGCGATTGCCCGCGCACAATTGAGGAAAAGCGGCAGATGCTGCACGCGCACCACATCGCGCTCTGGGATGCCATTGCAAGCTGCGAAATAACCGGCTCAAGCGACAGCTCCATCCGTGAGGCTGTTCCGACCGACCTCACGCCGATTTTAAAGACCGCGCCCATCCGGCAGATCTTCTGCAACGGCGCGACCTCCTATCAGCTCTACTGCCGCCATCAGCAAAAGCCGACCGGCCGGGAGGCCGTCAAGCTTCCCTCCACCAGCCCCGCCAACGCCGCCTGGAGCATTGAGCGCCTCACGCAGGCCTGGTCAGTGATTCTGGACGCGCTGGACTGACGACACAAAAATTCGCCTCCCCTTGTCATAGCACTGCATGACAGGGAGAGGCAGATTTTTACGCGCCGCCGGCTTTCCCGGCGGGGATTGTCCTCAAATGAAGCCCGAAACGCATCTGGTTCGTGCAGAGAACGACAGAAAATCGAATGGAGCTGTCAGGGACGGAGCAGGCTTCGCGCCTACCGGCTGCATACGCGTTTCGCTTGGTATGCACGGAATAAAAATTAGCTAATTTTCGATTTTTTGTTCGCAAATTTCGGATAGATATGCTATACTGGAAGCAGAAGGAGGCGAGCGGATGCAGCGGCTGATTTTTCATGTGGATGTCAACAGCGCGTTTTTGTCGTGGGAAGCGGCGCGGCGCGCTGCGGCGGGGGAGGCCGATCTGCGGCTCATCCCGTCCGCCATCGGCGGCGACCGGGACAAGCGCACCGGCATTATTCTGGCAAAATCCATCCCCGCAAAGGCCTTCGGCGTTACGACCGGCGAGCCGGTCGGCATGGCGCTGCGCAAATGCCCGCAGCTGGTGCTGGCTCCGCCGGATTTCCGGCTGTATTCGAAAAACTCCAAAGCGTTCATCGCCGTCTGCCGCCGCTACGCGCCCGTTGTGGAGCAGGTGTCCATCGACGAATGCTTCCTCGACATGACCGGCACGGGGCTGCTCTATCCGGACCCGGTCGCCATCGCGCACATCATCAAAGATACGATCTTCTCCGAGCTGGGCTTCACGGTCAACGTCGGCATCGCGCCCAATAAGCTGTTGGCGAAAATGGCCAGCGACTTTGAAAAGCCGGATAAGGTACATACGCTTTTCGCGCATGAGATCCCGCAGAAGCTCTGGCCGCTGCCGGTCGGTTCGCTGTTTTCCGTCGGGCGCTCCACGGCGGAAAAGCTGACCGCCGCGCGCATCCGCACGATCGGCGATCTGGCGCAGGCGGACCTTGCGTATATCCAGCGGCTGACCGGCGTCAAGCTGGGAAAGCTCATCCACGACTATTCCAACGGCATCGACGATGCTCCGGTCCTTTCCGAGCCGGAAGCCGTCAAGGGCTATGGCAATTCTGTCACGCTCGAGCAGGACGTGACGACTCTGGCGCAGGCCAACCAGATCCTGCTTGCCCTGTGTGACAGCGTTGCGTCCCGTATGCGCGCAGACTCCAGGCGCTGCGCCTGCGTGACCGTGACGATCCGCGGAAACGACTTTCGGAACCGGTCGCACCAGCGCCGCCTGCCGGAGCCGACGGATGTGACGGCGGAGCTGTACGCCATGTCCCGGACGCTGTTTTCCGAGCTTTGGGACGGCGTGACGCCGCTGCGTCTGCTCGGCGTGACGCTGAATGATCTGTGCGGGGACGATGCCGTACAGCTGTCCCTGTTCCGCGACGAGAAAAAGGAACGCGCCCGCAAGCTTGACCAGACCGTCGATCAGCTGCGCGGCAAATTCGGCGTCACAGCGATCTCACGTGGCAGCGTCACGGACGCGTCCCGGCGCGTGGGCAGGAAATACAAGGCCGAGCTGGATCCCGACAAAAAATGAATCAGGCGGACAGGCAAATGCTTTTCAAAAACTCCGCCCAGAGCTCCGGAAACGTGCGGGCGGGGACGGCCTCCGGCGCGACGAGCGGAATTTCGGCAAGCAGCCGCTCTCCCGCTGTGGCGGTCATTGTGCCGAGCCGCTGCCCGGCTTCGACAGGGGCCTGCACGGACTCGTCGACCGTAACCGCAGTCTGCACCTGCGAGGCCAGCGCCTTTTCGAGCAGAAGCGGCTCGCTGCGCTCCGGCACGGGCGTGATGGAATCCTGCCGTCCCAGCACGACCGGGACGGGCGGAATGCCGCCCTCCGGCTGCGGCGTGACGAGGGCGTAGCCGGAAAAGCCGTAGTTGAGCAGCGCCTTGGCCGATTCGAACCGGTCGACCGACGTTTTGCAGTGCAGCACGACCGCGACCAGCTCCATGCCCCCGCGCTCGGCAGAGGCCGACAGGCAGTATCCGGCGGCGGAGGTATAGCCGGTCTTGAGGCCGGTCGTGCCGTCGTAGAAGCGGACAAGCTTGTTGGTGTTGGACAGGCCGAACTGGCCGTTGCGCACGGTGTCCATCCAGATGGTCGTATACTCCTTGATCTCCTCGTGCTTCAAAAGCTCACAGGACATGAGGGCGATATCATAGGCCGTCGTCAGATGCGTGTCCGCGTCCGGCCCATCGTCCAGCCCGGTGCAGTTGACAAAATGCGTGTCCGTCATGCCAAGCTCGGCTGCGCGGTCGTTCATGCGCGAAACGAAGGCGGCCTCGCTGCCCGCCACGTGCTCGGCCAGTGCGCAGGCGCAGTCGTTCGCCGACGAGACGACGACGGATTTGAGCATCTCCCGGAGCGGCAACTGCTCGTTTTCCTCAAGATAGATCTGGCTGCCGCCCTTGGCGGCTGCCGCGGCGGAGGTCGTGACGGTGTCGTCCCAGCCGATAGAGCCGTTGTCCAGCGCCTCCATCACCAGCAGCAGCGTCATGATCTTCGTGACGCTGGCCGGGCGGAGCTTTTCGTGCGCGTTTTCTTCATAGAGGATCTGCCCCGTGTCCTTCTCCATCAGGATGCACGACGGTGCGGGCAGCGCCAGATCCTCCGCCTGCGCCGTCAGGCCCAGTCCCACTGTGAAAACAAACGCAAGCGCGATGCAGAGCAGCTTCTTTTTCATAGAAAAACACCCTTCCGTTTCATTTGTACAAGCATATGAAACGAAAGGGTGCGATATCACTTTGTTTATGTTATGCGTCCGGGTCGCAGCGGAAATGTGCGATGTCCGCGAGAAAGGGGCCGTCGGCTGCGCGGTCCGGCAGCTCGACCGTAACGGGTGTCTGCAGTGGGAGCGCACAGAGGCTCAGGATGGATTTCGCGTCGAGCCGGGAATCCTTGTAATTGAAATGAACCGGGAAAGGCTGGCGGTTTGCAATCGTGGCAAACTGCGCGATCTCGTTCACGGAATGGAACATGATGGTAAACTCTCTCACGGAAAATCCTCCTGCAATGGACTGTACAATCGGCTCGAAATCCAGTATAATCATACTGAAAAAAGAAGAAATGCTGGGATTGGATTCTCTTTTATCCAGTATAATCGAAAACGGTATTTTATACTATCCACAAAAAATACAAACCTTTTTTGTGCATAATCTCTGATTTTGGTGGTTTTATGAAATTTGCTTGTTATACGCTCGGCTGTAAGGTCAACCAATATGAAACGCAGGCCATGGAGCAGCTGCTCATGCAGAGCGGCCATGCGCTCGGCAGCTTTGACGAGATCTGCGACGGCTACATTATCAACACCTGTACCGTCACAGCCGTGTCCGATAAAAAGTCCCGCAACGCCATCCGGCGCGTGCGCAAGCTGAACCCCAACGCCGTGGTCGGCGTGTGCGGCTGCTATGCGCAGAGCAGCCCGGACGAGATCCGCAAGCTCGACGTGGACGTGCTGATCGGCACGGACGGGCGGGAGGCCTTTGTCAGGCATATGATCGGCGCTGCGCAGACGCGGCAGAAATGGGACTGCGTGGACGACGCGGGCGGCCCGCGTACCTTTGAGATCCTGCCCGCAGGCGGACTTGCCGCGCGCACAAGAGCGCTTTTGAAGGTCGAGGACGGCTGCAACAATTTCTGCACATACTGCATCATCCCCTACGCGCGGGGCCGGGTGCGCTCCATGCCGCTGAACGCGGCTGTGGAGCAGGCGAGGGGACTTGCCGCCGAGGGCTACCGCGAGATCGTCATCAACGGCATTGAGATCTCGTCCTGGGGCTGGGAGTGGAAGAACGGCAGCTGTCTGCGGCAGCTGCTGGCCGCGCTGTGCGAGGCTGTGCCGGGCGTGCGCATCCGGCTCGGCTCTCTGGAGCCGCGCACGATCGACGAGGCGTTCTGCAAGACGCTTTCCGGATATGCGAATCTCTGCCCGCAGTTCCACCTGAGCCTGCAATCCGGCTCGGATACCGTCCTGAAGCGGATGCACCGCAAATACGATACGGCCCGGTACCTCGAAAGCGTCCGGCTGCTGCGGAAGTATTTCCCCGGCTGCGCCGTCACGACCGACCTGATCGTCGGCTTCCCCGGCGAGACGGAGGAGGAATTCGCGGAATCGCTGGAATTCCTGAAGACCTGCGGGCTTTCCATGTTTCACATCTTCCCATACTCCCGCCGCAAGGGAACGCCTGCGGCAGATATGCCTGACCAGATCCCGAACGCCGTCAAGGAGCGCCGCGCGGCCGAGGCCGCATCCGCCGCGGCAGAGCTGGAGGCCGCGTACCACGCGTCCATGCTCGGCACGACGCAGCAGGTGCTGTTCGAGCAGGAGGAAAACGGCCTGTACGCCGGTCATGCCATGAATTACGTTAAGGTCTATGTACAGGCGGCGCAGCTGCATAACGAGCTGCGCGCCGTGCGCGTGACGGAACTCTGCCGGGACGGGGTGTTCGGGGAATTAGGGTGTATCTGAAAACTCCTAACGCACCCGGACAGCGGGCCTTTTTGCGGAGCGCCGCGTCATTTTTCCTTGAAATACGTCAGTATTCCTGCAAAAAAATGTCTTGCGCAACGCAAAAATCCCTCGCTGCCGGTCACATCATGAGTTTTCAGATACACCCTAGAATAAGCGGTACTGCGGCAGCGGCTCGCCGAGAGCCAGAAGCCGAAGTCCATCGTCCAGAAGCACTGCCAGCAGCGCAATGAACAGCCACGCGCAGAAATACTGCGGGCAGATCTGCCCGCGAACATTGTGCGGCAGACCGCGGTAGTCCCAGACGGCATACGAGCGGTTGAACAGGGAACCGAACACCAGCTCCGAACCCGTTATGACGCAGGCGCCGAGAAGCGCCTGCGCACTCAGCGGTAGCCCCGGCGCCCATTCGTTGAGCATACCGATGAGCGCCGCGCACAGGCCGCTGTCCAGAAACATACTCCAATGGGAGCGGCCGCGCCAGAGAAGCTCTATGCAGACATAGACCGTCCCGCCCGCAAGCACGATCAGGCAGAAATATCGAAGCGTCATTTTATCACCCCGGCGTTAGTATGGAGCAAATACACAGAAAAATTTCTAAAAAAGTGAAAGATCCCGGTTGACAAATCGATCTGAATCCCTTATAATACATCGTGCCCGTGAGATGCGGCGCAAGTAAATATGGCGGCATAGCTCAGTTGGTAGAGCATTCGGTTCATACCCGGAGTGTCATCTGTTCGAGTCAGATTGCCGCTACCAGGCCCGTTGGTCAAAAGGTTAAGACACCGCCCTTTCACGGCGGTAATATGGGTTCGATTCCCGTACGGGTCACCAAAAAAAGAAACCATCCATCCGGATGGTTTCTTTTTTGGTGATTCGTATGTCGGACCGAACCCATTGGGTTCGATCGCCCGGCAATTCCATGCGCAAGCATGGCAGCGGTATGCAATGCCGCTGGTTTTGACCTGCGGTCAAAACAAATGCCGAGGCGACACGGAGCCGACGCAGTCGGCGGAGTATTCCCGCACGGGTCAGCAATTGATCTATCGTGTTCGGATACCACAAGAAACCATCCATCCGGATGGTTTCTTTTTTGGTGATTCGTATGTCGGACCGAACCCATTGGGTTCGATCGCCCGGCAATTCCATGCGCAAGCATGGCAGCGGTATGTAATATCGCAGCCTTCAGATAACACAAAAATCCAGACATCCTTATGATGCCTGGATTTTTTCGCTCCTGAGAACACCACTGCGATCCGAACGCCCAAGAGATGGACGCAAAAATATAAAAAATTGGAATCCGAACGATGCGGTCCGGCGTATTCTTTCCCATTCTGCTTTGAATTCGTGTGGGTTTCAAGGGAGCCTTTTTGCGCTGTCTTGCTTGACAAGCTGGGGGAAATGTGGTACTTTATGTTTAGTAATACAAAATACTTAGAAATGCAAGGATGGTGCGGATGGAAGAACGTTTTTTGCAGCAGCTCAAGAAGGGCGTGCTGGAGCTGCTGGTTTTGCAGACGATCTGCCGGGGGCCGACCTATGGCTACGAGCTGATCGCGCAGCTCGGCAGCCGCTCCGGCGGGCTGTTTACGCTCAGGGAGGGAACGCTCTACCCGATTTTATACCGGCTGGAGGACGACGGGCTGATCGAAGCGGTCTGGCAGCAGGAGACAGGGCGTGCGGCTCCGCGGAAGATCTATTCCGCGACGGAAAAGGGCAGAGAAGAAAATGAACGCCGTCTCGGCCTCTGGGCCGGATTCCGGACGGCAGTGGACCATTTTTGCGGGGAGGATGCAGGACATGAATGAAAAACAGCTTGCGCGCTATCTGCGCGCTGTCCGACGGCGGCTGCCGCTATCGGGGCAAATGAAGGACCGGGTGATGGACGACCTGCGCAGCTCGATCAATGAGCGGCGCGAGGCCGGGCAGACGGATGCGGAGATCTTTGCCGCGCTTGGCCCGGCAAAGCAGGCCGCGGCAGAGCTTACCGCGCAGCTGCCGGGCTACGCGTTCCGCAAAAGCCCGCTGCGGTTCGTCTGCCTTGGCGCGGCGGTGCTTGCGCTGCTGGCCGGGCTTCTGAAAACCGTCACGAATCTGCGCGGCTTTGCGTCCGTCGGCGTTATCGGCGGCGCGGACGGGCCGACGGAAATTTTCATCGCCGGGCCGCAGATTTTTGATTGGGCAGACGTGATCGCCGCCGGGATCGTGCTGGTGCTCGGACTCATCGGATATCTGCTCCTGCGCCGTCTGCCGCCGAAAAAGGGCTGAAGCCCATATAGGAGGAATGACGCACATCCGCCGGGGCATCCGTCCGGCTATGACGGCAGCAGATTGACGGCTCCGGCCAGAAGCATGACGAGGATCGGGCTGAGCTTTGTTTTGCGGAGCAGGACAAGGCAGACGGCAAAAATCGCCGCCATGGCGACAAGATCGGCGAACTCCTGCAGACTGAGCCAGCTGTGCTGCGTGACGATCACATACCCGCTGCCGAATGTAAACGCACTGAGATACAGCGTGGAAAGAAACAGCTTTTTCAGCACCTGTTTTCTGCTCTTCATCCGATTCGTCTCCAATCTTACGCGGCCATGCGCCGCGCTACTTTGACCATCGTACCACAGGAAGCGGGACTGTAAATGCCGGATTCAGTCTGCGCCTCCGGTGCGCAAAAAACGTCCCCTGCCATGCGTATGGCAGGGGACGTCGCGGAATGCCGGGTTACAGCAGGATCTTTGCCAGCTCGTCGATCGTCTCGTCGAACACGCGCAGCGCGCTGCGGACGGTGTCGGGCTTCGTGAGGTCGACGCCTGCGATCTTGAGCTCTTCGAGCGGATAATCGCTGCCGCCGGTCGTGAGGAACTTCAGATAGCCGCTTGCGTCGCCGGTTGTCAGGATATGCTCGGCGATGGCCACGGCGGAGGAGAAGCCGGTCGCGTACTGATAGACGTAGAACGCGCGGTAGAAGTGGGGGACATACGACCATTCGGGGTCGATGTCCGCGTCGATGCCGATGCCGTCATAATAGGTGGCTTCGAGATCGTGATAGACCTTGTTGAGCGATGTGGCCGTCAGCGGCTGGCCCGCAGCGTAGAGATCGTGCGCCTTGCGCTCGAACTCTGCGAACAGCGTCTGCCGGTAGAGCGTCGTGCGGAAGCTCTCAAGGAAGTGGTTGAGGATGTATGCGCGGCGCTTTTCGTCCATCTCGGTTTTCAGCAGATACTTGGTCAGCAGAACTTCGTTGACCGTCGAGGCGACCTCGGCGACCATGATGCGGTAATCGTGGTTGACATAATCCTGCGTCGTATCGGAGAACCAGGAGTGCATGGAGTGGCCCAGCTCATGCGCCAGCGTGAACGCGTCGTTGAGTGTTCCGGCATAGTTCATCAGCACATACGGATGCACGCCGAACACACCGCACGAGAACGCGCCGGACTGCTTGCCGTCGTTCTCATACACGTCGACCCAGCGCTCGGCGAACGCGCGGTCCAGCAGCTTCTGGTATTCCTCGCCCAGCGGCAGCGTCGCCTTCTTGACCAGCTCCTTCGCGTCCTCAAACGCGATGGGATAGTCGACGTCCTCCACGATGGGGACATACAGATCAAACACGTCGATTTTGTCGAGCTTGAGCGCGCGGCGGCGCAGCTCCAGATATTTGCGCATGGAGGGAAGGCTCTCGTGCACGGCCTCGATCAGGCTGTCATAGACGGACACGGGCACATTGCCGCCGTCCAGCGCCGCCTCGCACGCGGAGGCGTAGCCGCGCTGATTGGAGAAATAGGTGTCGAATTTGACGCAGCCGCCATAGAGCGTGGCAATGGCGTCGCCGAACTGCCGGTAGGTGCCGAACATGGCACGGAACGCACCCTCGCGCACGGAGCGGTCGCGGCTCTCGCGGAAGACAGGGAACGTACCGGCGGTGAGGCGTACCTCCTCGCCCGCCTCGTTTTTGACCATCGGCAGCTGCAAATCAACGTTGGTCAGCATCTCAAACGCGGCCTTCGGCGTGCCTGCTGCGTCGCCCAGCAGCGCCAGCATCTGCTCCCGCGCAGCGTCGAGTGTATGCGCGCGCATACGGACGATATCGTCTACCGTGTGCCGGTAGGTCGCCAGCGCCTCGTCCTGCATCCACTCGTCCAGCTTTTCTGCCGGGATGGCAAGAATCTCGGGACTCAGGAATGCTATTGCGGCGTTGAACTTGATGATCAGGCTCTCGCCGCGGGCGGCCATTTCCTGATTTTCCGCAACAGAGCCGTCCTCTGTCTTCTTCAAAAACGCATAGGTATAAGGCAACTCAACTTTGAACATAGAGGCGTAGATGGTGTCAAGCCCCTTCTTGAACGCTTCCTTGGACGTGCCGAGCGTGCCGGGAATTGCGGCCAGCGGCGCAAGCGCGGCCTCAGCCTCCTGCATTGCGGCTTCCCACGCCGCGGTGTCCGGGTAGATCTTCGTCAGGTCCCACTGGAACCGGATATCCTGCTCGCTTCGTTTCATAGCGTATCCTCCTTTATAGATACTTCTATTATAATGACCAAAATCTTTCCTGTCAACGTCCGCTGCGGATGGGAAGGCAGTTGCTTTTTTGTCATATTCAGGGTAAAATAAACAAAAGAACCTCAATTGGGGGGAATACGATGAAGAATAATGCTCATTCTGCGCGGCAGTTCGTTTTCTGCTGCGTGTCCACGCTCCTGACGGCGCTGCTTGCAGTGCTGACGTTTCTGCGTCCGGAGCGGCTGCCGCTTGCGCCGCTTCTGGTGGCCATGCTTCTTCGGCCAACCTTGCTTCTTGTGACCGCAGGCGTGAATTTCAGCTGCCTGAAAATGGGCGTCCGTGCGCTTTTTTCCGGAAAGCCCGACCGCCATACGGCAGCAGTCCTGACCGTACTGCTTGCTCTCGTGCTCTGCACGCTCGGCGTGTGCCCGGACGCGCCGGTCACAGCTGCGCTGCTGCTGACGGCCAGCGCATGGCTCGACCTCCTGGAGCAGCGGCTGGAATCAGAGCTTCCCGGCGTTCAGGCGGAGCGGACGGCGGAGACGATCTGGACTTGGGCAGGCTTCGCCGCCGCAGCCTGCGCGGCGGCAGTCTGGGCCGCGCTTGGCGCAGGGATCGGCGCTGTGCTTACGCGGGCGCTGTGCGTGCTGGCCGCGTCGGCGATCTGCCCGTTCCGCGTGATCGCGCTTCTGGCGGCCCGCCGCGCCATATCCCGGATGCCCGTCCCGGCTGCGTCCGTGCAGGCAGCTGAAGCGCTCGGCATGGCCGATACAGCGCTCGTCTGCCCCGAAGGGCTTCTGACCGGCGAACCCGCCGCTGCGGAGCTTCGCCCTGCGGGGATGGAGGAGGGGCAGTTCCTTGCGCTGGCCGCGTCGATCGTGCAGGTCTGCGACGCGCCGGAGGCGCGGGCGGTTTTCAGCGCGGCGCAGAGCCGGGGCCTCGCAACACTTCCCGCCGAAGCCTGCGGCCAGACGCCGGATGGCTTCTGCGCCGTTCTGAACGGCAAACGCTATTACGCCGGTACCCCGGAGCAGCTGCGCAGGCACGGGATTTTTGCGCCGCGTGCGGACGACGTTTCGCTTTCCGGAAAAACGGCGCTGCTGTTCGGCATAGAGGGCGGGATGTACCTCGGCCTGATCACGCTGCAGTCTCCGCTGCTTCCGGGCGCGCCGGAGGCGTGCCGTGCGCTTGCCGCGCAGCGGCTCGATCTGCGGCTTCCGGCGGGAAATGACCCGCTTTATACGAAATGGCTTGCCGCGCAGACCGGCGCGGAGGTCACGGAAGACGCCGCGCCGGAGCAGGCGCTGGCGCAGCTTGCGCAGAAGGGGAGTCCGGCCTGCATCCGCCACGGCGAACCGGGCGCGTTTTTGCAGGCGCAGACGCCGGTTCTGTCCGTGCAGACGCTGTCTGACGCGCCGGAGGCCGTTTCCGTCTGCCGCCGAGCCGTCCGGATGCGCCGCGGCCTGCAAGGACTCGGCGCGGTCTGCACGCTTTTGCTGGCAGGCGCGGCGGGCGGCCTGCTTGCCCCGGCGCTCGATCTCGGCGCAGCCCCCGCGCTCTGCGCGCTGCTTGCCGCCGTCCTGACGGCGCTGCCGGCAGCCCCTGCGCTGCAGTGACGTCCGGCGCGTAAAGCGCCCATAAATTCTTGGAAAACTTCTCCTGATTTTCCTTGCGCATTGCGGCAGGCTGTGTTATAATAAAGAAAAAATGAAGACGTGTGCCCAGAATGCCGGACGGAGAGAACTCCCGCCCGGCGCGCAGCATCGAAAAAATCCAATGGCGCAGCCATTTTCAACATAGATAGTTTTCACTACAAGAAGCAAACAATAAAAAAAGGAGGAGATCTGAAGTAATGAAGAAGAGATTGATTGCTTTTTTGTTAGTTCTGATTATGGTGCTCGGTATGCTGCCGGTATCGGCCTTAGCGGCTGACGGCGACGCTACCAGGTATACCTACCATCTGATTCACGAGTTTAACTACGTTGGTGGTACGCGCTGGGATATTCAGGCAACCACAGCGGCGGAAAGCTACCAAATCGACGTCAACAAAGGCAAGCCGACCCGTAACGGCTACACGTTCCTTGGCTGGGCAGACGATGCGGATGCTACGACTGCGCAGTACCATGGCGGCGACCTGATTCTGCTGACCAGGGACAATCCGACCAAGACCATCTACGCGGTCTGGGAAAAGAACGTAGCGCCGATCGAGTATACGGTGACGTATTACAAGAACGACGGCTCCGCAAATGACCTTTTCTACAAAACCGACGACTGGGGAAGACCGTCTGAGCAATTTAATATTTATTGGGGAAAACCCACCAGAGACGGCTATGACTTCGTTGGCTGGGCCGAAACAAGAAACGCGACAGAAGCGAAGTACGCGAACGGCGGAGCAGGCGGAAAGCAGTCGTGGATCAAGCTCGACGGCCCCAAGGTGCTGTACGCCGTCTGGCAGGAAGCGGGCCTCGAACCCGAGGCTCCCCGCAGCCCGAGCGACTGCAAGGATCAGCTGAAAAAGAATACGATCAAGCTCGTCTGCGTGGGTGGCAATCATCCGGATAAAGTGATTACATTCGCCGATGTAAGCTACGGTTCGGATTGGAGTATGGGAGATACCTGCAGGCTGAACTTCTATGCGAAGGACGCAGCTCTGAAGTATTCCGGACATGCCCCGAAGAACCCGGAAGAACGGATTTATGTAACGTTCAAGTGGGTAAATGACAAAACCGACGCGAACGGCAAATATCTGCCCGGCGAATGGGTGATGGTTGAGACGACTGCCGCTGTTGTTGAGCTCGTTGACACAGGCGTAGAAGCTCCCAGCCAGCCCACGACCGCACAGCTCGGAAATATTAAGGTCACGTGCCGGACGAATGCAGAGCATAGCAGCGAATTCCCGGTTGCGAGGTGCATGGGCACCACTGTTGGCACTGTGACGTTTGACTCTGTCAAAAAACAGTGGTATATCGATACGGCTCCGATGACGACCCAGCTTGCTTCGAGATATGACTCTTGGAAGGGTTATGCGGAGGGTACGCACAGGCTGGTCAACCCTGATGCCAAGCTGAATGCCAGATTCTACTACGACGGCGAGAAGTGGTACACAGAGGACACGCTGGCCATCGATGTCTGCTGCGGCGAGACGCCTGTGAAGCCCACGGCGCTGGACGGCAGCTTTGCTATCGTCTGCAAGAACAACAAAGCAACACATCCTTACAAGGCGGATTATATTGCCACCCCGTCTCAGTATACGATCAGCGATGTGCAGATGGACGATCAGGGCTACTACGTCACCGCGACGGTCACGGTAGCGCCGAATCTGGTGGCATATAACACTGACACCGGCGCCAATCACCGGCTCGTTAACGAGCAGGACGCAACGCTGACCATCACCTTCCGCTATGACACCGAAGTAACTGTTGACGGGAACAGGAAATGGAAGCAGCAGGGTGACCTGCCGGTCGTTGAAGTCATCTGCAAGGAGATTGAAGCGCCGACGGCTGACGAGCTGAAAAAGCTTGAAATGGCTGTTCAGGTCAAGTGCGTTGTAGATGCTGCGCAGCAGCATACGAGCGCCTACGGCCTGCTCGGCGAGTACGATAAAGACTACTTCGTCGGCGAGCCGAAGAAGGTCGGGGGACGACTGGCTTTGCGACATCAGCTATGACCCCGACCCCTATGTGGCCGAGTTCAACAAGGCGTTCCCGACCCCGAAACATATCCAAAACGATGAGAAGATCGTTCCGGTCACGCTGATCTGGGTCGGGGGCAGCTGGCAGATCAAGACGCAGGGCCGCGTACATGTGACGGAGGTATACACCGTCACCTACACCGACGGCGTTGAGAACGAAGAAGTTTTCGCCGATCAGGTCTATTCTGACCTTAGGAAGGATTCCGCGACCCCCGCGTTCAACGGCACCCCGACCCGCACCGGCTACACCTTCGCAGGCTGGGAGCCCGAAGTTGCGGCAACGGTCACGCAGACTGTGACCTATGTTGCGAAGTGGGAAAAGAAGACCTACAAGGTCGTTGCCAAGCTGTATGTGAACGGCAAACCGGCTTACTATCAGAACGAGGATTTCTATACCTATGAAGTTTCCGGACTTTATGGTGAAGCCATCGATTTCGACACCATCAAGGCAAAAGCAGTGGAGCAGGCGAAGCAGATCAAGAAGGCTTCCGCTTCCTACACCGCTGTGATCCTTGAGGATCACGAGCCGAACCCCGTCTGCACGACCTTTGGCGAGCATCAGCCCGGTCAGGCTACGCACTATGTCAAGGTCAATGTCAAGACCGAAGAGAATGTCGTGATCCTCCAGTCTTTTGCGGGCAAGACGGATCTTACGACCCTCCACACCACGACTGCGCCCTATGGCACCAACGTTGTTGAGTTCCTGAACGGCCTCGGCCTCGATCTCGATGTCGCTGGCTATACGCTCGACACGGACGAAGACGGCAATACCAACTGGTACAAGAAGGACAGCCCCAAGTGGACGTTCGGCGCGAACGATACGATCAACGGCTGGACGAATGTTCTGCTCAAGTACACCATCACCCCGCACAACATCTACGCATACCTCCGCACCGGCGATTCCATCGGCGACGTGCTTGAGCTGAACGAAGCTACGCTGAACCGCCTTGGCCTGACCAAGTACAACACCGAGGGCTTCATCTCCATCGGCACATTTGTTTCCAACACGCTGCTCACGCAGGACGAGTACTACGGCTTCGACGAGGACGAGGCATTCCTGGATGTCCTCGCAGAGCTGCAGACGAAGCTCGTGCCCGAGACTGGCGTTTCCCTCGACAAGGTCGGCAACAAGATCAACTGGAGCTGGCTCTATCAGCCGTCCGACGTGGATGACCGCATTGCCGGATACCCCACTGAGGATACAGATGGCTATCAGCTGTCCGGCTCGCTGCTGCTCTACGGCGCAAAGTTCGAAGCTGGTGCCAACGATGTCACGGGTATGCCCACGGCAGCCTACGGCGCGTATCTCGACTACTTTGTTTCCGGCGAAAGCTTCAACCTGCCCGCCGCTCCGACCCGCCCCGGCTATGACTTCAAGGGCTGGAAGATCGGCAATGCAGTGCTCACAGCTGGCGCAGCCTACACCGTCGATGAGGACGACATGGTCTTCACCGCACAGTGGGAAGCCAGAACCGACACCCCGTATACGGTCGAGCATTATCTGGAAAATCTCGATGGTAGCTATGCTCTGGACACGACCGAGCCTCTGAAAGGCACGACCGACACGACCGTGACCGCAGCCGCAAAGTCCTACGATAACTTCACCTATGACAGCACAGTTCCCGACACGGTTGCCTCCGGAAACATCGCTGCTGACGGCTCTCTGGTTCTGAAGCTGTTCTACACCCGCAATACCTACGACTACACCGTCCGCCACATCAAGCAGCTGCCCGACGGCTCCTATGACGAGGCAAACGCTGAGGTCGAAACGCTGAGCGGCAAGTTTGAAGCGCTCGCAGCTGTGACTGCGAAGGACTACGGCTCTCACTACCCGAAGAACGACGCTGACACGAAGCAGAACATCAAGATCGAAAAGGGTCTGACGATCGATGTCAAGTATGATCTCGACGAGCATACCCTGACCTTCGAAACCAACGGCGGCTCCGCCATCGACCCGGTCACGGTCCGTCACGGCAATGCAGTTGCAAGACCCGCTGACCCGACCAAGGACAAGTACACGTTCATTGGCTGGTATGCCGACCCCGAATTCACCGAGGAGTATGACTTCGCAACGGTTCTGGAAGCAGACAAGACCATCTACGCCAAGTTTGAACTGACGTCCACCCCGATCGGCGACATCTATGTCCGCTACGACGTTCTGCACATCAAGCAGCTGCCCGACGGCACCTATGATCTGGCCAACGCTGAGGTCGAGCACCTGAGCGCCAAGAAGGACACCACCGTCACCGCGGTCATCAAGGATTACAGAGCAACGCATCACGTCAATGTCAACCGCACGCTGAGCAAGCTGACCGGCACGGCTATCCAGCCCTACATGGGCGTGGACGGCAAGCCTGTCTACACCATCCTGTCGGTCTACTACGATCTGGACTTCCATACCCTGACGTTCGACACCATGGGCGGCTCCAAGATCGCGCCGGAAACGGTTCGCCATGGCCTGACGGTTGCGAAGCCCAAGGATCCCGTCAACGGCGGCTACATCTTCGACGGCTGGTACACCGACAAGACCTACAGGACCCCGTACAACTTCGCGACCCCGCTGACGCAGGATACGACGATCTATGCCAAGTGGTTCCTGATCGTCCTGCCCGGCGTCACCGTCAAGAAGAACACCCCGAAGCTCAACACCGCTGATCACTTCGCGTATGTCCAGGGCTATCCCGACGGCACTGTGAAGCCCGCAGGCAACATCACCCGCGCTGAGACGGCCGCGATCCTCTTCCGTCTCATGGATGATGCGTCCCGCAAGACCTATTACTCCACCAAGAGCGGCTTCCGCGATGTCGCTTCCGGCAGCTGGTACAACACCTACGTTGCGACTCTGAACAACGCCGGTGTCATCACCGACAGCTCCAACGGCTACTTCCGCCCGAATGAAGCCATCACCCGTGCAGAGCTTGCCGCCATGCTCGCCAAGTTCTCCGAGACGACCGGCGCTGCGAACTACTTCAATGACGTGTCTGCCAAGTACTGGGCGGCCAACGCCATCGCGATCTGCGCCAAGCTCGGCTGGATCACCGGCTATCCCGACGGCACCTTCCGTCCGGACAGAAACGTGACCCGTGCTGAACTCATGGCTATGATCAACCGTGCCACCGGCCGTGCACCCAAGTCCGCCGACGCATTCCTGCCCGGCATGAAGACCTGGATCGACAACACCTCCGATAAGTGGTACTACCTCGACGTGCAGGAAGCTACCAACAGCCATTCCTACACGGTCAAGGGTTCCGAAACCTGGACGGCTCTGACCTCCGCCCCCAACTGGTCGCTGTACGAGTAAGCCTCTTCGGACGCAATTCCCCGGTATAATCCAAATCAGCCCCTGCCGCCAATTCGGCGGCAGGGGCTGAAAAATTCCCCCGGCGGCGCAGTCCACGACGGACTGCCGCTGGGGGAAGCTTTTTATTTTTGGACGCTGCGCGTTATAACCGGCCCAGACGGAACTGCTCGATCATTTCACCGGTCAGACTGATGTGAGAGTGATCCTCCGGCAGCTCGCTGCGCAGGTGCCAGCTCGCCTCGGCCAGCTCGGATTCCTGCACGGTGATCCTGTCGCTGCCATCCAGCTCACAGACGAAGCCCATCAAGAGCGTGTCCGTGAACACCCACGGCTGGGATTTGTAAAAGCGGAGGTTTTTGACCCGGAGGCCAGCCTCCTCCATGACCTCGCGGTGCACCGTGTCCTCAATCGACTCACCGATCTCATTAAAGCCCGCGATGAGGGCATATTTTTTGAACGGCCGACCGCGATAGCGCGTGAGCAGCAGCCGGTCGCCGTCGTGCACCGCGACGATCACAGCCGGGCAAATCTTCGGGTAGACCGTGTTTTTGCAATGCGGGCAGACCATGGCGCGCTCGACCGTGCTTTTCTCCATGCGCGCGCCGCATCTGCCGCAGAATTTCTGGGAATCATACCAGCGGTACAGGCTTTCGCCCGCAGCGGCGGCGAACAGGGCGGCGCTTGTCCCGTCCGTCATGGCGCGGAGCGACGAAGAGGGAGCATAGCGGAACGCGTCTGTCTCGCCGGGGTGAGCGGAGACGAGATAATATGCCGTTTCGTCAATGGAAAAGGCGTACTGCGCCTCGCCGCCGTCCGGGATCTCACACATCTGGGGCAGTGTGAGCGTTTCGCCGCTCAAATTACAGTAAACTGTATGATCCGGCTCAAAAATCAGCGCAATATCATCCGGCGACGGTGCTTTCCACGACATTTCATTGTGATACATATGCGGATACAGATCCTGAAGCATAGCTTTCCCTCCTCAGCGCCCGGCGAAGAACACTTCGATCTCCGCCCGGCCTGCCTGTACGCTGCCCTGCGCGAAAAACGGCTTTCCGCCGCCGCGTCCGTGCAGCTGCGCGTTCAGCTCCTTTACCAGCTGCCGCAGATCGCCGTCCTGTTCGCCGACGGCGTATTTATAGCCGTCCGCGTCGCTGCCCGCGAAAATGGCCGCGCGCCCACCGCAGGCCGACATGACCAGATCAGTCAGCCGCCGCAGGCTGTCCGGGTTCATCGCAGGCTCAAACAGCAGGACGTTTCCTGCCCCGGCAAGTGCCTGCGCCTTCTGCGCAAACACAGCTTCCTCCAGCCCGGCTGCGCGCTGCTTCTGCGCGGCCTCCGCGTCCAGAAGCCGACGCACGGCGGCAGCCGTCTCCAGCGGCTTCGCCGACAGCAGGCCTGACACGCGCCGGTTCTGCTCGGCAATTTCGCTCAAATAGGCAAGCGCACGTCTGCCGCACAGAATTTCCAGCCGCACGCCGTCATGGAATTTCACGCAGGAGAAAATTTTGATCAGCCCAATTTCCCCGGTGCTGCTTACGTGCGTCCCACAACAGGCGCAGATGTCCGCGCCGGGGATGGTCACGATGCGCACCTGACCGGTCAGCTCCTTCTTGCTGCGGTAGGGGATGGTCTTCAGCGCCTCGGCATCCGGGTATGTAATTTTGATCGGGACGTTTTTCCAGACCCACTCGTTGGCCTCGGCCTCGACGGCGGACAGGTCCTCCTGCGTCAGCATACCGGAAAAATCAATGGTCACAAAATCCGCACCCATATGAAAGCCGACGTTTTCATAGCCGAAGCGGCGGTGCACGACGCCGGAGAGAATGTGTTCGCCGGAGTGCAGCTGCATGAATTCGAACCGGCGCGTATAGTCGATCCGGCCCTCGACGCTCTGCCCTTCGGAAAGCGGCTGCTCACAGAAATGCACGATCTCGCCATCGCGCTCGTGCGTGTCGGTCACGCGGACACCGGACAGAAAGCCGGTGTCGCCCGGCTGGCCGCCGCCCTCCGGATAAAAGCAGGTTCTGTCCAACACAACGTCATAGCCGTGCTTTCCCGGCTGACAGGATACAACGCGCGCTTCAAACGCTGCCTGATGCGCGTCCTGATAATAGAGCTTTTCTGTTGCCATTTTGACACCTCTTGTCAGATTTTCAACTATCATAGCACACAATCCGTCAAAATTCCACTGGAATTCGTTCGGATTTTGGTTGACAAACCGGGGAAATCAACCTATTATATAAGTTGAGCGATTTTAAAAGCGCCCGATATTCTGAAACAAAAAGGGGGAAGAACAAATGGACGCAGGAAGTAGTAGCGGCACATCCGCAGGCCGAAGTCGGCCCGAGCACCAGCCGCCTTTGTGCGTCCGGTGCTTGCAGCCCCTGTCATTCTTCGATTGATGTGCCTGCGTTGTGTCTTTACCTTCCTATTCTTTACATTTAGGAGGAACAAGACATGGCAGAAAGCAATTTTTCCCTGCAAAAGACCCTGACCATGCTGCTCGACGAGAAGAAGTATCATTCTCTGCGCGACATCCTCAGCACCATGAATCCCGCCGACATCGCCGCCATTTTTGACGATCTCGATCAGGCGCGCCTGCCGCTTCTGTTCCGGCTTCTGCCGAAGGAGCTGGCCGCCGAAACGTTCGTCGAAATGGAGCCGGAGGCGCAGGAGCTTCTGATTCAGGGCTTCTCGGATTCCGAGCTGAAGGAGGTCATCGACGAGCTTTACGTCGACGACGCCGTCGATATCGTGGAGGAAATGCCCGCGAACGTCGTGCAGCGCATCCTGACCCAGGCCGAGCCGGATATGCGCAAGCAGATCAACGAGATCCTGCGCTACCCGGAGGATTCCGCCGGCTCGATCATGACCACCGAATATGTCTCCCTGCGCCCGAATATGACGGTCGAGGAAGCGATTTTGCGCATCCGCCGCACGGGCATCGACAAGGAGACGATCTACACCTGCTACGTGACGCGCGGCCATAAGCTGATTGGCCTCACAAGCGTCAAGGACCTGCTTCTGTGCGAGGACGACGATGCGACCATCGAGTCCATCATGCAGGAGCACGTCATCACCGTCGGCACGCTCGACGATAAAGAGCAGGTCGCCCAGATGTTCAGCAAGTACAACTTCCTCGCTCTGCCGGTCGTGGACACGGAGAACCGGCTGGTCGGCATCGTGACCTTCGACGACGCCATGGACGTCATGGAAGACGAGGCCACGGAGGACATGGAAAAGATGGCCGCTATGCTGCCGTCCGAACATCCGTATATGCGTTCGACCCCTGTCGAGATCTGGAAAAACCGTATCCCGTGGCTGCTGCTGCTGATGGTTTCGGCGACGCTGACGGGCATCGTCATCACAAGATTTGAAAACTCGCTGGCCGCCCTGCCGTGCCTCACGGCGTTCATCCCCATGCTGATGGACACCGGCGGCAACTCCGGCTCGCAGGCCTGCGTGTCCATCATCCGCGGCATCAGCCTGAATGAGATCGAATTCCGCGACCTGAGACGCGTGGTCTGGAAGGAGATCCGCGTGTCCGTCCTCTGCGGCGTGTGCCTGGCAATCGCCTGCTTCGCGAAGATCATCGTGGTCGATATGCTGCTGTTAAAGAGCGAGAGCGTGACGTATCTGGTAGCCTTTGTCGTCTGCGCGACGATGGCCGTGACGGTCTGCCTTGCCAAGATCGTCGGCTCAACGCTGCCGCTGCTGGCTAAAAAGCTCGGCTTCGACCCGGCTGTGATGGCCTCGCCGATTATCACGACGATCGTGGACTTCCTGTCCCTGCTTGTCTATTTCGCTTTTGCGACCGCAATGCTCGGCATCGGATAAAAAACCGCCCGCTGCACATAATGTGCAGCGGGTTTTGTATGCTCGAATGCACGCCTCTCCTGCTCGGTAAAGCACTGGCGCGGGAGCGCCCCAAGGCATCCACGGAGGGGAAGGCGCTCAGCGCAAAACTGGGAACAGGAGCTTCTGGTTTTCCTGCGTGTACATATTTTCCCGCGTAATGAGGACGCAGGAAACCTCAACGAAATCGTCGGTCTGCTCGCCGTTTGCCACGCGAACGGCCTGCTGGACGGCCACGTAGCCCATGTTGAACGGCCGCTGCGTGACAATGGCCTGAATGATGTTCTGCTCTAAAAACTGGATCTGCCGCTGCGAATTGTCGCAGCCGACGACATAGACGCGCCCGCCCATGCCCAGCTCGACCAGCGCGTTTGCCGCGCCGACGTTGCAGACCTCGTTCGTGCACACAAAGCCCCGGATCTCCGGGTCGGCGGAAAGAAGCTCCGTCGTGATCGTCTGCGCCTGCTCGGTCGAGTTGTCGCAGCAGAAGCTGCCGAGGATCTCGATATTTCCTGCCTCGTTCAGTGCGTCCAGAACGCCGCGCGTGCGTTCAATGCCCGTTGTGGTCGTCAGCATATGCTGAATGACCGCGACCTTTCCGCCCTCCGGCAGATAGGATGCCATGGCGCGGCCCATCTCCAGCCCGATCTCATAGCTGTTGCTGCCGACAAAGCAGGCGCGGCCTGCGGCATTGACGTCCGTGTCGATCGCAACGACGCCGATCCCGGCAGCGATGGCTTCCTCCGTTGCTTCCGCGCAGCGGTCATAGTCCGCGGCAGAGAGGATCATGACGTCTGGCTTATCCGCTGTCACCTGCCGGATCAGCTCGATCTGCTTGTCAATGTCAATTTCGCGCGGCGAGGTCAGGACCTTCAGCTCGACGCCGTATTCCTCCGCCGCCTTTTCAACGCCGGACAGGAGCGTTCCCCAGAACTCCGCGACCTCTGTCACGGTTTTCAGAACCAGCGTCACCCGCAGCGGCTTCTGTGCTGCCACGCAGCCCGCAAGATTCAGGAGCAGACAGAGCACCAGGAGAAAAACGGTGCATTTTTTAATCCTCCGCATGGCTGTCTTCCTCCTTTCCACGTACAATGGGCAGCACGAGCATGACCATTGTGCGCACACCGGGCGTAGAATAATACTTCATAACGGCGTCCGGGCCGAAGAACAGCTGCAGCCGCTCGTTGACGTTATAAACGCCGATCTTGGTGCTCTCCGCGTCGGATTCCTTTTTGTCGAGAATGGTTTCCAGCTGCTCCGGCGTCATGCCCACGCCGTCGTCCTCGACGGTGATGAGCAGGCGGTCCTCCTCCAGCAGCGACTCAATGCGCACCGTGCCGCCCTGCTGCTTGACCTTGATGCCGTGATAGATCGCGTTTTCCACCAGCGGCTGCAAAATGAGCTTCGGCAGCAGGCAGTCCTCCGTCTGCGGGTCAAGGTCGATCTCGTAGCGGAGCTTTTCGTTGTAGCGCATCTTCTGGATGGTCAGATAGCTGCGCACATGGGCGATCTCCTTTTTGAGCGTGTTGGTGTCGGAGCCGTCGCCGATGGACGAGCGCAGCAGCAGCGCCAGCGCGCTCGTCATCTCCACGACCTCCGCATTGCGTCCGGCGTGGCTCATCCAGATAATAGAGTCAAGCGTGTTGTAAAGAAAATGCGGCTGGATCTGCGCCTGCAGCGCCTTCCATTCGCTCTTGCGCTTCTGCTCCTCGCTGCGCAGCCGTTCGTCCATCAGTTCGGCAGTTTTGGCGATCATGTGGTCAAAGCTGTCGGACAGCTGGCCAAGCTCCGTGCGGGAGGATACCTGGCTGCGCACGTGCAGATCGCCGTCCTCCACGCGCCGCATCGTCTGCATCAGACGGCGGATGGGTCCTGCGATGGAGCGCGAGAGCTGAAGCGCGAACACCAGCGCAAGAATGAGCGCCGCCGCCGCGATGAGCAGATAGGTCTTGTAGATCCTGTCCTGACTGCGCAGCAGCTCCTGCGTGTAGGCAACGCCCACCGCCGTCCATCCGGTGGCCTCCGATGCGCAGGCTACATAGAGCCTGCGCATCCTGCCCTTGCCGGAGAGCGTGCGGCCGTCCGCCGCTGCCAGCACCTCCGCGACGTTTTCCTCCTTCAGTCCCGCATAGATCAGATCCTGCTGCGGGTGCCAGAGGATGCCGCCGCTCTGGTCGATCAGATAGATATAGCCCCGGCTGCCGAGCTGGATATCTGCGCAGAGCCGGTCGATGATCTGGTAGTTAAGGTCGATGAGCAGAACGCCCTGCATATTCCCTGCGCGGTCGAGCACGGCCTTGGAGAACGAAACGACCCAGTTGTACTGGCCCGCGATCAGGTTTTCCACGCGCGAGGACGACACCTGCACCTCGTTCGGCTCCCGCAGCGCGGCCTGGTACCAGGCTGCGTCCCGGTAATTAGAGTAGGTGTTGAGCGACGCACCCTCGCTTCCGAACAGCGCGCCGCCGGATTCCGGGATCAGGGCGATGGCCGTGATCTCCGAGCGGATCTTCTGTGCGGCGGCCAGCTGCTCCTGCGCTTCGCGGCAGGCCGCGTCCGTCAGCCGGTGCTCGTTGGCCGCGCGCAGATAGGCCGCGACCGCGCCGTTGTCGACAATAAAATCGGAAATATCCTTCATGTACTCCACGTACATATCAAGCTCGGCGTTGACGCGGCGGATCAGCTGCTCGGTGTACTCCGTCGAGCTGTCCAGCAGCTCGTTCGTCGAGACGCTGATCGACACATAGGTCATGACTGCCGTAATGACGAGGATCAGCAGCATGAACAGCGCCGCGATCCGCGTGCCGATGGAGTGCCGGGAAAAAAGTCGTGCTTCGGTCATGTTCCGCTCTCCGCCTCCCTGTACTGCCGGGGCGTCATGCCGGTTCTGCGGCGGAAGGTGAGCGAGAAATAATGCGGGTCGGCAAAGCCGATGCGCTCGGCGATCTCATAAGTGCACAGCCCCGTTTCACGCAGATATTCCTTGGCCTTCTCCATACGCAGGTTTGTCAGATATTCCACGAACGACTGGCCGGTCTTTTCCTTGAATACCGTTGAAAAATAGCTGCGGCTGACGCCGAGATGCTCCAGCACGTCCGGCAGCTTGAGATCGCAGTCGGCATAATGCTCGTTAATATACGCGACGGCCAGACGGCCGCAGCGGGCGGCAGGCGTGTCGTTCTGCTGGGCCTGACATTGCAGAATATAGCCCTCAAGCCGCTCGACGGACAGCCGGACCTCCTCCAGCGCATAGCCCTGCTGCGGAAGGAGCATGGCGGGCGCGCGCAGCAGCTGCTCGCGCGTCAGATGCGAGGCCACGAGGATCTGCAGGCGCTGCAGAACGGGGCGGCACTCGCTCTCATGCACCCTGCGGCGGCGCATACAGGTAAAAAGCGTCCCGGTCAGCTCCAATGCACGGCTGCCGCTGCCGGATTGGAGCGTGCTTGCGATCTGCGCTGCAGTCGGACAGTCGTCCGTCTGCAAAGAGCCGGAGGATTTGCGCAGCTCCGGGTCAAACAACAGTGTCTCGCCTGTGGAAAACGCGTAGCCCAGCGCGTGCTGCGCCTCCTGCGCGGACTGCCGCAGGCCGTCAAGCCCGGCATAGGCCCCGCCGATCCCGATGGGGGCGGTGATCTCCGCCTCCTGCATCACCGCGCGCAGATGGCGCGCTCCGGCGGCGGTGCGCGCCATGAGTTCCGCCGTTTCATCGCCGCTGACGATGAGCATAACGTGCTGGTCGCCGAGCAGCCGGAGCTGCGCGGGCGCACAGCCCTGCGCCACCCGATGTCCCTGCGCATCAAAGCCCTCGGGGCGCTGCGGCAGCGCCGCCAGCGCGACCGCATGGAACCGCCCGCCAAGCTCAACACCGGCGGCAAGCGTCGCCTCCGGCAGCTCCTGCGCCGTGTCGGACTGTAAAAGCCCCTGAAAGAAATGATCCTTCAGCACCTCGTCTGCCAGCACGGCCCGGCTGTAAAGCCCCTGCCGGTTGTCCCGGCGCGAAAGCTCCGCAGACAGGTTCTCCAGCAGCTGATCAAACTCCTTCGGGCTGACGGGCTTGAGCAGATAATCGTGGACATGGTACCGGATGGCCTTCTGCGCATAGGAAAACTCGCTGAAGCCGGTCAGCACGACAACGATCGTGTCCGGAAATTTCTCATAGATGTTCCGCGCCAACTCCAGCCCGTCGACAAAGGGCATACAGATATCCGTGATGACCACATCCGGCAGCACGGATTCGAGCTGTTCAAGCGCCTGACGGCCATTTTCAAAGACATGGGGCGGCGCAAAGCCGAATTTGTCCCAATTGGTGTTCTGTGCCATGGACTCCCGGACAAGCATTTCATCCTCTACAAGCATGATCTGGTACATACGGCGCGCCCTCCTTTGCATTTGTTATTAGTGTATAACAAAACGGTCAAAATTGCAATCAAATTTAGCAATTCGCCAATATGCCCGTGCGGTATGACGCGGAAAAATTCGCCGATATCGAACGTATCCGGTTGCTGAACGATATTCGGCATGATATAGTAAAGGAAACGCAATGAACAGAAAGGAAGCTTCAGCATGGCAGAACAGGAAGGCAAAACCATACACTCCGTTGCGAAGGCGATCCGTCTTCTCGACATTCTGACGGAAAGCGGCCAGCCCGCTTCCCTGACGGAGCTTTATCAGAAAACCGGCTGGCCGAAGAGTACCATCCACGGACTGCTGTCCACGATGCGCGAATCCGGACTGATCGAGCAGATGCCGAACGGCCGCTACTGGCTTGGCATCCGGCTGTTTGAATACGGCTGTGCCGTCTCCAACTCATGGGATATCGGTACGATTGCACGGCCGCATATGCAGAGTATCTGCGCTGAACTTGGCGAGAGTGTATTCCTGTCGGTTTTTGACCGTGCAGCAGTCGTAACGCTGGCAGAGGAGGAGTCCCGCGCGAGTCTTCGCGTCGTGTCCGAGGTCGGCGCACGGCTTCCGGTCTATTGTACGTCGCAGGGCAAGCTTTTCCTTGCCAACAGCTCTCCGGCGGAGTGCCGCCGCATTCTCACGCACACCGAGCTCAAGGCCTTCACGCCGCACACGCTCACCACGCCGGAGCAGTTCGCGCCTGAGCTGACCCACATCCGCGAGCAGGGCTACGCTGTGGAAAACGGCGAGTATAAGATCGGCCTGCGCTCCGTCTCCGCGCCGATCCATGACGTGACCGGCGAGGTGCGCTACGCCATCGGCTGCGTCGGAATGTTCCGGCAGGTGCAGTCCGACGAGTTTCTCCGCGCCATCCGCCTCGTCTGCGCCGCAGCCGAGACGATCTCCCGCGCCATCGGCTATCACGGGTAAGGAAAATTCGGCCTGCTCCCGCAGCTGTTTTGCTTGCATATGTGCGGCGGCGTATGATATACTGATAAGAAATTAGAAAGAAAAAGGGGGAGCCTTTATGTCCAAAACCATTCTGCGGCGGCTGTTCGTGCTGGCGCTCTGCGCCTGTCTCGTGCTGCTGGCCGTATTGCCCGCCGGGGCCGATTTCGGCGATTACTCCGGCGATTCCGATTTCGGTGATTCGTCCGATTGGAGCAGCTCCGATTCCAGCTGGGACAGCAGCGATTACGACAGCGACTACAGCTCCGAATCCTCCGGCGAGGGCCTCGGCGGAGCTACGCTGTGGACCATTCTCATCATTCTTGTGATCTGCTTCGCCATCGGCAACATCGGCTCGAAGAACAAGAAGAAGGCCAAGGGCGGCACCAGCTGGTCCGCGGCTGCGAACCGCAAGCTGAAGCCCATGGCTGAGTATGAGCAGCTCGACGAAAACTTCGACAAGGCTGAGCTGACCTCCAAGCTGTCGAACCTGTATGTACAGATGCAGGATTGCTGGCAGAAGAAGGATATCTCGCCCATCCGTCCGTACTGCACCGACGCGTTCTTCACGCAGATGGACAATCAGATCCAGCGCAAGAAGCAGCAGGGCCAGACCAACTACATCGAGCGCATCGCGGTTCTGTCCGTGGAGCTGCGCGGCTGGTGCCAGGAGGGCGGCAACGACGTGCTCGTCGCCCGTCTGAACACGCGCATCGTCGATTACACGCTCGACGACAAGACCGGCAAGCTCATCTCCGGCAGCAGAGACAAGGAGAAGTTCATGGTCTACGAGTGGGATCTTGTCCGCACGACCGGCACGAAGACCGAGAAGGACAAACCCATGCAGACCGTCAACTGCCCGAACTGCGGCGCACCGGTCGAGATCAACGCCAGCGCCAAGTGCCCGTACTGCGGCAGTGTCATCACCCTCGAGGAGCACGACTTCGCCCTCAACGCCATCCGCGCCATCTCTCAGCAAACGAGAGGATAACGCGCCCCGGCAAACGCATTCCACTAAAAAACTCCACCGCCCAGGCCGAGCGGTGGAGTTTTTTGAAATCTAGCCTCTGCGCGGCGCTTACGCCTGCAGATTGAGCGCGGGATTCATATAATAGACGTTTTTCTCGTCCAGCCTCCGGCGCAGCAGCTCAATGGCCTCGCCGAAGCGCTGGAAATGCACGATCTCGCGCTCCCGCAGGAAGCGAATGGCGTCGTTCACATCCGGGTCGTCAGAAATGCGGAGGATATTGTCATACGTCACGCGCGCTTTCTGCTCGGCTGCCAGATCCTCCGTGAGGTCGGCGATGGGGTCGCCGGTGACGGCCATGGTCGCGGCGCTCCAGGGCGTGCCGGAGGCGGCCTGCGGGTAGACGCCGGCGGTGTGGTCGACAAAATAATTCGCAAAGCCTGCCGACTCGATCTGCTCCTGCGTGAGCGTCCGCGTCAGCTGGTGCACGATCGTGCCGACCATCTCCAGATGCCCCAGCTCCTCGGTACCAATGTCGGTCAGCAGCCCCTTCAGCTCAGGATACGGCATGGAATAACGCTGACTCAGATAGCGCAGAGACGCGCCAAGCTCCCCATCTGGACCACCATACTGGGAAATTATAACAGCTGCCAGCTGCGGGTTCGGGTTTGCGATGCGGACGGGGTACTGCAGCTTTTTTTCATATACAAACATCGTTTATTCCTCCGTTTCCGCGTCCCAGGGCCATGGATCGTCCAGCCATGTATAGCAGCCGCCCGCGGCGGCCTCCATCTGCGTGAGCGCCATGCCGCTGTCCTCCGCCTGCTGCCGCAGCATTTCATACTGCTCGACGTACTGGTTGAACAGCTGCACGGCCTCCTCGTCGTCCGCGTGGGTATCCAGGTACAGGCCAAGCTCGGTAATGGCGAAATTCGCCGCCTGAAGGTCCTGCATACTCTGCATACCGTCCGCGCTGCGCGGCTCGACGCCGCTTGTGCCGCGATATGGAAGGTCAAGCCCCGGAAACAGCGTGCCCTTCATCAGCGCACGTCCCGCCGTATAGCGGTCGGGGTTCTGCCCCTGGAACGGGACGTAGGGATTGGCCAGCGGCGCGCAGGCGGGAAGCGTTCCCCGCGTATCGCCGCAGCCTTCGGCAGTCTGGGCTGCCTGTGTCTGCATATCAGCCAAAAAGATCGGCTCCTCTCAAGAGATTCGGGCGCATTCGCCCTGAACCAATCTATGCGGCGCTGCTTCGACAGGTGAACGGGGACTCTGTACTTTTTCTCCGTCAGATGGTATACTGAGATAAAATGCCACAGCCGGGCGCTCCGGATGCGGCAGCTTTTCGGGAGGTTCCTGTATGCTTTCTGCGTTTCACGGCCTGTGTATGGCGCTGGCTGACAGCGTCCCCGGCGTGTCCGGCGGGACGATCGCGTTTATTCTCGGCTTTTATGACGATCTCCTGCGTGCGCTGCAGGGCCTGTTCAACGGAAAGGGTCCCGTGCGGCGGCAGAGCCTGCGCACGCTGCTGCGCTTCGGCATCGGGTGGGGCGTCGGAATGGCTGCCTGTATTCTGGCGCTGGCGGAATTATTTGAGCTGCACGTCTATTTTATGTGCAGTCTGTTTCTGGGGCTGAGCGCGGCGGCGTTTCCGCTGGTAGCCCGCGCGGAGCGCGATGCGCTGCGAAATACCGCGCGGTACGCGCCGCTGGCGCTGCTCGGCGCGGCGCTCGTCGTGGGGCTTACGCTGCTGCGCGAGGACGCGGCGGTTTCGCTGCGCGTCGACTTTTCGGAGCTTCGCGTCTGGCCGCTTCTGTACCTGTTTGTCTCCGGCGCGATCGCCGTCAGCGCGATGATCCTGCCGGGGATCTCCGGGTCGACGCTGCTTCTGATCGCGGGCGTCTATCTGCCTGCGATGCACGCGCTGCGTCAGCTGCTGCGGCTCGATTTTTCCGGGCTTCCCGGCATTCTGGCGCTTGGGCTTGGCGCAGCGGCGGGCGCAGCGCTGGCTGCCCGCGCCATCCGCGCCGCGCTGCGCCGCTTCCGGAGCCAGATGGTGTGGCTGATCCTCGGCCTGATGGCAGGCTCACTGTACGCCATCGTGATGGGCCCCGCCGGACTTCAGACACCGCAGACTCCGGTAAGCCTTCAGACGTTTTCGCTGCCGGGCTTCCTGCTGGGCGCGGCGGTGCTCCTGCTGCTGGAGCTGCTGCGCGCCCACCGGCCGAATGCGGAAAAATCATCACGGTGACGCACCGGCGGGGGACGGAGCAGCCACGCCGCAGGGCCACCTTTTCGATTCTTTTTGCGTTTTTTCTCAAAATGTAGTATAGTGTACAAAACAAACAGGAGGCGCATACGATGATCGAGGTCGAGTTATCTAATATTTGGGGGAGCGTCAGCCTGCCGGATCTGCTGTCCGGGGAGAAGGATCTGTTTGACGCGCATATGCAGCTCCGGACCAACGTGCCGGACGGCCCGGACTTTCTTGGCTGGCTGAACGCGCCGGAGGGCGTGATGGCCCGCGCAATGCTCGCGATCGGCAAGGCCGCAGAGAAGATCGCGGAGCTCGGCGATACACTCGTGGTCGTCGGCAGCGGCGACGCGCCGCTTGCGGCGCAGGCGGCGATCCGCGCACTTGGAAAAGAGGGGAGTGTCCGGCTGATTTTTGCGGGCACAAGCCTGTCCGCAAGCGCCTACGAGCAGCTGTGCAGCCGGCTCGAGGGGCAGGACTTCTGCCTGCTTCTGATCGCACAGAGCGCTGTCGATATGGAATGCGGCGTTGCCTCCCGCGCCGTCCGCTGGCTGCTTGACCGGCACTACGGGCCGGAGGCCAGGCAGCATATCTTCGTCTGTGCGCCGAAGGACAGCCTCCTGCATGGTATGGCGCAGGAGGAGGGATATACCTTCCTGGCCCAGCCTGCGCAGCTCGGCTGCGCGGATTCGGCACTTTCGCCTACGGCGCTTCTGCCGATGGCGGTTTCCGGGATCGAGCCGCTCAGCGTGCTTGAGGGCGCGGGACAGGCGTATCATGATTATGACCTGCGCGCGTTTGAAAACCCTGTCTGGATGTATGCAGGCGCGCGTCACGCGCTGGAGCTGCGTACGCGGCGCACGGAGCTTCTCGGCATCTTCGAGCCGGACTGCATGGCACTCGGCCGCTGGTGGGCCAGCAGCACGGCCCGGCGCAGCTGCCGCGGCGGATACGGCGTTCTGCCCGTCCCGGCAGAGCTTCCCGGTGCGCTCGACACGCTCGACGCCATGCTGGACGGCAGCCGCAGCGCGTTTGAAACCTTCCTGCGCATCCCGCTGCCCGCGAGACGGCGCAACATTGAGCTTGACTGGAAGGATTACGACGATCTCGGCTATCTCTCCGGCCACTCGGTCGGCGAGGCGGAGGGCGCGATGTTCGACGCGCTCGTGCAGACCCACGCCTCGCTCGATATCCCGCTGATCATCCTCTCCGCCGGGCAGCTGGACGCGCCGCAGCTCGGCGAGCTGTTCTACTTCCTGGAGCTGACCGCTGCCCTGTGCGCCGCGGCTGACGGGCTGAATCCCTTCGACCGCAAGCGCAGTTCTCCGACCAGAGCGCAGGCAGCCGCGCTGCTGCGCGGCTGAAGCCTGTTCCTGTTTACGATTTTTTCACAAGTAGGTTCTTGTGTTTCCGGCAGAAAGCTGGTACAATGAAGCTGACCACATGAGAAAAGGAGGAATGCCCGTATGGTCAATATTATGATGGGCCCCGAAGGCTCCGGCAAGACGAAGCTGCTCATCGGTGCTCTCAATCAGGCAGTTCAGCGCGAATCCGGCAGCATCGTCTGCATCGAGAAGGGCGATACACTGCGCTTCGACGTCGACCACAAGGTTCGGCTCATCGACATCAAGGAATACGCTTACGGCGGTTATCCGTTCCTGCGCGGCTTTATCAGCGGCCTGCACGCGGGAAACTTTGATATCACGCATATTTTTATCGACAACCTTTACAAGCTGTCGCAGGACAGCGACCCCAAGGAAACCGAGAATTTCCTTGACTGGTGCAGCGTCTTCTCCGCAGAAAACAGCGTCGCGTTTACGCTGACGATCGCGGGCGAAGCCAAGGATGCACCGGAATATATCGCAAGATATATGGACTGAATTTGAGATCGCAGGCGCTGCGGGCCTCCCACAGCGCCTTTTGAACGTTGGCAGAGGGGGCGCGGCATGGAGCAGCAGGAATATGCGCAGCGGGGCTATCTGCGCGAGGATTTTCGGCTCTTTCACCTCAAGGGCGCGATGGAGGAACAGCTCGACTGGCACTACCATACCTTCCACAAGCTGATCTTCTTTCTCGGCGGCCAGTCCGGCTACGGCGTCGAGGGGCGCAGCTACCCGCTTGAGCCCGGCGACGTGATCCTTGTCCCGCAGGGCTGCGTCCACCGGCCGGAGGCCGCGCCCGGCGCGCCGTACGAGCGCGTCATCCTCTATCTGTCGCCGGACTATCTCGCCCGCGCAGGCACGGCGGAGTGCCCGCTCGACAGCTGCTTCACGCTCGCCACGGCCCGCTTCCGCTTTGTCCTGCGCCCGCAGGAAGAGCGGCAGGCGCTGCGCCGCACGCTCTTCGCGCTGGAGAGTGCCTCCGTGCAGCCGGGCTTCGGGCAGGAGCTGCTGGCAAAGTCCCTTCTGACGCAGCTGCTCATTCTCCTGCGCCGCGCCATGGACGCGCAGCCGCAGGCCGTGGAGAGCCTTGCGTCCGATGAAAAGATCGCGGCCATCATGCAGTATCTCTCCCAGCACCCGACGGAGTCTGTCTCCATCGACGATCTGGCCGCCCGGTTCTATATCAGCAAATATCACATGATGCGGCGCTTCCGCGCCGAGACGGGCTATACTGTCCATGCGTATCTGACCGGCAAGCGCCTCGCCCTCGCGCGCGAGCAGATCGCCGCCGGGACGCCCATTCTGCAGGCGGCCAGCGCCTGCGGCTTCGGAGATTACTCCGCATTCTGCCGCGCCTACCGCCGCCAGTTCGGCCAGCCGCCCAGCAGCGCAAAGCAGGATGCCGCCGAAACGCCGAAATCGCGAAAAAAGGCTTGACAGCGGGGCGACAATATGCTATGATTCTAAGGCTGAATTTGTCAGAGTGCCTGCGGGTGTAGCACAACGGCCAGGGCACCAGCCTTCCAAGCTGGGGACGCGGGTTCGATTCCCGTCACCCGCTCCATTATGCGCCAGTAGCTCAGCTGGATAGAGCAACTGCCTTCTAAGCAGTAGGTCGCGGGTTCGAGTCCCTCCTGGCGTGCCAATTCAGCCGGGCTAAAAAAAGAAAATTTCATATGGTGGGTGTAGCGTAGTTGGTTAACGCGTCAGATTGTGGCTCTGAAGACCGAGGGTTCGAGTCCCTTCACTCACCCCATTTTCTTTTTTTATGCAGGATTTTGCCGATACGCGCACGGGGATGTCGCCAAGCGGTAAGGCACAGGACTTTGACTCCTGTATGCGTAGGTTCGAATCCTGCCATCCCTGCCATAAGACCCGCTAGCTCAGCAGGCAGAGCACCTGCCTTTTAAGCAGGGTGTCCGGAGTTCGAATCTCCGGCGGGTCACCAAACCCTTGAAAACACTACGTTTTCGAGGGTTTTTGTTATATCCTGTAAAAATCAAGACACCCTGCCTTTTTGTTCATTTTACAAAAGGCAGGGTGTCCGTTTTTGATGTCCAGAAAACAATTATTTAGACAGTCGAACAATCAAACTGTCGCAGATATTTTTGAACGCTTCGTCGCGTCGCAAACCGCAAAAGGGGTCAGCGATAAGACCATTCGGAACTACTATTCGCATCTTCATTCCCTCCAAAAGCACTTGGATTTCTCCGCCCCGCTCGCCACACTGACAAAAGAGGATTTAGACAATATGGTCATTTCCATGCGTCAGAGCGGGTTAGCGCACAACTCCATCAGCAGTTATCTGCGCGTGTTCCGTACATTCCTGAACTGGGCGAGAAAAGCAGGCTACACAGAGCTGGAAATGGCAAATTACAAGGACAAGGAAACCGTAAAAGAAACCTACACGGACGCGGAATTGATGCTCCTGCTCCAAAAGCCAGTGCGCAGCTGTGATTTCTGCGAATATCGCAACTGGGTCATTATCAATTTCCTTGTGAATTGCGGTTGTCGAGCGGGTACAATTCGAAATATCCAAAACCGCGATGTGGATTTTGAACGCAAGCAGGTCATTTTCCGCCATACCAAAACCGGTAAAATTCAGACGATTCCGCTCTGCTCTATGCTGGTCAGCATTTTAAGTGATTATGTGGCAATGCGGGGCGGAGAACCATCCGACTATCTGTTTTGTAGTGTCTATGGGACAATGCTGTCAGAGAATGCCTTGAAGCTGGCCATCGCGGACTATAACCACAAGCGGGGCGTGCTGAAAACAAGTATTCATATGTTCCGCCACACGTTCGCCCGGAAATATCTGATGGACTGCGGTGGTGATGCGTTTACGCTCCAACACTTGCTCGGACATTCCACGCTTCAAATGACGAAGCATTATTGCGCGATCTTTGACAGCGACATTGCCGGGAATTATGATTTACGTTCCCCGCTCGCACAACTCTGTAAGCCCCGCGAACGGATACACAGATAAGCGTGATAGAGCATTTTCTATCATCTTTTAACGTCTTTTATCATCCAGAAGCAACAATGAACAAATGGGAAGATGATTTTACATCTTCCCATCATTTTTATACATATCCATCGACTTTTGGAGAAAATCACGCATCCCATTGACAACTTTTTCAGGGGACAATATTTTCACCTGCCGTCCAAAAGACGCAATCCACGCATAGAACGGCGGGCTGAGTTCTACGGGGACATTTACAAGAAAGTGCGCTTCATCGTCCGGGGTCAGGATAATTTCCCGTCCGAAGCGGTCAAGCATCACATCCGCAAGGCGGTTGATACAGCGCAGTTTTACCAGACATTCTTCTCCGGAAAACATATTGAAAATTTTCGGCTGCCGCGCGGTCAGGTCTTTTTCCTTGTATTCATCTTTTCCCACTCTTGGAAGCGCTAAAAGCCGGATATCCTCCATGCGGTCAATGCGGAAATGCGAGAACCGTGCCTTTTCTTCTTCATAGGCATAGAGATAGCAGTTTCCATCATTCCAGAGAATCGCGTAGGGACTTACGATATATCGCCCGCCGCTTTTGGAATACTGCTTTTTCTTCTCGCGGTCATAGTGAAAGAAGCGGAACGAAACCTTTTTGTCCTCGCGGATGGCCCTGTAAAGGCGGCCTGTTTCGTCCAGAACGCTTTCATTCATATTGCGGATACGATTTGCCACAACCGCCTGCCGGTTCAGCACGGCGCGCGTGTGCGCGTCGGTGAGTTTCTGTATCCGTTGGGTCAGATCGCGCGCCTTGGCCTGCGTGATGAACTTCGACGACTGAATACCGTCGATAATCAGTTGGAGTTCGCTTTGCGAAAACAGGCGCGTTTTCAGCCAGTAGCCCTTTGTGCGCCCGTCGTAGAGAACTTCAAGCCCCGTCGCGGGCGCGTTCAGTTGATGGATATCCCGATAGACAGAGCGAATGTCTGAACCAAACTCATGGTTCTCATACTGTGCGCGGATGTCCTCACCCTTGGCGGTGTGTCCCTCGCAGGTGTTTTCCAGAAGATAGCGGTATAGAAAAAAGAAGCGTGCGTTTGACATTTTCCCAACTCCACGGACTGTTTTTATTTATCATAGCACAAAAAGTTCGGAAAGACGATTGCTATTTTGGAAATGTGTTGAAATGCGGAAAAGAGTGTGATATTATACAGGTGCTACACAATCATATAATGGATAAGTCTGAGAATGTGTTTTTGTCTTTCGGCAAAAACGCACTCTCCATTTTGGCATTCTCGGATTTTGTCCATTTGTCAATGATTGTGTAGCAACAAGCGGGGCTGTGCGTTTTTCAGTGTGTAGTCCCGTTTGGGGCTACACACTTTTTATTTTATAAAGAAAGACGAGGACAAAAGGATGGACGAAAAAATTATCATCAAAAGTAAAGTAGCGAATGTTAAGTTAATCAGGAACATTTTATGGATTGTGGGACTTTTGGGCGGTATTATCGCATCGGCTTTGTACGCAAAATCCTGCTATACTCCCTCAATTAAAGAAATGTTTAGCCAAACTGGTATTCTTTGCTTTCTTGCTGTGGCTGCTCCGCTTTTCATTATTGGCTTTATTTTCTATAAAGCAACCAGTAAAATCTCATTGACTGTAACGGATAAAAGAGTATATGGAAAGGCGATGTTCGGAAAACGGGTCGATTTACCATTTGATATGATTTCCGCAGTCGGCACAAGCGCGTTTAAGGGCATTGCGGTTGCTACCTCCTCCGGTGCTATTAAGTTTATTATGATGGAGAACAGAGACAGTATCCATGATGCGATTAGCGAACAGTTGATTCTCCGTCAGACACAAAAGAATAGAAAGAGCGAAAATGTAATTAGACAGGAAATTCCGCAGAGCAACGCCGACGAACTGAAAAAGTATAAAGATTTGCTTGATAGCGGAGTCATTTCTCAGGCGGAATTTGACGCAAAGAAAAAGCAGTTGCTGGGGCTGTAAAAATGATTAACAGTGTCATTTCTCTGCTGATGACATATTTTCCGGATAATCGTCCTGTTACATTAAGAACTCTGGAAAAGAAATGCTATCCGGAAGTGATTGATGAAGCAATTAACGATGGCTATATTGAACGCATCACGCAGAATACAGATGAAGTTCTTTTTGTGATTACGAAAAAAGGCTACAATTATCGGAATAAATAAGCCTAAAATGATAGGAACGGACATTTAACAGTTCTTTTTTAGAAAGATATACTGTTAAATGTCCGTTCCATTTTTACTGTTCCAAAAGAGAAAGATATTTATAAACCGTGGTTCTACTCAGATTACAAACCCTTGCCAACTCGCTTAAATTGAGATTCTTATTTCTGAACGCGGGATAATGGCGAAGAAAAACAGGCGGTATATCGTCTGCGGTCAGCTCCGGTCTGCCGATCTTCGCGCCCTTGGCTCTGGCGTTTGCCATTCCAGAGCGCACGCGCGCGCGTATCATCGCAAGTTCAAGTTGGCTGAACACGCCTGCCATTTGTAAAAATGCTTCTGTCATCGGGTCTGCGTGTCCGTTGCGGCAATCCATCGTGATACTTCCGACGATGACAAGGCACAGCCGCTTTTGACTGATTGCGTCAATAATCTCGCATAACTGCTTTGTGCTTCTGGCAAGACGCGAAACCTCTAATGTGATAATTGTATCGCCTGCCTGCGCCTGTTCCAGAAGCAAAGATAACTGCTCTTTGATAACCGCGTCCCCGTGTTCGTATTCAAGAAAAATGCGCTCCGCGCCTGCCTGTTTGAGTTCGCGCACCTGCCGCTCGATATCCTGTTTGCTCTCATTGGTCGAGCATCTGGCATAGCCTGTTTTCATCTTCATCCCTCCGATTGCTCCACGGGCTTCTGCTTGCCCGTGGAGCGTGTTTCTCTCAGCAGGAAACCGAGAACCGGCGCGAGCTAACCGCCTTTGTAACGTCTTTGTAGAGGTCTGCGTAGAGTTTCTTGAACGTCGTGCTGTCAAAGCGGTTGGAAATGACGCTGGTATAACGCACAATGTAAGCGCCCGCGTTCAGTTCCTCGGTATCGAGCCGCAGCATTTCTTCTTTCAGCGCGTCGCGGATGGCGTCCGCCTTTGCCTTGGCTTTGCTGGCGAGTTCATCATAGTTGTTCATGGTTTCAATCATGCTCACGATTTCGTTCTTGCTCATTTTGTTTTTCTCCTTTTGGATGGTAATTTGTTTGGTGGGTATCTCTATCAACTGTCTATATAATACACTATTATCTGTGTAAATTCAATTCGCATATTACACAAATAACAGTGTAATATATTGTGAATATTCTACATTGATTTCTGTGTAATTCAGTGATATAATAAGGACAATGGAAAAGGGGGCGATTTTTTCAAATGCCGATTGTCTATAAAACCGATATTCTTTCAGCCTTAAAAGAAGCAGGCTATAATACGAACCGCATCCGAAAAGAAAAACTGCTGTCGGAGGGGGTTCTTCAATCTCTGCGCGGTCAGAAGTATATTTCGATGGAAAATCTTGCGCGTGTCTGTGCTCTGTTGGACTGTCAGCCGGGGGATTTGATTGCGTTCAGCCGGGACGAAGCTGTGAAATAGGGGGGCTGTCCGCGAAAAGGTGTTCTTGCTTTCCTGAACGAAATCAGGTCATTTGAAGCGCTGTTTTCGGCTCTTTTGGATAGCGCTTGATTGTCCATGAAAACAAATGATTGTTTGAACACCCTCCCGGTGTATTTCGGGAAGAAAACTTTTTCATATGCGGCTGAGGTTTTGGGCTGGCGCACGCTCTCACGAAATGCTCCTGCTCAACGGAAAGACGGCTATAAACGACAAAAAGCGGTTTTAGACCAGACAATTAACACTTAATATACCCCTTATAATATATTAGTGTTAAATGTCTGAACTAAAACCGCTGATTTTATTTTTTGTTCCAGCATTTGAATATCTCATCAAAGGCTGCGTCCATCGTCTTTTGAAGGCTCTATTCCACAAACCGGAAAATCTCCTTTTCCATGATGGATTGTTCCCGTCGCTGCTTTTCCTTTTTCTTGCGCCGATTGCCTGAATTGTCAATTCTCATCGTTTGATTTTCACCTCGCTGCTGAAATTGATTTTCACCGGGCGTTCGTCCTCTGCTTGCCGACGCATCTGTTTTCGGAACGCATACATAATTTCTTCCGGTGTAAAACCGTCCTGATACATTTCCGGATAGTATTCCGGAACTTTTCTGAAATAATCGTCGATTAACGTTTTGTATTCCATTTTTATTTCTCCTTTTGTCTATCGCTGTAAAATATGCGTGATAACGCATATTTTTACAGCGTTTGTTATTCTATAGATTCCTGCGCATCGGAATAATTGGATGATATAAATTCGTCCATATCCGCTTCCACTCTTGCGGTTGCGTAAGCGTTCAGCGTATCCCATGTGTCGAGGTAAAATACATTTTGTTCCGGGATTGCCTGTTTTCTTGCCACGCCACCATATTTTCTGCGCATCTGCCAGATCGCATCTTGCGGCGGCATAATTTCTATGTGTGTCCAGTATTCATGCCATGCCTGCTTATAGGCTTCTTCGTCCGTATCAATGATGGTATCGCCCAACGCAAAATAGTATCTGAAATTTCCAGAAGCACGCAGGATAAGTTCATTATCTGCCAAACGCTGAATATAGGTTTCAATGGTCTGCCGGGTGAGAGGTGTTCCCTCCATCCACATTATTTGTTCCTGCCGTTCGCAAGGCAGACTGTAAAACTCCATATCGTTCATGTAGTAATAGAGGAAATAAGCCAGTTTCCGGAAATCAGTGTTGGGCGAATAAGACAGTTCAAGGATACAAAACACTCTGAACGGGTCGTGTATGTTCTGAATGGTAAGTTTGAGATTTGCGCCCCGCCCTTTGTAGGTATATTCTACATTCCATCTTGTCAGACGGTTTTTGATGGAACGGGCATCATGCGTGTTGAAAATCGAACAAAGTTCCTGATAAGAATACTCTCTACATTCAAGCATCGTCTTTCTCCAGTTCATTTTGGTTCAGACATTTAACACTTAATATTTACGTTATTTACCACTGTTAAATGTTTGGACTGAATTTGTTTATGCGTTCTTCTTTTCTTCGGCTGCTTCTGCCTGCTGCTTGGCAAAATCAATTCCGCTGATGATTTTCGGCGTTTCGGTGAGATAGAACAGGGGATTTTTGCGGTAGAGGGGGAACTGCGCAATGAACCATTCGCGCACGGTGCTGTATCCGTTGGTCTGAATAGCGGCAGCTGGACTTTTCAGGAAATCATACTGTTTGCGATACTCCGCGCCGTTGGGAAGCGCGTCCATAAACCGCTCCATCTTTTCATAGGTCAGGTTCTTATAGGGATTACAGGCGCTCTTTTCGCCGTTCTTGCTGGTGTAGTGCGTCGGTGTGCGGTGCGTGCGCTTGACAATCCGCATACCGGGGAAATCCGCACACAACTGTCTGATAATCTTGTATTCTGCTGCTTCTGGATTGCTCATAGCCTTTTCAAATTCTGCGGTGATGGTGATTGTACGGGTGGTGAAATCAACCTTGTAAGCCTGTGCCATTTTTATTTCCTCCTAAATTCTCTTTCTGTTGGTTTGATTACTGATTGACTGCGGGCTTTGCGGCGGCGAGTTTGACGACCTTGCCGGTCGCCTTTGCCATAACGTGCTTGGCGTGGATTTTCTTTGCGTCGGTCATTTTATACTGCTCCTTGAACTTCTCGACGAACCACTGCTTGAGAAGCGGATATTCACGCCGCTTGCTGTTCTTTGCGAACCGTCTAATGCTTTCAAATTCCGCACAGAGCGCAACCGGATTTTCCTGCGCGTTAATATAACTCTCCATCATTTCGATTGTCAGACCCTTGTAGGTCGTCTTTCCGCTCTTGGTGTTGATCGTCTTTTCAACAACTTTGAACGTGGGCTGCTCGGCAATCATCTTCATCAGGGCTTTGTATTCGGGCGTGGTGGGGTTGCCTGCCTTTTTGAGCGTAGCCTTGGAAGCGACGATGGTGTTGGTGGTGAAATCATAAGCAAACAGGTTCTTCATAATAATTCCTTTCTGATGCTCTTGGCATCTCGCGTATTTTTCAGGTCGCCACCCTTATTCTTGATTGTTTCAGGTTTTTGTTTCCCTCAACTTTGTGCCTTTATTATAGCAAAACTCCTATGCTATAAATGGCATAGGAGTTGAAGAAAGATGATTGATTTTCATTGCGTTTTTTCAGAAGATGATGAAAGACGTTTGAACTTGCTTCTGGACAATTAAAGACGTGAAAAGATGCTTTTCAATGATAAAAGATGATTAAAGTTGTACGAAAATCTAAAGGTATCTGGTTTCGCGGACAAGTGCTGTGATAAAATGAGTATGACAAGGGGCAGGGTGTCCGAAAAAAGAGATGCTGAAAACATCCAGACCCGAAAAACCTAGTGTTTTCAAGCGATGGGGGTACGTCTAGGGGGGCTTGCCCCCCTGACGCCTCCTTTTAAGCAGGGTGTCCGGAGTTCGAATCTCCGGCGGGTCACCACGTCGCTGCGGACTGCATATCGTTCGCAGCGACTTTTTATGCTTCGCATGAAAAGTCACTTCTCACTCATTTCGTCGCAGCTCCTCCCAAAATCGCAATCGCTGACGCCGGATTGCGATTTTGTTTTTCTAATTTGGCAGTTGATCCATAGTGTTCAGATCATACACGCCGCTGTGAGCATCCGGGCTGCAGCCTGCGGTGCGGTCATGCCGGAGCCGGGCGGCTTGCGCATACAGGGTGCAGAGAAGCGTTTCGCAGGACTGTGCCTGCGCAGGAGCGCGATCATTTTAACATATTCTGCTTAAACCCATAGCCTCTTTTTCAAATGCTCCATGAAATTTATCAAATCGTGCACAAAACGACAAAAAGGATTGCCTTATAGGAACGGGATGGATAAGATAGAGATAACCCGAAATAGGAGGCAGGAAAATGGACAAACAGAAGCCGGCCCTTGTGATCATGGCTGCGGGCATGGGCAGCCGCTTTGGCGGCCTCAAGCAGATTGAACCGGTCGATCCGGAGGGGCATATCATAATCGATTTTTCTCTGTTTGATAGCTGGCGTGCGGGGTTCCGCGACGTTGTGTTTATCATCAAGCGCGAGATGGAAGCAGAATTCCGGGCGTGCATTGGCGACCGCATGGAGCGGTATTTCCATGTGTCTTATGTATATCAGGACCTTGACCGTCTGCCGGAGGGCATTGAAATTCCGAAAGGACGGACGAAGCCGTGGGGGACCGGTCACGCGCTGGCCTGCTGCAGGGGCACGGTAAACGGACCGTTTGCCGTCATCAACGCGGACGATTTCTATGGCCGTACGGCCTTTTCGGAGATTTACAGCTTTCTGGAGGCGCAGACCGACGCAAGCAAGTACGCCATGGTTGGCTACCGCCTGAAAAACACGGTGACGGAGTTCGGTTCCGTGGCCCGCGGCGTGTGTGAGATCGAAAACGGGATGCTGACCGGCGTGACAGAGCGCACGAAGATCTACAAAAAGGGCGCGGATGCCGAATATACCGAGGATGGCGTACAGTTCTTCCCGCTGGCGGGCGATACAATTGTGTCGATGAACCTCTGGGGATTCTCGGCGCGCGTGCTGGATGAGCTCTGGAACCGTATGGGGGCGTTTTTGAACGACGCCATTCCGGCCAATCCGCTCAAGTGTGAATATTTCCTGCCGTTTGTGGTGAACGCACAATTGGCGGACAAGTCTGCAAGCGTGCAGGTGCTGCCGTGCGAAGAAGCGTGGTACGGCGTGACCTACCGCGAGGATCTGGATTCGGTCCGGGAGGCTGTGGCGAGGATGAAGACGGAGGGCATTTATACGCAGGCGCTTTGGACATGACGAACAGCTTCCTGTGCGCATATCAATGACCTTTATAACAATACACAACGTATGTCTTCTTTTATCCTCTTTTCAATTTGCGCAACTTATTGTACATTATCCCTTTAAGGATTGCGCAGGTTGGTTCTATGCTTACAATTATTGCGTTTAATTTTGAAAACTGCTATAATTACAGATAAATGAGGAGGGATATGTTGTGAATCTTAAGGATATTCTTTACATAACAATCTGCATTATTACGGTTTGGCTCGGTTTGTTTTTGTCGATACTCGCACACGAAGCGGGTCATATGATTGGATATCTGCTTAGTGCGGGAAAGAAAAAAGGCAATTGGTATATTGCAGTGGGAAGGGGTAAGCAAATTCTTAAAACAAAGAGACTTACTATTTTTGCTATCCCCATCAGTGGCCATTTTGAATGTAAGGACGATCTTTCAAAAAAAACATCCTTGCTAACTCTTGTGGGGGGGCAGTTGCATCTTTATTCATGACAGTAGTTCTCTTTGTTTTACTTGGCCGCACTTTCAGTGCAATTCTTAATGCTTATAAACATATAAATTACGCACTTTGCTATGTAGCTTACTATAATCTAGGGCTCTTTATTTATACTATAATCCCCTTGCGTTATCCTGCTTGGCTTTGCAAAATCCCTCAAAGTGACGGACTCTCAATATTGCGGTTACTGAAAAGAACCCGCAAGTAGTCAGTCGTAATGATTATGCCTAAATCCTTGAAATGAGACTGACTAAACGACAAACTGTTAGCGCCGGGAGCGCGAACAAAACTTGGCAAGCAAGGTCTTTTGGAGCCAAAAGACAGCAGGCGGAGACTCTGACGAGTCCCCGCCTTTTGCTTGATGGGGCGTTCCCCATACCCCCTTGTAACACAGATTTCATCTGTGGCTGCGCGATGTGCCATCGCTATTTTTCCTCGCGCTGCCGCTCGATGGTCTGCCGGTTCTGTTCGTTCAGCCCCAGCAGACAGGCGGCGTTCGCCTTGTGGATCAGCAGCTCCCGCATCTGCTCCTGCGTATAGTGATTCTCTTTTCGTAATTTTGCAAGCATACCGCCTAATGTCATGCTGATACCCTCCGTTTTGGAATTCCAGTGTTCCTTCATGATACTGATTCATGCTGCGAAATACCACCATTTTGCACGTTCTAACTGTAAACTGCAGGTCGCATTTTCTGTTTTTGTGACGGTTCCCCGAAATATTCCGGGCGATGAAGCGCCGGGGGATCGATGCCGGGACGGTTCTGCGCAGGATGAAGCGTCTGTCAGAACGCAAAAAACACGGATGCGCCTTGTAAGGAACGCGTTTCGTATCAGTCTTTTTTGGTCATTTCGTAAAATAGTGCTTTGCTTTTCCTGCGGGATATTGTACAATAAAACAGGGCATTCCCCACCGGAGCCTATCCGGTATCCCGAACATGGAGTGATTCAATTTGCACAGCACACTACTGGCATTCGATATCGGAACCAGCGGCCTGAAGGCCTCGCTGGTCGATGAAAATCTCAATATTATCCGCAACGTCACAACATCCTATCCCACGCACCACTACCCGAACGGCGGCTGCGAACAGGAGGCCGCCGACTGGTGGATGAGCGCCGTGCGCGCCATGATGATGCTGCGGGAGCTTGCACCCGAATACGTCAAGCGTGTCGACGCCATCGGCGTTTCCGGCCATATGCTCGGCTGCCTGCCCATGGACAAGGACGGGCAGACGCTGCGCCCCGCCATGATCCACGCCGATACCCGCGCGCTGGCCATTTCCAACGCTCTGCGCGCCAGATTTGGCCGGGATTATTTCTATGAGATCTGCGGCAACGTCCTTTCGCCCGCATCCACCCTCTGCAAGACGCTCTGGCTGAAGGAGAACGAGCCGGAGCTCTACGCCCGTACATACCGCATCCTGCAGTCGAAGGATTATCTTGTCTACCGCCTCACGGGCCACATGGAGACGACCGATATGTCCGACGCGTCCCACGGGCTGCTCATGAATCTGGAAACGCGGCAGTACGACACGGAGATGTTCCATAACGTGGGCGTCGATCTGGATAAATTCCCGCAGATCCACACCAGCTGCGAGATCGCGGGCCGGTTGTCGGAGGAAGCGGCGGGCTGCCTCGGTCTGCGTGCGGGCATTCCCGTGTCCGTCGGCGGTGGAGACGGGGCCTGCGCCAATGTCGGCGCAGGCGTGGCAAAGCCGGGCGATTTCTATCTCAGCCTCGGAACCACCGCATGGATCGCCGGTCAGATGGACGCGCCGTTCATCGACCCGCAGCACCGCGTATTCCATATTTACGCGCTCGACGGCCACGGCTGCAACGTCTTCGGCACTGAGCAGTGCGCCGGACGCTCTGTCTCATGGGCCATGGATCTGTTCGAGGTCGCCTCCGCGCGTGCGTTTGATTCCGCTGCGGCGACCGCTCCGGCAGGTGCGGGCGGCCTTATCTACCTGCCGTATCTGGAGGGCGAGCGCTCTCCCGTCTTCGACGCGCAGGCGCAGGGCGTTTTCTTCGGTATGAACACCACGCACAAGCGGGAGCATTTCCTCCGCGCCGTTCTGGAGGGCACGGCCTGCGGCCTGAGCCAGATCCTGGACGTCATGCGCGAAAAGCAGCAGATCGAGGAGCTGCGCATCATCGGCGGCGGGGCCAAGTCGAAGCTCTGGAAGCAGATCCTTGCCGATGTGTGCAATGTGACGCTCCACGATGTATCGACGTTCTCCGACAGCGCCACGAGCCTTGGCGCGGCGGCAGCCGCAGGCGTTGCCATCGGCCTGTTCGGGAATCTGCCCGAGGCGTGCAGCCACATCCGTATGAGCGGCGACATTGAACCCGACCTGGCGGTTCAGGAAGCCTACGCCCTCACCAAAAAACGCTACGCCATGCTCTACCCCAGCCTCAAGGAGGCGTTCCACACCAGAGCGTGACACCACTTCGTTGTAGGGGCGGACGACTCTGTCCGCCCGCAGAACACAGTGCTTTTTCTGTAATCCACGGCGAATTCGCAACATTTTGGGGCCGACAGAGTCGTCGGCCCCTACAGGACAGCGTTTTTCTAAGCGGAGAATTTTAAATCTGCTTCGCCACCCACAGCGTCTTCGCCAGCCCTTCCGCCGCTTCCAGCAGACCGATGCAGCTTTCCATGGAAGCGCTCACACATACAACGCCGTGTCCGCCGAGCAGGCAGAGCGGGCTGTGCGCCAGCGCGGCCTCGATGCCCTTGTGGATCTCGTGCGTCCCGTTTTTGCCGTAGGGCAGGCACACGAACCGCTGAAATACAACGTGCAGCGAGCAGTCCTCCGGGACGATAAAGTCCCGGTACCGCAGCGCATACGCCGTCAGATACGGGCAGTGGCAGTGCACGACGGCGTTCACATCCGGCCTCGCCCGGTAGACGGCCTCGTGCAGCAGATACTCGCTCGACCGCTTCCCGCGCCCGCCGATCTGCGCGCCGCTTTCGTCCATGACGCTGATATCCTCCCTCTGAAGCAGCAGCTTCATCCGGCCGGACGGTGTGATATACGTCAATCCGGTTTCCCGGTCTATGATGGAGGCGTTGCCCTCCAGCGCGGTCACGAGGCGCTTCTGCTCCAGAATGTTTGCGAAAAATGCAAGCTGCTGTGCGTAATCCATTGCAGTGTCTCCTAAAATCAAAAATGCATATGCATATTTTATTGTCTTTGCTGCCCGAAGTCAACGGGCGGCCCGATCAAACAGGAGGTATTTGAACCATGCTGAAAAACATCCCGCCCATCCTTTCCCCGGAGCTTCTGAAGGTATTGGCCGAAATGGGCCACGGCGACCGCATCTGCATCGGCGACGGCAATTTCCCCGGCGCATCCATGGCCAAGCCCAACAATTGCGTCTTCCTCCGTGCCGACGGCCATGGCGTGCCCGAGCTGCTCGACGCGATTTTGCAGGTCATCCCGCTTGACGAGTATGTCGAGCATCCTGTCATGATCATGCAGGTCGCCGAGAAGGACAGGGGCATGGAGATCCCCATCTGGGACGAATATAAAAAGATCGTCGCCAAATACGACGCGCGCGGCGAAGCCGCCTTCGGCAGCTATGAGCGCTTCGAATTCTACGACGAGGCCCGCAAGACCTACTGCATCCTCCAGTCCGGCGAAACTGCCATCTACGCCAACGTGATTTTGCAGAAGGGCGTTATTAAATAAGCAACCTGCGCAAAGCAGCCTCGGCCATGCGGCCGGGGCTGCTTTTGTGCCTGCGTATTATTTCTTTTCCGCGTTGGCCTGTTCCAGCTTGTGCTGGCGGCGGTTGCGGACGGCTTCGTCCATCGGATGGATCTCGCCTACGGCCTGTAGGGCCATTTTGGTCAGCAGCGGGCCGACCAGCTCGTAGATCAGAATGGCGAACAGCGTAATGTTGCGGATCAGATCACCCTCTGCGCCAAGCTGGCGCGCCGTCACGCACATGCCGAGCGCGACGCCGGCCTGCGGCAGCAGCGTGATGCCGAGATACTTGCAGATCTGCGGCTCACATTTCATGAGCTTTGCGGAGTAATGCGCGCCGAGATACTTGCCAAGCGAGCGCGTCAGAATATACACAACGCCGATGAGAACGATCATACCGTCCTTGAACACGCCCAGATCCAGCCCCGCGCCGGAGATGACGAAGAACGCTGCAAACAGCGGGCTTGTCCACCGGTCGGATTTTTCCATGATCTCACCCGACAGCGGGCAGAGGTTACAGAACAGCGTGCCCAGCATCATGCATGTCAGAAGCGACGAGAAGCCGATGGTCACAGGGCCGATCTTGAATTCCGCCATGGCCAGCGCCGAGGTCAGGAAAACAAATGCGATGGTCATGTTCAGACGGTTGGTGTTGGAGTTGAACAGCTTTTCCAGCTGCGTGAGCACCCAGCCGCCAAGTGCGCCGAGCGCCAGCGAGCACACGATCTCGATCAGCGGATCGACGACGATGGAGATCATATCGAACGAGCCGGTGTTGAGCGCCTTTGCGATGCCGAACGACACCGCAAACACGATCAGGCCGACCGCATCGTCCAGCGCGACGATGGGCAGCAGCAGATCGACCAGCGGGCCCTTTGCCTTGTACTGCCGCACGACCATGAGCGTTGCGGCAGGGGCCGTTGCCGTGGCGATGGCGCCGAGCGTGATGGCCTGCGCGATGGACAGCCTGCCGTTTGTAAGCAGTGCGATCACGATCAGCGCGATATCGACCAGGAACGTCGCGGCCAGCGCCTGTAAAACGCCGATGACGAACGCCTGCTTGCCTGTGTGCTTCAGTTCGGACACGCGGAACTCGCTGCCGATGGAGAATGCGATGAAGCCCAGCGCGACCTCGGAGATCAGCGACAGACTGTCTACGGATTCCTGCGTCGGGAAGCCAAGGCCCTCAATGCCGAGCAGACCCAGGCAGTACGGCCCGATCAGAACACCCGCAACCAGATACGCCGTCACAGACGGCAGCTTCAGCGGCTTTGCAACGCGGGTCATCAGCAGACCCGCAAGAACCGCAACAGATAATGATAACAGCGTGCGCATTTCAAATTCCTTCATTTCTACTTTTTTGCACACATCATTATACACGCTTCCAAGCAAAATGCAAGAAGAACTTGTGAAAAATGAATGAAATTCAAACGGTATTTTATTCAATCTGCCAGTATTTCCGGCGAAGCGGATTTTTGCTGGACAAACGCCCCGCGCGTCTGCTATGCTGAGGCGTATGGAGGCGAGAAACATGGAAGATCAGATCACAGTAAACGGCAGAGTGCTTTCCATCCGGCGGCTGCTCGGCAAGGGAAAGGGCGGCTATTCCTATCTGGCCGCGGACGAGCGCGGCGAATACGTCGTCAAACAGATCCACCACGAGCCATGCGAGTATTATCAGTTCGGGGACAAGCTTGCCGCCGAGCAGCGTGATTATGAGCGGCTCCTGTCCGCCGGGATCCCCATGCCGCGCCTGCTGGACGTCGACACGGAAAATGAGCGCATTCTTAAGGAATACATCCCCGGCCCCACGGCAGCGGAGCTGATCGCGGAAAACCGGCTCCCCGGCTTCTGCCTCCGGCAGCTGAAGGCCATGTGCGCCCGCCTGTATCCCGTTCATCTGAATATCGATTATTATCCGACCAATTTCGTCCTGTCCGTCGACCGGCTTTATTACGTCGATTACGAATGCAACGACTACAGCCCCAAATGGGATTTCGAGCACTGGGGTGCGCAGTATTGGACGGGACAAGAATAAACGGCTGCGGCGGACGGTGAACCGTAAACCAAAAGTCTGATTTTCCGATTTGTCTGGCAGTTTCAGCAATTCGGCACTGCTCCCTGATCCTCATCCGGCCCTTCGGGCCACCTTTCCCGGCGGGGAAGGCTTTGGGACGCCGCAGTCCGTCCGCGCATCATTCAAGCTTTTTATCCGACACCAAAGCAGGAGTTGAGTTTATGATCCTGAAGCAATGGCATTCCTTCTGTCTCTGCGCGGAGGACAACACGCTTTTTCCGCAGGACGCGCGGCCGTGCGGCGCTGCGTTTGCGCCGCTGGTGTTTCTCGTGCGGCGCGTTCCGCTGTGCTCGCGCGGATTATTTTATATCCATGATCTGGCCGAGCTTTCCGAGCCTGAGACTGTCCGCTGCCTGACGCCGTGCAGTCCGGCCTCAGGTGAGCTGGCCGGTTTTGTACGCGCACATGGGGCGGGCGTTCTGAACGTCTGCTTCCAAAACGCATTTGCCGTTCTGGAGGCGTGGCAGCGGCCGAAGCGAACCGGTCTTGTCCTCACGCTCGTCGGCCTTGGCGACGTGGGCGGCACGGCGCTGCTGGCGCTGAAGCTGCTGGGACATGAGTTTTCCAGGATCCAGATCTTTGACCCCAACAAGGCCCAATGCGCCCGGTACGAGCTGGAGCTGAACCAAGTGCTTTCGCCGGACGGCCAGCCGCTGCCGGAGATCGTGATCTGTGAGGAAAAGGACCTGTTTGCCTGCGACCTGTTTGCGTTTACGGCTTCGCGCGGCGTGCCGGGACTGGATACGGCGGTGAAGGACGTGCGTATGGCGCAGTACGAGGCCAACCGCGCCATGGTGGGCGCGTATGCCCGCATGGCGCGCAGCACCGGCTTCACCGGCCTGTTCTGCCAGATCTCCGACCCGGTCGACCACCTGTCGCGCTCTGTTTTTCTGCAAAGCAATCAGAACGGGGCAGGGGAGTATGATTTTTCCGGCCTGCTCCCCGAGCAGATTCAGGGCTTCGGCCTCGGCGTGATGGCCGCGCGCTGCGCGTATTACGCGCGGCAGCTGGGATTAAATGAAGAGAAGCTGCGCGTCTACGGCCCGCACGGGCAGGGACTCGTCTGCGCGAACAGCTGCGGCCCGGACTATGACGCGGCCCTCTCCGCAAGGCTGACCGAACAGACCCGCACGGCGAATCTGCGCGTGCGGGAGCTTGGCTTCAAGCCGTATCTGGCCCCCGCACTGTCCTCAGCCGCGGTGAGTATTCTGCGGCTCGTGCGCGGGCAGGAGCACTTCGGTGCGGTGCCGCTCGGCGGCGCGTATTTCGGCTGCCGCAGCCGCATGACGCCGTTCGGCGTCAGCCTCATCCGGGAGAAGATCGCCCC
>OGNC01000131.1_pt1 | contig 63664 bp, 63 predicted proteins | sample 1573311 | NCBI WGS metagenome assembly OGNC01 (sample SAMEA2581889, study PRJEB24529) | metagenome | biome: Human gut stool | place: China | collected 2011
ACAAAATGAATCGCCACAAAATCCCGCAAAACCCGCGGGCGGATGATATCCGCCCCAACACGGTTCAATATACGTCAGCCGCTGTATTTTTGCGGGCGAACAAAGCTTACCCCTACGGTGTATCACTTGAAATGCCTCTGCAAATCCCTGCTTGTCAAGCTCTTTAATCATCTCACAAGGCTTCAATGCATACAAAAAGTCCCGACAGGCACTAAACTGTCGGGACTGAATCTGTTTTACGGACACTCGGCTTTCCCCGAGCGGCTCAAATTAACTTTCAGGCTTTGGATCAATACATTCCGCCGCCGGCCTGTGCAGCCATAGCTGCGGCGTTTGCCGCGTCTGCAGCCGGATCGGGCTTGTCGGTGACAAGGCTCTCGGTGGTCAGAACCATCGCCGCAACGGAAGCGGCATTCTGGAGAGCGGAGCGGGTGACCTTTGTCGGATCAACAACGCCGGCCTCGAACATATCGACATATCCGTCGGTAGCGAAGTTATAGCCGTAGCCGACCTTGCCGGACTCGATGATGTGGTTGATGATAACCGAACCCTCAAGACCCGCATTTGAGGCTATCTGGCGAACGGGCTCCTCAAGAGCCTTGAGAACGATCTTCACGCCCGTCTTCTCGTCGGAATCCTCGGTGCTGTCAAGCAGAGCCTTGACTGCGGGGATAGCGTTGAGCAGTGCGACGCCGCCGCCTGCAACGGAGCCCTCTTCAACAGCCGCCTTTGTGGCCGAAAGAGCGTCCTCGATGCGGAGCTTCTTCTCCTTCATTTCGGTCTCGGTAGCTGCGCCGACCTTGATGACCGCTACGCCGCCCGCAAGCTTTGCAAGGCGCTCCTGAAGCTTCTCTCTGTCATAGTCGGAAGCGGTGTTCTCAATCTGGGTGCGAATCTGGTTGACTCTGGACTTGATAGTGTCCTTGTCGCCTGCGCCGTCAACGATAATGGTGTTCTCCTTGGAGACCTTGACCTGACGTGCGCGGCCGAAATCGGCAATCTGAGTATCCTTGAGCTCAAGGCCGAGGTCGGAGGTGATGACCTTGCCGCCGGTGAGAATGGCGATATCCTGGAGCATCTCCTTGCGTCTGTCGCCGAAGCCGGGAGCCTTGATGCCCACGCAGGTGAACACGCCGCGAAGCTTGTTGACAAGGATAGTCGAAAGAGCCTCGCCCTCGATATCCTCGGCGATTATGATGAGCTTTCCGCCCGCGTGCATAATCTGCTCAAGCAGGGGAAGAAGATCCTGAATGCTTGCAATCTTCTTGTCGGTGATAAGGATGAGAGCGTCGTCAATGACGGCCTCCATCTTGTCGGTGTCTGTTACCATGTAGGGAGAGATATAGCCTCTGTCGAACTGCATACCCTCGACAACCTCTGCCTCGGTCTGCGCAATCTTCGACTCCTCAACGGTGATAACGCCGTCGGCGGTGACCTTCTCCATAGCGTCGGCGATGATTCTGCCGATGTCCTCATCTGCGGAGGAGATGGTGGCGATTCTTGCTATATCCTCGGTGCCGTTTACGGGTTTCGAGTGGGACTTAACAGCCTCAACGGCTGCGTCAACGGCCTTCTGAATGCCCTTCTTGATGACCATCGGGTTTGCGCCCGCAACGACGTTCTTCATACCCTCGCGCACGAGTGCCTGAGCGAGCAGGGTGGCGGTGGTGGTGCCGTCGCCGGCAACGTCGTTTGTCTTTGTGGCGACTTCTTTGATGAGCTGGGCGCCCATGTTCTCGAAAGAATCCTCAAGCTCAATATCCTTGGCAATCGTGACGCCGTCGTTGGTTATGAGCGGAGCGCCGTACTTCTTGTCGAGGACAACATTTCTGCCCTTGGGGCCGAGCGTGATCTTAACTGTATTGGCGAGCTTATCGATACCGGCCTGGAGAGCCTTGCGGGCTTCCTCACCGTAAATAATTTGTTTTGCCATGATGAATTACCTCCGATTATTCTACGATAGCGAGAATGTCGCTCTGACGGACTATGGTGTATTCCTCTTTGTCGAGCTTGACCTCGGTGCCGGAATACTTGCCGGTTATGACTCTGTCGCCGACCTTGACGTACATCTCAACTTCTTTGCCGTCAACGAGTCCGCCGGGACCTACGGCAACTACCTCGGCAACCTGGGGCTTCTCCTGTGCGGAAGCGGCGAGGATAATGCCGCTGCTCGTAGTTTCTTCAACCTCGACAGGCTTGACAACAACTCTGTCTGCAAGCGGTTTGATTTTCATATCGATTCCTCCTGAAATTATAAAAAATGCTAACCTAAAAATTGTTTTGGCACTCTACATCCCCGAGTGCTAATTCATATTCTAAACCCATTTGAAACAAAAATCAATACCTTTTTCCAAAGTTTACAATTATGTCATAAACTCAGGCGGCTTATGTTATGATTCAATATGATATATAAATGTATTATGTTTTGAAACAAAAAATGCAAGGGATCAAAGTAAAAATCGGCTGCCGCATTCGGATGCAGAAAGCGTTCTCTTTACCCGAAGCCGTACAAAGGTACTGCGAGGGTAAAAAACGCTTAAAAGAGCAAAAACAAACGGCAAAACAAAAGCCACGATTCACATTCTCAACTGTGAATTGTGGCTTAAATGTTTTTGCTCTTTGGTCTGCGCCGTATGCGACAGCCAACGAATATTCTTCGGTCATCAGACAGCGCGTGTAACTTTGCCGGAACGAAGGCAACGAGTACATGCATAAACTCTCTTGGGAGAGCCGTTCACTATAGCCTTGACCCTTTTAATGTTGGGCTTCCAGGTTCTGTTTGAACGTCTGTGAGAATGGGAAACCTTGATGCCGAAAGACACATCCTTACCGCAATATTCGCATTTTGCCATGTGTCGCACCTCCTTTTTTACTCGGTAACAGATGATATGATAGCAGATTGCCGGCAAAAAAGCAAGCTTTTTTTTATTTTTTACGGCTCCTTATGCAAAAAACTTGAAAACGGCCGCCGACCTTGCTATAATAGAGCAGTCAAAAGCCGAGACAGCTCGGCATATATGCGGATATGGCGGAATTGGCAGACGCGCCGGATTTAGGATCCGGTGGGCAACCATGCAGGTTCGATCCCTGTTATCCGCACCATATAAGAACGGTTATTTGGATACAATGACCGTTCTTATTCTTTTTTGACTTAATGCACCCCATTTTCAAGGTGGGGTGCATTTTGACTTTGTGGGGTGCATTGCACACGATTACAAGGTAAAATAAAAACGGCAGGAAATCGGATAACCCGAGATCCTGCCGCCGTTCTGTGTTCATCAGCCGGATATTTCCGTCCCGTCAAAGAAATGAAACAGCATTTTTTCGTCAGATGTGATCGTCACTTTTTCAACGGTCGTCAGCCATAAATGCGGATCAAACTCAGTGAGTAGACCGTCTCTTGATTCAACGGTGCGGATGAACCTGTCGATTGCTTTTGCCTTTTCCAGTTTGCTTTCCCGTTCCGCAGCAAGGGCATCATACCGTTCTTTCAGTGCTTCATATTTTTCAACATAGCCGTTGTATCTGTCATTGAATTCTTTCTGGTCTTGAGCAACGGCTGAGTTCTTTTCGATGCATTTTCTCGTAAGCTCCGAAACAACTTCTATTTCTTGGAGCAAGTCCGCCATCTCAGCGTCAATGGAAGTAGTGTCCGTGAGCACTTGTTTTGCCGTTTTGCAGGCTTTGATATAAGGCTTTTTTGAAGAAATAATGCTGTTAAAAGCCGAAATGAACCTGCTCTTTATCTCTTCTTCGGTGACAGTCGGCGTGGAGCATTTGCATTTTTCGCCGGAATACTTGTGATTGCAGTGCCAGACCGTTGAACGGTATTTATCGGTGGAGTGCCATGTCTTGTGCCCGTACCGGCCGCCGCAGTCTCCGCAGACCAGCTTTGCACTGAATACACTTGTGCCACTGTAGGCTCTGCCGATTTCTTTTCTTCGCCTGATTTCATCCTGAACCGCATCCCATTCAAGCGGATCGATAATGGCTTCGTGGCTGTGTTCGATATAGTACTGAGGAACCTCGCCCTCGTTGACCTTTTGCTTTTTGGTTAGAAAATCCGTGGTAAAGCACTTTTGAAGAAGCGCTGAGCCTCGGTATTTTTCATTTTGGAGAATGCTATTTATCGTGGACGCACGCCACTTGTCTTTTCCCGCCGGAGTCGGTACACCTTCCGCCGTCAGCTCTTTCGCAATGGCTCCAACCGTTTTGCCTTCCATAAAGGTTCTGTATATTCGTCTGACAAGAACTGCCTGCTCCGGATTGACCACGGGCGGATCGTCTTTGGTTTCGCCGCGTTCGTAGCCGAGAAACTGTTTATACGGCAGGTTGACCTTTCCGTCAGAGAACCGCTTGCGCTGTCCCCATGTGACGTTCTCAGAAATGGAACGCGACTCTTCCTGCGCAAGGCTGGACATGATAGTCAGTAGCAGTTCGCCCTTGCCGTCCAGACTGTAGATATTTTCCTTTTCAAAATAGACCTCAACGCCTTTGTCCTTCAGTTTCCGTATCGTCACCAGACTGTCAACAGTGTTTCGGGCGAAACGGCTTACTGATTTCGTTATAATGAGGTCGATGGCGCCGGACATGGCATCGTCTATCATTTCGTTAAAGCCGTCGCGCTTCCTCGTCCCAAGGCCGCTGATACCCTCATCGGTATAAACTTTAACAAACTCCCAGTCGGCGTGCCTTCTAATGAACTGCGTGTAGTAATCCACCTGCGCTTCGTATGAAGTGTACTGTTCATCCTTGTCTGTTGATACACGGGCATACCCCGCAACACGCCTTTTTACAGCGGCCGGATTGACCGTTCGGTGCATAAAATTCTTTGTCGCCGGGATTACGGTCACATTCCTTTCGGTCATTTTTTTTCGATTCCTCGCTTTCGCCTGTTCTCTCGCCTTCTGCCTCATTTCGTCCGTCCAGCTATCCGAGCGTGAGCGGTCGTGCCATACTCTTTCCGTAACAGTTCCGTCGGTAAAATGAAACAGGAGTCGGTTTCCGTCATACGCTGTGATTCCGGCAATCCGCTCCATATCCATATCGGCAGTGATTTCTTCAAGAATTTCTTCGGGAATTTGTTTTGCGGCGCAGGCGTCTTTTCCCTCATAATTGAATGTCGGGCAGATCCAGACGGGCTTGCCTCTCACAGTTTTTCTCCTGAAATGCTTTCCGCATTTTGCGCAGGTAATCAGCGAAGTGAAGGGATAAACGGCGGGCTTTTCAAGAGATGGCGGTGCATATTTTTCCGCTCTCTGTGTAATCATCTCCTGCACCTTTTTGAATGTTTCGGGCGGTATAATTGCCTCGTGCGCATTCTCCACATAGTACATCGGCAGTTCGCCCCTGTTGATCATGGTGCGTTTTGTGATGTGGTTGTCTTTGAAGGTTTTCTGAAGCAGCAGATTCCCGGCATACGCCTCATTACGAAGCATTTTGGAGATTGCGGACCTCTTGAACTTTGCACCGAGCCTTGTAGAGATACCTTCCCGGTTAAGTGTGTTGGCAATCAACTGGATGCCCATACCCGAAAGGTACATATCAAAAATCCGTTTTACAATCTCCGCTTCTTCAGGCACGACCGTGAGCATTCCGTTAACATTCCTGTAGCCGAGCATGGTATTGTTCCAGGGCTTGCCTTCTTTGAAGTTTTTCTGTATGCGCCACTTCTGGTTTTCACTGACCGACAGGCTTTCCTCCTGTGCGTAGGAAGCGAGAATCGTCAGCATCATTTCCCCCTCGCTGCTGAGTGTGTGGATATTCTGCTCTTCAAAATAGACGTCCACGCCGAGGGACTTAAGTTCTCTCACGGTTTCAAGCAGCGTGACGGTGTTGCGGGTAAGACGTGAAATCGACTTTACAATGACCATGTCGATTTTACCTTTGCGGCAGTCGGCGAGAAGCGATTGGAAACCGCTGCGGTTCTCCTTTGTCCCCGTCAACGCCTCGTCCGAATACACTCCGGCAAAGAGCCAGCCGGGGTGGCTTTGGATCATTCCGCTGTAATAACTGATTTGCGCCGACAGCGAATGAAGCATGGCGTCTTTGCCGGACGAAATACGCGCATAGGCAGCTACCCGTTTTGCCTTCGGCTGTACCGGCGCATCGAACCGCACTTTTTCTATGATTCTATCCATAGATAATACCTCCTATCGGTCAGATATTACCGTCAGTTTGGGCGGTTATCAAGTCCATTCCGGCAAATATGCTGCACGAACTTAGGCCGTATTTTTTAGCTAAACTTAAGCAGATTATGCCGAAGTCCTTATCGGTAATAATCCCGGCGGAGCGCATTTCTCTGATGACGGCAAGGACGGTATTGTATTCTTTGATTCTTCCGTAAAGCCCGATGTTCATGTCACACTGCCTTTCGCCTTGCCTCGGCGAAACATTTCCGACTGCAGTAAGCGGCGTTGATACGGTTGTTGGTAAACTCTCTGCCGCAATTAAAACATATGTGTTTGTATTCGGTTCTGATTTTTCTTTTTTCAGGATGTGCCGACCACCAGGCGTACCTGCATTCGTCCGAACAGAATTTGCGAACTCTTTTATGCGGCAGAGAGAATATTTCCTTTCCGCACACCGGGCAGCGATCTGTTTTTTCTTCTTCGCACGGATGTCTTCTGCACCAGCTTTTCACCGAGTTGATCGGCAGGTCCAGTTCGGCGGCGATTTTTCTGTATCCCATTCCGTCTTTCATAAGGTGGGAAATTAAAATTGTCTGTTCGTTCGTCATATTACCGGACCTCCTTTTTTTCACCGACTACGAGAAAGCGTCTTGAACGAAAAACGGTCAAAAAACATAGACTCATCAAGGAAAATTTCTCAATTAGTATTGCGACGGTCTCCGACAAAATGCGGAGACAGAAACAGTGAGATATGTTCTCCTTGAACCTTGTCGGCTTGTAGTTTTTTGGTTTTCTCGTTATGCTCACCTCCTCGTCCTCGTAAGTTCTGTATCCCTCGTTTTCGCACAAGTGCAAAAAGTACGCTCATTACATTGCTCGTCCTCTCCCCAAAAAGTCCGTGACTTTCCGAGAGCCCCCATAAATAAAAATAGCCGCCACCGAAATCGGTGCGACCTTCCGTATAACGAGCATCAGCCCCTTTCGGAGCCGATGCTTTGAAATTTTGACTTTTTACCAGTTTTCACTGTGAAGCAGAAGCTCCAGCGCAAGCTGTGTGTTTTCATCGGCGGGATCGATGTCCCAACCTCTGTCGTAGTTGCAGACGATTTTGCCGTCCCGCTTGAGCATCAGCTTTGAAATGCGTCCGCCCTCGATGCCCCACTCGGAGCCTTCCTCATACTGCTTTATCCAGTAGTGAAAAATGTCTCCGTTAACTCTGATGCTGCCTTCTTTCCACATAATCGTGTACCTCCGTTTGTTTTGTTGTGAGTGTATATTACCGTCATGTTCGGAATATATCCAGTCATTTCGGAGATATATACTACACAATCATTTGTGGGGAAAATTATGTATATTACAGCGGTTTGCATTCGCCTGTAAGAATGAAATGTACATACTCTTTGCGGTGTTCTTCGAGAAAGATCATCAGTTCGTATAATCGCATCTCATTGGCAATGTACTGTACCGTCGGCACATCAAACATATTCGTGCGCCCGGTTGCTCGAACGGCGAGAATCTGCTCTCGGATTTTCTCATTCATTGTCGCACCTCCGGCAGATATCATCCCCGTAAGCCACGCTCAGGCCGCAGCTGTTATCCCAGGCAACCATAACGGAGCCGATGTCATCGACCCCTCGCACGGTGCCTTTCGTGCCGACAGGCGGTGCCTGTGGATCGTCCATCCGAACAAGCTCCACTCGAGAGCCGACCGGGTATTCCTTGCGGATACGCTCGACCGTCTCTTTACTCGGAAATCTCATCTTCTGTACCCCCGTTCTTGAAAGCCGATGAGCCGGAGAGGTTCTTCAGCAGTATTTTTCGAGCAGCTTTGTATTCATCACCGATGAAACCCAGCCGAAGCAGGAAACAGCGGAATGCGTACTTCTCGTTTTCAATCGGTTTCTCGGATGAATTGACACGGCTTTGATTTCGTGCCATTTCACACAACTTGCAGATGAAGGTGTCGTAGGCGTTCATCTCATCCGGGGTGGGAGTTGCCGGGAACCATTGGAAGGAAACCTTCGTGTCCGTGATTTCCAGTGGCAGGGCATCAACGCCGAGGGCTTTCTTGATAAGGCTGCCCTTGGCGGCAATGAGTGCCTTGAGGTTTTCCAGGTCGCTGTCGGTGAACAGGCTCCTCGGCATGGAAATGCAGACGGCGCAAGGCTCGTCCTCGTCATCGGCATTGCTCTGGTCGATGTCAAAGCCCTCATCGTAGATGTGCTGAAGAAGCCGCTCGATGACCTCGCTGTCGGCACGGTCATCAAAGGAAAGGCTGCCGTTTCGGTCAATGGTAAAGTAATCTACCTCATAGTTGAATGTGGGCGCGCCGCAGTACTTTGCGGGAACGCCGAGCCAGTCGGAGATGGTCTTAACCAGCCGCTTGCGCTCCGCACCCTGGGCATGGATTGTAATCGTCATTTTCGTGACCTCCTTGTTTTATGGTAGTCACATATTACCGTCACGTTCGGCATATATCCAGTTATATCTGCACATTTCCGGTGTAGATTATATCGGCGCATTATCGCCGACGGACTGTGCATACCACACAATTCCGCAGAGCACGAACCATACGCACGGCAGTGCCACACCGTTGCCCCACATCTTATATTCCGCACTGTCCGAGTACGGATTTTTCAGCCACTTGGCGATCTGCTTGTCGGACTTCATCTTGCACCCGGTCACTTCGGAGTAGGTCTTGAACACCTTATGCCAGAAGTACATTTCCTCATCAGTCGGCTTTTCCGTGCCGAGATCGGCGCACCAGTTGTCCGGGAAGCCCTGAAGCCTGGCACACTCGGTGGGCGTCAAACGTCGGACGGTGTATCCGCTTTGGATAGCACCCGGTCCTTTGGCTACCAGTGTCGGCTGAAGCTCCTCTTCAAAGGTCGGAGCGAACTTGGCGTTCTGCCCCTGATTGAAGGTGTCTCTGCCAATGCCATAGCAGACGGCGGTCGGGTCTTTGTAGTCCCGTGCAAGGACGGTCGGTGCTTTTTCCTTGGAAACCTGGGTGAAGCTGCCCGTTGTCATGCTGTACACGGCATGGCGGTCAACGGTGTTAAGCGTAAAGCTGACATCCTCGTTGATGCCGTCACCCTGGGGACCGTTTTTGTTATCTCTGCCAATCATAGAGCCTTGCAGCACAAAGGTCTGCTGTTTCGTCCCTGCGTTGGCGCACACCACAGCGGAGCGGTCTCCGAGGTCACGCACCTCATCCCGCTGGTTCTGCGTGAAAGCAACAACGGCGATGCCTCCCTGGTTGCAGGAGGGATTGCCGCCGTTGCCGTCGAGCGTCCGTGCGGTTTCCGCTTCATAGATGCCGCTGTGAGGATTATCCGACTTCATGGTGTTGGAGTCCTTGGAGGAGATGCCGAAGGGCTGAAGGACACAGGTAAAATTGTCCTTGTCCGGCATCCGCTGATTTCCACCCGCATTCTGCTTTGTGAGGGTTGGAGAAACCTGCCTGCCGTCCCAACCGCAAGGCTCGAACAGCGTCTGGTCGTTGTTGCAGGACAAGGTGGCGGATTTGTTCTCTTGGATGAGAGATCCCTTGCCGCCGCCTTCGCAGCCGGAGCGGATCTTCATCACAAGCGGTACATTGTTGCCGCCTGTACCCATGCGTGAGGTCAGCGTCTGCACATTCCCGTCCTCGGAAAGTTTGACTCTGCTGTCGGTCGGATGGTTTTCCAGTGCGACCGCCGCAGGAACGACCCCAGCACGGAGCGTGGGAGAGCATTCTTCCTCATAGCCAATGGTGCGGCTTTTTGCGGAATGCTCGGTGCAAAATCCTGCCGACTCCATCACGCAGGGCGGATGGTGTGCTTCTGCTCGGAGTGTGGAGGTAACCTCCCTCAGTGATGTCCATGCGGTTGCCGCCCTGGTCATTCAGCACGATGCCGTTGCGACCTGTTGAGACTCCGCAGTTCACGCCGAGTGTTGAAGAAACCTCCTCCGTCAGACTGCCGTTGTACCCGTCATAGCCTGTCGCTCCAGGGCAAGGCGTAAAACTTCCGGCAGCTCTTTGCCACGAGCGGAAGCCCTCCGCAGAATACCCAGACAAGCCTTCTGACTCAAATAGTATTTTTCCGGCACCTCCGCCTGCAAAATCTGCGACAAGGTAGATGCGGCGTCTTCGCTGGGGAACTCCCCAGTATTGTGCGTCAAGAGTTCGGTACGCAACGCTCCATCCGTCTCCCATGTAAAGGTCGGTATAGGGCCATCGTGCTTTTTCAGGCATAGGCACCTCGGCGTTCGGCTCGGCGATGCCGATGACCGCTTTGAGGACGGCTTTGAAGTCCTCACCCTTGTTCGAGGAGAAGGCACCGGGGACGTTCTCCCATACGATGTATCTTGGATATCTGCCACCTGTGGCACACCTCATTTATTTTATAATTCGGACGGCTTCGTAGAAAAGGCTGGAACGGGAACCGACCAGACCGTCCCTTCGGCCTGCCACGCTCATGTCCTGGCACGGTGAGCCGAAGGTGATGATGTCCACGGGTTCGATTTTGCCGCCGTCCATAGCGGAGATGTTCCCGTAGTGCTTCATAAAAGGCAGACGCTTTGTGGTCACCCGAATGGGAAACGGCTCGATCTCCGAAGCCCACACGGGAGTGATGCCCGCAAGCAGCCCACCCAACGGAAAGCCCCCGGAGCCGTCAAAGAGGCTTCCGAGGGTCAAAGACTTATTCGTCATGGGGCGCTACCTCACTATACTTGTATTCCTTGCCATCCCGCAGAACGCTGACCTTTTCATCCGAGCCGGCCTGCTCGATGTACCGTTTTACGATGACGTCGCAGAACTTCTCGTTCAGTTCGATGGTGCAACAGATGCGGTCGGTCTGCTCACAGGCAATGAGCGTAGAACCGGAGCCGCCGAAGGGGTCGAGCACCACGGAGTTTGCCATAGAGCTATTCTGAATGGGATAGGCAAGCAGCGGAATCGGCTTCATGGTAGGATGGTCGCCGTTTTTCTTGGGCTTGTCGAACTCCCAGATGGTGGACTCTTTGCGCCCGGTGTACCACTGATGCTTGCCTTTCTTCTTCCAGCCGTAAAGGCATGGCTCGTGCTGCCACTGGTAGGGAGAGCGCCCCAGCACCAGCGACTGCTTTTTCCAGATACAGCAGCCGGAGAGATAGAACCCTGCGGCATCAAACGCCTTTCGGAAATTCAGCCCCTCAGTGTCGGCGTGGAACACATAGATGGAGGCATCGTCTGCCATGACCTTCTCCATATTGGAAAAGGCATCGAAGAGGAAGTCGAAAAACTTCTCCGATGCCATGTTGTCGTTTTTGATTTTTCCGGCGCTGCCCTCGTAGTTCACATTGTAGGGTGGGTCGGTAATAACGAGATTCGCCTTGCGGTCGTCCATGAGAGCGGTGTAGGTTTCCTCTTTGGTACTGTCGCCGCAGATGAGTCTGTGTCTGCCAAGTGTCCATACATCGCCCGGTTTTGAAAAGGTCGGTTTTTGCAGTTCGGCATCCACATCAAAGTCATCCTCTTCGGCTTCGATGCCGTCATCAAAAAGTTTTGATAATTCTTTTTCGTCAAAGCCGGTGAGGAGCGGGTCAAAGTCCGCTGCCTGCAAGGACTCGATCTCCACACGCAGAAGTTCTTCATCCCAGCCCGCATCCATCGCCATGCGGTTGTCCGCAATGATGTACGCCTTTTTCTGGGCTTCGGTGAGGTGGTCTGCAAAGACACACGGCACTTCAGCGATGCCTTCTTCCTTGGCGGCAAGAATACGACCGTGACCGGCAATAACGCCATAGTCACGGTCGATGATGACGGGATTGATAAAGCCGAACTCACGGAGCGAGGAGCGGAGCTTATTGATCTGCTCCGGGCTGTGTGTCCGGGCGTTATTGACATAGGGAACCAGCTCCGTGATGGGGACGAGCTGCATTTCGGTCGTTGTTTTCATCAGACCAGCCCCCATTCCGCAAACTTCTCAAAGCCGCCGACCGAGCGGATGTAGTTTCGAGCAATCTCCACGATTTTCTCATACGGTCTGCCGTCTACGGTGTCATCACCAATGGCGCAGCAGAGCGTTACGGGCTTGCCGGTTTCCTGGGCTTTGAGAAAAGCATAGATGTTGACAGACACATCTGCCTTGGAGAGATCCTTGCCGTGCAGACCGCCGCCGGTCACCGAGTCGGCCATATCTGAACCGAGCTTGCGGTTGGTTGCGCCGGTGTCCACATCGGTGCCGCCCGTCCAATCGCCCAGCGGATTGATCTCCGCATTGGGGTACAGGTTTCGGAGCGCATCCGAGGACGCATTGCTCTGACAGAGAATGAGACGGTCGCCGTCCAGAATATATTTCCCGTCATAGGGATACACGGAGAAAATGTCCCGTGCGATCTGCGAGAGCTTTTTCTGCTCCTCGGTCACGGGCATTCCCTTGAAAATGCCGTTATCTCCGCAGCGGACACCGCCTGCCTGGTTGTCGGCGAGGTGACCGTCCTGCGGCACTTCTACATAGTCCACGATGAGGTTTCCGGCGAGGCGATGAACGGCGGCTGTGACATCCGCTTTGTCCAGAGAAACGGAGGTTTCCGCAATGATGTAGCACACGCCGTGACCGATGAGGACTTCCACGGCAATGCGGGGATTCGCTTCTTTTCTGTATACCAGGTCGACAAGCGCGCCGGCGATTCTGTCCGCCACCTTATCCGGGTGGCACGGATTTACTTTTTCAAACATGGTGTTACCCCTTTCTCGCACGGAGCAGGCGTTCCATAAGGTCGTCCTGCGGCGTTGACTCGCCGTATTCCGTGCTGCAGTTTTCTTTCACGATCTGGAATATCTCATTCCAGAGCCGAACCGCCTGGTTCATGTAGTTGATGCCGATATTGATAAACGGGGACGGGATCGGCTTTCCAGTGGTAGGGTGCTTGGAGAGGAAACCCATGCGGTTGGTCATTTCCTCGCACTGCACCCAGCGGGCGGAACACATGGCATATCGCTCCAAGAGCTGCGGCGACACCTTTGCGGCGCAGCCGATGCCTTTGAGCCATTGCCAGGTTTCCGTGTAAATTTCCTGCGCCTGCAGGACGCTGCCGTCCCGCTGCTCAGCAGAAAGAAAATCATGGGGCTTCGGCATATCAACACCCTCGACTTCGGGAATATCCAGCACTTCAAGTTTTCTGCCGCCGAGATTCCCGTTTTCGGCTTTGTCCTTGACTGCGGATTTCTTCCTTCCCGCACCGGGTCTTGCACCGCCGCGCCCGCCTGTGTTATTCGATTTTGTGGGCATTCGAGTTCACCTCCCTTAATTACCCTTTTGATTTCGCCTTTTTCGCGCACATGACCCCGGGCCGTTGCCCGACCGAGAGGGTCGTAGAGATTCTTATCCCCCCTATGGCGATTAATTGTTGACAATTCGATGGAAATTTGTTAAAATTAGTATGTATTTTAGAGACAGGAGGCGTTATTATGACTTATCCGGAATATCTTAAACATGCGTGGAGTTTGTACTTCAAGGCAGTTGATGCAGAAGGAGAAACAAGACGCTACTATCTCCAGCAGGCAAAACAGGTTCTTGAAAATGTTCCCAGCGGATATGATAATCGCGATGATTTGATGTCAAAGATCAATTCAATGATGTAATCTTTTACAAAGAGCAACCCGTTGATTGTTACGGGTTGCTCTTTCTATCTGTCACCAAGGTCATGGTGTATCTTCGTGTGGCAGGACTGGCACAGGCTCATAAGGTTGTCTCTCGCATGAGTGCCGCCCTTGGAAACGGGAAGAATGTGGTGAACCTCCTGCACCGGTGTCAGCCGACCGTCCTTGAGACAATGTTCGCACAGCGGATGCTCTGCGGCGTAACGGTCACGGATGCGCTTCCACGCTCTGCCGTACTTGCGGTTGACATCGGGGCTACGCTCGTATTTATCATATTTGCGGCGTTCCTCCGTGCGGTGCTGTTCACAGAACTGTCCTTCGCAGAGGTTGGGGCAGCCGGGATGAGAGCAGGGTCTGAGTGGTCGCTTTGGCATTTGCTCACCTCCTTCGGGCATAATAAAAGCCCCACGGGATTGCTCCCATGAGGCTGTCTTTGATTCTGTTGCTCTAATTATATCATATCACAATGGCAAGGTGGACATCTACGGACAAAGCAGGACATTTCGGGCGCATTTCAGATTTTTATAGCGTCCTGCGGAACCTTAACCTTCTGCAAAGCGTCTCCGTGCCAACGGCGAATCGTTCGTGCATCGGCATTAAGTTCATTGCCAATCTGTTCCCATGTGCAGTTGTGAATGTAACGGTAGCGGAGAACCAGTTGCTCATCCGTGTTTGGAACACTCTCGATAGTCGTGCGAATCTGCTGTTTCAAATCAACAAGTGTGTCAATCTCTCCGTTCACGACTTTTTCCAAGTCCATGATTTTTTCCAGACATCTCACAAAGGGAGCGTCCGTGTGTCGGGAGGTCTGAACTTTCTCTTCCCATGAGGGAGAAGAAATGCTGCAGACCATTTCACGAAGGCGGCTGATTTCCTCGATGTTGGAGTTGATGCGTTGGTCAAGCCGGTATGCCTGACTGAGATATTCCTTTGCGGTCATGCGGCATACACCTCCTCGTTCAGCTTTCGTATCAGCACCTCGCCGTCAATGTCGGTTAACCTTTCAAACCAACCGGAACGGAAAAATCGCTCACACTCCCGTTTGGTATGTCGGGCTTCTTTATCCCTCGGAAACTTCTTCAAACGGCGCAGTGCCTTTTTGTAATCCTTCGCTGCCTGTATGATAATTGCGTTAGCAAGATTTGTATAACAAGTATCCATTCTCATCCCTCCAAGTTGGCCTTGACTGCATCGATAAGTGCGGTCTGGGTCTTTTCTTTTTTGTGCAGAGCGTTCATAATACGCTCGTCAATGGTGTCTTTCGTAATGATGTGGTGAATGACCACGGTATCGGCGGTCTGACCCTGTCGCCACAGACGGGCATTTGTCTGCTGATAAAGCTCCAAACTCCATGTGAGTCCGAACCATATCAGCGTGGAACCTCCTGCTTGCAGGTTCAAACCGTGTCCTGCGGATGCCGGATGAATAAGTGCCACAGGAAGTTCGCTGTTGTTCCATCTGCGGATACTGTCGGAATCGTCAAGCAGGCTGAACGGGATATGCCTTTTGTGCAGCCGTTCGGAGATTCGCTCCAAGTCGTGCTTGAACCAGTACGCCACAAGGACGGGTTTCCCATTTGCGGCTTCAATGAGATCCTCCAATGCGTCCAGCTTGCGGTCGTGTATCGGAAACACACGCTTGTCCTCACCGTAGACAGCACCGTTTGCCATCTGTGAGAGCTTGTTTGCAAGTGCCGCAGCATTTCCGGCATCGATTTCCTCACCACCGAGGGAAACGACCAGTTCCGAGCGCATCGAATCGTAGGTTTTACGCTCTTTTTCGGAAAGTGTGACCTTCACCTCGTTTATAACGCATTCCGGCATCTGCAGATGGTCTGCCGCTTTCATGGAGATAGTGATATCGGAAATGGCATCGTAGATTTTTTCCTCCGCACCGGGCAGGGGCTTATAGCTGAACACCACCTGGCCGTTTCGTTTGTCCGGCTGAAAGTAGGCATTTCTGTAATGGGTTATATAGCGTCCGAGCCTTTTCCCCATATCAAGAATGCGAAACTCTGCCCACAAATCCATAAGACCGTTGGAGGAGGGAGTTCCCGTCAGCCCGACAATGCGTTTGACTGTGGGGCGGACTTTCATAAGACTGCGGAACCGTTTGGCCTGATAGCTCTTAAAGGAGGACAACTCATCGATGACCACCATGTCATAGTCAAACGGGATGCCACTCTCCTCGATAAGCCACTGAACATTCTCACGGTTTATGATGTACACGCTGACCTTGTGCCTAAGAGCCGCCTTGCGTTCCGTTTCCGAGCCGATAGCCACCGAGTAGGTCAGTCCACGCAGGTGATCCCACTTGTGTATCTCCGCAGGCCATGTATCTCTGGCAACACGCAGCGGTGCGATGACCAGAACCTTGCGAACAAGGAAGCTGTCAAGGCAGAGGTCGAATATTGCGGAAAGCGTGATGATGCTCTTACCAAGACCCATGTCGAGGAATACAGCCGAGATAGGATGCTCAAGTATAAAGTCGGTAGCATAAGCCTGGTAGTTATGAGGATTGTATTTCACTGAGTATCCCTCCAATCTGCTCTACACCGTCAATGCAGTACACCGAAAAGCCGAGTGCTTCCAACTGCCTTTTTCGCCTTACCTGCAAAGGGCGGAGTGTTTTGCCCGGTGCTTTCAACTCAATGAAGGCAATTCTGCCGCCGGGCAGGAGCACCAGACGGTCAGGCACTCCATCAAAACTGGGACTTGAAAATTTCAATGCAAGACCGCCCATTGAACGAATATTCTTTACAAGTTTTGCTTCTATCGTTTTCTCACGCATACTGACCTCCTGTGTTCTCAAAACCCGAAAAGTCCTTTACGCACGTAAATGCGTGTATTGCGTGCTCGATGTCCTTTATTTCTACTTCTTTCGATATATATGAAAGGACAGGAACATAGGAACAAGACTGCCTGTGTGCTTTGGTACTTATGGGGCTTTCGCCGTTACCGTGAGATGTTCCCGTTTGTGTGCCGTGAAAATATGCTTTTCTTCGGAACCTGTACCGTAAAACAGCGGTTACACTATTTTTCATCGGGAACACTCCTTGGGAACGAAGATATATTGCGGGTCGTAAAGCGGAATGCATTGAAAATATCATTGAATGCTCTCAAACTTGCCGTTTAAAAATTCAGCACACGGAAACTTTTTAGAATCAGGCCCTATGGCTTACCGTTTGAATAAAAATAATCATCGAAAAAATATGCGGTTTTTAATGCTGATTAAAAACATTTTCGGCTACTGTTTTTTTGTAGAATTCGGACAGTCAACGGTGTTGTTTCGGGCGTTTTTTCTTATCCTCACCCGGGTCTGTTATATCACAGGCTACCCTAATCGCGACGGATACACTATATTCGGTCAAAAGCACCGCAAAAAAACAAAAACCCGGACTGTCTGCGTTTTTACAGACAATTCGGGTTTGCAAACTTGAACACTATATATAAACAGACCGGATATCGCTATCCGATCTGTTTGTTTCTACTGTATTGCCGAACACACTGTGGTCGTTTTTCCTGTTTCTCTATTTCAAAGGAATCCAGTAATGAGCCTGATACTCCCACGCTCGAAATGTTTGACATGGAAAGACAGATAAATACCATTAGTTTATCATTTAGTATAGGCAAGAAATAAAGTCTGGGCAATAATTTAATATTATTGTTGTTGATAAATCCGTTACGGAATTTCATTCAGACAGTATCTGCTTTTTTCTAACCGTTGACACAGCTTTAATCATTGGATAATGAGAAAAAATAAGCCCATTGATACTTACTCGGTGGTCGACAATTTGTATCTCAATTTTAACATTTGTATGCTCCAATCATTAATTAATTGTTTAAACGAACTATATACCGTCCGATATTTAATCCTCAAAATTAAACTCATCCTTGAATTTTTCTCTGAATATGTTGAATACAGCTTGAAGCGTTTCTTCATCTTCCACGCTGGTATACGCCTCTTCGTCCTCGCTGTCGGTTTCATCAACCTTAAGAATCACAACCTCACCGGCATCATCCGACTCGTCTTTAGGCAGAAGGACAACATATTCCTCACAGTCGTATTCAATCAGATCGAGAAACTCAAACGGCACTTCTTCGCCATTTTCGTCATTGAGGATGATGGTGTTGTCGAGATTATCAAATTCATCATCAAAAGGAACTAATGGATCCGTATCGAAAGGCAATGCGGCAGATGTGTCTTCGGAATCAGATGTACCATACAGTTCTTCAAAGACCTCGCTGAGTTTTGCAAAAAGTTCATCATCGTTCATTTTCATGTTGAAGAGCTCCTTTTCAATTATTGTAATTTGTTTATACAAGCACTTTACTCTTGTTATATTTTTTCTGCGTCTATCCACATAACGGCTCTGACTCCGACTTCATCCGCATTATGGTCGAGACTATCAGTCACTAATTTTGAGTCCGCATATCCCTGAACCACAAGGTTTTCATTCTCGGCTTCACCTGGATCTCTGAGCCAATAGAAGCAGTATAACAGTTCCGCTGAAGGGATATCATCATCAAAACAATTGGCGTATACACATCTGCCTATTTTTAAATGCTCTGGTATGTTCTCAATATCCTCCAGAGCTGGTAAAAAAAGTTTATCGTTCGTAGTTATTATTGATGAATCGTATGTTTTGGTGTTCACTTCGGTGGTGAGTATTGCCTCCCGTTCACGCTCACTGAAGCAGTCGTTAAAATATTTGTTGTTGAGATTGTGGCGGATGTCTGTTTCTTTCCAAGTGACAGCACTCGAGTTTCCATGCAGCGGCCAGTAACCCGTATGCTCAAAAAAGAAATACGACAACAGTTTTAGCCTGTTTTGTTGCCTGTCTATCACGTGCCAGAGCATGGGAAGACGAACGGGGACATCAGAAGAATCAAAAGAGGGTATGAAAGAGCCAAAAGTAAGGCAATCGCCAATATTCAGCCGCATAGCCATTTCGTTGATATCATCAAAAACCGTTCCCATCATTGCATTGGCGCTTGAAATCAACATATAAAAAACCTCCGACCTTTTTATCATTCAGCTATATTTGAATAAACTGTTTGTGTAAACAATTTATAATCTTTCACAATTGCTATCTTCCCAAGTTTCGTCAATGATGCAAAGATTGCTGCGCTTCTTGCCTGACAGCTCATGCCAGTTTGGGGATTGAACTCAATATCGGTAAATGCATCATAATTGAGCAATGGCGAGGATAAGTCCGGATTTTCCAGCAAGGCGTTAATGTAAATCCAGTTGTAAAAAGCGTCATAACAGTCGATTGGATAGATTTGACCCTCATAATAGAATCCGGTCACTGAACCAAGTGAATGAAGCCGTTCATCTTTTTTCGCCTCTCTTGCAGTCATGTCATACATGTCAAGACACGGGCCGCCGTTTTTAAAAACTTTTCCGCCTTGATAGATGTTCTCCACAGGCAGTGTCTTTTGAAGACTCGGAACGAACTTCTGCAACTTGAAAGCACTTAACGGCAATCCGTCCTCTTGCAGTGATTTCGATGAGATTTCAAGAGTATACTTCGTTGGAAATTTGGTTTTATATGTTTCATGAAGTGCAATCACGTTTTTGCGTTTCTGATTGATATTCAATCCTTTATTCCAAACGAAATCTATGGGTTGTTCAATGTAATATGGTGCAGAATATCCGATTTCAAAAACAGATCTTGTAGCCATTATAAATCACTCCTTGTAATGTAGTCAATATAGATACGCACTTACTCTTCTAATCAATTTTGCACGTATCTTTTGTCCTTACAAGAATAGTGTAATTGATAACGCATATAAGGATTTGTCTTACCGTCAAGCTTTTGCATGAAATCAACGAAGTAATCCGGCAGCCTGAGAGGGTCTTCATCAATTTCACCCGGCACTATTTCGTTTTCAATTTCATACTCGTCATCGGAGACACGATGATATTCAAACCATGGCTTGATCATTGGATATCTTTGCGCCAAAATTTGCCTCCTTATCCGCTTCCTTCTATATAAGTCATTATTCTCGCAGTCTCTTTTTCGCTGTATTCACGTGCTGCGACCTCCAATGGTTGATTCTCATAGGTGTCAAAGCCGTAGCTCCATGCGCTTTTATAGTTTTCCTGAGAATCCATGAGTTCCCTTAACTCCGTGAAATAAGCACTATTCATCGCTTGGTTGTCCCAATCAAGTGTGCTGACTAAGTAATCGACATAAGAGTGGTGAACCTCGTGGCAGATTGTGGCGACGATTTCTCGGGGAGATGAACTCGCCAGATGTTCGGTATTGATCCACATCTGATTTGATGCGTTGTCATATGCGCCCAGTGTTGCTGTGCCGATCATGGCGGAAGTTACTGGAACAGTCGGGATGCCAAGTACACCCGATTCAAAATCAACAAGTTCTTGTGTTACGGTGATTCTCTCCCGTATAGACAGCTGACTCCAGTTTTTCTCTTTAAGATAACCCCAAAGCTCGGTTTTTTCCTCATACAAATTAGCCGATTTATCAGCTTCAACAACCACTTCGGTCTCGGAAAACAGTTGATTCCACAGTTCTTTCGTAGCCTTATATGTAGGCGATTCCACACCATACACAAAGATTGAAAGCAGGCAGGGAATTGCGCAAAATACTGCCGTACAGAGAACTGAACATCTCCTGAATGCAAGCTGGTATCTTCTGTGTCGCTTTCGTGAGAACTTATGTTTCCGCTCGTCTTTTCTCAGCGCTCGGAACAGAGCGATTTCTCCTCCCGCCACGGTCAATGTAATTAATAGTGCAACCACAAAGTGGTGCTGGGCAAAGACAAGCAAAAGCACAAATTCAACGGGAACAAGATTGAACAGCAGCTCTGTTATTGTGCCGTTGCAGGTGCCTCTTCTAAAAGGAGAGCAGCAGAGCCATACTACCGTAACCATAACTATCAGTATTCTTGACGACCATGTTTCCATATACAGACCGATTTCCGGCACACAAAATGCGAACGGCTCTATAAAACTATAGAAAATCATTGCAAGCGGTACGATGATAGATGCCTTGTAGATTATTCGTTTCATGCAACCCCTCCAGTCTTTTCTTACTCAATAGTATTTAAGTTTTTGAACAGTAACACTATAAACCGTCAGGTTACAGAGCTTTCTGTTATAAAAAAGCTTAGGTTCAAGAATCCGCACTTTTTTGATTTTTCTTATTCTGATGCCTGATGATTAATCGTTTTATAAAGTAAGTCATTGCGCAAATCAACAATGTTAAAGCACTGTGAATACCGAAAAGAATCGCAGCCGATGTAATAAGCGCAAGCGGTGTGGAAATATCGATCGTTCTGATTAGCGTAACTAAAACCCCTATGGAATAAACCGATGCATTGATAAATGCGCATCTGACTCCATCAATGTGTGATTTGTAAATATAGAGCGGCAACGCTATTGCGGCAGCAAATGCGACAGGAAGAAAGCAACCTTCGAATAATCCTGCAACAGTAAGGGCAATCATTACAGCGATGTTCAACACCAGTTCTTTTTTTGTGTTTCCGTTTGTGTCGACATCGACTGTTATTTCAGGATTATGGTTCTCACCTATATAATGCGATTCATCGGTAAAGACATTCCTGCACAGGATGGTATCGATGTATTTTGGCTTTCCATATCCCGTAAGCAGTTTGAATGCTTCTATGGCTAGTTCATCCGAAATGTTATAAAGCATAATTCCAATACTCGGAGAAGTACCGTAAAGCTTTTCCGAAGCTTCCGTTTTTTTAAGGTTCAGAAGTTCAGACATGCCGCGTTTGCTTACATTCGGAACATAGGAGGGGCCGATAAGAACGTTTTCACGCATTGTTATTCCGGAAACGTATGTGAGCTTATTGCGCTGTGCGACATTGTCGAGCCACACGGGGAATTCTGTCGGAGTGTCGAGTGCCTTGATAATCAAATCAAATTTATCTGAGGTGCATATGTCTTCTAAATCTTTTTCCGTGCCGATGCGTTTGTTGACTGTCTCGATTTCAATATCCGGATTGACTGCAGCGAGTTTGTCCTTTAAAACAGCAGCTTTATCCTTACCTATGTCCGTGTTGTCAAACAACAACTGACGGTTAAAATTGCTCTTTTCAACGGTATCAAAATCCACTAAAGTTAATTTTGTAATCCCGAGAGCCGTCATATGCCATGCCATATGCGTCCCGATTCCGCCGCATCCGAGAATTAAAACTTTTTTGTTCATAAGTGCTGCGCGTGCATTGGGCATATTATGACTCATAAAAAAGGCATTTGTTCTTGAAAGCATGGATTCCGTATCAACTGAAACAGGAAGAAATGAACCGGTCATTGACAAAGCTTTTACCGTTTGTTCACCGAAAATCCCACAAAGTTCGGTTTGATCGATGAATACTCCCTCATGCATTTGCTGAAGAATGAGAAGTTTTTCATCGTCGATTGCGGTAATTATGGGGTTATCTGTATCAGACAGTACGAACAAGAGTCTGCTTTCATCCTTTATTATCAGGGTATAGGGGTTCAATGTAAGTTTCATAACGTCCTCCTCTTTATCGCGCAAAAAACGGAATAACGGTATTCAGCATAATCACAGGTATGTATCCGGTGGAAAAAACAAAATACACACCGTATACTACGTATTTCAGTATGTTATCCGGTTCGCTTAGCATCTGTCGATAAGCGGCTTTTTCTTCCTTTTTCCCGGCAAAAGCTGTTCTTAACGATGCGATAATAGAGCTTAGAGCATTCTCGCGGAGTTTTGGTTCATCAAGTATCACTTCCAATGCGTAATACCCGTCAAATTTGAGTAAAACCATCAGATTAAGGAATACTGTTCCGATATTGGCCAAGGCCAAGGCAGCCGCACACGATACAAGGATTTTTGAATCGGTGAAGCACATTGTGAGGCCACAGATTCCGATTATGGCGAAATTAACGAGAGAGCCGGATGCCAGAACTATTAATCTTTGGATCTTGCTTTTAAGCAGATTTATTCCGGATATGTTTGTATAAGCGCAGGGAACCAGGAAGTATAACATAACGCCTATTTCCGGAACATTCACGCCGTATTTTCTGGCAGTAATCATATGGGCACACTCGTGCAAAGCAAGGGAAAACAGTGATAAAACAACAATCCAAACCCAGCCCGAAACACCCAGTTCAGCAATGCCGGTCATTGCCTGTCCATAGAATCCTATTGCATCCTCAACAAGAATCCGATTCACAACTATTCCGGCAATAAAAATCATAGGGCAAAGGAGTAGGATGATATAATGCAAGAGCTTTGTGACAGGAGCCACCGTCTTTAGCAGTTTGTTGGGGTTAAAAAGTCTCAGTTTGATCTTGAACGGATTGAATTTTTTCTTTTCTTTTTCGAAGAAACCCAAATCCGAAAATGCCTTAATTAATGCTTCTGTTTCTTTTCTGCTATAGCAAGGACACTTCTGAAGAACATCATCAACCGTATTTGCTCCGTTCAGCATCTGATAGACGGCTGACTCATTACTTCCTAGAGTGTATGTCTTCCCTGTGTTTCTGTTAAACACTTGGAGTTTGTCTTCTTCGAGAGGATAAGCCTCAACATGGCTTCCTATCATCGGATATTCTTGCATTTTGACCTCCTGAAATAAATAGATTGAAAAAGATGCATCCTGTGATTATTCCGCCGCATAATAACCACAGGATGCGTTTTGTGTCGGATGAGAAACTCGGCTGTTAGCAGCAGGCCGCAAGATAGAGCAGATAGACTCCGCCCCATGTGCCCGCACAGCTAATTACGGAACCCCAAAGGGAACCTGTGGCTTCGACGCTGGCAACTTCTTTGATATCAAAAGACGTCATGGTCATCATCCTCCTTCCTCCAAAAATAGCGGCGTTTAAGTTGTTTTAGCAGCAAGCTGCAAGATAGAGCAGGTAAACTCCGCCCCATGTACCTGCACAGCTGATCACAGAACCCCAAAGGGAACCGGTTGCTTCAACGTTGGCAACTTCTTTGATCTCAAAAGATTTCATGGTTATCGTCCTCCTTTCTTCAGTATTCTTTGATGGGTGAAATAACATTTGATGTATTCGAGTCATACTGTGTTAAGTTAGTGGTTGTGGTAAAGCTGGCCGTCTTTGGTGCGATAGTCACCGTCTCCGGTAACATACCCGATCTTGTTGCCGTTTCCATCATAGACATCTCCGTTCTTGGAATAACCGTTAGGGTAATCATTGTGGAAATCTTCATTATCCTTGTATGCCATTGAGTTCACCTCCTTCCGTTAGTATAGTTATTGAACCTTTTAGCAGCAGGCTGCAAGATAGAGCAGATAAACTCCACCCCATGTGCATGCGCAGCTGACAGCCGAACCCCAAAGGGAACCTGTGGCTTCGACATTGGATACTTCATGAATATCAAACATGGTTCGTGTTCCTCCTTTCCCAGAGTTTTGTCCGACGAGCTTTTTGCTTTGTCTGTATTCAGTATAATTGATAATGAACGGATACTCTATAAACCGTAGGGTTACATAAGTAATTCCGTCAGCATTTCTTCTTATCTTATTACTCTCAAAAATGTATCAGAGTCATCCAACGATTGTGTTGCGGTCTCGAAACTCAGATGAGCATTTTGCGGTGTTCGTACATAGTATAATCGATTACGGATAAGACCTCTATAAACCGCAAGAATACAAACAGCTAACCGAGAATTTCGTCCACAATTCCGTACTTAAGCGCTTCATCCGACCCCATCCAAAAATCACGATCACAATCACGGGATATTGTTTGAATATCCTGGCCGGTATTTTCTGACAGAATCCCGTGAAGTTTGTTCTTGACTTTAGTTATGTGCTCGGCCGCAAGTTGAATATCCGATGCCTGTCCCTGGGCACCGCCCAGAGGCTGATGTATCATGATTTCGCTCAAAGGAGTAGCCAGTCTTTTGGATTTAGTGCCGCAGGATAGAATGAAAGCCCCCATGCTTGCAGCCATACCTGTACAAATTGTAGACACGTCACATCTGCAGCGATTAATCGCATCCACAATCGCAAATCCGGCAGAAACAGAACCACCCGGACTGTTGATATATATCTTTATGTCTTCTGTTCCGTTGTTGTCAAGATATTCAAGTTGAGCAATTATCTCCATAGCAATTTCATCAGTGATTTCAGAAAACAAGTAGATTTTTCTGTTCTTGGTGAAATCATAGGATAAAAGATCAAGCCCTTCTTTCCCGGATTTTGATACGCTAATAACCGATGGAATCATTTAGTTATCCTCCTCATCTTCAAGCGCTCCAAACAATTCGTCAAATTTCTTTTCTAATTCAGCCTGGACATCGCCGATAACGATCTTGTCATTTTTAGAAGGCCTTTTCTTTCTTCTTGTTTTAGTGTCGGCTTCTTCTGCCGCATTAGTGCTTTTTGATTGATATAGAAATGGAAGATGGATTGTACCGTTCTCCAATTCATGGCAAAAACGTCTTGCCGTATATGCCTCGACAGGGGGAAGCTGCATGCTGCTCCTTAGGTGTCTTCCGAAATCAATGCTTTCATAAGGATAGGTGTCAATATCAGGCAGTGTAGCCTTATAGACGAGATTGTCTCTCAAAAAGATAGCTTCTTTGTATTCACGAGTCTTTTTGAGTTTCTTTAATGCTTCTACCGGAAGTAAAGGTTCGCCTTCCGGATTTGAAGAAATTGTTGTTTTTCCAGCCAGATTACTGATATAGTTCTGAAGTTCAGGATCCGGTGACTGTAAAAAGAAGATGTTCTTGCAATTGCCGATTATTGTGTCTGCTTCTCTCTTACTGCTATATACAGCTTCCATTTGCTTTAGACTCTGAGCAACCAAGTACCATCTCATAGATCTGGATCTGCTTGCACTAATCTTTGTCCCCATGTCGTTTATCCTTAGATTGCAAAATTCATCACAAATCCAATGTATTGAACGAGTGGGCGCTTTTCCTTTATCTTGATAATTTTCTTTGTATGTATCAATCAGTTGCTGATACATACTGTCAATGACACATCCGCCCAGGGAACTGAAAGCAGAAGACTCATCAGGAATAATCACAAAAACCGCCATCGGGAGCTCATACATCTTTCTGATGTCAAATGTGGATATGCTGTGCATTTTAGTCAACGATTCAAAATCCACGAAACTACCAATAACTGATTTTGATGTAGCCAAAATGCTCATCCTTGTTTTTTCGGGGCAACAGTATACCCCAAGCAGTTTTTCGATAGCAGGATGTGTGACAGTGGTATAATTATTTTTAAGGATTTGTTCTATCGAATCAGCAACTGTGTCATTACAAAACGAGGCAACCGACATCAGATTTACATATTTGATATAGTCAGGACGCTCCATGCAAATTCGCATCAGCAACTCAATGACTCCCGTGATATCATCTGTACTCATTAGATTCCAAAACGGATCAGCGCTTGATCCTCTATATTCGGAATGCCACGTATGTACAGTCGATCTGATTTGTTGCATTGACTTGTCTTTGAATCCGTTAAGATATAGTTCCGTTGGATATTGAAGCAATGAGTATCCGTCTTTATCGAACGAACGGTAATCTAAAAAAACAGTCGTATAGTTTCCATCCAACAAAGCTCTTTGTGTCTTGGGATTTGCCGACAGCTCTCCCTTGACATCCATTGCAATAAACGAATCGCCGCAGCGAATGCATGAATGTATTAATGGGTTTATAACGCATCTGGTTTTCTTTGCTCCCGATTCGGATACAATCAGAGTGTGTTCATCTGAGTTGTTTACCCATGCAATATTATCTATTGTAAGCAACGGAATACCGCATGCCTTGTTATCAAATGACATAATGTCGGTTTCCTCAAAAATCCGTTTTATGTCTTCGTCACTTGAAAAATGACTGCCATAATCCGGAAGTGTATATGACTCCCAATCAGAGACATACTTGTATCCCGCAACTTTGCGTGTTTGAACAGATGAACCGGATCTGTTGTTTGTAGAGACAAAACTACGCACAGATATCCTCCTTTGTTATTTCTCGGATTATTTTTGAATCATCACCGAGCATAATATAAATAACGTTGTTTCTAACTTTTAAATATTTTTTGATATCCTCGGCTGAAATTGTTCTGTTAATATTGATATTAATGCTCATTATTTCCTCCGTTATTATTTCCAGGATATTATTTGATCTGTATTTCTCCATTTTGGGATGCAGTACAAGATCAGATAATATGGAGGCTGCGGAGCGGGAATAGTTTAGAGATGTCATCAGATATTCCTCTAGAGAAATTTTGCTTTTCCAAATGGAATCTTTGAGTTCATCGCCCTGCATATATTGCCTTAAGAAGCGAAACATAGGATGTATACATTCAGTCCTCGTCATATTAACTGTGAATATGTAATTCCATCTCGAACTCATATCACTCAGAAATTTTACGATGACAGAAAAGTATTCATCATCCTCTTTTCCGACCCATTCTGTAATATCCAACGCAAGAGTGATATTATCCCCGAAAGTGTTTTTCTTTCGCTCTTTAATCTGAAGTTCGGCAAGCATCTTTTTAAGATCTTCGTATGGTGGAACATACCGAAGTTTAAAAAAAAGTATGTCTCGCTTTGTCATGGAATATATCGGAATGTCATTACCCCAAAATCCGGTTTGCACTAAAACAAAGTTCTTCAAATCCCGTACCTCCATTTGATAAACAATTATCTGAATTTTATTCATAATCCCAAGTAATACTTCTGTTATTCGTAATACCTCTGAATTAAATTGATATTATAAACCGGTTCACATTCTCACTGAATATACCGGGATTTTACATTTCAGAACATCGGGCTAAAAGGTGAGAAATCATATTCACATAAGTTGTAATTAAATTCTGAATTCTATCAATGGCAGTTGACCCGTCAATAGCCAGGATATCTTTCATATAAAAACTCAAATCTCCGTCGTCCGTAATTTCAATCCCACAAAACGAATATGAATCATTTTCATTTTTTCGCTCGCATTTAGCTCCGGCTCTGACAATAGAAGTTATCCCGATGAAACTCCAAATCTTTAATTCCTGATGATTTCTTATTTGCAAATTAAATGTCTGCCCATATGAAGTCTCGCATAGATAAAGAATTACATTATCATTGCATTCTATTTTTCGGAATGCTATTTTTTTGTTTATAAAGGTTTCGTTTATAGCATTGATATGATCATTTTTTGTCGTAGTAATCATTCCCTTTGTCAAACAATATTTGCCGTGAAAACAGTATTCTGTCTGCCGTTATACACCAGCACTTGACCGGAGGCAAATATTCGCTGCAAGTCATCTTGTTCGAACGCATCCTTCTTAAATTCAATAGTCCTCGCCTGATTAGCGGTAATCCCTATGCCGCGATGCCTGTGAAACGGATTAAAAATCGACCTGCTGTTGTATGTATTAAACCCTGTTGTATTCGTAATCCTCTCATATTGATATTTCGGCAAAAGCTGAATGAGATCACTTGTTTCTGAACCGCTGGAAAATACCAGCAAGCTATCCATGCGACGCATAAATTCAAGTGGGGACATTATGTGCATTTCGCTACTTTTGATGCTCTGAGGTATCGCATCACAAAACAGCACTACCTGACCGATAGCAGAAAAAAGATCCAGCATCTCTGGTCCTGCTTGCAATCCGTTTGCAAGATGTATAATAATCATGTGATTCTGCGCCCAATCTTCCATACTCTCCATGATATCAGTGTACTCGGCAAAAGGACGTCTGAGGAATATTGCGCCGTTGCCACTCGGCACCGTTGCAGCCGCCGAGTCAAGAACCCATTCCGGGTCAAAAGCAGAGAAAACAGAGTTCCTGTCTGCTGCCGTTCCGAGAAAAAGAAACGGCTTTTGACTCCTGCGAATCATAGCTTTGGCTACTCCGATTCCTCTCGACGGATTTCCGATAACACATACAGTCCCTTCGTGCGATATTCCTGCATTATTTATTAACTGAAAAGAAGTGCAGCAACCAAGATTAACCGCAGGATGATTTCTTGCATTGCGATTGTTTGAAGCAGTTACCGGTGCGCTGAGTACCGGTATTTCGTTCGGTATGAATGATTTTTTCACTTTTTATCGAGCTCCTTCCTGCAGCTGTGGCAAAAAACCGTGGTACAAAAACGGCGAATTTGAGAGATTCGGTATGCTCATCAAAGCATCACCTTTTTGATAAATCTGTTGAAAATCAAAATCTGCGACTACTTTTCTGTATTCAACATGAGGAATGGGTTTGTGAGTCAAATCTGTAAAGTTGTATAACGCAAGACACTCACCATATCTGTCGGCAAGCAGATTTCGGCTCATGGAGTCCTGTACATGGAGACAGATAATATTAGGGAACAAACTAAGAAGAGATTTTGCTTCATCTTGTGAATAGCGTCGAGTCATAAGCTGCGCGGATTGAATACAGGCAAACAATCTGAAACCTGCGGAACGTCCGAGTGACGTTGAATCAACAATGCCGGTGCCGGTCTTGGGCAACAAACTAAATTCGTCCAGAAAGAACCATGTACGCCGGTTGTTTCCTTCATCAACACTATGTTTCAGAAGGAGATTGATTATTGTTTGGAACAGCTTTATAGATGCTTCCGAACTATTGGCATGGTCATAGAAAAGGAAGATCCTCTTTCCACCAGATCGAAGTGTTTCTATGGCTGAAAACTGACCTTTATCAGAACGAAAACTCCCCCAGAAACAGTCGTGAAGAAGAGTGCGGATTTCTGATATAATCCCGTAGCCCTGCCCTAAACCGTCTCCGAGGTAATCAAGAATATGGGCAAACCTTTCGGGTCTGGTTTCTGCCAAGGTGTACCAGGAAAACCCGGTGTCACGGTCAAGCGAAGCACTTAAGCAATCATATAAGTCTCTGTTTGTGGGCATAACACCCTTCTTTAATCCATCTTCATACACTGCCATTATTGCGTTATAGACCAGGTCATTGCATGCATTTTCGAAGAAAGGTTGTAATTCGCTGCGCTGAGATACAGTAAGGGATTTTGCTATGTCCCTGGCGGTAAGGTCCGGATTTTTGCTGACTGCAACTTCTTTAATGATGTTCCAGCATGCTTCAGGCGCTGTTGCATCGACGGAAATGACTATATCCTGAGGCCGTTTGAATTTCAGCAAATCCTTCTTGGCGCAGAAGATAAATACATTCTCATTCATCTGCGCGGCGTTTTGAAGTATCGGCTCCATCATCTTCTCGAGCAGGAAGCTCTTTCCGGAGCCAACCGGGCCGACTAAAAGCGTAGGACATTCAAAGATTCTGTCATCCAGGACTAAACCATCTTCAAGATATACTACAGGTGCTCTGTACGCTCCCTGAAGTGTGGGAGGTGACGGCAGAATCTGTATGCCTTCTATTACTTTTTTTACCATAATCAGTGTCCTCCTTGACCTCCGCCGGATGAACCATGTCCTCCGCCGCCTTGACCACCCGATCCATGTCCTCCGGTTCCCGAACTGCCTGAGCTGTGTCCGGAAGAAGATGCCTGACCTCCGGAAGAATGTCCCTCGCCCGATGAACTGTGAGAAGATGGAGCAGTGCCGCCTTTGTTGCCGCTCTCGCGGCCGTGGCTCATCGGTCCGGTATCGCCCCTCTCGCGGCCTTCGTTATCCAGTCCTCCCTTCTTGCCGGATTGGTTGTTCATGTTTTTTGCGGCGTTTTTAGACACTTCATTGCACCGGTCTATGGTTGCTTTGTCTGCTTTGATACTTTCAACAAAGGAATATCTGTCCATTGTCTGTTTGCCTCCTTTTTCGGCACTGTTATGGGATTGTATATTGTTGTTTGTTTGAGTCTTAGGCATCTCATGGGAATGCGATCTGTTTTCATGCGGGCTTTCAATATGATAAAGATCGGGGTTGTTCATTCTGTTGTTGAACTGTTCTTGAGTCAACCCTTGTTTTTCTGCTTTTTCAGCTTCTCGCCAGAACTCATGACCCGGCTTGTGGCCTAGATCGTATTTGCCGTCAATCGGTTTGTGAGTGTTGGCGTCAAGAAATTGCCCTTTATCATTTTTCTGTGCCCTGCTTTCGACTTCCTGCCGCACTTCCCGCCGTATATACGGTCTGTGCAACATGATCAGTCCGCCTCCTCATCAAATGAGAAGTCTTCCGATTCTGTAAATAGAGCGTTCTCGTCTTCACGCTCGAATGCTGTTCCGAAAGGACTGTCGAGAAGCGGCAAAATGCTGTCATCGATTTCAAGAATGGTGTTGACGTCGTAAATACCGATGTTGTCGGGATTATCCGCATATTCCTGATCTTCATCGCCGCAGAAGAATCTCCATCCGCTGTCATTGGGATCGTCAGGCTGTTCACGATACATAAATCTGACTTTTCTCCTGCCCTCCACAATCATCTTTGTGGCAAAAACAAAACCGAAATTATTCATCAGATGTTCCTCCTTTAGAATTGTGACTTAAGTAACGAATTTGATTGGCAGCCGTGATGCATGGATAATTCATATGGTGTTTCATCCTCCTCTTCGATATATCCCATCAATCAGATACTCCGCCTCTGATGCTGAGCGTGCGCGGACCGGGAAATAAACACCAAACCGGTCTTTCTTTGTTGCCACCGGGCAGTAACCGAATACATACGCCTTATACAAGGAACCGAAGATATGACGCACCCTGAGCGTCTCGCCACTTTCGGTGTAATACTCATATCCTCCGTTCTGCGGTGTATGGCTTCTGCCGATTCTGCCTTCCTTGATTTCGAAGATGATCAGAAGAATAACAAGGACTGCTATGCCTCCGTATGCAAGAATCGTTAAAGTGTCGTCCATAACTCTCCTCCTATCTGAAAATTGATTTTACCATCAGACCAATGCCACCGATAATGATGAGCAGAAACAGACCTATACTGAGAAGCGAAGTCAGAAGCTCACATAAGAACCCGGCGCATACGGGGCAAAGAAGAACACCTGATACGCCCAAGCCCGCACTCAATCTCCTCGATGACGGTATCTCGCGGTATCGGATCAAATGAGTCACCGAGGGGATAAGCACAGCGAGATAAAGAATTAACAGTATTGTTCGGTACATAACCGGCACCTCTCTTCTTTATAAATTGATTTGCGGAAGTCCTTTGAAGTTCTGCAACACCATGATAAAGCATGCTCTGTCCAACAGTCTATCTGCCTAATCGTTCATTTTGTCCAATCTATTATCCAAACAAAGCCGTTGTTTGCCGTCTGTATCCAACGGCTATATTTGTAGTGCTAGTATTATGTCATGTGTTTTTCAACGACCGGGCAGTTGAGCTGTCAGCAAAGATAATGTAAATTGCCCTGTTTTGTGCTGCCATCGCTTCATTAAGTGTTCCGTCGGCATTGTGGTCCTCCACACGCAGGCAATTGTCTGTACAGCCTAATCCAATGCATTCGATTTGTTCTTCCTTAACGCCTGAGTCAATCAGCATTTTCTTGACCGTCTGCGTTCTTTGATATGACAATTCAACGCCGTCACCATTGCCGACTTTGGCTGTAGTCCCTGCGATGAGTATTTTTTCATCGGGATTGGACTTGAGATGCTCTACAAAAGGTTCGACTGCTTTTCTGGCAGCTTCAACATCGACAAGTTCTGCTTTGTCGCCGATAAACTTGCATGTACCCTCATCAAGCTTATACACAGACGTATCAGTAACGGATACCGTATTTAACCCAAGATCATCAGATGGGAACTCAACAACACTCACATGCGGCAAGCCTTCGCTTTCCTCACCTGTGACAGGTGTTGAGTCAAAAGTGATGTTTCCGCCTGATCTTTCGATAATTGTTCTCCATAATGTTTCAAGGTTGAATCTGTATGAATCCGGTATTACTTGCTGTTCACCGCTTACACATCCAAGTCCTATCCATAATACTTCCACACCTTCAAGGTCGGGAAGCGAATGCAACTGCTCAAGCTTATCAACAACAATATCTGGATCGGTTGCAAGCACATTGTATTTCAGTTGTGAAAGAAGTCCAGTAGTGCAAAGACCGTTGTCGTAAACAACTAATTTTTTGTTGTCGATAGTTGACGCTTTAAGTGCGTTGGCAGACAGCCTTATCGTCTGAAGAGTGTCAACTTCGGGCGTTTCGGCTTTAAGCGACGCAAAACCGTTCACAATGTCGCTTGCGTTACGCTTGGCAATTTCCTTGATTTTTGCATCGGAAAGATTTTTGTCGGATTTTTCGAGTGTAATGGTTTTGGTTTGTTCGGGAGTTCCCTCGACAACGGCGTAGGATACCTCACCGTAGTTGGTACAAACTTCAAGTACCGAATCATAAATACTCTGCGCATTAGAACTTATTCCGGGAAAGTTTCTCCTGACGCCGAGCACAAACGAAAGAGCAAGAGACTCGTTGACCGAATTGGTTGTAGTTGTGCATGCGGATAAAGCACCGCACAGTGTCAATGAAAGCGTAAGTACTAAAACAACAGAAATTATTTTTTTCATAGTATCAATCTCCTTTTCAAGCTGTTGCGTTGAATGAGTTTCCGGCATCGGTTAATTTTTTTGCGCCTTTGGATTCTTCGACAACCGGATCTTCAGGTTCATCCTCATTTGATATAGCGTATATACTGTCAAAACCAGTGCTTTCGAGCAAATCAAACGCATTCTCGGTAACCCTGAGTATTCCATCGGCGTCAAGACATTCCTCAAGCGCTTCCTCGTATGCCTGAATGCGAATCTGTTCCTGCGCATAAACCTCACGCTTAAAGCTTTCTAGCAGTTCTTCTTCTCTGACTTTAAGAAGCTCTTCACGTTCGGAAAGCTGCGCATTGCCTTCAATAAGTGCGGTTCTATGCTCCTCAGCGAGAGTTCTAACTAAAGCCAACTTTTTCAGCCTTTCTTCAATGGGCTTATATGTACTCAGACCGACCACAAGTGAACTAATGGACGTCCCGAGAGGAACCACAGCGCAAAAGATAGCTGCAATGGTAACTGACATTGGATTTGACGCTTCGTTACTCACATTGTCAAAGGAAAAAGCTGTTGATACACCGAGCGGCAATGCTTCCTCGAAGGTGGCGTCTTTTGTAGCCAGTGAGAAAATCAGAAACGGTATGTAAGCGACGAAAAAAGCCACGACCGCAGGGATGACGATTGAAAGCATGGAGCTTTTTGTTCTGAGTCCGTCCAAATACTCACGCAGCACTCTTCCTGCAAGAAACATCGGCAAGTCGAGGATAACCGCTGAGGCCGCAGCCAAAAGTGCAACGAAGTACCAGTTATCCTGCTGAACGGCTGTCCATTTGATGTAAAGGGGGATGAAGTCAGCAATGATAAAGAAGGCGGTGGCTATAGAGCCGATGTTCATGATGTCCTTAAAACTTTTCTTGTTAAGCAACTGTCTGCGGTCATCTATAGTACCGAATGCTGTTGCCTTAATAGGGTTAATCGTTAAGTTCTGCATTGTCAATCCTCCTCATTTCTTAAGCGAAAGAAGCTTGTTTTCTTCTGCTGTATATTCGGCAATTTCCTTGTCCAGTCTCAAAATCATATCATTAGCTCTGGCAATATCGCCGTTCAAGAGATCGATGATAGTCTGAATGGAGTAGTTGTGGTTAATAAACTGACGTCTGCCAATCTCTATCTCTTTGTAGGAATCGGCTTTGATTGCCGGAATACGCTTGTCCTTCATAAGCCAGTCAGCAGGTAGTCCTTTGAGGCGTTCGCGCTCGTATGTAAGTGGATCCAAACCGTTCTCATTGAATTTCAGGCTATGCCTGTACTCAACAGGCACAAGATCGGCATGAGGGAAGCTTTTGGTTAAGGTAACCTCATGCATCTCCGGCATTCCGGTGATATTTTCTGTTTTTGTCTTCTTAAACTTATCAAAAAATCCCATTTTATACCACCTCCTCAAATTCAGGGACAATTGCCGTATTCTCAATCGCCTTATCAAGGCGCCTGTGTTTCTCGTAATAAAGAACTCTTGGATTGTCGGAATAGTCAATTTCGGGGTCGAATTCATGAAGTCCGCCTGCACGAAGTCCTTTCAGATAGGCATCCATCTTGGCACCGGCTCTTTTGCGTATTCTTGAGATGCGCTCATCGAGAATCGTACCGCCGTTTACTATCTTTTCGTTGATTTCGTAAAGACGAGCCCTCGCGTTTTCAACGGCGGAATGAGCATTGCTGACAGCCTGCGCCCTCCTCCTGTTTTCCAACACATCCCAGGCATGCTTTTCTTCAACCGAGCCCGGCATTTCGGGAATTATCTTTGATTGCTTGGAGATAATTGCAAGTTGCTGTGCGCCATCGTTACGTGTACTCTTGAGAAACTTCTCGGCCACAAGGCACTCTTCATTCTCGATAGATTCACACTTGTCCAGGTAGCGCCTTAAGTGAGCTTCTGCCACTCCAATGCCCTTCCTTGCGTCAAGTTTTCCGATAAGCTTAAGTATAAAATCAGGCATAATGGTGACATTTTTGGTCTTCTGTCCAAGCTCGTAGTTTTTCATAATGTATACCTCCCTTAAGCTGCGAGTTCGCGGTCTTCGTAGATGACCTTGTCCGCATTTTTTACAGTGTTGTTATGCTTGACCCGTTCTTCCTTCTCGGCATTCTCACGAAGTACATAGTCGATCATTCCGGGCAGACGGTCGAAGATCTTCCCGATTTTGGGATTGCGATACATCTTACGGTCTTCATAGAGCTCCTTAATGGTAAGGCTGAAGCCGCGTCCGCCCATGCATCTGCCGTTGTCACGGAAGTACGAAAAAACCGAGCCGGAGAAGTCTTCTGTCGTGAACAGATAAAGACGTTCTTTTGACTTACTGGGTTGATAGTAGAACTTGTGCGCACCTGTAACAGTGACGCATACGATTCTGTCTTTTTGGTTTGCTGAAGAGTTGTTAATCTTTTTCATTGGTAGTTCCTCCTTGATTCATTGTGTATTCATTGTCTCATAAATGCGAAAAATCGTACATTAACTTGCGGTTATCAAAAGCAATGTTAATATGTTTGAGCGGTTTCGTTGCAGTTTTCAACGACTCATCAGGATGATTCTTTGTATCATCGACTGCTGTCCGGTTGCACGAACCAGACATTAACAGCGTTCTTTGTCGTATTCGGGTTTAATCACCTTTCGATAAAAGAATACCATTTTTTATCATGCGCTTTCGATTAACCTACGGTTGACATTTTGGCTCTTTGTGTGCTTTTTGCGTTTTCCAAAACCTGTTCCATCGGAATGTTTCCGCAATCAATGCAGGCGATATTAACCTCTTTTGTTGCTCGAATGCTCAATCCGCATTTAGGGCAGACATATTTTCTTGTTGAAGATTTTTTCTTGCTTTCTGGTCCTTCTTTTTCACCGTTGCCTTTTTTGCTACCATCAGCAGAAGTTTTGTATTCGGGGTTACGGTATAATTGAAGCTTATCCAGCCAGCCTAAATCACGAACCAGATCCGCCATGCTTTGAGACGGTCGTGTCAAACTGTACCCAACGCCGGCAGAATAGCCGATAATCAATCCTCGCTTTTCGGCTTCTTCCTTAAAACGTTTATTGTGGTATGTGTTGCCGCGACTAACATCTTTAATACCTTGAACATGACAATAGTAATGAACCATTTCGTGCATTAATGTGGCAATGACTTCAGACACAGGTCGGCGAAGTGACTCGGCGCCGAGATTGATTTCCTTGAGCTTTAATCCATGACGGTTATCCCAAGCATCATACGGAGTAAAATGACCGTGCGCACGAGGTGTTGATTGGATTGTAATCGCCGGTCTTGAAAGTGCACTTTCAAAATATCTTTCATTAAGCACATCAAAAGCTTCTTCCAGGAAAACAACTTCTTCGGATATTTTCATGGCTGAGACCTCCTCGAAAATCTATGATTTTATTATACTGATTTGAGAGGTGGTTCCCAGAAACCGCAAGTTTACAAAATAAAAAAAGACGAACATATGCAAACGCATACATTCGTCTAAATGTAATAATACTTATTAAAGGGACGGGCTGGTCTCTGTCCTCTAACTCTCGTTCGTGAGAGCGTCGATAACTTACGACCAGCTCGTCGAGAGTGCAGCCGTAAAGCTCTGCCAGGAACACAATATGTAAGAGCGACGGCGTTTTCTTACCGTTTTCCCACACACTGATGGAAACCCTGGATGCCGATATATCGCACCACTCAAACAGTTCGGATAAATCCTCCTGCGTGAAATTGTGCTGACGGCGAAGCTTCTTAAGCTGTCTCCCGGTTGCGACAGGGTCGATCCCCATAAGCCATGAATTTGCATAGTTGATGCGTCTCATTGTTCTTCCTCCTAAGTTTTTTGTGTGGCATATAGCCTATAAAATCACTAAAACTTCGGCAAGAAGGACAACCCTATCGAACCAAATTCATTATAACAAAAAAAGCGCAAAAGTCAATAAAAACGCTACAATTAATGGGGAATGTAAACCTCAAGTTAACATTATGGTGGTTCGCCACAATTACTCATTCTTTATAATTGGCAACAAACTCTCTGATTTTTTGAAGCATCATCACAACATTCTGTTGATCAACATCCAAAGGCATATCGATTTCTATTGGCAAATATGAATTCCACGATCTGTCAAATATTCCATCACTATGAATATCTTTCTGACAAAGAACAAACAGAGGCTTCTTTAAGGCAATAGCGATTCCGCTCTCAATTTGCAACCATCCCGAAGTGTATTTTCTGTGAACGCTTTCCGATTCGTACATTGAGCCTTCCTTGTCTCTGTAATAATACACATGACTTCTTTCCAGCCCAATAATAATCACCGCATTGCAAGCCTCGATGGTATCTCTGACTTTTCCCATAGGATCCTTTTTATCGAAGTCTGTCAGAACGCATCTAATCGGTTTTACACCTATTTCTCTTAATTTGTCGCAAAACGAGTTTATAAATTCTCCTTGTTCAAAAGTATGTGGAGTAATAGAACTGATAAAAATCGGGAAAGTCGGTTCTGTAACATCGGTTCCCCGGGAATTAACCGTTTTATTCTCTTGTTGCTTTTCCTTGGCGATATCTGTTTTGATATACTGCTTTATTATTTGAAGTATATTCTCATGTACATCTCTTGCGTCAACTTCTAAAGAACCCCTTTCGACTCCGGTATCATGAACAAGTCGATTCCTTTTGTTTCGAATTTCATTACATCTGTTGTGGATATCCCGAAACATATTCTTGTTTTTACTTGGCAAAATGTCGTTTTTGTTTTGAATAAAATAGTTCAAATCTCTTATTAGCTGATTCAGTTCAACATCATGCTCTTTTTTGTCGAGTTCAAAAAGGATATCCTTTAATAAAGCTTCAACAAACACTGCGCCCCAAATAATAGAAGACAACAACTCACCGGAATCGTATGCCTGCAAGCATTTTGACACATGTCTGAATGTCAAGTCTGTAAAGCAGCTCTTATATTGAATAACTTCCGTCATTTCCATGGTTATCCCTCCAAAGGATGTTTTTCACAAATGAAAATTAATACTGAGGTGTCTCAGAGCAATGCACTTTTATAATCGGATTGCTCTGAGACAAACGATTTGAGAAGACATCAATCTTCTTCTGAAAGTCCTATGATGTTCAATATCCCATCATCACTAAAAAGATGTCTCTTTAGCTTTTCCAACAGGTTATTGCCAACAATATTGCCGTTGGAATTTCCGTGTGCAGACTTGTTGCGTATTGGAATGACATTATTCAGCATTTTTCCGTGCTTTCTCCAGTCACTTCTTTTTGACTTTGGAATATTAATCCATTCAGTATCTTCATCACGTTGTTTTGGATAAATTGGATAATTGAAACTACCTAGCATTATTTTATTCTGTATTTCAATTCGAGCTGTATGTTCCATGTTTTTTAAGTCCACAAAACGATAATGAGTATTTTTGTATTTATGAAAATAGCATTCGATATCAGGAAAATAATCTCCATATATACCGGTATGATAGAACTGTAATACTTTTTCGAGAGTTTTACAGTACATAATACAAACCGGGCTATAGTCAAGCTCAGATTCATCACTTTTTGCAAGCTTAAAAATATAATCCAGTTTTGCTGCAAAAAACAAGTCCGCCATAAATGAAGGATGTATCCTTCTAGATATATCCATATATGAGCCCTTGGTTATTCCGAGCACATCCCAAACGCAGAACTCATTAGGTGTATCATTATTTGATACAAGGGCAGAAAGATAATCCGAAACCATCTGACTGGTGGTTGATTCTAATTTTGCTTCAGCTTCAACTACTCGTTCTGCACTGTCGCTCTCGAGTTCTTTCAGTGAAGGTACTCCGCTTTCGTCAAAATATGCATCAAGACGCGGCAAGTCCGATAGAGAAGTGAGTAGTTGATCTCCTGTTACACCAGATAGTATTTGGTTAAACGTATTAGCCATGGTTTGAATATTAACCTGAACCTGGCTACTTTTATCATCACCTTCAACATACTTATCTGTGTGAATAACACGTGTTTCTGAACCTTTAAAAATAGAAGGCAATCTACTTCTGAGTTCCTCTATCTCATCATATGTTCTTTCTCTTAGTTCAGATTCCAAAGCCTCGATGGATCTTTTTTTGCTTTCGAGTTCTTCTTTGTCTTCATCGCTAAATGGAATTATACGATTGGGCACTCCACTTCTTTTTACAATTTCACAATACTGACTATAATAAAATGTTGTGCTAAACGAATATAACGATTCGCCGCTCTCTTCACTTGAGTTTAAAATGCCACGAACACTACACAGAAGAAGTGCGGTGTCTATCTCTATCCTTAAATCCTGAGATGCAGTTGCCCCAAAGTAATCATATATTTCACTAGAGGAGACACTTGTCCTGTCGGGTTCTTTCATCATTAACGATGCAATGTAAGAAAGATAGGGGCTTTCATTATCAAGATTTTTAGTAACATTGGCTATAAACTCATTGACAGCACTTGTTGCGTGAATATCACTTTTCTGCTCAGAAAGCATCTTGGCAACAACGGAAGAAACATCATAAGGGTATATTTTTCTTCTGTTGGAAAACTCTCCTGACTCAATAGCATCAATAACTCTGTTACCAATGAGCTTTCCATACATGGCGTTGCCACCGGTGTAAGTAAAAATGTAATCAAGAGCTTCCTTTGTGAATGGATGACCAGCATTACCCCAAATCATAGGATCACCAAGCATATCGAAGAAATCGTTCTTATCGCGCTCGGTAAACTGTCCAATGGCTCTAGTTTTATCTTTGTACATGACCATAACCGGATCGCGGTTAATCATTAGCTTAACTAATTCATCAGCACCGCAAAGAACATACCTAATATTCTCGATTGAATCTTTAAGTTGTTTGCACAAATCCTTAAACAGAACACTCTGGGTAATAGACCATTTTTCGACCACTTGTTGGAATTCATCAATTAAAACCCATATTTCAGCGTTGTTTCTAAGCAGTATTGTTGAAATGGTTTTGAGTTTTTTCTCTAACGGCAACTCGGATTCGGACTTGTCTAGCAGTTTTAGGATCTGTTCTGCAGCATCCCTAGAGATGTTGTCTCCGTCCTTATCTTCCGAATCAATCATATCCGTCTCAACAATTGACAACAGTGTAGTTTTAATCGGTTCCAAGAAAAGGAATAGAAGTCTATCCTCTTCTTTTTCCGGAAGCTTGTAATAGTTTTCTTTATGTGAAACGACATACAAGACATCCACCTTTTTGTCTGTGGAGGCAAATACTCCCTGATGGTGCTTATAGTCAACGGCAAGATAGTTTCTTATGTATTTCAGCAAAGAAGACTTTCCTACGCGCGATGGGCCGTAAACAACTGATAATCCTTTTGTTGGTATGTTCTTGTCAAGCCATTCCTTATCTGAAGTACGACCAAACCCTTTGTTATCCTCAGTAAAGGCGCACGAAGAGGTAATATACTTATGCTGTGGCGATTCAATGCCTGTCTTTGTTGGTTCATTTCTATAAGTAAACTTTGTGCCTTGATCAACATTGTTACACACCATTATACTTTTAAAATCAAACACAATTGTTATATCAATAAGATCTCCATCAGCCCATGTTTGAGTCAGGTATTTAGGAATGGTAATACGTTCGCCACTAATCTGTCCCGGTCTAATATTATCTATATTGCCGGAGCAAAAACCTTCAAAGCTTGATGTTTCCCTGGAACGGTTATTAAATGTCGTTACTATGAACTTTGAAGTTCCGGTATGGGGAGATAAATCTATAGAAACACAACTTTGAGGAACATTCTTTATTAAAATGAAAACAGAGTCATCTTCAATTTCTCGATTAATTGTTACAATATCTGCCACAACTCCTTTACGTAATCTTTCCAACTCTTTTTTTACAGAGCTTAAAAAATTACGTGTAACAGGTTTTACACTAATACCGTTTGGCAATGACTCGAGAAAGCGAATCTTCTCCATTATTGTATAAGAGCCATTCTCGAAACATACACATTTTTCAAGCAAGTCTAAAAAGAAATCATATCCCTCAAGCTGCAGATTATGTTTCTCAACTGTTTCTTTTATTATGTTGTTTCGTCCAATCCACTGCTCATATGCAATAACATCATCTTGGGATTTTGCTGTTGCAAACAGATTTACAAAAGCGTTTTTTAAATTCTCTTCAAACTTTCTCCTGTTTTTGTCGTTAAGAAGTTCGAAATACTGGAACAACTCAAATAGAACATCGACTTTTTTGTTCAGCAAGGTTTTTCTTGATTTAATAACTAAAAGTCCATATTCAAATATAAATTCATTATATGTGATTTTTTCTTCGGATGCATTATTTGGAGTTCTTGAGACATTCTGAATAAACTGTATTGCATCGTCTTTAACAAAAGCGAGAACAATAGCTCCGGCATTGAGCTTTTCCTGAGAAGTACTACTATCATTAGCGAACACTTCCATTGCACTTCTTGCATTTACTAAGGTTGCATCTTCGTTAACTGAATTCGTTGCAATGTCAATCAGAATGGTTGCCCCAATTACCGTTTCCTTTTGCGCACTAAAATCATTGTATATCCCAATTGTTTTAAACTTGGATGTCTCTCCTCTAATATATTTATCTAAATTGTCAAACTCTGTTTCCCAAAGATCGGGAACATGGCTTTTTCCACCTACCCTATAGAATGCGGCAGTTGCTTCGTCTCTTTTATTACCTAATGCATACTGAATCGCGCAAAGATACCAATAAACCGATTCCTCATTCATTTGAATCATCAGATCTTTGAAGAAGGCATTTAATGTTGTAATTTTCCCTTGCCGAACTACGTTTCCAAAGTCTCTGAGTATGTTGTAGTTAAAGACAGTTGCGATAATTACATGTATTATGACATACTTGTATTTATCATAGTTTGCTTCATCAAAGTATCCAAACTTGTTCCCAATCACTGAAAGGAGAAATTGCTTATGGTTCATTTCTGTATAAGCATAATTAATAAACTCTCGCATTAAATTTTTATCTTCTTTGCCGGATAATTCATTATATGCTACTATTGCATCGTATGTAGATGGCAGTGTGAGTTTACAGAAAGAGGCAATTCTTTCCGACTTTGTATTATTAAAATACAAATATAACGCACTTTGGGCAAGTGAGGGGTATCCCGTCATTTTAAACAGCAATTTCATTTTTTCGAGACTGTCTGCATCGAGCATAATAGCATTAAATGCTTGCTCATTACCAACAAGCGGGCACAATGATCCTCTTATTACAGACAATAATAGAGCTTTTAATGTTTCTGCTGAAATGTTAGAGCTGCACAATTCGCAAAGGAGGTTTTTTGCTTTCTTATAGTCTTTATCGTATATCAAAGAGATGTGATTATTCTCTCGCATTAATTCTACAATGTATTCATCGCTAACGTCAGTAATGTCAATATCATCTGCGAGAGCTGAATACAAATCAATCAAATACAAGTTAATGTATCTTCGCGTTATGTATTCAATTCCGAGAGATTGTACATACTTACACTGCTTTGCATAAGATATCTTAAAGAAACTTAATGCGGAATCAATTCCGTCAATATAATCATTTTTTAGGTCATTCCATATTCCTCTCTGATCGCACACATCCCAGTATTTATCACTAGTATCCCAGTAGACATTTTGGTCAAACGCAATCCTCATAACATATTGCAACACCAAATACTTATAAGCCAAAGATTCATCCTTGGCCATTAATGTGTTGTATTTTGTCAAACTCGGATACTCTTGGAGCATCATTGCTACATCACACTTGAAACTCTGCAATAAGCGCGAAGAAAGTCGAGCAATACTTTTGGGCAGTTCATCGTTTTCTAACGAATATACAATCCTCAACACGTCCAAAACAAGAAATTCTTCGTCTGTACAGTTCCATTCATTGTTATAGATAAACTCATGGAAAGATAATGCGTTTTCCGGAGAATAAAGTTTAAACAGCATTTTAAAGAGTACGGTTTTCTCTTTTGAAGAACGACAAAAGTCTTTATATAGCTCTAAATGGGGAGACAAACGGGATGAAAACACATCGTAAATTGCAATTGCAATATTTAGGTATTCTTCCCCAAAGCCTTCATTATACTTGTTAAGAAGTAGCACATAAAGCTTTTCAATTTCACAATCATCAACTTCTGTGTTTTCGACGAAAATAGAACTGTTCCGTTCAAAGAATTCTGCAAACTTAATTACATATGTTTCCGGCATTACATCAATCATTTTAATATTGAGGGAAATAAAATTGGTAGTTTCCGATATCTTAGAGAAAGATGCAAATCTTGTAAGTTGATCGATAGATGCTTCGGCAACCTGTCTATCTGATTCCTCATCTAAGTTATAAAACTTTAGCAAATAAACACACTGGATAACATACCCAAAAGCCGAATTAATTTGTCTGATATTGTCTTTTGCAAGCTTTGAAATAATTGCTTCCCAGTTCTGCTTGGCTTGAGGATTCTTAATTAATCGATCTATTTCTGTTTTACATATTTCAAAACGACTCGTATACCTTCCATCGATAATTATTCTCGATGCCCAATCAAGAAACGCAATCAAGTCATTATAGGTATACTTGGTAAAAGCCATTCTGATTGCTTTGTAATGGCTATCCATGCTGGATATTCTTGCGTCAGATTTGTGTAATTGTGCGTAAAATGTTCTGTTTCCCGTTTTGGTAAGGTGATAGTATATTGCATACAAGTATAATACTCTAATCAAATCATTCTTTTTCTTATAAATACCCATCAGAACAATTGGGGTTCCGTTTGTTGGCATAAAATTATCCAAAGCTAATGCTTCTGCAAGATCAATCGTGAAATCATCATCAAAAATATCATATGCCTTTGAAGAAACACCATACTCTTTAAAGTTCATATAGAGTATCTTGATTATTTCTCGTGCTTTAGAATCGGGAGAGTCCTTGCATGATTTAACATATCTTATCGCTTTTGCATAGTTTGTATTACTCTTCAATGCAGTCAAATATTCAACCGATATGGTACTGTCTAATAGAAGCTCATCTTTGTTTTCTCTGTTTTCAATATAATACACCGTTGCAAATGAGCAATTGTTGCTATTGTAATCGTGTATTATTGTTTTGCTTTCTTCTGCAGACATGCATTGAGGGAATGCGGTATCCATATAATCGCAGTATGCCTCCTCGATAAGAGAACGTCCTGATGCATCGAGCTTAAACAGCGGATAAATCTCATACAACGACTGTGGATTGCTTTTTATCTTACTTAATTGTTCACTAGTAAGTGTACGTGCTATTGCGGAAAACTCTTCAGTAAGAGACACATCATCGCCCATAAAATGGTTAATAACAAAGCAAGCCAATACATATGCCTTGCTATTGTTTTTCATATATTCTATGATGTTTTTGAAATTATTCAGCAAAAGGTCGCGCTTGTAGATCCTACTGAACCCAACATAACTATTGTTTGTAAGGATCTCTTCAACATATGATATTGGGTGCGAATATGCTATTTCAGACAACAGATGAATTAATTCACCGCTCAGTTTCCCATCATTCAATTTCTTGTACATGTAGAAATTGATATATTTTTCCACAACCTTCTCTTTGAAAAAGCTGTTTGGAGAAAGCATCTCAACAATATTGTCATATTGAAGTTCTTCTTCGTCAATCCACCTAACAAAAGCTGGTACTCCGCCTAATATTTCCGAGCAAAAATCCGCAAACAAATCAAAACGATCCGAATCTAGAGAAATACTTAATACTCTTGTTATATAGCTTTGATTAAACTCCTGGCCCAAGAAAACAGTTTTGCTAAGAATCTTATTAAAGGCAATAAACGAATCAAAAATAGAATTGTTCTGCGTAAACTTAAGGAATTCATCCGCAACCGTAATTTTCCTGCTCGTAAACGCAGCAAGAACATAAAATGGCAAATATAATCTGTTATATACAGTTTGAAATCTAAGTGCTATTGCTAAATATGTTGTGTTATGAGTATTTGTTTCGTTCAATGCGTTAAAGTGTTTTTGAAAGACCTTTGCGCTGCATTTTTCAAAACATTCTTCTTGACCCGCTTTCATAAAAGCTTCATCCTTCTTCATGATAAAGAGGCTAGAAGAAATAGGGGCAGATATTATTTTTTTATCAAACTCACTTAAATACAATTCATCGTCTATCCCTATCAATTTTTGAGCTGCCCAAATCGCCTTCTCCATGTATCTTAGAGAAAGCTTATCGGGCGAAATAGAATTTATAAGTCTTGATTGGAGAATTCCTTCATAATCCTCGTCTTCCACAAGTTGCTTAAATTCTTCATACATCGAAGGGGCTTTTTGCCTCAATATAGTACCTTCTGTTTCAGAATCAGTAGAAACTTCAGTTGAGTTTTCCGGCTCGATAATTGCTTTTAAACTTATTTTTGTTTGTGGACAGCCGTTAATCTCCTCTTCGTCAAAGCACAACACATCGGAAAAGTTTTCCTTAAAGAAATCTTTGGGTTTTTTATATCCGTAAGTATGATAATCAATATTTTCCCCTAACAAAAAAACATTGAGACTGGTTAAAAAAATAGAACCCGTTTCTTTAATATGACTAACTATTATTCTCTTGATTCGCTCTTTTTCTTCAACTTCAAGTGCGATTTGTTCTGTTTTCTTTACACTTGTTTTTTGTGAAACGGGTTTCTTCGAGCGTTTTAAATGTGTCGCGATTATCTTCCCTTTGTTGTCTTTAAAAGACACATATTCAACGCTTTCTCCAACAACCAAGTTTTCAACTTTTCCATTTTCCATACCGCGATCATCACAGTAGTAAGTGATTCCGTTTGCCCCTTTTATTATTGCATACGGAAATCCCATTTTATTAATCTCTTTTTTTATTACTATTCCAAACATGCCCGTTCCTCCCTTAATTATTTAACCAATCTAGGAAAGGATTGCCCTTTTTAGATTCCCCTTGGGGTTCTTCTGTTTTTTCATCAGCTAATCTATAAGTTTCATTTGAAGAAAAATCCTTATATTCGGCATTGCTCACAAGACAAAAGTCCGAAAAGGTCTGCTCTATCAAACTGTCAACTTGTCCTGAAGAAATATCGAATTGGGCACTTCCGTAATTATTCTCTAGACACGCCTTATATGCTGAGAAAACAATACGCTCAACGGCTTCTCTAACTATAGCGTTTATAGGATGAACAGAGTCCTTAAAAGTACCGGTCTTTGTTTGTTTACTTGGCATTGCTAAAAAAAGATCGTCGTTGTTTTTTAATATTTTTATATCATGGATTGCAATCATATTGTCGAGAGTAATCGCTGCCACTCCTTGCATTTTACTCCCGGTATTCTTTAATGTTCGAATTCTAATAGATGTTATTTTCATCGAGTATCTCTCCTTGTTGTAAATATCACATTGTAAACTTAAATGAAAGTTGAGAACCCCTCATCCCTTTTGGTATAATAGCTTCACCATAAAACACATTTTCCCCCAAAAGAAAGGAAAGGCTCTCTGATGAAATTATATCAAATTAGGTGTCCGAAATGCAACAACAATCATTTATTTTATCGTTACGGCAAAGATTCTGACGGTTATCAAAAGTATCTCTGCCGGAACTGCCATCATCAATTTGCACCCGAACGCCCGAGGGTGAAGGGGGCAAATTGTCGGCGAAAATATCCGCCCTGTCCCGTATGCGGAAAAGCATCTTTTCTGCACCACGACTATGAGCACTATTCAAACTACCGCTGCGGCGATAAGAAGTGCAATCATTCTTTCTTTGAATGGAAATCCGCCGCCATTACCGCTCCCTCCATGTCCTCGCTTTCCGGAAAGCATAATTTTAAGCGTATGCGGTATCCCGTTCAGATCATTATCACGGCTTTGTCTATGTTTTATCTCGGCAAAAATTCCTTCCGAAATATCAGCCTGATACTCAAGACCGCCTTTAATATCAAGGTTTCTCATACTACTGTCAGCAATTGGTGCGTTAAATTCGCTCCGATGTTTGACGATATGCGCATTCAGCTTCTTCCCTTATCAGACCTTAATTCCGATGAATGGCACGCCGATGAAACGGTAGTGAAAATAGCCGGTGTAAAGCATTATATCTGGTTCATCATTGACAGCGAAACAAGATTTGTTATCGGGTTTCACTTGTCCCCGCACAGAGACTCTCCTCAAGCTGTTTCTCTCTTCAGCGAAGCCGCTAAATTCGGCAAGCCGTCTGCTATTGTTTCCGATCGTTATTCGGCCTACAAAGTTCCTGTCAAGTCAATTTTCAGCGGTGCTGAGCACATTCGCGTTCAAAGCTTTAAAGATGATATTTCAAACAACCTAATTGAATGTTTTAACAAGCAGTTCAAGGCTTGGTACAAAACCAAACAGGGCTTTTCTTCCTTTGAAAGCGCCAATAACCTAATTTCCATGTTTGTGTTTTTCTTCAATTTTGTCCGTCCGCATTCTGCTTTGAACGGTCTTACCCCAGCTCAGGTTGCCGGTCTGAATTTACCAAAACGGAGAAAACAGGAGTTCCCGCTCGTCGCGTGAAGCTTTTTTGCGTTTTTGTGAGCTATTCTTTCATTTTAACTTTACACTGCCGTAAATATAATTCTTATATTTATTTTCAGTTTGAATTCGCTCATATCTTTTGAAAAAGATAACCTTTGGTAAACTTAATCTGATAAATGGTTCTATCGTTGAAATCCTTCGATAGCACAAATTCAATAAGAACTAGAAATCAAAGTGTTTACATTATTTTTCGCAATCCTTTAGTGATTGCCTTTATCGAGATGCTGCATTTTGTGTAAAAACTATTTCCATGACATCACCTACATCAACCGAGAGCGCTTTACAGACCTTAACTATAACCTCCATGCTTACATATTCATCTTTGGCAAGCTTAGTAATAGAAGAAGAGCTTAACCCTGTAGCTTTCTGCAAATCTTTCTTTTTCATGTCTCGGTCAATTAACAACTTAAACAGCTTTTTGTAAGAAACTTCCATAAATAAATCCTCCTTTTTTTGAAAATATCAAGTTGCAAAAGAAAACAACAACTGTTTTTGACATTATATCATACAACTCGTGAGTTTACAACAATATTCTGTTAAATACGAAGGAAAACTTTGAAAAAACCGCAGCGACTCGTTATGTATCTCGTACACGAATACCTATCTCGCAAACGATTACCCCATCTTTCACACGATTACTCTATACAGACTATTCTGTTTCTCTTACAAAAACAAAAAAGCCCGACCGAACGGAGCAAACCATTCGACCGGGCAGGAATAATAATCGTGTGCAAGAAGCCGAAAAACACTTTGTTTCAAGGACTTTTGTAAGGCTGTGGGGTGCAGATTGTATCCAAATTAGAGTGATTTGCCAGAAAAAGCGCTTGCGTTTTGCAGGTGCTTTTTTCAATGAAATAAATCCCTGCGGGATTTGTAAAATCGCTGCGGCGGCGAGAGATTATTTCACCGCGGGTGCGGCAAAGAAATTTCTCGTACTTGCACAGTCCGTTATATTGCTCTTTACTCAAAATATTTTGTACAACGCTTGACTTCGTTTTTTCGCCGTGTTATATTTTTATTCGGAAGGGGCGAGCGCATGAGGCGTCTTGGGCGTAAGCTGTGGGCTAAGGCATGTTCAGCACTTGCGAGACTCCTTCTTTTATTCAGCCCCGAAGCGCAGAGCCGCCGAGCGTAAGCGGCGCGTTTTTTCTGCGTTGCGAAATATTGATGATATACGACAAAACTCCCGATGCCGCTTGCACCGGGAGTTTTTTTGATATATCAGATTGTCGCTTCTTCTCTTTCGCGCTGTTCGACGCGCGCCTTCGCCTCGTCGTAGAGGGCGAACAGCTCCTCGCAGTGGCTGTAATTCTCGCTTTGGGTGATGGTTTTCACCGAGTCGATATACGGCTTTGCGGCTCTGTAGTAAAGCGAATTTTCGTCGGTCGCTTTCTTTATCGCTATCTGAACCTGCCGCTTTTCAAAGCTTATCTGCTTGAGCTCCGCCTTGAGACTCTCGGCAGCGGCCTTGTCGTTTGTCTCCTTGGCGCGCTTTAAACCGTCCGTAACACGCTTCATGTTGAGCTCCGCCTCATCCTCGCTCTTGAAAAGTCCGTCGAAAACAGAGCTGTCAAACGGCTTTATGCCGTCGGGATAATATTTTGCGGTAGTCTTGCGCGCTATTTTGATATCGCCCACAAGTCTCATCAAATCTTTTCTGCGCTCTCTCTGCTGCACGGTTGACTTGGGCATACGCCTGATATCGCTCTTTTTAAGGTCTGCCGCGGTCATGAAGCCGTCGAGTCCCGCCGCGCTTATCTTGCGCGCGATTTCAAGATCCTCCATGCCCTCGGGCGTGTTGAAGCGGTTAAGCTCCTCGAGGACGAACTGAGCTATCTCTATCTTCTCGTTCTCCTCTTTCAGGCGCTTATATTCTTCTTTTGCCGCTTTTATGCGAGTCTTGTCATGGGTCTTTTTCGCCTGCTGAATGCCTTCTGTGGACAGGATGTTCATTTCGCGGTCGGCATATTCATTGGCCTCTCTTATTATATCGACTGTCTCAACAAGCGCCTCGTCCGAATAGACTTTGTTTCCGTAGTCCTCGAACAGCGCCCTTATCTTGAGCACCTTGACCATAGCCTTCTGTTTGAGCTCGCTGAGGTCATAGAAGAAGAACGGGATAACATTGAGCGCTGCGCCGACAACGGACGCCATAACAAGCACGCTGCTTATCTGAACAAAGTAATCGCGGTTATAGAGAACGTCATAGACATTCGAGCCGTCAAGCCCGAGCGACAGGGCGACTGTGCGGTTGAGACCCGCACGTTCGTATATAGTCGGGAGCACCGAGCCGGTGGCGAGCGTTATAATGCTGCCTATAAGGCCGACCGCGGCAAACATTCCGTCTATTCTCTCGCCCGTCTTATACTGCTGATAGTCTCTTATGTCGGCCTGGATGCTCGGATTGAGAAGATGGCCGAATGACGTCATGAACTGGTTGACGAATATGCAGGCGAGCAGGAGCCATATTATTCCGGGCTTTCCCGTCTGCCTGACTATCGGAAGCATCAGCAGGATAAAGCCGATATTCAGAAGATTCGTCGTGACAAGTATTTTTCTCTTTCCGTACTTTCTGATAAGGAACGGCGCAAATAGATTCGGCCAGAACGAGGCGTTGCCCCACAGCGCGGTTATCACCGCATACTGACCGGCGGAGCACGCCTCCTGATAGTTATACATCCAGCCGAGAATACTGTTGAACGAGCCCTCGAGGAAGCCTATCCAGCCGGCGAGCGAAATTACCCAGAAATACTTGTTGCGCGCTATCGCTCTTAACGCGTCCATAAACTTAATGCGGATAACGTGCGTTTTTGCCTGAACTATCTTCTCCTCGACATTGACATAGACGAGCAGCGATATCAGGAAGCCTATGACTATCATGGGAGGATAGAACGCCCTGACCACGCGCATATCGTAAAGGGTATTTTCATTTGTTATGAGCTTCGCCACCACAGGCAGGAATATGCCCGCTATCGACGGGGAAAGATTCTCAACGATGCTTCTTATCGAGAGCACGTCCGAGCGCTCTATCGAATTGGGAGAAACAACGTTTATAAGGCTCTCGTAAGCGTCGACCATAAAGTTATAGAAGAACTGGAAGCCGATGTTGAAAAGCAGAACGACTATGCACTTCCAGGTCAGCGACATACGCTCATACGGCATCCACACGAAGCCGACGCCGAGAAGAACCGTCGGTATACCCATGCTTATCAGATACGGGCGGTACTTTCCCTTCATGCTGCGCGTATTGTCTATCATTTTGGCGCGCAGCGCGGTCAGCGGGAAGCCCGAAAGGACGCTGATTATGTAGATGACATAGATAGCGCCCGGGTCGATACCGATAGTGTTGCCTATAAGCGTATTGCCCACGCAGACTATCATGCCGGACACGCACCAGACTATAAATCTGACGCCTATGCCTCCAACAGACATCGAAACTATTTCCTTATAAGTCATGTACCGATCCTTCGGCGGTTTGCTCCAGTATTTTTTGACCGAATAAAGAGCGGATTTGACTTTTCCGGCGATTTTCACAGCCATATTCCCCCTTGTGAATGTGAGTTTAATATGTTAATATAAAAGAGTATAAAATTTTGGCACATGGGTAAAAAGGGTGACGGTATGCCTATATTCAACGAAGAAATGTATTTATATGACAAAAATCAGAACAGCGATCTCTTTCACCTTCATTCCTTCGGCAGGCTCTATCCCGATGCCGACTACATCATCTCGCTCAAGGAGAACTCGAACACGATAATAGAATGCGTCACCGACGGAGTGGGATATATCGAGCACAACGGGACGGTCACTACGGTTGAAAAGGGCGACTGCTACATAATAAAGCAGGGCAGCGGCTACTCCTACTACTCCGACGAGAAAAATCCCTATTCAAAGGTGTGGGTCACCGTATACGGGAGCATGGTCGACAGGTGGCTCGACTTCTACGGCATAGACAGACAGGTATACATAAAGCACCTGGATATCACATCGTATTACAGCCAGATAAAGCAGACCGCGCTCGGCAGGGATATGCTCGACAACGAGAAGAAGCTGATGCTCCTCGTTCACGCAATAATATTCGAAATGGCGACGGCCGTCCCCGCGAACAGACAGAGCAGGGAGGACAGACCTTATATCAAGACTGCGGACAATGTCGTTCTCGACATCAAAAAATATATCGAAAAGCAGTGCAATGAGAGGCTGACAAACAGAGACCTGTCGCTGAAATTCGGCATTTCGCATAGCACGATGAACGACCTGTTCATCAAAAAATACGGCATATCGACCTCGCAGTATCATATGCAATGCAAGCTCTCCTCGGCCGAATATTTTCTAAAGAGCACAGACCTCACAATAGACGCCATAAGCTCGCTTATCGGCTTTTGCGACCGCAGCCATTTCAGAAAGGCTTTTATGAAAGCATACGGTATGTCGCCGAATCAATACAGAAAGAAGCTCAAATCAGAGCTCAGCGAAAAATAACCGTCGTCACAGACCTCGGCGTCAGTTTTATACGCTCGGAGCCCGAAATATCATATTCGCACAGGTCGCTGTCATCGTCTGTGACCGCAAGCTTAACGGCTGAGTACTGCTCCGGCAGGCTCAGCTCTTTTTCTTTTTCCGTGCCGTTTATCACTACGGCCGCACAGCCGCCGTCATATTTAAACGCGAGCAGGCGAAGCTCCGGGTCATCGCAGGAGACGTCGACGCGGACAGAGCCCGCGGGGACATACTTCGAGAAGTTGCCCGTAACGTAGTAGCGCTTGGTCATCTCGAACGATTTATCGTCAAGGTTTATGTATATCAGCCCGTCGCAGTAATCGACCTCGGACACGGCTATCCAGTGCTGCCACGAAACAACATTCAAAACGGATAAATCCTCATACATCACATTCGCCGTAACGAGCGCCGAATCCATTCCCCTGTCTCGCCCGCCCTGCATATGAGTCCATTCGCTCATATTTACGGGTACGCCCGGATATTTTTTGTCCATCCACTTTGCGAAGCGGCGAAGAAAAGCCACTCTGTCATTTAAAAGCGGGAGCGGCACGTGCAGGCAATAGGAATGGATATCGAGCGCGTCAAGGCGCGTGCGAATGAGCGGATCGCCCAGCACGGCGCGGGTATAGCTCTTGTTGAACCAGCGGATATCGCCGTTTTCGCAGCCGGAGAGCTTAACGCCGTCGAGTTTTTTTCTGCCGTCCAGCTCCTTAACGAATGCACGGAACACCCTGCGGCAGCTCGCGGGGCTGTAATGGCAGCCCTCCTGCCCGCCGTTCCATATCCAAAGCGGCTCGTTGACGGGAGATATATATTTAATAGGTATACCCTCGCCGATAAAATGCTCCGCAACATCGGCGCAGTATTTTGCGAACGCGGGGTAGTTTTTCGGCTTTATGTTCTCTCTGAATATCTGATTCTTGTTGAGCTGCGTCTTGTGGTTGTTGGTCAGGCGCTCTATGGGAGAGTTGACAAAGAAAATCACGTTGTCGGCGCCGTCGTCTACGGCACGGCGCAGCATGTAGACAGCCGCCGAGTCGCGTGACCAGTCGTATTCGCCGGGCGCCGTCTCAAAGCACTCCGTCGCTCTTGCGGGTTGGCTGAACGTGCCGCGTCCGCTGTGCTTCGACCCGCCGCCGATATTATAGCGGTAGATGTTGAGCCCGATGCCCTCGGTCTTGCTGAAAAGCAGCTCGCTTATTCTGTCTCTGACCGGCTTGCCGCTGACGGGGTCCTCATGAGTCCAATTTCCGACTATCTGAGCCCACCATGCGCCGCTCGCTCCGAAGCCCTCAACCGTCTGATATTTTCTTTTTTCGTTTATATCAAACTTCATCTCAACGCTCCTATGTGAAAAGTGCATATAATTTTTCTATTATATTTAGAGTATATCATGGCTTTCACGGAGTAAAGGTATTTTTTATATAAAAAAGAGTACATTTTATCTGTAGTTAAGCAAAAAACCGTAAAATCTATGAAAAATTAATATAAATTTAGATATGTAATATTATTTTATGTTTAATTTGCTTTTATATAGCTTGCTTTTTGAGATTTGTTCCCGTATAATGGTGCTTGTCTGACTCGACATGACTTTTGAGGGGTGCAAGCTATGAAGACCGTGACGATAATTCTTCTCGTTGTTCTTGCGGCGGTAATTATATTGATGTTCGCGGTCTGCGCGGTCGTATTCAACCAGGTAATATGGTATAAGCCGATAAAGCTCCGTTCCTCGGACAGCGAGGAAAACGAGGACGACTTCGCAAGAGATCACAGAAAAGCCGAAGAAGAGTTCAAAAATATGCCGTTTGAAAAAGTTACTCTTTCGGCATCGAACGGTGAAAAGATATACGCCCGCATATTAAAGCCCGAAAAGAGCAACGGGCACATGATAGTCGCCTGCCACGGGGCGCACAGCTCCGGGATATGCGAATTCTGCATCTGCGCGCCTTACTTTCACAAAGCGGGCTACACCATTCTCATGCCGGAGCACCGAGGCTGCGGCGAGAGCGAGGGAAAATTTTTAGGCTACGGCACGCACGAATCGACCGACACTTTTCTTTGGATAGACTATGCCCGCGGGCATTTCCCCGAGCTTGACATATTTCTGCTCGGAGTATCAATGGGCGGCGCCACGGTTTTGATGATGAGCGACAGGATAGAGGACCCCGCGGTAAAGGGTATAATCGCCGACTGCTCATACACAAGCGCGTGGGAGGAATTTGCCTATCAGCTCAAAAATCCGTTCGGGCTGCCGGCGTTTCCCCTGCTGTACATACTCAATCTGTATTGCCGCATAATCTGCAAATACAGCCTGCGCGACGCTTCGCCGATAAAAGCCGTGCGCAGCGCGAAAAAGCCGATACTCTTCATCCACGGCGGCAGGGACGCACTCGTCCCCGTGACTATGCAAAAGGAGCTTTTCGACGCGTGCCCGACGAAAAAAGAAATGCTGACGGTCGAAAACGCAGTCCACGCTCAGAGCTATTATACCGACCCGCGCGCATATGAGGCGTCGGTTGAGAAATTCATAAGCGAATGCGAAACCTTGAAATAAAAACAAAACTATTTGCGCCCCGGGGCGCACGGAGGAGGAAATCAAATTGGCCAACAACGAAAGGCTGAAAGAAAAGCGTTATGTAGGAGTAAAAGAAACTGTGCTCTACGGCGTGGCAAACGGCGGTCAGGTCATCGGCTACAACATGATCCGTATGCAGCTGACGTTCTTCCTTGTAACCGTTTTCGGCATACCCGAGGGAGCGGTTGCAACGATGATAACCGTCATGGGTATCTGGGACGCGCTCAACGACCCGCTGATGGGAACCCTTGTTGACAAGACCCGCACAAACTTGGGAAAGCTCCGCCCGTATCTGCTGTTCGTGCCCATTCCGCTCGGAATAGCGACAGTCGTATTCTTCGGCGGCGCCGAATTCCTCGCGGGAGTTCAGTCGACGACGCTCAAGATAATCTACATGTGCGTCACATATTTCATCTGGGAGTTCTTCTATACGATAGGCGACATTCCGTTCTGGGGTCTGTCCGCCGCCATATCCCCGAACCCCATCGACAGATCGAACGCCATCACCTCCGCCCGCTTCATTTCGAGCATAATCGGCGGACTCGTCACCCCCATAATCTCGCTGTTCATCGACCTGAGCAACAAGGGCGTTATCGGAATCAATATGCGCCAGCTCTTCCTTGTCATGGGAATTGTCGCGGGAACTGTCGGCATGGGACTGTTCTCACTCTCCGGTATCTTCTGCCGCGAGCGCGTGGTTCAGAATTCCGACGAGCCGAAGGTTCTCGACTGCTTCAGATTCCTTTTCAAGAACAAGCCCCTGCTTCTCATAGTCTGTTCCAACATTCTCGCAACCGTCGGCGGAGTTACCGACACATTCGCGCAGTATTTCTACATATTTTCCCTCGGCGCGGCGAGCTGGGGCACGATAATCGGCATTCCCGGCGTTGTCTCGGGCTTCCTGACTTATCTCCTCCTGCCCGCTCTCGAGAGAAGATGGACGTCGAAGCAGATAGTCGTTCGCACAACTATTCTCAAGGCACTCGTCGGTACGACCACCTTCCTCATCGGCATGAAATTCTACCGCAACCCGGCGGTCATTGTCCCGCTGCTTATGATTCAGGGCTTCATCTTCAGCTCGCTGACGAGCATAAACATGGTCGTCCCCACAAAGATGATAGGCGACACGGTCGACTACATGGAGTGGAAGACGGGCGAAAGGAACGAGGGCATGGCGTTCTCGCTGCTGACCTTCATCAGCAAGCTCACGGGCTCGCTCTGCACGGCCATCGCAACGGCCATAATCCCGGTCATCGGCCTTGTCACCGTTCAGCTCGCGGACAACTCGCTTCAGCTTGTTGAAAACCCGCAGATAAACACCCGTTTCTGGCTCTGGGCTCTGGTCACCATACTCCCGCCCATGGCGTCGCTCATCTCGCTCATACCCTTTAAGTTCTACGACCTTGAGGGCAAGAAGCTCAAGGATATCCAGGAAGAGATGATCGCCCGCCGCGAGCTCAACTCGAAGACGATATCCAAGTCGGAAGGAGAGATATAAATGGAACGCAAATGCCCGAAATGCGGCGGTAAGCTCGGAATATTCGACTTAAAGCCCAACTGCCCTCACTGCGGATGCAGTATCATGTACTACGACATGGACAAACGCCTTGAGGAGGACTCGGTAAAGGCCGAAGCCGAATGGCAGAAGCTCGAAGCGACCCTCGACAAGATAACTCCCGCGTTCATCAAGAAAAAGAGAGCCGCGAGAGAAGAAAAAGAGAAAAACGAAAAGGATTCAAGCGAAAAATAATCCTAAAGCAGGCGCGCCCGCAGTTATTTTGCGGGCGTATCGCTTTTTGTGGGAATTTGCAACAAATTTTAGTAAAACTGTGGTAAATTCCGCAGCAATATGTTAAAATCCGATAAGAACGATGATTTAAGGAGAGGGTATTATGCTTCGCAGACAGATGCAGCTTGATTTTTCAGGAATAAAGACATATTCCGCCGAGGACAGGCACAACCTCGTCACCATAGACAATATGATGACTCCCGGGGTCACGCCGCACGAGGAATTTGTATACGATGGCTTTGACGAGCTTGTTGAGAGAATAGTCAAGGCGCGCAAGAACGGGCATCCGGTAATATGGAGCATGGGCGCTCACGTTGTCAAGAACCGCCTTTCGCGCTATGTCATCGAGCTGATGAAGATGGGTGTTATCACGCACATCGCCGCAAACGGTGCGACGAGCATACACGACTTTGAGCTGGCGTATCTCGGCGGCACCTCGGAGGATGTGCCGACCGCCATAGAGGACGGCTCATTCGGAATGTGGGAGCAGACGGGCGCGTGGATGAACGAGGCAATTAGGCGCGGCGCGGAGCTCGACTTGGGCTATGGCGAGGCGCTCGGCGAGTACATAGACATTCACCCCGAAAAGTTCCCCAACCGCGAGGACTGCATACTCTGGAACGCATACAAGCTGGACATTCCCGCAACTTATCATATAGCGCTCGGCACGGATATCATTCATCAGCACCCCACCTGCGACATGGGAGCTATCGGCAAATGCTCCGGAATCGACTTTAAGAAGATGGCCTACAGCGTGTCGCAGCTCGACGGCGGCGTTTTCCTGAACTTCGGCTCGGCAGTCATAGGCCCCGAGGTATTCTTAAAGACGCTCTCGATAGCGCGAAATCTCGGCTATCCGACATTTAATATAACAACCGCAAACTTCGACCTCGTGCGCCTGGGCAACTTCCGCTGCAAGATAGGCTACGAGGACCCAAACTACTATTATCGCCCGCGCAAGAATATAGTCAACCGCCCGACCTGCCGCGGCGGTTGGGGTTGGCACTTCGAGGGCGACCATCAGATAACAATTCCCACACTTTACGACAAGCTCAAAGAGCAGCTTTAAATAGCTTTAACGAGGGTTAAGCCATGCTTTCAAAGGAACAGGTCAAAAAAATATGCGCGGGCATAAAAAACGCGCGAATAGGAATAATCGGCGACTTCTGCGTTGACATCTACTGGCACGCGGACATGAGAAAATCCGAGCTTTCGCGAGAGACTCCGCACTATCCCCTGCCGATAGTCGGCGAGCGGGTCTATCTCGGCGCGGGCGGAAATGTTGCGGCGAATCTCGCGGCTCTCGCGCCCAAGGAGCTTTTTGCCGTATCGCTTATCGGCGGCGACTGGCGCGGTATGCTCATGGAAGATATATTCGAAAAGAGCGGCATGAACAGGGATTTTGTTATCAAAGCGCCCGACCGCTTCACCAACGCCTACTGCAAGCCCATGCGAAAGGGCATATCGGAGCTTGAGTACGAGGACCCGCGTCTCGACTTCGGCAACTACGAGCCGATATCAGAGGAGACTGAGGACAGGGTCATTGAAAACCTACGAAAAGTCGCCGAGAATATCGACGTGCTGTGCGTTGCCGATCAGTTCATGTTCGGCATAATAACAAAGCGCGTGCGCGATGAGATAATCGCCCTTGCAAGGGCGGGGCTTACCGTCGTTGCGGACAGCCGCTGCAACATCGGCGAATATACCGACTGCATATTGAAACCCAACGAGGTCGAATGCTGGCGCGCGGTCTATAATAACGAGGGCTACGCGGACGCGGGATATGACGAGTTTATCGAGGCGGCGAAGCTGCTTGCGAAAAAGAACCGCTCGACTGTTTTCTGCACACTCGGAAAGCGCGGCTCGGCGGTGACGGACGGAAACGTTACGGAGGCAGTCGAGGCAGTACTCTATAAAGGCGAGATTGATATCTGCGGCGCGGGTGACACCTCGCTCTCCGCCTTTTCCGCGGCGTTGGCGGCAAAGGCCGATTTCAAAACGGCGGCTGAATTCGCGTCACTCGCATCCGGCGTAACGGTCAGGAAGATAGGCGTCACGGGCACTGCGTCGCCCGAGGAAATAGAGGCGCTCGCAAAATAAAAAACAAGAGGCATTGAGATGAGTTTTTCAATTGAAACAATAAAAGAATACACCGGCGCGGGCTTCAAATGCGCCCTGTTCGATTTCGACGGCACGATAAGCCTTATACGCGAGGGCTGGCAAAAGGTCATGGTTCCCTATTTCTGCGAGGTCATAGAGGCGCTCGGCACTGGCGAGAGCGAGGACGGCATACGCGAAGAGGTGACCGAATTTGTCGACCGCTTGACGGGTAAGCAGACCATATTCCAATGCATCGCGCTTGACGAGGCGGTCGTTCGCCGCGGTGGGGAGCACGTTGACCCGGGCGAATATAAAAAGGAATATCTGCGCAGGCTCGAAATGCGGATAGCCGACAGGAAGAGAGGGCTCGAAAGCGGCGCGCTCTCTCCCGACAGCCTTGCGGTCAAGGGGTCGGTCGAGTTCGTAAGGGCGCTCAGAGACGCGGGGATAAGATGCTTTCTCGCAAGCGGCACGGACGAGGATGACGTGATATATGAGGCTTCGCTCATAGGCGTTCGGGAGCTGTTCGACGGCGGCATCCACGGCGCGAGGGACGCGCTGCTCGACTGCTCGAAGGAGGCGGTCATAAAGAATATGATAGATGAGCAGAAGCTCGACCCCGAGGAGCTTGTTACCTTCGGCGACGGGTTCGTTGAAATCGAGCTCACGGCGAAGCTCGGCGGCTATGCGGTCGGCGCGGCGACGGACGAAAAAACCGGCGACGGCATAGACGAAAAGAAGCGCGCAAGGCTCATTTCCGCGGGCGCGGACATGGTAATTCCGAACTTCGAAAATCGTGACGCAATTCTCAAAAAGCTAAAAATTATATAAACTACGACAATAAAATATATAGATTTTATAAAATCGCTTGCACTTTTCTTTATCAAATGATATACTATATTCAGAAATCCTCAAAAAACGCAATCCGTTCTATTATTTATTCGGGCTTCTATTCGGGCTTCGCAAGCTGCGTACAGCCCGCAGAAATGCATACGGAGGACTTTGCAATAACCGGATATGAGACGAATGTTTTTTTGCGCAAGTCGAAAAAGTGTTCCGTCCTTTTGTTGCAATATAAGTCTTTTTGTATAATAAAAAAATAAACAGAACTATGCAGGATACGGGCTTTCAGCTTCCGTTCCCGGTTCTTTGCGTTTAAAAAGGCGGTGATATATGGCATTCAAAAGTACAGACTTGTCGGGCCGGACAAGCCGGGTCGGCAACCTCCTCCGCACAAAAGCACACGGGGGAAAAATGCAAAAAAACACAACAAATCGGAGGAACGAAAAAATGAAAAAACGAATTTTAAGCATGCTGCTTTGCTGCCTCATGCTGTTCGGACTGGTTTTCACAGTCTCCGCAGATCCCGATCAGCCCGAAGTTGATCCCGTTGCACACGCAATCACCGTTAAGGCTGAGAACGGCACTGCAACCGCATCCGCAGAAACTGCTGTCGCAGGCACCGAGATAACCCTTGAAGCTAAGGCCAACGAAGGCTACAAGTTCAAGGAGTGGCAGATTCTCAGCGAGGCTTCTGTTGTTCAGGATGGCGACAAGTTCACCATGCCCGACGCAGACGTTGAGGTTATCGCTGTTTTCGAGAAGCTTGCCGAGCACAGCATCACCGTAAAGCCCTCCAAGATGGGTAAGGCTTATTCCAACCCCAAGACTGCTATTGCCGGCACTGAGATAGTTCTTACCGCAGAGCCCGACAGCGGCTATTTCTTCGCAGGCTGGAAGGTCGTTAAGGGCGATATCACAATCGCCAGCGACAAGTTCATCATGCCCGACGAGGATGTTGTTATTGAGGTTATCTTCTCCAAGGAGAGCAGCATCAAGGTTACAACCGACGGCAACGGCACTGCTTCCGCCGATAAGGAAAAGGCAGTCAACGGCGAAGAGGTCACCCTCACCGCTACCCCCAAGGAAGGCTATGCTTTCAAGGAGTGGCAGGTCATAAAGGGCAAGGTAGAAATAAAGGACAACAAGTTCATAATGCCCGACGAGGATGTTGAAGTTAAGGCCATATTCGCCGCAGAGCACAAGATAATCGTTCTCAAGGACGAGAACGGCGAAGAAGCTTTCGCAACTCCGAGCGCCGCTATCGCCGGCACCGAGATAACCCTTACCGCTAAGGGCAAGCCCGGCTACCGCCTCAAGGAGTGGCAGGTCATAAAGGGCAACATCGAGATAAAGGACAACAAGTTCGTTATGCCCGATGAGTGTGTAACCGTTAAGGCTATATTCGAGGAAGTCGAGGACGACATGGGCGTTATCCGCGACGTACATTTCGTATTGGTCAAGACTGACGGAAACGGCGTTGGCATAGCTTATCCTCCTTACTCCGAGGCAGGCACAAAGGTAACGGTCGTTGCCATTGCGAAGCCCGGCTACAAGTTCAAGGAGTGGAAGGTCGTCAAGGGCGGCGTTGAGTTAGAGAACAAGAGCATTGCCACCTTCGAAATGCCCGCAGAGAACGTTATACTCGAAGCCATATTCGAGTCCGACGGCACCGAAGGCGACAAACCCACCCTGCCCGACATCCCGAAGCCCGATTTCCCGAAACCCGACAAGCCCGACAAACCCGGTACACCCGACAAGCCCGGTACACCCGACAAGCCCGGCGCAACCGAAGTACCCGACACAGGTGATACGACTAACATACTCCTCTGGGCTGCGGCTCTGGTAATCGGCGGCGGTGCTGCGATAGGAACTGTTGTCAGCAAGAAAAAGAAGAGAGAAGAAAGCTAATCTTTCGGAACACTGAAAAGAGCGGTCGCTTAGGCGGCCGCTCGATTTTTATTTGGCGGCGGAAAAATACAAATTATTGCGCGAAAAATCCCGATGCAGTGCATAACCGCATCGAGATAAAATTATGTCAGAATTTCAATTTAAAGCATTGACGCTGTCTTTTAGGACGCATTACTCCCCTATCTGCTCCGACTTCCGGGTGTTCGCGTCGAAATAGATACCGGAACGGCCGAACCGATTGGAAATCACGGTTTCGTGCTTTTATTTCAGGCCTTTTACAAGTTTAATAATCTGAACGGAGAAGGTCACAGATAATTCTGCAAGTTTATTTTTCTTTTATGTTCGTATCACCTGTTTATATGGGCAGTATATCATAAATCCGAACATTGTTCAATGACGCCGACACTGTGCGCCCGATGATGTTGCTTGCGTTCCGAAATGTTGCTGTTCGCTTCGCTCACGGTGAAATAATTTGCTCTGCAAATTGTGAAATTTGACGCTTCGCATCAAGTGAATGTGAAACAAAGCCTCACCGCCGCAGCGCTTTCACACGCCACAGGCGTATTTCACATTTGCGGAGCAAATATTTCACATCGAAGATATTTCACTCGTTCCGACGGAACAAATTTCACTGAAAAAAGCACGCAATAAGCGTGCTTTTTTCTGGTGCAGCAAGGCAATCCAAATCCGAACCGTTTTTGTCGCTGATAGCTTCCTGCAATTCCGCGAAGGTGATGGTTTTCGTGCCTTCCTTGTAGTTGAAGGTGATCACCATTTTATCATCGTACAGAAAAATCGCGTTGATGAAGGTGTCGATGAGCATCTTGCGATGGCTTTTCTGCCGCACGTCCAGCTTGCGGAAGCGGTGGAGCCAGAAGGTCATAAACTCCGCGCTGACCCTGGGCTTTGCCAGCTTTTCGCAGGCAAGCCTGTTCTCAAGCTCGTCGCGGCGGTTTTCCAGCTCCTCCAGCCGCTCCTTTGTGGAGCGCGTCAGGATGCCCTGCTGAATGGCGTTGAGCAGATTGCTGATGGCGGTTTCCGCTTCACGGAGCTGTTGCTCATACAGCGGCACGTTCACATTGTCCCTGTCCTGCAAGTCCATCAGCATGGACACAATGGCCTCGATTGCTTTGTCGTCCATGACCATTTTCATGGTTTCACCGACCACCAAATCCTCGATCCATTCTTTCCTGACGGGCCTCTTGTGGCACTCGGCGCGCTTCTTTTTGACGGACACACACTTGTAGTAGTGATGCACCTTTCCCGTGCGGCTTGTGCCGCTCTCGCCGCAGAGGTAGGCCCCGCAGCAGCCGCAGAATAACTTGGTGGTCAGCAGATAATCGTCCTCGGCCTTGTGACGCGCCGGGGCCTTTTTGTTCTTCGCCAGCTTCTCCTGCACCCGGTCAAAGAGGTCTTGCGGTACAATGGCGGGTATGCCGTCAGGGATTACCACATCACGGTAACTGAACTCGCCCATATAGCGGCGGTTGTTCAGCATGTGCTGTATGGAATTGAAGGTCAACTCGCCTCCTCGCTGGTTGGTAACACCTTTTGCGTTGAGCGCATCCCGCACTTCCTTCATAGTCGCGCCGCCGTCATACCGCTTGAAAGCCTCCAAAACAAATGGTGCTGTCAGCGGATCGATTTGAAAATGCTGCTCGTCATCGATTACATAACCAATAGGCAGACTGCCGCCGTTAAATTTGCATTTCAGAGCATTGTCTGTCATGCCGCGAACGACTTTCTCGGAGAGGTCGGCGGAGTAGTATTCTGCATAGCCCTCCAGAACGGATTCGAGAATGATGCCCTCCGCCCCCTCGGAAATGACCTCCGTAGCAGATACCACCTTGACGCCGTTTTTCTTGAGCTGCGCCTTGTATCGGGCGCTGTCATAGCGGTTCCGTGCGAACCTGTCCAGCTTCCAGACGATCACTATGTCAAACAGCCGCTTGCCGCTGTCCTTTATCATGTTCTGGAACTCCGGGCGGTTGTCGGTCTTTGCAGAATACGCACGGTCGATGTAATGCCGCAATACCGTGATTCCGTTTTTCTCGGCAAAGGCGGTACATTCACGGAGCTGACCTTCGATGGATTCTTCCCGCTGGCTGTCCGAGGAATAGCGGGCGTAGATCACGGCTTTCATTTCGTATCCACCTCCGAGAGCATCTGCACAAGCGTTGCCTTCAATCGTTCGTTCATAGCCG
>OGNC01000150.1_pt1 | contig 59667 bp, 62 predicted proteins | sample 1573311 | NCBI WGS metagenome assembly OGNC01 (sample SAMEA2581889, study PRJEB24529) | metagenome | biome: Human gut stool | place: China | collected 2011
TCGAGTTCGACTACGACCTCTGGACTACGGAGGACGGAAAGTGCATGGTGCGCGTAAAAATCACCGGCGAAGTAACGGAGGTTGACCGTGAGGTCATGAAAATACTTCGCGCTGAGGAAAAGATGCTCAGACGTTCGTATGGCTCTGATGGTGCATCTGAGGATGAAGACGGCGAAGAAAAAACTTCTGATGCTGTACTGTCCCTTGACGCTATGCCGGAGGACGATGTGAAGACTGCCGCATGGCTTGCTGACTCGTATGATCTCGCAAAAGAAGTCACAATGCAGCTCATGGTTAAGACATTTTACGCCGGTCTGACAGAAAAACAGCGCGGTGTATTTGAGCATTGCATGATTGCTGGGGAAAGTCTAAGCAGCTATGCGCGGGAAATTGGCGTTGACTACACGACGGTTCAGGAAACCCGAAATGCCCTCAGAAAAAAATTCAAAAAATTTTTCTCCGGCACCCCCTAATTCGCTTAAAAAATGTCCGTTGTAAAGTGAAGGGGTTAATCAGACCGCTTCACTGTTCCTTGAAAACTGAATAGTTCAGTGCTGCGGATCTTTCCGCTTCTGCGAAGCAACACAGCTTCCGACGCCAAGACCTCCCGAAAGGGAGTGAGCGACCTCCGGAGAGCTATAACAGCCGTGTGGTGCGGCTGCTTGCGACGATGCAGATGCCGGGTATAATGATACTTCCGTCTTTTCTTTGAAGGGGCGGCTCGGAGCGATCCTCGGAGGGGTGAGAGTCCCATGATACCGATTGACCATTGGTAGTCCGCAGCATTCCCTATTCGGCAGGGGCGCGAGCTGCAAATATGCCGGAAGTAGAACACTGTGAAAACGTCCGAAAGGACTTATCAGTGAATACTATGGGCAGCGATCCTCATGACCGCTGCCTATCAATTTGCTGATAAAGTGTTCTCGCGGCTTAACGCATAAGAAGGTAAATATTGGGCAAGAATACTCGTGAAAAGGCGGTGATGTTATGGAGAATGAGAGAAGCAGAAAAGAACTTCTCGACTCCTTGGTGGATATTCGGGACGTCAAAATTGACCGTTCCATGTCGGTAGAAGATCGGATGAAATCCTATGTGGAGCAGATCAAAAATCCCTATATGTTTAAGGTCGGCAACACGGTAGTTAGGGTTTCCTACGCAAATACTCAGGCTACGATCAATGACAATTTCGTAAATCTGCTTGCAAGTATGTGAGAAAGCCGTCGGATAACCCCAAAAGAATCTTTTTTGTGAACAAATCTGAAAAGGCTGGATAATTGCTTTGGACTGTGCTATAATAAGCATGGACAAAATCAGCGAAATACCACTGCTACTTTAGTTTTCGGGTTATCAGACCGGAATAAAGTAAGGAGTGGCGTTTTATGCTGAAATTATCTTTGGATAAAGATTATAAAGCCGCCATCTACCTGAGATTATCAAAGGAAGATGGCGACTTTTCTGTTTCCGGCGAAAAACTTGAGAGTGACAGCATTTCAAACCAGAGAATGCTCATCAAGGAATACCTCAAGAAGCACCCGGAAATTACCGTAGTAAAAGAATACTGCGATGACGGCTTTACCGGCGCAAACTTTGAGCGTCCTGACTTCAACAGAATGATGGAGGCTGTCCGCGCTGGCTTGGTTGACTGCATCGTGGTGAAAGACCTTTCGCGTTTTGGTCGTGAGTATATTGAGGCTGGTGACTACATCCAGAAGATATTCCCCCGCCTCGGTATTCGCTTTATTGCAATCAACGACAACTATGACAGCGCACAGCCCGGAGCGGCAGACAACGAGCTTGTCCTTCCGTTCAAGAACCTGATGAACGATTCCTATTGCCGTGACATCTCCATCAAGGTCAGATCAAACCTTGATGCGAAGCGACGGAACGGACAGTTTGTCGGCTCTCGTGTGGTTTTCGGGTATCTGAGATCACCGGACAACAAGAACCAGTTGGTGATTGACCCGGTTGCCGCGCCGGTTGTGCAGGACGTTTTCAAGTGGAAGATAGAGGGGCTGTCTCCGGCTCAGATCGCAGACCGGCTTAATAACGCCAATGTCCCTTCTCCGATTGAGTACAAGAAGGCGAATGGCTCAAAGCAACGCACCTGTTTCCAGACGAAGAAGGTCGCTCTGTGGAGTGCCGTTGCGATCTACCGGATTCTCAAGAATGAGGTCTATGCCGGAACGCTGGTGCAGGGTAAAACCACATCTCCCAATCACAAAGTCAAGAAGACCGTGGTAAAGCCGCAAAACGAATGGTCGCGGACAGAAAATGCTCACGAGCCGATCATTGCTCCTGCGCAGTTTGATCTTGTTCAGAGGCTCATGATGGATGACACCCGAAGCCCTTCGGGGGCAACCGGTGTCCATCCGTTTTCGGGGAAGATTTACTGTGCAGACTGCGGAAGTCCGATGGTACGCAGAGTGTCCCGCTGCGGCGAAAAAGAATATGCCTATTTCATCTGCGGCGGCAACAAGAGCGACAAGACCTCTTGTTCGTCTCACAGCATCAAAGAATCTGTCGTATATGATACCGTTCTCGCTGTCGTTCAGGCGCATATCAGCGCCGCTATGAATATGGCAGATGCGTTGCAGCGGATTGACGATATGGCTTGGGAAAACCGCGAGATTGAGAAGATCAAAGCAAAAATTTCGTTTCAGGAAGAAATCATTGATAAGAACCGCCGCTTGAAAACCGGCGCTTATGAAGACTTCAAGAGCGATTTTATCAGCCGTGAGGAATACAAAACCTTCACAGCTCAGTTCGACCAGCAGATCAGAGAGGCAAGCGAAACCATTATGCGGCTCACCAGTGAGCGAAACAGCGTGATGGGTGGACTGGCAGAACAACAAAGCTGGCTTGAGCAATTCAGAAAATACGCAAATATCAAGGAACTCACTCGAAGCACTGTGGTCAACCTGATTGACTATATTCACATTCGAGAGAATAAGGACATTGATGTCGGTCTCATGCACTGTGACCGCTTTGCATCTATCGTTGAGTTCCTACGCGAACGTCAGGAAAAGGAGGATGCGAATAAAGTCATTCGCTTTGAAAGGAAGGTGGTCTAATGGCACGAGTATCGCGGAAAAAGCAGAATCTCCCTACCCCGGCAGTTGATACTCCTATCCGCCGCTGGAAAACTGCTCTCTATGTCCGCCTTTCCGTTGAAGACAACGGTAAGGGATCGGACTCGATTGAGAACCAGACTGCTCTTCTTGAAAACTATGTTGCATCACGCTCATATCTTGAGAAGACGGCGCTGTTCGTTGACAACGGCTATACCGGGACCGATTTTCTCCGTCCAGAGTTTAATCGGATGATGGAAGCCGTCAAGATGGGCATTGTAGATTGCATCGTGGTGAAAGACTTATCCCGCCTTGGCAGAAACTATATCGAAACTTCTCAGTTCATTGAAAAGGTCTGCCCGTTCTTTGATCTGCGTTTTATCTCTGTCAATGACTCCTTTGATACTGCAACGGTAACAAGCGAAGGGCAGTTATCCGCCTCCTTGTCTAACATCGTCAATGATTTTTATGCGAAGGACATCTCACGCAAGGTCACAACAGCCCTGCAAGCGAAGATGGAACGCGGTGACTATATTGGGAACTATGCACCGTATGGCTATCGCAAAGACCCTGAAAACAAGAATCATCTTCTGATCGACCCTGAGACTGCACCGATTGTTGTCCAGATATTTCAGTGGAGAGCCGAAGGCGTCAGCTACATGGGCATCAACAAAAAACTCAACGACGCCGGTATTCTTTCCCCCAGTCAGCTCAAACGGGAGCGCGGTGTGGAAACGAACTTCAATAAGAAGGATCGGGTCATTCTGTGGAACAAACACATGATAACCGAAATTCTTCAAAACATCGTCTATATCGGGCATTTAGCTCAGAAGAAAGGCAGTCAGTGTCTCTATGGAAGCATCCCTTATCACATCACGTCCGAAGACGAATGGATCATCGCTAAAAACACCCATGAGCCACTTCTCAGTGAAGAACTTTTTGAAAAGGTGCAGGAGATCAACCGTGCAGCCGTAGAACGCACGAGAGCCAATTCAGGCAAGTACGATCATCTACCCAAAGCGAAAAATATCTACGGGAAGAAGTTTGTATGTGCCGAGTGCGGAGCAATTATGAAATTGCAACGTTCCATCAGCACGAAGAAGGACAAGGTGTATTTCACCTTCAAATGCCCGACCTACGCCGAGCATGGAACAAGAGGTTGTTCCGACGTGAAAATACGGAAGCAGGATCTTGACGATGCAGTTTTTTCCTTCATCAAGTCTCAGATGGAAGTATTCCTCGATATGGAGAAGACGCTTCATTCTCTGCTGGCAATGAAAAAAGTCATGATTAAGCAAGACAATACCGTTCAAGAGATACGGACACTGCGTCAAAAACTTGCGCAAAAACAGTCTCTCCTTAGCGGTATGTATGTTGATCTCAAGGAAGGATTGCTCTCTGACGCCGAGTACAGCCACCATAAAGAGATCGTCATGGAGGACATCCGGGCGATTGAGAGAAATCTATCCGAGCTGGAAGCGCCAAAGAATCAGACAGAGGAACAGATTACCGGCGAAATGAAGTGGAAGCAGATGATCCGCCGTTTCCACGACGCGGCGGAAATCTCCGAAGAAATGGCGGACGCTTTCATCGAGACTATGGAAATTCATGAGGACGGCACATTGGAAATCAAACTCAGCTATATGGATGAGTTTGCAGCACTTACGAAGACTTGCGAGAAAATCAGGAAGGAGGTTGCTTGATGAAACAGCAAATCGCTATTTATCTGCGCTTGTCGCTTGAAGACGTTGACAAGCGCACAAACAAAGTCAAGGACGAGAGCAACAGTATCGCATCGCAGCGTATGCTCATCAATCGTCATCTGGATCAGAACCCGCTTCTCTGCGATCTGCCTCGTATAGAGTTCTGCGATGACGGTTTCTCCGGCACGAACTTTGATCGTCCTGACTTTGCAAAGATGATAGAGTGCGCAAAGCATGGAGAAATTAGCTGCATCGTAGTGAAAGACCTTTCCCGTTTCGGGCGAGACTATCTTGAAGTTGGTGACTATTTGGAGCATATTTTCCCGTTTCTCGGCATCCGCTTCAAGTCTATCAATGACCATTATGACAGCGCGAAACATGAAGGCAAGACTATCGGCATGGATATTGCCTTCAAAAACCTTATCTATGACTATTACAGCAAAGACCTGTCCAAGAAGGTTAAGTCTGCAATGGGCATGAAACAGGAGAAGGCAAAGTTTGTGAACACAGTTCCATACGGGTATAAAGCCGATCCTGCTGACAAGCATCACCTTATCATCGACGTGGAAACCGCTCCGATAGTCCGCCGTATTTTCATGGAAGTGATCAGTGGCAAGTCCTGTACACAGATTGCAAAGGAACTGAACACAGAGGGTATTCCAACGCCCGCCCAGCACAAAGCCGTATCCAGAAAGGCATCTTCCAAGAAGCCCCAGTGGACACATCGCGGTATCCTGACTATGATAGAGAGCGTGAAGTACGCTGGAACAATGGTCAACCATACCCGCGAAAGCCGATTCATCCGTGACAAAAACCAGCGGCGCGTTCCCAAAGAAGAATGGTATATCCGCGAAAATGCGCATGAGGCGATTGTGACAAAGGATGAATACGAACAGGCACAAGAGGCAATCCAGAGACGTAAAAAGTTTGTCCGAAGCTCCCATGACCAGTCAGACCGAGTTTATTTCTGCGCTCATTGCGGCGGAAAACTTGAGAAAGCCAATGGAACTGTATTTGCTTGTCCGTCCCATCGGTATCACGATGGCAGTCCGTGTGAAAACGTCCGCTGGCGAAAAAGCGCACTTGAAGAAATCGTCTTTGAAGCACTGAAAAGACAGATCGAGATCGTCAGTATTGAATCCGCAGCCGTCAGAAAAACAGCGAAAAGCAAAGGTGAAAGTCTGGAAAGACAGCTCGTCTTGCTGAAAGCTCAGTATGATGCCTGTGATCGTGAGAAGTTTACGATCTATGAAAACTACCGTGAAGGGAAGCTGACTCCGGAAGAGTATCTGTCCGGCAAAGACGCCCTTGCACAAAAACAAGCCGCCCTGAAAGAGCAGCTTGAATCCTGTGAAACCCAGCTTGAGGTCTTCCATCAGCAAAGTCTCGATGCAGAAGAACAGCATGAAGCAGCAAGCCGGATGACCGGCTTGCCCGATGACAAACTCAGAGAGCATCTGTATGATGCAGTTGAACGTGTACTTGTTTATGACACTGAGACAATCGAAATTGTCTGGAAGTTCAACGAATCAAAAATCGACACCGATGAAAACATCGGAGTTGCGAATTGACTCCGGTGTTTCATTTCGGGGCAAATCTGTCGAATTTACTCCTAAAATAACATAATCTATCGAAACCTCGTAGGCGCATCGTAGCACCGTCCGGAAAGCCCAGAGTCATTGATATTAAAGGCTTTTCGGATAGTTTGTAAATTTTTTTTGCACCTACTTGACATAAAGGGACGACCTCGGCCGCGTCGTGATCCCCAAGGAAATCCGCCGCACCCTGCGAATCCGCGAGGGCGACCCGTTGCAGACAGCATTGACACGGTGGGAGAGGTTTTGTTTTGCGATGGACGATTTAGCGAAACGGAACGGGTGGAGTTAGTACATAATGACGAAAACGGGAGCGATGACCGTAGGTATCGAGAGGGATGAAGCATGGAAACGAACCGCCCGGATCCATTGCAGCGCAATGGATCCGGGCGACTTTTTCTGTTTCCATGAGGTCAGTAAGGGCAGCACATATCGTCTTATGCTAAGAACACCTTGAGCAGACGGCTGTTCAGCAAGCATTGTGTCAAGAATCGAGACAAAGCTACCAGTCTTCAATTTCCTCAGCAGAAACAACAAATCCGAACCCATGACCAATCGGCAAAAGGTTCGGATTATATTGTTTTGGTGGAGCTGAGGGGAATCGAACCCCTGTCCGAAAGCAACTTGACTGGACTTTCTCCGGGCGCAGTCTGTTATTTACATTCCCTCGGCGCGGCGGGAGCAGACACTCTCCGCGCCTTGGTAGCTTCATGATGCATGACGCAGGCAAAGCTTACTGCGTTCACGGACGCCACTAGATCACGCCCAAGCCCGGCTCGTGGCCCTTCCGGGGAGGACGGGCTGCCTAATTAGGCAGCCTGAGCAACGTAAGTGTTGTCAGTTAATTTAGAGAAATTGCCCGTTTTATGGAGGCCAGGCGCCTCCGCCCGCTTATCCAGCCTCACTGCCCCCGTCGAAACCAGTGCAGCCCCATATGGCAGCGGAAAACCGCTGCGGATCGCTGGAAAACTCTAAATTAGACTCTCGTTGCTTTTATCATCCACTTCATGGGCAGGAGTTTTGCCACGAAGCGATAGAATTTATTAAATGCCGTCGGCGTGTAGAACGTCCGGCCCTTTTTTGCTGCCCGGATCGTCCCGGCGACGACCTTTACCGGGTCGCACCAGGGGATGTTGCCGAACAGGTCATGGTCGCCCGCGGCGTCGAAGAACTCAGTCTTCATGGGGCCGGGACAGACAGCCGTAACGGAAATGCCCTTGGGACGCAGCTCGTCGGCGATGCCGCCGGTAAAGGCGGAGACATACGCCTTGGAGGCACTGTAGACCGTCATGCGGGGCGTGGGGCAGAAGGCCGCGATGGACGAGACGTTGATGATCTTCGCGCCGCGCGTCATAAACGGCACGACAGTCTGCGTGACCATGGTCAGCGCGCGGACATTGAGGTCGACCACGCGCATGACGTCTGCCGGCGACGCGCTTGAGCCGATATTGCCCGTCGTGCCGCAGCCCGCGTTATTGACGAGCACGCGCACATCGGCCTTCTGCTCGGCCAGCTTTTCGCCGAGATAGCGGAAGCTTTTGGGGTCGAGCAGGTTCAGGCCCATGCAGACGAACTTCTTTTCCGGGAACTGCTGGGCCAGCTCTTCGAGCTTGCCCACGCGGCGGGCGATGAGCCAGAATTCCTCGATCTCCGGGAATTCCCGCACAAGCTGACGCGTGAACTCCGCGCCGAGTCCGGCGGACGCGCCGGTAATGACGGCTGCGGTCATCCGCGTCCGTAGGGGTCGCGGAGCTTGTCGGGCTCGGGGTATTCCTCGCCCCTGGTGTCGACGCGGATAGAGGCGATCTTCTGCTCGGTGAGCGGGCGGTCGTTCCCGTCGGTCTTCACAGCGGCGATCTTGTCGACGACATCCATGCCCTCGAGCACCTTGCCGAACGCGGCATACTGGCCGTCCAGAAATTCGCCGTCCTCGTGCATGATGAAGAACTGGCTGCCCGCGGAGTTGGCCGCCTGCGCGCGGGCCATGGACAGAACGCCGCGCTTGTGGCTGAGATTGTTCTTCACGCCGTTGAGCTTGAACTCGCCCTTGATGCAGTAGCCGGGGCCGCCGGTGCCGGTGCCCTTGGGGCAGCCGCCCTGGATCATGAAGCCGGAAATAACGCGGTGGAAGATCAGGCCGTCGTAAAAGCCCTTGTTGGCAAGGGAGATCATGTTGCGGACGCTCTGCGGCGCTTTGTCGGGGTAGAGTTCGCAGACGATCTTGCCGCCGTCTGCCATTGTGAGGGTCATAATGGGATTTTCCATGGGATTACCGTCCTTTCATTGCGCGGTCGATCTGGCGCTTAGCGTCCTTCTTTGCGGCGTCGTCACGCTTGTCGTAGAGCTTTTTGCCCCTTGCAAGCGCAACCTCGACCTTGACGAGACTGCCGCGGAAATAAACGCTCAGCGGGATCAGCGCATATCCGTCCTGCTTCACCTTGCCGTACAGCCGCATGATCTCACGCTTGTGCATGAGCAGCCTGCGCGGGCGAAGCGGGTCCTTGTTGAAGATATTGCCCTGCTCGTAGGGCGCGATGTGCATCTGCCGGATGAAAAGCTGCCCGTCCTTGATCTGGCACCAGGCTTCCTTCAGACTGAGCGTGCCGAGGCGGATGGATTTGACCTCGGTCCCGGTGAGTTCGATGCCGGCCTCGAATTTTTCATCAATAAAATACTCATGGAACGCCTTCTGGTTCCGCGCGGCGATCTTCACGCCCTCCGCCATGGAACACACCTCCCTCCGGCAATCATACGATGTGTATTATATGTCAATTATATCAGCCATGTCAAGCGTTTTCCGGTACTGCGTGTACCGGACGACACGGTTCAGCAGATATTGTTGAAATGCGCGGCACTGCTGTGCAGTAAGGTCCCGATTCGCCATGATGACAAGCGGGACGATAGGGCCGCCGCCCTGAAACGGGAGCTGCACGTGCCGGTACGGCTGTGCCCGCAGACCGTTTCGCTCGTAAAAATGCTTGCGGCGGCAGGTAATCTCATCCTCCGGCGGTTCGATCTCCAGAATCAGGGGCTTTTCCCGCTGCAAAAGCTGCCGGAGCAGCGTGCTGCCAGTCCCGTGGCCGCGCAGAGACGGCTGAACAGCAAAATGCTCAAGATAGCAGAAGTCCTCTGTCTCCCATAAAAACACATCCGCCAGCAGCTTTCCGTCCTCGACTGCGCCGAGCGGGAAAAAGTCCGCGTCCTGCAAGGCGCGCAGATGGTCTTCCCGCGTGCGCCGCTCGTTGGGCGGGAAGCTGGCTTCGTAAAGGGTGAACGACGCTTCAAACAGCGGATGGGAAGCGCCGATGCGTTCAAAAATCATGTCTGATAAAAGTCTGCGACCAGCTGCCGGTCGTACAGCACGCGGGCGCGGAGCGCTTCGAGGCTCTCGAACCGCAGTTCGCCGCGCAGATGTTCTTCCAGCCAGACCGCAAGCTCCTTTCCATATAGATTGCCGGAGAAGCCGATCAGATTGGCCTCCAGCACCGGCGCTTGCAGTGCGCCGAGCGTCGGATGGACGCCGATGTTGACGCAGGCGGGATAGCGCCTGCCGTCAAGCTCCGCCTCCGCGCGGTAGACGCCGAAGGCGGGGACGAGCACGTCCGGGGAAAACGGCAGATTCGCCGTTGGGAAGCCAAGCCCGGCTCCCCTGCCCGCGCCCTTCTGCACGGTGCCGGTCACAAGCTGGCCGTGGCCGAGCAGACGCGCGGCGCTTTTACAATCGCCGGAACGCAGAAGCGCGCGGATGGCCGTTGAGCTGACGCACTGCCCGTCCAGCTGAATTTCCGGGATCACGTCGCAGCCGACGCCGAGCGCGCGGCATTTTTCGCGCAGCCGGTCGGGATTCCCCTGTCCCCGGTCGCCGAAATGGAAATCGTGCCCGCAGACCACATGGCGGGCGCGCAGCTGCCGGACGAGATAGTCCTCGATGAAGACCTCCCACGGCATGTGCATCATCGCCTCGTCAAAGTGCGCGAAAATGACCTCTTCAATGCCGCAGAGCCTGCGCATGAGAAACTCACGCTCGGCCATGGTATTGAGAAGCGGCACGGCCGTTCCAAACACGAGCGTATCCGGATGCGTGTCAAAGCTCATGGCCGCCGGGGTAAGGCTAAGCTCCCGCGCACGCTCGCGCGTTTTATTCAGAAGCGCGGCATGGCCCAGGTGGATGCCGTCAAAAAAGCCGAGGGCCAGAACGCGGTCATGTTGCAAGTGTGTTCACCTCGAAAAAGCTCTTGATGGTGGTAAGCAGCCCATTTTCCACGCGGCCAAGCAGCAGAAACTCGCCGTCCTCGGCGTAGACGCGATAGGTTCCGGACCGGAACTGCCAGTCCCTGACCTGTGCGCCGTTTTTGAGCTTTGCAGCCTGTCCCAGTGTGACGATGAGCGGCGGATGTACCGAAAAAACCGCGTCGACGGGCATGAGAAGCTCCTGCGGATCGTGTTCTGCCGCAAAATCCAGCACCTGCTGCATCGTGACGGCCTGCGAAAGCGTAAAGCTTCCGGCCCGTGTCCGGCGCAGGGACGACATACAGCCGCCGCAGCCGAGCGCGCTGCCCAGATCATGGCAGAGCGTGCGCACATACGTCCCCTTGGAGCAGCGGACGCGAAGAACATACTCCGTCCCCTCCCCTTCCAGCAGCTCCAGCTCGTGGATGGTGATGCTGCGGGGCTTCCGCTCGACCTCTTTGCCCCTGCGGGCCAGCTCATAGAGCTTCTGGCCGCCGATTTTAATGGCGGAATACATGGGCGGGATCTGCTCGATCGGGCCGAGGAAGCGCTGGAGCGCGGCCTGCACATCCGCCCGCGTGACGGTCACGGGATGCGTTTCGAGGACAGTCCCGCTCGTGTCCTGCGTGTCGGTCACAGTGCCGAGGCGCAGGCCCGCGATGTATTCCTTTTCCGCTGATTCCAGAAATTCCGCCGCCCTTGTCGCGCGGCCGATAAAAATGGGCAGAACGCCGGTTGCCATCGGGTCGAGCGTGCCGCCGTGGCCGACGCGGCGTTCATGAAATACGCCGCGCAGCTTGGCCGCCACATCCTGACTCGTCCAACCGGCGCTCTTGTCGATCACAAGGATTCCGTTTGCCATAGGTTCTCCTCAAAGCTTCACGCCGCTGTCGCGCAGCGCCTGCAAAATGGCTGCTTTCGCGCCCTCGACGCCGCCGGGGACGCTGGCTCCCGCCGCAGCGGCATGGCCGCCGCCGCCGAGCAGACCGCAGATCTTCGCCGCGTCATACGGCGCTTCGGTGCGCAGGCTGATCTTGCCGAGGCCGTCCTCGACCTCGCGGATCATGACGCCGATCCGCACGCCCTCAATGCTGCGGGCAAAGCCGGAGATCGAGTCCAGATCGTCCTCCGTGGCGGAGAATTCCGCAAGCAGACGCTTGGGCATGACGCACACGCCGACCGTTCCGTCTGCGTAAAACTCCATCGTCTCCGTCAGCTTTGCCTCCATCCGGAGGCGGGAAAAGCTCTTGGTATCGAAAAAGAGCTTGTTGATGGGATACACGTCCGCGCCCGCCTCGATCAGCGCAGCGGCCGTGCGGTGGGTATTGGACGTGGTGTTGGAAAATTTGAAGCAGCCCGTGTCCGTCGAGATCGCCACATACAGGCACTCCGCGATCCGTTTTGTAACGGTCACGCCAAGCTCCAGCAGGATCGCGTGGATGATCTCGCCGCAGGCGGCCTTGTCCGCCTCGACGAGCTTCGGGCAGGCAAGAGAATTGCTGCCGTGATGGTCGACCGCGCAGACGGGCGTGAGGCCCATACGCACCGCATCGAAGGACAATAGGCCCTCGGACGCGATATCCGCCGAAATGACGGTCGCGCCTGCGGGCAGCGCCTCGCAGACAAGCCCGTCCAGAAACGGATCGAAGCGGGGCGTGAACTGCTCGTTCGTCAGGACAAACGCCGTCTTGCCCAGCTGCCGCAGGCCGAGGCACAGCGCGCCTGCGCTGCCGATGGTGTCGCCGTCCGGGCGGCGGTGGGTCAGGATGACAAAGTTGTCATGTGCGCGCGCAAACGCGCAGAATTCAGCCCTCGTCATTGGCCTTCTCCGCCTCCCGCGCAGCCTCCTGCCGTTCGAGCTTCTCGAGAAGATCGAACATATGCGCGCCGTATTTGAGCGAATCGTCGAGCGTGAAGACAAGCTCCGGCGTATAGCGCAGCTGCAGACGGCTGCCAAGCTCGCGCCGCAGCCAGCCGCCCGCGGACTTCAGGCCGCGCAGCGCGTCCTGCGACCGGGCCTCTTCCAGCACACTCACATAAATTTTACTGTAGCGCAGATCAGGCGTGGTGTCCACGCGCGTGATGGAGATCATGGTCTGCACCCGCGGGTCCTTCAGCGAGCGGATCAGCTCCGCCAGCTCCCGCTGGATCTCCTCGTTGATCCGGCCAATTCGGTTGGAAGCCATAGTACCTCCTTGTAAACAATCAGGTTGGCCAGCGCCGATTTTCCGGCGCTGACCATACCGTCCTTACTCCTTGATCTGCTCCATAACGAAGCATTCAAAAATGTCGCCTTCCTTAATGTCGTTGAACTTCTCGATCGACATACCGCATTCGTAACCGGCCGCGACCTCCTTGACCGCGTCCTTGAAGCGCTGCAGGGAGCCGAGCTTGCCCTCATGGATGACGATATTGTCGCGCAGGACGCGGACAGACGCGTCGCGCGTGATCTTGCCGTCCTTGACATAGCAGCCCGCGATGGTGCCGATGGCGGAGACCTTATAGGTCTGACGGACCTCGGCGTGGCCGATGATGGCCTCGCGGAACTTGGGCGCAAGCATACCCTTCATGGCGTCGGTGATCTCGTTGATGGCATCATAAATGACGCGGTACATCCGCATATCGACCTTGTCACGCTTCGCGGCGGCCTGTGCCAGCTCGTTCGGGCGGACGTTGAAGCCGATGACGATGGCGTTGGACGTGGAGGCCAGCAGAATATCGGACTCGTTGATCGCGCCGACGCCCGCGTGGATGACGCGCACGCGCACCTCTTCGTTCGACAGCTTTTCGAGCGAAGCCTTGACGGCCTCGGCAGAGCCCTGCACGTCTGCCTTGACGATGAGGTTCAGCTCCTTCATTTCGCCCTCCTGCAGCTTGGAGAAGAGGCTTTCGAGCGTGACCTTCTGGTTGAGCTTGTTGGCGTCGTCCTTGATCTTCTGCTTGCGCTGCTCGACCAGCTGACGTGCCATGCGCTCGTCGGAGACGACGCTGAATTCGTCGCCGGGAGACGGGACCTCAGCAAGACCGGTGATCTCGACCGGGACGGACGGACCTGCCTCCTTGACCTGCGCGCCCTTGTCGTTCGTCATGACACGCACGCGGCCCACAGCCGTGCCCGCAATGATAAGGTCGGACTGACGCAGCGTGCCGTTCTGGACAAGCAGCGTCGCAATCGGGCCGCGGTTCTTATCCAGACGCGCTTCAAGAACGCAGCCCTTGCCCGCACGGTTCGGGTTGGCCTTGAGCTCTTCCATCTCAGCGGTCAGAATGACCGTCTCAAGCAGTTCGTCGATGCCTGCGCCCGTCTTGGCAGAGATCTTACAAACCTCTGTTTCGCCGCCCCATTCAGACGGTGTCAGACCGTGCTCGGTCAGCTGGGTCAGGATGCGGTCGGGGTTTGCACCGTGCTTATCCATCTTATTGACAGCTACAATGATGGGGATCTGAGCGGCCTTGGCGTGGTTGATGGCCTCGATGGTCTGCGGCATGATGCCGTCGTCAGCGGCGACGACAAGAATGGCGATATCGGTGCACATCGCGCCGCGCGCACGCATCTCGGTAAAGGCCGCGTGGCCCGGCGTGTCGAGGAAGGTGATGGGCTGGCCATTGATTTCAACGGTATACGCGCCGATGTGCTGCGTGATGCCGCCAGCCTCTCCGGCCGCTACCTTCGCGTGGCGGATATAGTCAAGCAGGCTCGTCTTGCCGTGGTCGACGTGGCCCATGACGACCACGACCGGCGGACGGGTGACAAGCTCGTCTGCGGTGTCCTGATGGTCGTCGAACAGACGCTCTTCGATGGTGACGATGACCTCGTGCTCGACCTTGCAGCCAAGCTCGGTGGCGACGAACTCCGCCGTGTCAAAGTCGATGGTCTGGTTGACCGTGGCCATGACGCCGTTTTTCAGCAGGCACTTGATGACCTCGGCCACCGTCTTTTTCATGCGGGAGGCCAGCTCGCCGACGGTGATCTCGTCGGGGATCTTGACGACCAGCTGCGCCTTCTTGGCAATTTCAAGCTGGAGGCGGCGCATTTTCTCCTGCTCCTCGGAGCGGGACTTTGTGCCGAAGCGCTTGGCCTGCTGCTGCTTTTTGTTCTTGCTGCCGATCTTCTGCTTGCCGCTGGAATAATTCTGCACGCGGTCGGAGACAAGCGAATCGACGCGGTCATCATAGCGGTCGGCATTGACCGTGACGGCGCTGGTGTCGATGACGCGGCGCTCGCGCTTGCGCTCAGGCTGCGGCTGCTTGGCGGCAGGCTGGGCAGCAGTCTGCTGCGGGCGCGGCTGGTTCTGGCCGCCCTGCGGCTGCGCCGGGCGCTGGCCGTTCTGCTGCGGACGCGGCGCATTCCCCTGCTGCTGCGGGCGCGGCTGGCTCTGACCGCCCTGCGGACGCGGCTGGTTCCCGGCCTGCGCGGTCTGCGCGGGTGCGGCGGGCTTTGCCTGCTGTGCGGGCGCGGGAGCGGGCGCTTCCTTCTTCTGCGCAGCTGCGGCAAAGACCTGCTCGATCGAATCGATCTGGTTCTGCTGCGTGATATAGTCGACGATCACGTTCAGCTGGTCTTCCGATAAATTCTGGGAGCTGCTTTTCGGCTTTTCATAGAACTTCCCGACGATCTCGATCAGCTTCTTGGCCGGCATCGCAAAATCGTCCGCGACATCCTTGATCTTCTGTTTCACTTCAATACTCAATACAGCCACCTCCAGTTATTTCTTCCCTGTTTTGACATTCTTTCTGTGCGCCTGCGCCTCCTGCCGGCGCTTCAGGACGCGCTGCGTCTGCACGGTCAGCTGGGTCAGGATCTCATCATGTCCCGGATCGCCCAGTGCCTCAAGAAACGATTTTGCAAACGCGGGATCGGTAAACGCGCACAGCGCGCAGGCATTGCAGCCCAGTCCGTTCCCCAGCTCGTCTTTGGTGTACGGCGCGCAGATATACGGGCATTTGCTGCCCGAAACAAAGGAGCGTGCCCGGCGGAAGGTATGGTCGCCGGCGTCCTTTGCTACCAATAGAAGCTTCGCCTTGCCGCTGCGGCAGACGATGCCGACCGGCTCCTCGCCGATCTCCAGAAGCCGTGCGCGGCGGGCAAGGCCCAGCAGGCGCAGCGCCTTCTGCTGCTGGTCAGTCATGATCGCCCGCCTCCATTCTCAAAAGGAGCTGATCGTAGATCTCCTGCGGGATCTGGCAGTCAAGCCCCCGCTCGAGCGCCCTGGACTTGATCGCCCGCCTGAGGCATTCGGCCTGCGGGCAGACATATGCGCCGCGGCCGGGCGCCTTGCCCCGGAAATCGAGGGAAATTTCCCCCTCCGGGCTTCTGACCACGCGGACCAGTTCTTTTTTCGCCTTCATTTCCCGGCAGCCAACGCATTGGCGCATGGGAATTTTTTTCTGCATATGCGCGCCTCCTTTTCAGAAGCAGGCTTACGCCTGCGGCTCGGCATCTTCCGGCGCTTCGTCCGGCTGCGCGTCGATCGCTTCGAGCTCCTGCTCCTGCGAGGCGGGCTTGATGTCGATCTTGTAGCCGGTCAGGCGGGCAGCGAGACGGGCGTTCTGCCCCTCCTTGCCGATGGCGAGCGACAGCTGATCGTCCGGGACGATCACGCGGCAGGCCTTCGCGCTGCCGGGCAGAAGCGTCACGGATTTGACATCCGCCGGGGAAAGCGCCGCGGCGACGAACTTCGCCGGGTCCTCCGACCAGACGATGATGTCCATCTTTTCGCCGTGCAGCTCGTTCACGACCGCGCCGACTCTTGCGCCGCGTGTGCCGACGCAGGCGCCGACCGGATCGATGCCGTCCTGCGAGGCGTAGACGGCCAGCTTCGTGCGTGAGCCGGCTTCGCGGGCGATGGACTTGATCTCAACGAGACCGGAGGCGATTTCGGGGACTTCAAGCTCGAAAAGTCTCTTGACAAGGCCCGGATGCGTCCGGGAGACGATGACCTGCGGGCCTCTGGTCGAGCGGCGGACCTCCACGACATAGACACGGATGAGGTCGCCCTCGTGATAATACTCCGTGCGGACCTGCTCGGATGCGGAGAGCATGGCGTCGGTCTTGTCGTTGCCGCCGCCGATGCGGATGGTCATGTCGTTGGTCGCAGGCTCGATGCGCAGCACCGTGCCGGTGAGGATCTCATGCTCCTTGGACGAGAAGGTGTCGAAGACCATGCCGCGCTCTGCCTCACGGATGCCCTGGATGATGACCTGCTTGGCCGTCTGCGCGGCGATGCGGCCGAAGTCCTTTGTCTGCACGTCGACGTTTACAAGGTCGCCCAGCTGCGCGGTCTTACTGATTCTGCGGGCTGCGTCGAGCGTAATTTCCGTGGCGGGGGTGATGACGTCGTCGACGACCTCCTTCTGCACGTACATATGCATATCGTTGTCCTTGACCTCGACGAAGACGTTGTCGGTGTAGCCGTCCTTGTCCTTTTTGTATGCAGCGACGAGAGCCTGCGTGATCTTCTCGACCATGTAGCTCTGCGGAATCCCGCGTTCTTTTTCAAGCTGCGCAAGCGCTGCAAAAATTTCGGCATTCATAGTTTTCTAAATTCCTCCCTTTAAAACTCGACGTGAAGCCGCACCTGCGCGACCTCGTTTTTCTGGAATGTATATGTGGTTCCTGCGGTGTCGATGGTCACGGCGCCGTCCGCATAGCCCGCTAGCTTCCCGATGAATTCCTTCGCGCCGCCTATGGGCTTGAAGAGCTTCACCGAGACGGAGCTGCCCATAAACTGTGCAAAATCGGACGGGCGCTTCAGCTGCCGTTCGAGTCCTGCCGAGCAGACCTCAAAATTGTAGCTGTCCGGCACGGGGTCCTTTTCATCGAGGATCGGATCGAGCGCGCGGGAAATGGCCTCGCAGTCGGAGATATCCACGCCGCCGTCCTTGTCGATGTACAGGCGCAGGAACCATTCTCCGCCCTCGCGGACATATTCCACATCCCAGAGCGTACAGCCGTGCGCCTGCACGACAGGTTCTGCAAACTGCGCCACCTGCTCCGTTACCTTCATGAAAAATCCCCCTTACCAGCAAGAAAGAGTGGGGAGCAATTCCCCACTCTCAAGTAAAATACTATCAAGATGGCCTTATTATAGCATCCGCGGGCGGAAATTGCAAGGAGTATTTCTGTATTTGTCCCGGAATTTCTTGTTTTTTTCCTTCTTTTTTCGCCCTGATCTGCGCAAAAGCGCACTGTGCGCGAAAAAAACGCAAATTCCTGTCTGCGGGGTGTCATTTCCCCCGCGTGTGTGCTATACTATATGAAATGAAGCTCGCTTGGGGGTATTTGAGATATGAAGCAGAAATCCGGCCTGATCGGCGTCGTCTACGCCGCGATCCTTTCCGCCATCGCCGGTTACTTTTTTCGCATGACGCAGCTGTCCGGCGGCAGCAGCGTCCCGCTGATCGCGTTCAGCATCCTGATGGTCTTCGTCTTTGCGCTCGCTGCGGTCAGTCTGGAAAAGAAGTCCGCCTATGAAGCCGTCTACCGGCCCAGCGGGCAGGATCTGACGTTTTCAATGCTCGGTGCGCTGGGGCTGATCGCGGGCTGCGTGCTCAGCTTCCGTGGCTCTATTGCGCAGATGCTCGTGAGCCTGCTCGGCCTGCTGGCCGGACTTTCGCTCGGCGCGGGGGCCGTGCTGCGGTGGAAGGAAAAAAAGCCGTCGGCGGCGTTTTCCGTCTTCGTTGTGCTGTTCTATGTTGCGAAGCTCTTCCGCGATTTCCGCCACTGGGAGATCAATCCTGCGATTCTGGACTACTGCTTCTCGCTGTTCGCCATGATCGCGTTCATGCTGGCAAGCTATCACGCGGGCGCGTTCAGCTTTGAGCGGGGCGCACGGCGCCGGCTGGCGTTTTATTCGCTGCTGGGCGTTCTGTTCGGCGCAATCAGCCTTGCGGGCGCGCAGCTGCCGGAGCTTCTGATCTACGCGGGCAGCGTATTCTGGATGCTTGCCTGCGCGCAGCAGATGCTGAGGCGCTCCGTATAGGCTTTTTCAGCCGCCATAGCTGCACATGACCAAGGGAGGGAGGGCGAAGCCGTCCTCCCCCTATATGATGTTATGGCAGCACCGCACCATTCGGCAAGCTGATCCGGTGAGAGTTTTTCGTCAAGTCAAGGTCTGAAAAGCGCGGGAATACTGTATGTATTTCAAACGCTTCAAACCGCGAAATTGGCGGAAAAGCTGCGCCGAAGCGCGCCGAAGCAATTGTGCGGTGCTGCCTTATGCCTTTCTTGCAAGCGTCGCCCAGTAGGTGGGGATGTTGTGCGCGTGCAGATTGCCGTAGCCGTTGGTGTCCTCGTAGAGGTCCAGCAGCTGCAATCCCGCCTTGAGCTGGCCCGTGAGCTGCTCGTGCGCGGTGTGGGAAAACTGAACGCCGCTTTTGTCCTTTTCCAGCTGCCGCATCTGCTCTTCATCCTCGAGCGGGTTGAACGGGAGCGTGTTGATGATCCGCGTTTCGTCCTCGTCGAAGGCGAAGTTCAGGCCGTTGTCAAGCCCGGCCAGCAGCCGTCCGCCGGGCTTTAAGACCCGTGCGCATTCGCGCCAGATGGGCAGCACTGCGTAGACGTAGCAGTTGGAGACGGGATGGAAGATCAGATCGAAGCTGTTTTCGTCAAACGGCAGGCGCCTGGTCATGTCGGCGCGGACGATGGTAATGTCATAGCCCTCCCGCTCCGCGACCAGTTTCTCGGAATCCAGCTGCCGCTGCGAATAGTCCAGTACCGTGCACTGCGCCCCCAGCGCGGCGAAAATGGGCATCTGCTGCCCGCCGCCGGAGGCCAGCCCCAGCACGCGCTTGCCTTTCAGCTCGCCGAGCCAGCTGTGCGGGACGAATTTGACCGGAGTCAGCTTGACGTCCCACGTACCGGCCTTTGCCTTTTCATATTCCTCGTGGGAAACAGGCTTCCCCCATTCCCAGCCTTCCTCGACCCAGCGGTCGATGGTTTTGCTGTTGATCTCCTGATACGGAATGTCCATAAAAACCTCTTTTATTATGCTTCCTTCGCCAGCTTCCACGCGACATAGTCGTCGTAGGAGCAGAGGCGGTCAATAATGGTGCCGTCGGGCTGGAACTCGATGACGCGGTTGCAGGTGGTCTGCAAAAGCTCATGGTCGTGCGAGGCAAGGAGAATGTTGCCGGGGAAGGCGCACAGGCCCTTGTTGACGGCCTGAATGGCCTCCATGTCCAGATGGTTCGTCGGCTGGTCAAGAAGCAGCACGTTCGCGCCCGAGAGCATCATGCGCGAGAGCATACACCGGACCTTTTCGCCGCCGGACAGCACGTTCACGGGCTTGAAGACCTCTTCGCCGGAAAACAGCATCCGGCCCAAGAAGCCACGCAGGTACACGTCGTCCTTTTTCGCCGAATACTGCCGGATCCAGTCGACAAGCGAGTCGGAGCAGCCCTCAAAATAGGCGGTGTTGTCCTTCGGCAGATAGCTGGTCGTGACGGTCTGGCCCCATTTGACGCTGCCCTCGTCCGGCTCCAGCTCGCCCATGAGAATTTTAAAGAGCGTCGTCTGCGCCAGCTCGTTTTCGCCGACAAAGGCAATCTTATCATTCTTATTGACAATGAACGAGACTTTATCCAGAAGCTTCACGCCGTCGATGGTCTTGGACACATCCGTCACGAACAGGATGTCCTTGCCGACCTCGCGTTCGCGCTCAAAGCCCACGAACGGGTACCGGCGCGAGGACGCGGGCATTTCCTCGACGGTCATCTTGTCGAGCAGCCTGCGGCGGGAGGTCGCCTGCTTGCTCTTGGCCTTGTTGGCCGCGAAGCGGGCGATGAAGGTCTGCAGCTCTGCGATTTTCTCCTCTGCGCGCTTATTCTTGTTGCGAATCAACTGCTGAATCAGCTGGGAAGATTCGTACCAGAAATCATAGTTGCCGACATACATCTTGATCTTGCCGTAGTCGATATCGACGATATGCGTGCAGACGGTGTTGAGGAAATGACGGTCGTGGCTGACGACGATGACAAGGCCGGTGTCCTCGTAATCCAGAATAAAATCCTCGAGCCAGTTGATGGCCTCGATATCAAGGTTGTTCGTCGGCTCGTCGAGCATGACGATATCGGGCTTGCCGAACAGCGCCTGCGCAAGCAGCACCTTGACCTTCAGACGCGGGGCGGTGTTGGCCATGAGATCATAGTGCAGCTCCACCGGGATGCCGAGGCCCTGCAAAAGCTTTGACGCGTCGGACTCGGCCTCCCAGCCGTCCATGTCGGCAAACTCCGCCTCAAGCTCGCTCGCACGCATCCCGTCTTCCTCGGAGAAATCGGGCTTTTCATAAAGCGCGTCCTTCTCCTTCATCACGTCGTACAGGTGCTGGTTGCCCATGATGACGGTGTCGAGAATGGTATACGCGTCGTACTGGTTCTGATCCTGCTTCAGAACGGACATCCGCGCGCCGGGCTTGATGAAAATTTCGCCGGACGTCGGCTCCAGCTCGCCGGACAGGAGCTTCAAAAACGTCGATTTGCCCGCGCCGTTGGCGCCGATAATGCCGTAGCAGCTGCCGGGCGTAAACTGCAGATCGACCTGCTTGAACAGCACAGAGCCGCCAAACTGCATGGCAAGGTTGGAAATGGTGATCATAGAAAAACCTCATCAATGTTATTTTTTTCTTATCATACCACAAAATCCAGTGTTTGCAAGGGAAACCGTGGGAACCGCCGGTATGGCCGGGAGCTCATTTAAGAGAAGCAGCAGCCAGGAGCGTCCGGCTTGGGTGCGTGCGGTTTTGCTGCCAGTTGCTTCTGAACCAGACCGCTGCGGAGTCACAGCGGCAGGAAGGAGAACGCCCATGTGAGTACCGGCGCGAACAGCACGGCGGGCAGGAGGTCGGCGGTCTTGATCTTCGTGAGGTGCAGCATATTAAGGCCGATGGCAAGGATCATCACCGAGCCGCAGCACGTGATCTCCGCGATGGCCGCGTCGGACAGCAGCGGCGCGATCACGTGCGCCAGAAGGGCAAGCAATCCCTGATACACGAACACGGGCACGGAGGAAAACAGCACGCCCAGCCCCAGCGAGACGGACAGCATACAAGACGAAATGCCGTCGAGCAGGGATTTTGTGAACAGCAGCTCATAGTCCTGCTTCAGACCGGCGTTGAAGCTGCCGAGGATCGCCATCGCGCCCACGCAGAACAGGAGCGACGCCGTCACAAAGCCCTCGGCGATGGGGGTCCGCTTCCCGCCGCGGTGGAAGCGGCGCTCGATCCTGCCGCCGAGGCGCTCAATGCGCCCGTCGAGATCCAGAAGCGTCCCCACGGCGGTGCCGAGCACCATTGACACGATCAGCACGAGCGTATTTTCGCCCTTCAGCATCCCGCTGACGCCGATATAGATCACGCAGAGCGCGATCGCGGTCATGATCGCGTTTGTGATTTTTTCCGGGATGCCCTTCTTTGCCAGCAGCCCGACCGAGCCTCCGGCGAGAATGGCAAGCGCGTTGACAAGAACTCCAAGCATAAATATGGCCTCACTTTGAACAGGATATCTTGCCTCTTATCCTATCATATGCGTGTCGAAGAAAAAAGAGATTTTTCGCAAAGTGGAGGAAAAACGCAAAATAAGCGGGAAAATTCAGGCTAGATCAGGGACGATCTTCCAAAAAAGGTAGAAATCCTGATCAAAATGTAGTATAATGCCCTTATCTTGATAAACAGCGCCCGCCGCTGCGCGGACGCTTGGGAGTGTATATGAAACTACGCAGAACAAAGCGAATGCCCGCCACGGCAAAGCAGAAGCTGCGCGCAAAGAGGCTGGCGCAGCTGAAGCGGTTTTTGCGCGAGCACACCTGGGGCGTGATGATCACGGTCCTGATTATGATCGCGCTGATCCTGTTCGTCTGCGTGATCGCCGGGGCCGCGCCCAAGGAAGCGTCTGCGCCGGAGACGACGCAGGACGAGACGCCGCGCTATGAGTCGGGCTTTATCTGCGCCATCACGACGCAGGTCCCGTATTATACCGAGGAGCTTTCCGAGGCCGGAACGGTCGCGCGCGGGATGCAGATCACGTATTCGACCGACCGCTCTGTCGAGCGCGACGGCGTCCGGTACTATCTGACCTATTTCTCCACGCTGGACTGCGGCTATGTCTCCGAGGAAAACCTGACGCAGGACCCCTCCGCCGTGATCGCAGAGAAGGTCGTCTATGTCCGCACGCCGCAGAACCTCCGTCTGGACAAAAACACGCTCGAGCTCGGCACGCTGGTCGAAAAGGGAACGGAGCTGCAGGTTCTGAGCTACGAGGGCACGACCGACGGCGTCGTCGATCTGTATCAGGTCTCCTATCAGGGCCAGACAGGCTACATCAGCGGCCAGTACGTCTCAACCGTGCAGGAGGAGGCCAACGACGTCTATGACCGCTTCGGCGTCTACGCCATCCATGCCGGACGCGGCGACAAATGGGGCGGCGGCGACGCGGAAAGCCTTGACTATTTCCCGCGCACGAAGGCCAGTTTTGCGGATAACAAAATGCCGAATCCCTGCTACGCGATCTACCTCACCTGCGACCCCGCGATTTTAAAGGACATCGACAAGTACATTGAATATGCGAAGACCACGAAGATCAACGCCTTCGTTGTCAACATCATGGACGGCACGTCCATCGGCTACAATTCGCCGGTATATGAGGAGTATTCCCCCACGGCGTATCAGTACGCGAATAACACCGTCGAGGAATACCAGGCGGTCATTCAGAAGATCAAGGACGCGGGCTTCTACGCCATCGGCCGTCTGACGACCTTCAACGACTCCTTCTTCTGCCAGGATCATCCCGAATACGCCATCGCCGACGGCTCCGGCGACTCGCTGTATGTCGCGGCCAGCTACTGGCCCAGCGCCTTCTGCCGCTACGTATGGGAATACAAGGTCGCGCTGGCCATCGACGCGGTGCAGACCATGGGCTTCGACGAGATCCAGTTCGACTATGTCCGTTTCCCGGACAACACCGACCAATATGAGGCCTCCGGCGATATCGACTTCCGCAACGAATACGGCGAGACAAAGGCACAGGCCATCCAGCGCTTTTTGATGTACGCCACGGATATCCTGCACGAATACGGCGTCTACGTCGGCGCGGACGTCTTCGGCGAGACGAGCCGCAGCTACGTCACGGCCTACGGCCAGTACTGGCCAGCCATCAGCAATGTCGTCGACGTGATCTCCGGTATGCCGTACCCCGACCATTTTGCCCGCAACGGGACCTACCGCCCGTGGGAGCATCCGTATGAGACGCTGCTCGACTGGGCCGAATCCGCCGCCAAGCGGCAGGCCGAAACGCCTACGCCCGCAGTCGACCGCACCTGGATCCAGGCCTATAACGCCATCCAGCCGCCCTATAACGAATACGGCGTGCAGGAGATCGGCGACCAGATCCGCGCGCTGCGGGAAGAGGGCCTGACCGGCGGCTTCATGGCATGGAACGCCTCCTGCAGTCTCACCAAGCTCGAAGAGCTGCGCCCGCTGTACGAGGCGCTGGAATAGAGCCAGCCTTTGCTGCGCCTGTTCCAATGGCCGTTGATACCGCTGCCCCAAAACGAGAAACCGCCCGGCTCCAAATCGGAGCCGGGCGGAAATGCGTTAGGATCAGAAGATCGCAACAACAGCGCCGTTGTAGGTCTTTTCGATGTATTCCTTCACAGCGTCGGACTGGAGCGCCTTGACAAGTGCCTGGATCTTGGCGCTGTTTTCTTCGCCTGCGCGGCAGGCAATGATGTTGGCGTAGGTCTGGGCCGCGTCGCCGGAGGCATCTTCGATCGCGAGCGCGTCAGCGGCGTGGAGGCCTGCCTGCAGGGCGTAGTTGCCGTTGATGACGGCGACGGTGCCGGGGTTGGAGTTCGCCAGCTGTGCGGGGACGGTATCGGCCTGCAGCGGCTGCACGTCATGGCCCTTGGCATCGACAATATCCAGCGTGGTCACGCCCTTTTCCGCGGAAGCGTCGGCGGGCAGCTCGATGAGGCCTTCCTGGGCCAGCAGGAGCAGAGCACGCGTCTCGTTGGAGTCGTCGGCGGGGATCAGGATGGTCGCGTCGTCGGCAATGTCCGCAACAGAGGCAACACCGTTGCCATAGAGGCCGAACGGCTCATAGTGGATCTTGGCTGCGGAGACGAGATCGGTACCGTTGGAGGCGTTGAAGCTGTTCAGATACGGGGTATGCTGGAAGTAGTTTGCGTCGAGCGAGCCGTCAGCCAGAGACTGGTTCGGCAGCACATAGTCGTCATAGATCACGATCTGGAGGTCATAGCCCTCGGCGGCCAGCGTGTCCTTGACCTGCTCGAGAATTTCAGCGTGCGGGGTGGAGGAGGCGCCGACCTTCAGCGTTTCGAGCTTGCCGTCGGTGGAAGCGGCGGTATCGGCGGAAGCATTGTTGTCGTTGGAAGCGGGTTCGCTCTTGGAAGCGCAGCCGACAAGCGCGGCGACGAGCAGCAGAGCGGAAAGAACGATTGCAAGTACCTTTTTCATGATAAAATCTCCTTTATAAAATTTAAAATCGGTTTGTTTCTGACGTGCGGACGGCTTCGGTCACATTCGGCCGCATCGCCAGTTGATGCGGAGCAGCCGCTCAAAAATCAGTCTCATGGGACGCTCCTTTCAGCGGGCACGCTTATCGGTCTTCCGAACGACAGTGGTGCCCACGATCTGGATGAGCTGGACGATCACGACGATCAGCAGCACGCAGACCCAGACGACGAGCTTCTGACTTCTCTGGTGGCCGTGGATGATGGCGATCTGCCCAAGGCCCGTGCCGCCCAGCGTCGCGGCCAGCGCCGTGTAGCTGAGAATGGTGACAGTCGAAATGACGCATCCGGAGATGAGCGACGGCTTTGCCTCCGGCAGCAGCACGTGCCAGATGATCTGAAAATTCGTGCAGCCCATGGCCTGCGCGGCCTCGATGACGCCCGCGGGAACCTCCTTCAAAGAGGACTCGACCATGCGCGCCACATACGGCGCGGCGGCGATGATCAATGTGACGATGACCGCGCCGTTGCCGGTCGAGGTGCCGAGCAGCAGCTTCGCCGCCGGGATCATGGCAACCATGAGAATGACTGCCGGGATGGAGCGGAAGAAATTCACGATAAAGCCGAGCACGGTGTTGACGCCCTTGTTGGGGTGCAGCCCGTCCTTGTCCGTCGCCCAGAGAATGACGCCCAGCGGCAAGCCGATGAGATACGCGAAGATCGTGGTGAGCGCGGTCATGTAGACCGTCTGCCAGATGCCCAGCTGGATAATGTTGTTATCCCAGAGCTTTACGAAATATTCGGTAGCCATTTACCGCTCCTCCTTCCACGTCAGTCCGCTGTTTTTCAGCCAGCTGACGACCTTTTCCGCGTCGTGCTCGTCGTTCGGCAGCTCGAGGATCATATGGCCGTAGGCCGCGCCCTCGACGGATTTCGTATCGGCGAACAGCACGTTCACCGGCACGCGGCAGGCCAGGATCATTTCGGAAATGACAGGCTTCTGCGTATCCTCGCCGTTGAAGATCAGGCGGAGCTTCCGCCCGCCGGTCGTGGGATCGAGCACCGGCCGCTCCTGTGGGAGCACAAGCTCGCGCGCAATATCGGACTTCGGGTTCGTGAACACGTCCGCCACGCGGCCCTCCTCGGCGATGCAGCTTTTATCGATGACGGCCACGCGGTCGCAGATCTGGTCGATGACCTTCATCTCGTGCGTGATGACAATGATCGTCACGCCGAGCGTCTTGTTGATCTCGCGCAGCAGCTCCAGAATGGAGCGCGTCGTGTTGGGGTCGAGTGCGCTGGTCGCCTCGTCGCACAGCAGGTACCGGGGATTGGTCGCCAGCGCACGGGCGATTGCCACGCGCTGCTTCTGTCCGCCGGACAGCTGCGAGGGGAAGCTTGCGGCCTTGTCGGCAAGGCCCACGACCTTCAGCAGCTCCTCCGCGCGCTTCTTTGCCTCCGCCTTCGGCGTGCCGGAAATTTCAAGCGGGAAGCAGACGTTGCGCAGGACCGACCGCTGCTCAAGCAGGTTGAAGCTCTGGAAGATCATGCCGATCTGCCGGCGTACCTGCAAAAGCGCCTTCTCGCTGAGCGCCGTCAGGTTCTGCCCGTCGACCCAGACCTCGCCGGAGGTCGGACGTTCGAGCAGGTTGATGCAGCGCACCAGCGTCGATTTGCCCGCGCCGGACAGGCCGATGATACCGAAGATCTCGCCGTCCGCGATGGTCAGGTTCACATCCTTCAGCGCTTCCACGCTGCCGGAGGCCGAGGAATAGATTTTGCCGAGGTGTTTCAGCTCGATCATGGGAAATCCCCTTCCACAGTGTTTTAATAGGTTTTCTGAGACAAATAAAAAGAGCCGGGAAACTCACATCGTTTCTCAGCTCCGGCATTGGCGGTTTGACTGCCAATATGGAAATTTATGAAACAAAGCGAGCCGATTTTTGAGTACGCGAAAACATGCACATGCAGCGCATGCACATGGGCATCATCATAGCGGTGGTAAACAACTGTTTCATCGCGTGTCGGCTCCTTTCCTGATTTCTGGGGTCATTATATATGGCGGTTCAGAAAATGTCAATGGCAGATTCGCCCCAAAAATCCGCCTTTCTACATCGATTTTTTGTCAGTCTGTCAAAAAGCAGCCGCTCTGCAGCAGAGTCAGGGTGCTCATCTTGCGCTCGGAAGCCGTATCGATTTCCTGCACCTCATAGCGCAGCTTGTAATTCGCGCCCATATCGGACTCGAAATCATCCAGATCCTCGCCCATAGATTCACAATAGTCCCTGACATCACGCACCGGCGCGGCACGCTGTCTGCTGAGACGTTCCTGTCGGTCATTGTGCTGTCCTTCGGCGTTATGCAGCCGCTCATCACCGCCTTTTCCCACACGGACGATATCGCGCAGGCCGGGCTGCAATATGGGAAGGACCAATATGACCGGGAGCGTTACGCGGAGCTGCGGCAGATCGCCGCCGAAATGCTCTCCGCGCGAACCGGTCTTCCAACCGAAAAGATCCATGACCTGTTCTGCAATGAGACAGGCTACCAGACGCCGAAGGTCGACACGCGGGCGGCTGTGTTTGCAGATGGCAGAATTCTTCTCGTTCACGAAAACAACGGGACCTGGGCTCTGCCCGGCGGCTGGTGCGATGTCGACCAGTCCATCGCGTCGAACACGGAAAAGGAAGTGCGGGAGGAAGCCGGATTCGAGGTAACGGCGGAACGGCTCATTGCCGTGCAGGCATGGCGGACTGTCAACGGGGCTGCCGCGAAACAGCCCCGTTTCTTGCTTCGAATGCGCTGCTTTACACAAACTTGATCGTCAGCGCGATAAAGATCTGCGCCATATAGTACAGCACGTGCAGAACCGCGTTGCGGTAGGGGCTGTCGTTTTTGCCGAAGGAGAGCACGACCAGCATATTATCGCTCGTCGAGAAGCAGATGCCGCCGACAAAGAACAGGAACAGCGCCCGGTTGGACTCGATAAACGCGCCCGTCGCCGCGCAGGCCGTCATGAACAAAACACCGCCGATATAAAGCACGCCGAGCGGCGTAATTTTGCCCGCGCGCACCTCCTTGGCATATGCGTAGAAGCAGGCCGCGCCCAGCGCCACCACCGCGATGGGGATCGCGTACAGCCACGCCGCCGGGCAGAGCGCCAGGATTGCGAGAATATACACGATATGGCCCAGAAAAAACGACACGGAGCCAGCAGCGAAGAACAGCCGGTGCAGCTTTTCCGACAAAAACCGCAGCGCCAGAAGCAGATCGCCCAGCATCCCGAGCGTCAGTCCCGCCACGACATACCATCCGTACAAACTCGGCCCCATCCGCCGCAGCTCCAGCAGCCCCAGCAGCACGAACACCACCGACGCCATGGTCTTGAGCATGACAGACGACGCATCGCGCCGCTTATAAGAGCGCATGATGAACAGCGTCTCCAATACCGCGCCCGCACTGATCAGCAGAATCTCCAGCATCCGCCTCCCCCCTTTCCGCGTGTTCCTTCTTCCCGCTTATTTTACCATGTCCGCCGCGCCGCTGTCAACGTTACGTGCCTGATCGTATTCGTACAGCAGCTTCGCCACGGCCTCGCGCGTGACCGGCTGCTGCCAGCCGAAGTTGCCCGCGCTGTCGCCGGTAAAAATGCCGTTCTCCTTGGCCCACTGTGCCGCCTGCAGCGCCCAGTCGGACGGATGGTCGCCCGTTCCCTTCAGAGAAAGCAGCTCTTCCTTCGTCATCTCCATCACCTCCATGACCTGCCGTTTGAACGCGAACCACGCGTTCTCGTCGTCCACCCACATTGCGGGGCACCGCTTGCTGACCACGTCATAATGCCGCAGCACGTTTTCGATCGGAATGCCGTACTTGCGCATCAGCCTTCTTGTCAGCAGCGCCGCGTTCGCCACGACCGCGTCCTCCAGCCAGTAGCGCCCCGCGTCATACCGGCAGCACATCTCGATGGAGATCGAGTTGCCGTTGCGGCAGCGCGGGTGCTTCTGCGTATAAACGCCCGCCGTGCCGACCGACCATGCCGTATCCTCGTCGCTGACCGACTGCAGCCAGCCGTTCCGGTCGACAAAATAGTGGGCCGAGGCCCCGCGCGGGGACTCAAAATATTTGAGTCCCGCCGCGGCGGAGTCGTTGCGCCCGGCCGTGTAGTGCAGCACAAGAAACTCGATGGGTGCGCTGCGGCCCTTCGTGTAATTACTCGGATGCGCCGTCGTCATGCCGTGTCTCCGCGCCGCTCTGCAGCTTCTGCGCCTGCGTCCCGAAATAAAACGCGATGACCGTCGTATAGATCATCATAAAGTCCTGGCTGACCTCGCCCCTGACCGCCTGACAGGCGAACACCGCCGTCAGCGCCAGCGTCACGATTGACTTGACCGTCAGCAGATTTTCGATGCGCTTCAAAAACTGTTCCATACCTCCAAAGCTCCTTTCCTGTACCTGTGCCTATGTCACGATCTCCCATTCGGCGACCTCACGGGCAATGCGCTCGATGAACGAATTGCCGTGCAGCGCCTTATACGCCTTGTATTCATAGAGAAAATTCTCATATTCATACTGCCGGATGGTTTTTTCTTCCCTATGCTTATAATATGCCGCCAGCATATCCGCGCGCAGCATACAGCGCTGCCCTTCCCGGATCGCGCTGAGGCCGAACAGCCGCCCGCGCACCGGCTTTGCCAGAAGCAGCAGCAGACTCAGCACGGAACCAAGCCCGCTGCACACGCTTACAAGCGCGAAGAATGCGCCCGTCTGCTCCGCACTCATTGCATCGCTCCTTCCGCCGCCTCCAGCAGCGCCGCCAGCTCCGGCAGCAGCGCCTCGATGGTCTTTTTCGCTGCCGGCCCGAGCGCCGCATAGCTCTGTGCGAAGCGCCTGAGCACCGGCAGCAGGGCCGCCAGCTTCTCCGCCGCGCCGGGGTCCAGCGCGTCCAGCCGCGCTTTAATCCGCGTGAGCAGTTCCCGTTCCAGTCTCGTCATGTCAGCGCCTCCTCCAGCTCCCGCAGCGCCTGCTCCAGCTGCGTATAGCTGCCCATTTTAATACTGAGCGTCCCGTCCCGGTTGTCTGTGATCGGGCCTGCGACGCAGTAGCCGGAGCAGTCCTGCTCCTGCGTCGCATCATCTGCGCCGGCCTCACGCTGGACGATGACCCAGCGCAGCCCATCCACAAACAGCTGCACAGCCTGTGCATACGGCATGGCAAGCGTGACGGTTTTCGACGCGCGGCCATCCCAGTCGCGGTCGATCTGCTTTCCGCAGAAGTGCGCGGGGTACTCCGTTCCGTTTACCTTCAGATATTCCATACGCTTCCTCCCTTCAGAAGCAGAACGCAAAGCTTACGCCGAGGCTGTTTGAGGCATTGGACGCGCCCGCCTGGCCGTTTGCTCTGACTCTGCAAAACATACCGCCGCTGGCTGACGACCGTTCCCACCAGAACTCGTCAACGCCTTCTCTCTTCTTGATCTTCGGGTTGCCTGCCTTGTAATAGTCGTACTGGCTTCCTTCCCCGGATACGGAAGAACTTGCAGTCCCGAAAATCTCCACCTCGCTGAGCAGGAACAGCGTGTCCGATACTGTCTCAATCGTCGTGCTGTTGCCCCCCTCAGATGTCTTCTTGTTTACCGCGTGGATGCCGTTCTGCACCTCCGCCGGCATCAGCGCCAGAATCGCAGGCAGATAGGTCAGGCGCATATCGGTGTTCTTCCAGCCGAGACCGCTCAGGTTGGTGCTGTACATCTGCTTTGCTTCGCTGTAACAATCATGCAGCTGGAACGTCAGCGGAGCCGTGCCGGAGCCGTCCGCATACTCGTCATGATTCTTGCCGATGATATCGACCTGATAGGCCGTCCCGCCGATGTTCATGGTCTTGCTGTCGCCCACGGCCCAGCTGTCCGGGGCGATCCCGGTCCTGCACACTGTAATAATCTCTTCCCATGTATTGTTGGCAAAGGTATCGTGATATAGCGGCAGAAGCATATTCTGTGTTCCAATTACGATGTGCTGGCTGTTACTTACACTGTTTGCCATTGCCGTCACGTGCCATGTGCCCGCCTTTGGCAACTCCAGCGTACACATTCCGTCAGCACCGGCGGTTCCCTTTACCACCTTGAAACCTTCTGCAGGCGTCGCTGTGATCGCAGCCCCTGGTGTCGTTGTGACGACCAACTTCGGCGTAATACCGGTCTGGATCGCTTGAATTGCCGACACGAAGCCAGACGGATAGATCAGCTGCGCGGATGTGCCTCCCTTGACTCTGATCGCGTTCGCGACTGCCGTGAGGTCGGTGTCAAATGTCAAAAATTCTGCCATCAGAAGCTACCTCCATTCGCGTTCGTGATCGTCACTGCTGTCCATGCGCCATTGGACACCCGCAGGAACTTTCCGTTGTCGGAGGCCGTCACATCCGGCAGGAATTTTTCATCGCCGGACAGCGTATATCTGGTTCCCCAGAAGCCCTCTGCGGCATCCGCCGAATTGATCAATACGTAGCGGACCCTCAGTTCCTCCGGCGTATCGCCCTGCGTCATTTCTATCAGCGCAAATTTCACATACCCGTCAGTGGCGTTCGCGTTCAGCTCCGCCAGCGGAAGCAGCACGGTATCATCACCTGTGCCCCCGTCCAGCTTCAAAATTGCACGGCATGGCCGCCCTGCCTGATGGGCGGCAAGGATCTCAGCGAATGACTTATCATGTGTAGCATCCTCATCGTACACATCCTGCCCCGACAGCGTGCAGGTCACATAAAACGGCTCCGGGTCTTTGCCTGCTGCGCCCGCCGGGCCTTTGATGCTGACGCTGGCCGGGTTCTGTTTTCCGCCGTCGTTCGTCCAGCTGAGAACACCGGCTGCGGAAACATGGGGCGTAAAGGTCGTGCCGTCCTGTCCCGGCGCACCGTCCGCACCTGCCGGCCCGGCAGACCCATCCTGCCCGGGTGTCCCCGCCGGGCCTCTGATGCTGACGCTGGCCGGGTTCTGCTTCCCGCCGTCGTTCGTCCAGCTGAGAACACCGGCTGTAGAAACAGACGGCGTGAACGTTGTGCCATCCTGCCCCGGCGTACCGTCCGCGCCCGCCGGGCCCTGTGCGCCGTCCTTTCCGGGCGTACCGTCCGCGCCGGGGTCGCCCTTGTCTCCCTTTTCGCCCCTTGCGCCCTGAAGCGGCCCATTGTTAATCCAGCTCTCTGTTACGCCGTCGAAAATATAAATGTCATACGGCTCCGACGTACCGACGCCGTAAGCGTCGCCCGCCATCGGCGCCTGCACGGACGCTTCCAGCGCGGAGGCCGTCTCATAATACCCCTTCACGAGAAAGCCCGCGCCAGTCTCGCCCCTCGGACCCTGTGCGCCGGTTTCCCCCTTCGGGCCGCGTTCGCCGGGGTCGCCCTTTGGGCCCTGTGCGCCGGTGCCGCCCTTCGGACCCTGTGCGCCGGTTTCCCCCTTCTCACCCTGCGCGCCTGTTTCACCCTTTGGCCCTTGCGCGCCTGTTTCGCCTTTTGGCCCCTGTGCACCCGTCTCGCCTTTTGGGCCTTGCGCGCCGGTATCGCCCTTCGGGCCCTGCGCGCCGGTGCTGCCCTTCTCGCCCTGCGGCCCCACGACGCTTCCAACATCGACGGTGCTGCCGTCCGTCAGCGTGAAGACGAGCCGTCCCCCGTCCGTGACCTCAACCGCCTTCACGCCGCGCGAGATCAGCCCGCCGATGGTCACTGTGATCGCATTCGGAATCTCTACCCGCATACCTGCACCTCACTCTGCCGCCGCGCGGTTGTCCCGCGCAAGCGTTGTTTTGTCGCCGTGCGTATACAAAATATCATAGAAATACGCACCCTTCGGAAATTTTGCGCTGACCGTATCGTCAAACGTCAGCGTTGCCTGCCCGCCTGTCACGCGGTCAAACTGAAACGTATGCACCGGCGTGTGCGACGCGTCAAAAAAGCTGACCGTCAGACTGTCGGACGCGCCGACCGTGACCGGATCGCCGTCCTGATCGCGCAGCTCCAGCGCCAGCGTCACGGAAAACGTATCGCCCGCGTACCAGCGCAGCACACCGCCCGCAATGCGCGGGCTTGGCTTTGCGCCCGGAAGCTTTGTCATCTGTTCTCCTCCTTCCGGCCTTTTCAGTTGATCTCATCGCGGCGCGCCGTGCCGGGCGCCGTTCTGCCGCGCTTTTCGCCTCTGCCTCTGGCAAGGGAAGACGAGCGCTTTGTCTGCTTGTCCTTCGCCGTGCCCGCCTGCGCCGCCTTCTGCCGGGCCTGCGCCGCCTTTTCTGCCGCCGCAGCCTGCTTGTCCGCATAGGCAAGCTGCTTCCAGTACTGCGCGTTCGCCGCGTCCTCCCGGTCGGAGCGATAGTTCAGCTCATTCCAGTAATTGTCGTTCGCCAGCTTCGCATACTGCAGCGCCAGATTCTCGCTGCGCTGCGCCTCGCTCTGATACGCGCCGCGCGCGTCGGACAGTGCCGCGTAATAATCCGACACCTGGTCGCGGTAGCGGTCATAGTCGCTCTTTTCACGGCTGCTGATGAGCGCATAGCGCTCGGAAAGCGCCGAGCCCTCGCGGTCATACTGACTGCGCGCCTGCGCGTAAAGCTCCGGCACGACCTCGTTGAGCTTCTGCAGATACACGTTGTACGCCTGCTGCCCTGCCTGCTGGCTGTAGCTTGAGCCATAGCCGCCCGTGAGCGCTGCCGCCGCACCCATTGTGTTCTCCATTGCCAGCCGTCCCGCGCTCTGGTACTGCTCCCGGTACTGCCGGTACATCGGGTCTGCCCCCAGATCGTAGGAAAACGCCTTCCGGTTCGCGATCTGGTCATAAAGCGCGTCCAGCTCGCTGTCCCACCGGGACGTATAGCTGCCGGGCTTCTCCGACAGCACCCGGTCCAGCGCCGCCTTCGCCTCGCTTGCCGCGCCGGACGGCGTATAACTGGGCGTTCTGACCTGCGCTGTGTCCGTCTGACCGGCCGGAGCCGTTCCGTAGCTGCCGCGATAGTTATAGATCGTCTGATATTTGTTGCTGAGCGAGCTGCGGTAGCTGCCGTCTGCGTTTACGCCGAGAATGCGGTACGTGCCGCCGCCCGTCACGACCTCGTCGCCCGCCTGCAGCCCTGCCGGAGCCTTACCGTTACCCTGCACTCTGTAAAGCGCCATTGTCCTCCTCCTTTTTCTCCTCTGTTTCCGCGTCCTCCCGCGCCTCGAGCAGCCGCACCTGCTCGCGCACCTGATCGAGCACCATTCCGACGACGCACGGCGGGAGCCCGGAGGCGTTGATCGCCTCCACCAGCCCAGCACGCAGCGCGCCGATCGCATTCGAAAGCTTACTCATGCCGTTTCCTCCAATTTCCTCACTCTTTCCCGCAGCATCTGGACCTGCCGGATACACAGGGCGATCAGCTCCTCATAGCGCAGGCCGTAGTCCGCGCCGCCGTCCGTTCCAGGCGTTTTCACAAAGGCCGCGAAGTCCTTTCCCGTCAATCCGCACTCCCGCAGCGCCTGCTCCACATCCTGCGCGACAAGCCCCGTGTGCGTCCTGCCGGACGTGCCGCTGTTTAGCCGGTAGCTCGCCGGGCGCAGCTTCTCAAACAGTGCGTCATAGCGTTCCAGCTCATACGAAATGTCCGTCTTCTTCTCCCGATCAGATGTAGTGATCGTGCCCGTCTGCGCGTACACGACCGACCACCGGTAATCGGAAAACCCGAGCGATCCCGCGCCGTCAACAGACGGCGCCGCACTGCCGCTCACGACCAGATCGCCGCCTACCGCCATTCGGCAGTTCGTCTGCGCGCCGCCCTCCGTGACGGAGAGCGTATTGCCGCCATAGCAGAGCTTCGCGCCGCTTGCCGTCGCCACGACCTCGCCAAGCCCACTCTGCATATGGATCCCCGCGCCGCCGTAAGCGCCCGTCGTATAGCCGAGCCACCCGCCGACGGTACCGCTGTTCAGCGCATCGTATACCGCCATATCGCCGCCCAGCTTGATATAATCCGCCGATAAAAGCCCCGTCGTAATGTCGTTTGCCGACAGGTGATTGACCGAAAAATTGTTGAAATCCAGAATGCCGCCGTTGATGCGCGACGCGGACAGATTGCCCGTCACACTCGCCGCATCGACCGTAAGCCCCGTGATGCTTGCGCCCGTCACATTCAGGCTCGTGGCTCTGATCGCGCCGGAGATCGTCGCGCCGGAGCACGTCAGATATCCGTTCGCGTCCACCTGAAACCGGTCTGATACGGAGAGGCCGCCCGTCCCGAAATACATACCCGCGCTGCTGCCGAACACGTTTTCCACGCGGTAGATGCTCCCGTCCGAGATCGTCCACGGCCCAAAGGCCGAGCCTGCCGCCGCCGTGATCGTCCCGGTCAGCTTCGCGTTGTACGCCTCCAGTGTTCCGGACGGGAAATGCAGCTTCTTCTCCGACAGATACGCAACCTCCATCCCCTCCTGCCAGAAGGAAATGCGTTTCGGCGTCACGGTCAGCAGTTCGTTTTTCGTCCGGTCGACGATCCTTCCGCCGCCGTCTGTTACGGTCGTCTCGATATTGCCCACGCCCACGCCATACACCGGCGTCACGTCGTTGTAGTAGAGCAGCCCCGTCTTGATATACTGCTGCGCATTCACGGAAAACGCGTTGTTCACGCCCGCCGTGTAATCATACAGCTGTTTGATCCCGACGGAATTGCCCTCGATCGTCAGCTGCGTCTTTTCCAGATACGTCCCGAAGTCCGACGCCGCGACATAATTCCCCGCAAGCTTCGCCGACCAGACCTCCGAATTCGCCGCCGCAAAATCCGCCGTCTTGATGATGAGGGACTTTAAAGCCACATAGCCGGAAAGCGTCGTCTTCTTTTCCTCCTCGGAAAGCCCGTCCGCGTCGATGGCCTGCGCGATCTCCGTCAGCGCCGCCCGTGCCGACCAGTCCGCCAGATTCAGCTGCTCTGTCACGGAACACAGATACCGCCGCATACTCTCCAGCTGCTCCTGCGCCGTCCTGCCCGTAATGGACGGGTATGCAAGCGTCAAAGATCCCATTACGCATCACTCCCCGCTTCCAGCACCCGTGCCAGACTAAACAGCTTCATCTCGCCCTTCCCTGTCAGCCGGAATTTCAGATGGTCGCACCGTGCGGGCCGGATCGGCAGCAGGAAGGTACGCAGTCCCCGGCCCTCGATGTGCCCGCAGTGCCGCCACACGCCGTCCGAATCATACTGCACCCAGAAATCGACGCTCGACCCCTTCGGCAGCTGCATCCGCAGATTGATGCGCGAGACGTATTTCTTTCCGACAAGGCCATACGTCATGATCCCCGTCTCCGCCATCCACCCGACCGGCCCGTCCTTCGTCCCGGCTGTGCCGTAAACGGTCCTGAGCGTTCCATTTTCAAGGAAATACAGCTCGTCGCCGACCCGCGCAAACTCGCTTGCGTGCGTGCTGTCCTCCCGGTGCCACAGACCCTTGCGCGTGTCGTAGACGAACAGCGACCAGCTGTGCGCCGCATCCTCCATGCTGATGAAGTATTTCCCGCGCACACCGCCCGCGGCCGCGTTGGCATACAGCACCGTGCCGAAGCAGCCGCCGATCTCCTGCGGCAGGCTCCCGTCGTACACGCACACGCCCATGCGCGACTTGTAATACAGCCGGTCGTCCACTACAACGAGGCTCTTGCTTGACCCGTTCTGCACACCCGCACACTTCTGCACCACGACCTGATGCGCGCCCGAGGCCGACGGATAGACCCGGTGGAAGCAGTCCTCCTTGAAAAATACCGGACTGTCTGCCAGTGTCGCCGCGCCCGTCCACTTTCCGTCCGTGCCGCAGCTGGCCCGCCACGAATCCGTCGCCACCCCCTGATAGCACGCCCAGTTTTTAAAATCGCCCAGCTTGCAGCAGTAAAGCTCGTTCACCGTCTTCCCGTCCGCCACACCGTACTTGCAGCCCCAGAGCCGGTTGCCGCATTCGGTGATAAAGTCCATATCCGGCACGCGCCGGGCCGTCTTCACCGTCCCGCTCGTGACCTCCGCCGCCTGGTCGATCAGCCCCACGATGACGATAGAACTCTCGTCTGCGCCGTATAAAATCTGGCTGCCGTTCAGCTTTTTGAGCTGCTCATTCCCGGAAAGCCCGGAGATCTCAATGCCGTCATACTGTTTGAAGCCCTTGCCGATGCCGTTTGCCGCCAGCTTCACATACACCGTCGGCACGGACACCCACTGCCCCGAGGCCTCGGCCCACTGCTTGATGGTGTGCAGACTCCCCGACGTGTCCAGCCAATACTGCCCGTTCGACGGGCTTTCCGGCTGCGCCGCCTGCGAGAAGCTCAGTGTCAGCGCCTGCCCGTCCGCAAGACACAGCGACACGCTGATCGGCGTTTCCGCCGCGTCGACCGTATTCTCATGCCCCATGTACCCGTTGTCGGAATAATCCTCCGTGTTGAAGTAAATTCCGTCTGGGAAGATACACAGATACGCGCCCATGGACACGAGCTGCTTTTCTCCCGCCTTGATGTTCACCGACGGCATATACGCCTCCATGGACGCGCCGTTGATATGCAAAACCTGATTCTGCACCCAGCACAGCCTGTCCCGCGCGCAGATCGCCTGCACCCCTGAAAGCGCCTGCACCGTCCCCCGCCGCACTCTCGGCGCAAGCAGCGGATAGCAGTCCGACGTCAGATTCTCCATGTCGTAGAATTCCCCGTCAGAAAGCTTCAGATCGTGGTCATAGCCGAGAAACGCTTCGGTCGTCAGCGTCTGCTGCCGCTGCTCCGTCAGCTTTGGATAAAACATCCCGCTATCCCCCCTACAGCTTGATATACGCCGCTTCGCTCTTCGGCAGATGCGCCCGGTTGTACGCGTTCTGGTACGCCTGATAGTACATATTGTACTTGGCGGCGGAATTGTTGTACTTTGTCATCTCCCCGTTGGCGTCGTCGATCTTCATCTCCAGATACCACCGGTAAATTTCGTCATACGGCCACTCGATCAGAAGCACCGTCCCGTCCAGATCCGCCTCCGGCGTATAGCCTGCGAACGCCGCCGTCTGCGTCTCATGCTGCGTCAGGATCTCGCGGTACACCGCTCCGTCCAGCTCCGACAGCCAGCGCAGCTTGTCCGCGCTCCCATACTGGTTGGGCTTGAGCCGGTCGACCGTCTCAAGCGCCTCGCGGATGGTCATGCGCCCCGCCTCCTTTCTTCTGTCCGCAGCCCTCAGCCGGCGGCCAGCTCATCCTCGAGCTTCCGTGCCGCCTCCAGCTGCCGTCTTGCGTTTTCCAGCACCTCATACACCGGCTCCGGCACCTCGACCGCCTTGCCGCGCGGCACCTGAAACGTGCGTCCGTTGACGCAGACGAACTCAGACTGCTGTTCCGTGCCGCCCGCGCGCGGCAGCGTGATGGTCTTCATGACTGCAAATGCGTTTTCCATAGCAATTCTCCTTTTCTGTCCCGTCTTTTCCGGAGACCGGCTTGCGCCGGTCCCCATCTTGTTTCCTCAGTTTGCCTCGTCCTCGGCGGAATACGCGCCGCAGCTCTCCACACGCACCATGCGGTCCTCATACAGGATCTTCGCCGCACTGGAGAACTTGTAGCCCAGCGTCGAGAACTGGTTGAGCGGTCCGCCGACCTGGCCCTTGTCCTTGATGATCATCTCCAGATTGCCGCCCTCGGGGTCGATCATGCCGTAGGCGTCCTTGCCGAGGAACAGCGTCGCATAGACGCTGTAATACACCGCAGGCGTACCCTTGGATTCGTCCGCCGCCGTCTTGACCGGGCAGCCCTCACCGTTGAAGATCTTGGCCTCGGTCGTCTCGATGAAGCGCACGCCATGCAGCTCGCCGATCTCGCCGGTAAACAGCTCCGTCAGACCCGCGTACTTGTGCGCCTCGATCCAGGCCTCGGACGAGCGCAGATCATATGCCACGGACGGATGGATGATGGCAATGTACTTGCCGTCGATCTTCGGGGCCTTGAGCTTTTTGAGCAGCGTCACGGCCTTGTTGACCTCGTCCGGTGTCAGCTTCGCGGTGGTGTCCAGACCTGCGCGGCTGGTCACGGCGGTATGTGCGCCGTTCGTGCCGACCTTGTCGCAGTACTGCACATTTGTGCCCGCTGCGGCGACATTGCGCACCAGCTTATCCTGCGTCGTACCGGCGGACGCGCCCAGCTCCTCCGCCGCACCCAGAATCACGTCGTCAATGGCGTGCAGCTCCAGCTGGTCGGACACGGACACATACGTGCCGTACTGCGTGATGGCCTGCGTCACAGCGCTCTGGCCAAACTTCTGGCCCGTCGGAATGACACCCTCGGTCAGCGCGCCCGCGTCCTCAAGCGTGTTCCACTTGCGCCATTCCACGGTCTTGCCGCGTCCGGCAGGCAGCGCCTGCTTGCGTGCAAACTGCGTGTGGATGAGCTCCGGACGCGCGTTTTCCAGCAGCTCCGTGTCGTAAAACGTCTTCATGGACGCCGTCATACCGCCGCCATCCGGGAACGCGCTCGTCTCACCGGAATACGCGTTTACGTAATTGCCGCTGGCATTCACCAGCGTGCCCGCGTCGGCAAACAGCTGCAAATTCAGTTCCTGCTTCAGATTCATTAAAATCTCTCCTTTTCTCAGAGCCGGACGGTCTCGCCCCGTCTGGCCCGCGCCTTCAGTTCCTCTCTCGTCTGTCTGGACCAGTGCTCCGGACTCTCGGCAAATGCGCCGCCAGCCGCAGGAGCCATGCCGCTCTCGCGCGGGCGGAGGTAACCCGCCTGCATGGCCGCCGTCAGCTCCTCGCGTGCGCGTCTTGCGCCGTATGCCATCGCGCCTGCACGAAGCTCCCGTAAATGTGTCAGCTCGTAAGCGCTTCTGGCATCCACACCGCGCATGACAAGGCGCATGAACACGGGGCTTTCCAGCTCCTCATGCAGCTGCGCGCCCGGATACGCCTCGCGCACCGCCGCAAACTGCTCCCGAAGCGCCTCATACCCCTGCCGCATCGCCTCTTCGCGCTGCTCTTTTGTCACGGGGACTTTCCCCTCCGGTGCGCACGCGGCCAGCCGCTCCGCCTGTTCCGGCGTGAGCTGTGCCGCATCTACGCCGAAGGTCTTTTCCAGTGCCGGCCCCAGAGACTTCAGCACCTGCTCGCTTCTCGCGCAGTTTTTCAGCCGTTCGCGCACGATCATCTGCACCTGCCTGTCATAGTCCTTCTTATACGGTCCCTGGATGAGCGCCCGGAACGCCTCTGCGCGCTCCTGCTCATCCTGCGGCGCGGCGTCCGCCGATACGCCCGGCTCCGGCTGCTCCTGCTGCTCCATCGCAAATGCCTGCAGCCAATCAAAGTTTTTCATCCTTTTCCTCCTTCTGCCCTTCAAGCGGGCGACGCTCGGGTCTCTGCATCATATTTTCAGGGTCACGTTCACCCAAAACCCGCACATAGTCCGGATACCGCGCCGAAAGCAGCCGGTATCCCGCGCGAACCGTCTCAAACATCCCGTCCAGCCGCGCCTGCTCCTGTCCGTCCGCGAACGCCTCCAGCCGGAAGCGTCCGCAGCCCGATTCGATCACCGGCGGCGTTTTCATCCCCGCCGCCTGCACCGCCTCCGCCAGCGCAAACGCCAGCATCGACGCCGCCGCGCAGACGATATCGCTGCCGTACCGCGAAAACCCCGCGTGGCCGCGCACCGTCAGCGCCGTTCTGTCCAGCCATACCTCGATCATCCCGGCTGCGCCGCCTCTCCGGCGCGTTTTCGCGCCTGCTGCACTCTGGCCGGTTCCGCGTCCTGCTTTTTCGCCGTCCGAACCGTCCCCGGAGCCTCCGGCGAGGGCTGTCCTGCCAGCCGCTCGTACAGCTCCGGCTCATACCGTCCCGCCAGCGTCAGCGCCATCCGCTGCCACGCCGCCGCATCCGCACCCGAACGGAGCTTCTGCAAGATCTGCTGCTTGCCGTCAAAATCCATCATGTCGAGGCACGCCAGCGCCTGCTGCTCCATCTCCGGCCGGAAAAAGCCCAGCTGGAAAAACTGCAGCGCCAGCTCATTCTGCGCCAGCTTCGTATACGCCGTGTGCTTCTGTGCCGTGACCGTCACATCGAACACCGGCGTCCGCATGAGCGCCTCCGGCCCCATGCTCTGCGCCTTCAGCCGCGCATTGCAGTAGGACACAAATTCCTCCGCCCCGCTCAGACCCGCAATGCGGAACCTGCGCGGCAGATCATAAAACTGCCGGATGCGCTCGATCACCATGCGGATGAGCCGCGCATAGGCCCGGTACGCCGACTGCGTCGACGCGCGTGAGCTGCGCCCGGACGCCTCCTGCAAAGCCGCAATGGCCGAGGCCGCCGTCACGCCGGACGAAACCTGTCCGTTCGTCACGTCCGTGTTGCCCGTCGTCCATTTGAGCTCCTCGATCTTGTTGTTCAGCACCTGCACGCAGATGCCCGGCAGCATATTGACCTGCACCTGCTGCAGAGAATCCTGCCCCAGATTCCCGTCCACGTGCACAAACGGCTTTGTCCAGTCCGCATACTCCTGCTCGTTGACCGACCCGTCCGAGCGGCGGAACCACCTCGGTGTCGCCGCCATGATCGTGTTCTTCACGATGGCCTGATCCATCCGGTCGATCTGCTCCTGCGCGCCCTTGCCGATGTCAATATAGCCGTACCCGCAGATCGAGCCCTCGATGGGAAACAGCCGGTCAAAGATGAACGGATACTCCCCGTCGTCATACAGCCCTCGCTCACACGCGGGCGCACGCACCGGCGTCTGCACCAGAACCGTCTCGCCCGTCTCCGGGTCCCGCGCCTCCCGCGTGACCGACGGCATGAACGTGTCGTTCTCCGTCGCGTACAGGACCGTTTCGCCCACATACTTGCAGTAGTGCAGCACCGTCCTGCCGCCCACACGCTTCTTGTAATACCAGTCCACCACCAGCGTCTTCTCCGAAAGATCGACCGCATCGTCCGTCCGGTACCGCGAAAGCACCGCGCTGCTCCCGCCGAGCTTCCCCGCCAGCTGCGGATACGCCGCCAGCAGCGTCTCGTTGTCCTCCAGCTCCAGATAAAACACATTCTGCGACTTCTGGATATCCGTCACGCCCGGCTCCCAGAACAGGTTCAGCACATTCACAGGCCGGATGGAGATATCCCCCAGTCCGCCGAGCTTCTCCTGGTCCCAGTACACGCCCCACACGCCCGTGCCCTGCTTCATCTTCTGCCAGCAGGTGTCGGAATAGACCTCCTCAAAGTCGTTCTGCTCCAGAATGCACGGGATGATCGACGAGAGCATCTGCGCCTCCTGCCGGTCGTCCGGCTCGCGCGGTCGGATGACCGGCCCCGGATAGGCCGCGACCGCATCCGCGTGCTTGCCCATGATGACGTTGAACAGCCACCCGGACGCGGGCCGGTCGTCATTCGGGTTTCCCTTATCCGAAAACTGCCGCCACTGCCGCAGCTTCCACCAGTCCTCGTCGGCGATGATGCGCCGTTCCAGATTCTGCTTGCCCTGCTTGTAGCGGCGCAGAATATCCGCCGCCCGCCGCAGCTCCCGCGCCCCAATGACGGGAACGCCTGTTGTCCGTACCTCCATTGCTTCCTCCTAGCTTCTGATTTGATTCAGCGGGTCTGACCAGACCGCCGCCGTCTGCGCCTGCATCATCGGCTTCACCGGCCGTGACATACAGAAATACCGCCATTCGTCGCACACATGATCCTCCATCGCCGTGTCCAGATCCTCCGGCCGCGTCTGTGAATACAGCATCAGCGGCACCGTCCGGATAAATGCTTTGCAGTTTTTGAATACATACATACGCGGGTACCCGTTCTCATCGAACTGCAGCCGGTAATGGCACTGCATCCAGCCCGCGATGCGCTCGTTGTCGCCCGGCGTAAAATACACGCCGTACCGCGCCGCCGTCTGCGCCACGCTTTCCCCGCGCGAGGCGTCCCAGATCGCCGGGTCCGCCACGCCCATGATCTCCCGGCCCTTGAGCCACGGATGCTCCGTCTCGATCCGCCTGATCTCGGCAAACTGCCGGTCCGGCGTCCACTTGACGCCCTCGTTCGGCATCCGCGTGCATCCGTAAAGCTCCAGAATGCGGTAGATCACGCCGTCGTAATCGACCGCCCACCACGCACAGGAAAACGGCTTTCCATACCCGAAGTCATAGCTCCGGCAGACCGTCCACCCCTTGTCCGGCGCAAACGGCTCGATCACGTGCGTCCACTGCCGGTCCTCATAGTGTTCCGGCACGTCGCGGAAGTCCTCAAAGAACTGTCCCTCGTACACATCCCATGACCCGTACAGCCACGCCTCGCGCAGTTTCGGCGGCAGTGTCTCCAGCTGCTTCAGATACTCCGGCTGCTGCCGCATTAAAGCCCGGTTGTCCGTCACCAGCGCCTGCACAAAGCTGTAATTCTCCGGCTCCTCACCCGCCTCGAACCGGCGGTCGATGAACAGCCGTTTAAAATATCCGTGCCCCGGCCCGCCGGGGTTCAGCGTGTAGTACGTCCGCTTCGGCAGCCCGTTTGTCCCGCGCACGCAGGCATTGATCGCGTCGATCCACGCCTTTTGCAGCTGCCCGGCCTCGTCGAGAAACACCACGTCGTATTCCGCGCCCTGATACTGCCCCATATCGCCGTCGCACGCACAGTAGCCGAACGTGATCGTCGACCCGTTTGGAAATTCGAACCGCTTGTCCGCCGCCTTATATTTCGCGATCCCCGCCAGCTCCTGCCGCAGCGGGTCGATATGGTTGTTCTGCAGCTCCCGCAGCGTCCTGCGCACGATCAAAAGCTTGATCCCCGCATACCGCAGCGCCAGCAGCTTCGCCTTTGTGCGCACAGCCCAGCTCTTCCCGCCGCCTCTGGCCCCGCCATAGGCGATGTGCCGGTGCCGGTCCAGTAAAAACCGCCTCTGCTTCTCATTCGGCGCGCCGATCCGCAGCTCCGTCATTCCGAAAATTCCTCCGCTTCCCGCTCAAATACCACGCGCACGCCCGTCTCCTGCCCGCCGTGCTCCTCCTGCAGTTCCTGCCGGATCTCGACCGCCTGCTTCATCACCTTTGCCAGCTCGCCCAGCTCCCTGCTCGGCGTTTCGCCGTCTTTGATCTGCTCCAGCAGCCGCTTCGAGATCGTCTCCAGCGCCTTTTCCAGATTCCCGGACGCTCTGCCGATGGGGTCCTTCCGCGTTCTTCCGCCCTTTTCCTCAGTCATCCGCATACCTCGCGTTGATGGCCGTATATAGCTCGCATTTCTCGCAGTTTTTCGTCCGGCAGAAGATCTCCATCTGCTGCCGCTTCGCCCGCCCCGAAGCGAACGTCAGCCGCAGAAAGCTCTCGTCCGTGATTCCCTCGCAGTAAATGCTCCTGCCGCTGTCCTCCCGGTAAAACGGGCACCATACCGGCTCAAAGCCCTTCTCTCCGTTCTGCATCCATCTCCACCTCCCGTCTGTGTTCATACCCCATGCGCTCCGCCAGTGCCTCCACCCCCACCGTCTCCAGCAAAAGCGCCTCCATGCATTCCGCGTGCACCGCCGTGCCGTCCATCGCCTCATACCGCTCGTCCGCCTCCGTGACAGCCTCGCCGCACCACCGGCAGACACAGCCGCGCATCATCCTCCCACACCTCCCGAAATCATATTTTTATGCGATACGCAGTTGACAAAACGCGCCGCGCCGGATACAATAAATCTGCATGAATCTCCGGCTGCGGCGCCGCTCTCTCTGATTCCCTGGCCCACGGGCCTGTTTGCTTCCGGCCCGCAGCGCTCTCCGCACCTGCCCCCTGAGTGTATCGCATTTATATGCGATTGTCAAGGGAGGTATGTCGCACTTTTGTTTGATTCTCTATTTTGCACAACTGCGAGGTGTCTGTTTTGTTTATTTATAGCAGATTCGAAGCGCTGATCCGCGAGACGGGCGTGACCAAGGCGTCCATCGCCCGCCGCATCGGCCGCACGCCGACCGTCTGCCAGGACTGGAAGGCCGGCAAATCCGAGCCCAGCGCCGACCAGCTCCAGATCGTCGCCGCCGCCCTCGGCACAACGCCCGCCTACCTCACCGGCGCGACGGATAAAAAAACGCTCCCCACCGGCGCACCGTCCGGTGAGGAGGACCCGCTCGACGCACAGCTCAGGGAGCTTCTTTCCCATGCTGACGATGATCTGAAGCAGGCCATGATCGCGTTTTTAGAGCGTTTTCAAAAAAAGTAAGAAACTGCTGTTTTTCCTCCCGGCTCAGCGCCGCAAACAGCCGGACGATCCGCTCGTCCGCCGTTTCCCATGCGTCCTGTCTGTCTGCTCGGTGTTTCGTCATTCTGCATCCACTCCTAAAATTCCGTTCCGTTCTTCCGGCAGCTGATGTATGAGGCAGTGTTTGTATATTAAAACATTTGTTCCATTTTTGCAATATGGCAGAACATACAAAGAATCGGAGAAATTTTCTATCCGCCCGAACGTCATACTGTCCCAAAAACCGGACTTCCGCCCATTCTTCCGCCCCAGCCCCGATTTCTATCCTTGACGCGCCCGCCATTCAGTGTTAAAATATTCCCACTTGCCGGTGTGGTGGAATGGCAGACACAAGGGACTTAAAATCCGGTGGGTCTATTTGCCCGCCGAACCTTAAGTCCCCAGTAAAATCAAGCGTTTTTCAGTTTTCATTTCCCGAATCAATAGCTCAGTTCTCTCCTGAGTTCTCTCCTGTCTGTAATTTACAGTTTTATATGCCGCTGTGATGGAATCGGTAGACATAGTGGACTTAAAATTCACCGGTAGAAATACTGTACGGGTTCGAGTCCCGTCAGCGGCACCACCGTCAGGGCAAGCATTGCTTGCCCTGATTCTTTTTTATAATGCCGCCTGCCAACGGTGGATTGACGATTGTCCCGGCAAGCCATCCATCGGCGTGCTAAGTGGTACGGTTAACATGCTTTCCATTGCCTCGCCTACTAAGGTCTTGGATGCTGTGTCCAAATGTGCATAGAAGTTTGCTGTAGTGTTGTAGGTGCTGTGTCCCAGCCAGGCTTGGATATCTTTCATGCCGACGCTTTGCTTTAGAAGCATGCTGGCGCAGCTATGTCGTAACCCATGAAAGGTCAGCTTCCGGAACTCATTCTTTTTCAAAAAACTGCGAAAATGGTCTGTAATGTAATTGGGCGTGTAGGGAGTTCCAAGCTTGTTCACATATACATATTCGCTGTCATGATAGCAGTTCCCACAAAGCCTTCGATTCTCTTCCTGCTCGTTTTTCATCTGGAGCAGCATCTCTTTGATCTGCGGCATCAGCGGCAAGCTTCTGCAGCTTGCTTTGTTCTTAGCGCGGTCTTTCGCTATGATTTTGAGTTCCCCATCAACTTTTACCTGAATAACCGTGTGGTCAATTGTTATACGATCACTTTCAAAATCAATGGCTTTCCAACGAAGTCCAACAATCTCACTTCTTCGCAGTCCATAATAGGCCGCCATGATAACAGGAAATTCGATAGGATCCCCATGCACCGCGGAAATCAGATGCTCTGCTTCCTCCAGCGTATAAAAATTAGCAGTATTCTGAATCAGCTTTGGCCGCTTGACCTTGCCCATTGGATTTACGCTGATCAGCTCCATTTCCGTCGCGTACTTCAATGCGCTCATCAGATTTGCGTGATAATGAATCACAGTATTGTTACTTACATGCAGTGTATTCTGGCAGAATGTGTAGAACTCTTGAATATGGATGGGCTTCAATTCCCCAAGTGTAGTCTTTTTCGAGCGAAAATAGGGCGCGATGCGTTTCTCAATGATACCTCGATACCCTGCGTATGTATTTTCCTCTAGGTTTGGTCTCACAATTTCGACCCAAGAAAGCATATAGTCCGCAAAAAGTATATCTGCACCGTTTGATGCGTCTGTGCTTTGGTAATTTGCACGCGCTTCCTCCAGCATCGCTTCTGCTTTCCGCTTATTTCCTTTTGCACTTAGTCCTGTGCTGATCCATTTTGTTTTTCTCTCGCCGCTCTCACTTTTCAGCTCGAGAACCATGTAGTATTTTCCTTTTTTAATTTGCAGATGTCCGGCTACCATAATTGAATATGCTCCTCCTTTCGGTAGCGGCGATATTCCTGCCAATGACTAGCTTTATTATATCATCGCCGCATAATCAGTGCAATTCAATCCAAAAGACTTATTTGAACGTCAAACATCTTTTATTCGTGTAGACGTCTCTCGTACAAACCTGATTACATCCTCTTTGGGGATGCGAAATCCCCTTCCAATTCTAAAAAACGCGATTTCTCCACTGTGCAAACGTTGATAGGCGGCCTTAACACTGACCCCTCCAAGCATCTCACAAAGCTGTTCAATGTTGACAACGTCCGGATATTCTCGAAACATTTCCTGTCTGCTCATATTCCCTCCTATTAAAACTGTTGCCTTTTTGAGATTTCTTGAAAGGGGGAGATTAAGTATGTGCTATTCTCCGTAAGTTATTGCGGAAGTATTTTTTCTGGATCAAATCATAGGTATTCCCCTGTTTGTCTCCTGTTCACATTTATTTTCTTGAAAAGCTTTCTCACGATAAACGAAACACTTGCTTTGTAAATCTGTAGAAGCTTGCCAGATTGTCGATGGCCTCAGCGCGTATTTTATAGACAGTTCTTCTGGTAACGCCAAGATTTTTGGCGATCTCCGTCCAGCTTTTTTGGAAAAAGTAATGCTCCTTCAGAGCCGTGCTTTCCCGATGCTCCAACAGGCTGATATAGTATTGTAGACGTTCCCGTTCGCGAACCAATGCTACATATTGTGCTGCAACCTCGTTAGAAGCATCTTTGTTCAGCCGGTCCGTTACCTCCCGGAAGCACATCGCGATACCTGCAACGTCATGGGGATAACTGTTGTCCGGATTATTCTCGCGGCGAGACAACGCCAGTGTCTCGATCATTTCCTCAGGCGAAACAATATTACAATGCTGCAGTTCATAGCGCAGCAGTTCGATCTCTTTGGTCGTTTTCGCATAATTCTCCAGAAGCGTTAAAATATAACCAGTCATTTCATTCTCCATTGGCAGTATTCCTCCGTGTCCTATTGAGAAGTCTGCGGGCCGCGAAAGCATAAAAAAACAGATGTTCCTGTGTCACAACCGTACAGGACATCTGTTTTTTTCCACATTAAGAGTACCATAGAGAATGGTGCAATGACAAGTACATGCACATGGAAATTTTCAGGAATAAGCCGTGAAAATTGTGTATACACAGCGGGAAATCCGTGTGAAGCTATCTTTCAAGCATCAAAACAAGCAGAATGCCTCAGCCTTTTGACTCCACGATGCTTAAAATCTTGCCCAATTCAAGACACATTCTCTATACAGTTTAAGCTGTTATCTGCGCCAATGTATTTTTTGCTTACTCTGGCGTCAGCGCAACAACATACCACCGCTTTATCACGATTAAAATACTTGCCAAAACGACCTCAGCTTTTTTCAGCTCTGACTCCCTGCATCTTCATGGTCACCGCAGCGCAGAGTGATGCTATTTTTTCCATTATGTCTGATGCTAGCCCCAAGGTCTCATCCTTCCAGATGATATGTTTCCTTCAACGCGGCAACTTCTTCATCGCTGATATGCACCATCCTGCCAAGCCGCTGTGATTTCAGAATGGATGCTGCTGTCAGTTCCATGACCTCAAGCCGGTCAAACGCTTGCAGCAGCGATTCTCCGGTCACGATCACACAGTCATTTTCCACGATCGCTGCCGGATGCGCGGCATCAAATTCCTTTGCCAGCTTGTCTGGATCCAAGTAAAGTTCTTCATACGGCACCCGCTTGACATCGCGCAAGAGAATATAGCTTTCCGGGATCGTTCTTGCATCAAATTCCATGTCCGTAACGGCAAACGCCATTGCATGGGCTGGATGAGCTAAAAGCACCGCTCCGATCTGCGGGTTTTCCTGATAGATTTTCCGGTGCGCCAGAACAGCACGGGACGGCAGTTTTCCTATCTCTTTGGCATCGCCTTTGATGCGAACCAAATCGTCCTCCTCCAGATAAGCACGGTCAAAGCCGAACGGCGTAATAAGGAAGCTCCCGTCAGGCAGGCGGACGGAATAGGTGCCATGTGTCGCTGTAAACAGATCCATTTTGTAGGAGCGCCGGATCAGCGCGATCATGTCGCGTCTGGCTGCCAGCTCCTCAGAGCTGCGGCATTGGGCAATGAGATCCTCCAGTCTGGTATGGCTGTCGGTTTCGCTCAGGCGGTAAGCGTTTTCCGGGAGTGCGCGTATATTTCCAAGCTGACCTGCCAGCACCTCAAGCTCCGCCGTATAATTGAGTGTTTCAAACTGCTGAAAGGCAGTAAACATATCCGGTGCACCAACGCAAACGCCGTGGTTCTCCAACAACGCGATATTGCACCCCGCTTCAAACACCTTTCCAATTTCCATGCCGAGCTTCTGGCTGCCTGGAACCGCATAGGCCGCAAATTTTACGTCTCTGCATATGTGTCGTACAGACGGGATCAGGTCAAGGTTTGGGAGCTTGCGGACAACGGAAAACGCTACAAGCGCCGGTGGGTGCGCGTGCAGAACTGCATTCAGATCCGGGCGCAGATGATAAACCGACCGATGGAACGGCAATTCGGACGATGGCTTATGCTGTCCTTCGCAGACTCCGTCCGGACGGACACAGATGATGTCTTTTCGGCTGAGTGTACCCTTGTCAATGCCGGCAGGAGTAATCCAAATGTTCCCCTCCGAATCGCGGATTGAGAGATTTCCGCCGGACATGGTCGTAAGTCGTTTGTCATATATCCGCTGCATAAACATGACAATCTGGTCTGCTGGATGGATATATTGAATATTCATATTGAACGCTCCTTATAAAAAAGTTCTCGAAAAAGTTCTCATTTTCTGATAGGCTGCTTCCCATTCCGGCGTATGATGCGGGCTGTAGGTCTTGACGTCTGCCGACCGGCGGACCACATCACGCAGTTCGTTGATGTCATGGATGTCGCCCAGCGCCATGGCCTGCGCGAGCAGATTGCCGATGGCGGCGCCCTCGATGGGGCCGGTCACGACGGGGCGGTCGATGGAGTCGGCTGCAAACTGGTTGAGAAGCTCGTTCTGGCAGCCACCGCCGACGATGTTCAGCGTATCGATGCGCTGGCCCTTGATCTCCTCGAGCCGTTCGAGCGCCCAGCGGTATTTGAGCGCGAGCGATTCATAGATGCACCGCGCGATCTGCCCGACCGTCTCGGGCGCGGGCTGGTTCGTCTCGCGGCAGAACGCCTGAATTTTCTCGACCATCCGACCGCCCGCGAAGAACTCGCCGTAGTCGGGAACGATGACAGAACGGAAAGGCTCTGCCTTCTTCGCTTCCTCGACAATATCGTTCCAGCTGAGGCTCATGCCGGCCTTCTGCCAGTCGCGGCGGCACTCCTGAATGAGCCACAGGCCCATGATGTTCTTGAGCGGGCGGAAGCCGCCCTGGATCGTGCCCTCGTTGGAGAAGTTCGCGTCGCGAACGGCGTCTGTCAGGATCGGCTCGTCCGTCTCCACGCCGAACAGCGACCATGTGCCGCTGGAGCAGAACGCGAAGCTGCCCGTGCCGGGGATGGCGGCCACGGCCGAGGCCGTGTCGTGCGTGCCGACGGCGGCGAAATGCGCCTGATTGAGGCCCAGCTCCTCCGCCAGCTCCGGACGGAGCGTTCCGCGAAGGCTTCCCGCGCGGTCGAGCGGCGTAAAGATCTTTTTCGGAAGCCCCAGCGACTCGATCGTCTGCCAGTCCCAGTCCTTCGTGGTGGGGTTATAGAGCATGGAGGTCGTCGCCTCGGTGTATTCCGACTTCTTTTCGCCCGTCAGGAAGTAGCCCAGCAGATCCGGCATGAACAAAAGCGTCTCCGCCGCCTCCAACGCCGGGTCGCCCTGCTGCTTTCTGCGGTAGAGCTGATAGACGGTGTTGAAGTTCATCGTCGCAATGCCGGTACGGGCAAAGAGCGTCGGAAAATCAACGGTCTTCCAGACGGCCTCCATATCCGCATCGAGCGCGTATCGATACGAACGGGGATTGGAGAGCAGGTGGCCGTTCTTGTCGAGCAGGCCGTAGTCCACGCCCCAAGTGTCGATGCCGATGCAGTCAAGCTCCCCAACGTTCGCGTTTTTGAACGCCAGAAGCCCCTGCTTGAGCTGGTTGTAGAGATACGGCAGATCCCAGTAGAACACACCGTTCATTTCGATATAGTTGTTTTCAAACCGGTGCAGCTCGCGCATCGTGATCTTCTCGCCATCGAACTGGCCGAGAATAGCACGCCCGTTGCTTGCACCGAGATCAAACGCCAGTAAGTTGCGCATCATTTCACAAAGCCTTTCTAATAATGTCGGGCAGACAAGCGCCTGCCCGGTGGATAAACTCAGCTGATATTCTTGTACATCGGGCCGTATGCGGCGCAGGCGCGGTAGTCCTGGCCTTCCTTATCCATGCCGAATGCGTTCCATGCGGCAGGACGGAAGATGTCCTGATCGGCGACGTTGTGCATGCAGACGGGGATGCGCAGCATCGAGCAGAGCGTGATGAGATCCGCGCCGACGTGACCATAGGAGATCGCGCCGTGGTTGGCGCCCCAGTTCTGCATGACGGAGTAGGCGCTTTCAAACGGGCTGCCGGCCTTGCCGTCGCAGCGCGGCGTGAACCAGGTGCACGGCCAGGTGGGGTTCGTGCGCTCCATGAGCGTGTCGGTGACTTCCTCGGGCAGCTTGACCGTCCAGCCCTCGGCGATCTGCAGCACAGGGCCGAGACCCTTGACAAGGTTCAGACGGATCATGGTCGCGGGCATTTCCGCACGGGTGACAAAGTGGCTGGAGAAGCCGCCGCCGCGGAAGTTGTCGAAGCCGGCCTCGCACCAGACGGTTGCGTCGGTCATCTTCTGGATGTCCGCATCGGTGACCTCCCACCAGCGCTTCATGACGGCGTTGCCGTTTTCATCGGTGCACTCGCCGCAGGCGTCGAGGCAGGCTGCGCCGGAGTTCAGCAGGTGGATGATGCCGCCGTTGTCCTTGGCCTTGCCCTCGAGGTCGTAGCCGGTGACGCGCTTGCTGGCCTCGGGAGACCAGTAGGTGCGCACGTCGGCGAAGATCTGGGCGCGGTTGGTCAGCAGCTCCATAAAGAGCATACCAAGGCCGTTGAGGACGTCATTCTCGGTCGCAAAGACCATCGGCTCCTTCGGGCCTTCAAAGTCGAACGAGGAGTTGAGCACAGCCTCGGGATAGTCGCAGTTGGGCCAGTGGTCGGTCCACTGTCTCTGACCCTGGAAGCCGGCGGCGATGGCGTTGTGGCCGACCTTCTCCTCCTCAAAGCCTGCGGGCAGGTTCTGGTTGCCCTGGATCAGGTCCTTGATGATGCAGTACATCTTGATCGTGAATTCCCACTGCTTTTCCTTTTCCCCGGGGGTGAACTTGATGCGGCGCTTTTCGCCGAGGAAGTCGACGTACTCGGGGTTGTCGTCGCGGCCTTCCCTGCAGTGTTCCTTCGTCCAGGCCAGGGCCTTTTCATACGCCTCATGGTCGTAGATGCCCTCCTCCATGCGGCGGAGGATCTCGACTTCGTCAACGGACTCGACGCGCAGACCCAGATATTCCTCCATGAACTGCTGGTCGATGATGGAGCCGCCGATGCCCATGCACATGGAACCGATCTGGAGGTAGCTCTTGCCGCGCATCGTGGCGGCAGCGACGGCCGCGCGGCCGAAGCGCAGGAGCTTTTCCTTCACGTCGTCGGGAATTTCGGTGACCTGATCGCGGTCCTGCACCTCGTGGCCGTAGATGCCGAAGGCGGGCAGACCCTTCTGTGCGTGGGTCGCCAAAACGGATGCCAGATACACAGCGCCCGGACGCTCGGTGCCGTTGAAGCCCCAGACACCCTTGATGGTCATGGGATCCATGTCCATGGTTTCTGCACCATAGCACCAGCACGGCGTGACCGACAGCGTGATGGCAACGCCATCACGCTTGAACTTCTCGGCGCAGGCGGCAGATTCCGGCACGCGGCCGATGGTGGAGTCAGCTATGACGACCTTGACGTGGTCACCGTTGGAATAGTAGAGGTTTTCCTCAAACAGCTTTTTTGCGGCCTCGGCCATTGCCATAACCTGATCTTCCAGGCTCTCGCGCAGCTGCATGGGGCCGCGGCGGCCGTCGATGATGGGACGGATGCCAATGACGGGATATTCGCCGATGTAACGATTCTTTGCCATTCTAAATTCCTCCTCTTTGTATTTCTGTGTTCAGATTTCTGCCCTTGTTGTTTTCTGCTACGCCGTTTTTAAGCGGTTTCCCACACAGGAAAACCGTTTTACGGTTCACTTCTTCATCACACACGACGAAGTCCGCGCGTTTTCCGGTCGCGATGGAACCAATCTCGTTCTCGCAGCCAAGCTCCCTCGCAGGGATCAGCGTCGCGGAGAGAATGGCTTTCTCTTTCGGAATGCCAAATTCGACCGCCTTGCGCATACAATCATAGAGATTCGTCGCGGAGCCGGCGAGCGTGCCGTCTGCGAGCTTCGCTACGCCGCCATACAGAAACACGTCCTGTCCGCCAAGGGTGTACTGCCCGTCCGGCATCCCGCAGCAGCGCAGCGCGTCGGAAACGAGGCAGATCCTGCCCGGAAACAGCTTGAACGCCATGCGCACCGCGCTCGGGTGGATGTGCTGGCCGTCACAGATCAGCTCCGCGACGACGTTTTCACGTTCGCTGCCCGCGCCAATGGGGCCGGGCTTGCGGTGGTGGATGCCCGGCATGGCGTTATACAGGTGCGTCAGGTGAGACGCACCTGCGTCGAGCACCGCTGACGCCTCTTCATAGCTGCAGTCGGTGTGCGCGATGGAGACCGTACAGAGCTTAGACGCTTTTTCGGCAAATTCCACAGCACCGGGCAGCTCTGCCGCCACATCCGCGATGCGAACAAGCCCTTCGGATGCGTCATAAAGCCGTTTGAATGCAGCAAAGTCCGGATCTCTCAGGTACGCGCCGTTCTGCGCGCCCTTTTTCTTTTCGGAGAAGAACGGCCCCTCCATGTGGATGCCCATGAGGCGCGCACAGCCCTCCGGCTGTTCTTTTTTGAGCCGGACTGCCGTTTTGTACGCCGTTTCCAGCACGTCATACGGCAGTGTCATGGACGCGGGCGCGAAGCTCGTCACGCCGTTTTGCGCGAGATAACGCGCCATTTTCACAAGGCCGTCATAGTCGCCGTCCGAAAAGTCCGCACCGGAATTGCCGTGATTGTGGACGTCGACAAGCCCCGGAATGACATACTGGTTGTTCAGGTCGATGCCGTCCTCCGCAGGGACGGTGTTCAAAACCTCCGTGAATCTGCCGTCTTCCACACGGAAAGCGCCGTGCTGAAAACATCCGTCCACGAAAATATTTGCGTTTTTGAACAGCATGCTTACACCTCCGGCAGACTCGCGGCAGCCATTGACTGACCGACGCGGCGAAATTCCTCATCCGGAAGCATGACGCACAGCTTCTGCGCCAACTCCGGATATTCCTCGTTCAGTACCCGTTGGCATTCGGCCACGATGATCTCGCCGCCCACGCCGGACGCCACACGCCCCAGAACGATCAGGTTCCGGATGTCATACAGCATTTCGTACAGGCACAGAGTATGCCCCAGATACACGCCAATGGATTTGAAAATGTCCTGCGCATATGAAACGCCCTGCTCTGCCAGCTTCTGCACTTCCTTGAGCTTTTCCGCCGGCGTCAGGCGTTCTGCCAGCGCAATGCCAGCCGCCGGAGCCAGCTTTATGACCGCATCCTGCGAAAAGTATTTGCAGCCGACGCCGATGTCGCCGGACCATTCATCGCGCATGGCGTGTTCATTCAGATCGACCGGCGCAAACGCCAGCTCGCTGAACCAGCCGAGCAGATTGCTGTCAGCGTTCACATAGCCAACCGCTTCGCTCGTGCCCATAGCAAGACCCATGACCGCGCCTTCATGCAGACTCATCGCGCCTGCAAGCGCGGACACGTCGCCGTCGTTGGCAACGACGATGGGCACGTCTCCGATCTCCTTCGCGGCACGTTCGAAGACGGTCTTGACCTCTTCACGGCGGCTGCGCGGGACCTTGAGGAAGATGGAGGAAACCATCGGCGCGTTGCCGATGAACACGCCTGCGGAGGAAACACCGATGGCGTCCACGCGCGGCATTTTGGACGCCGCCGTTTTGAACGCGGCCACAATGCCGTCGTACTGGTACTGTGGGTCCTCGCTCGTTTTGGGATGCCAGACGACTTCTTCCGAGTAGACGGTCTTGCCGTCGATGACGGCAGAAACTTTGCGGTCAGAGCCGCCCGCGTCAAAGCCGATGCGGCAGCCGTTCGTGTGGCCACCCGCTTTTTTCGTCTGCTCGTGCGCGGCAGGGAAGCGCGCTTCGTCAGAAATCACAATTTCAAACGGCCTCTCATAGACGTCCTGCATAAAGCCGACGTCGAATTCCCGCTTCCCACCCGCGCGGTATTCGTTCTGCATACGCTTTGCGATCGCGTCGTCGCCGCAGAGGGAAACTTTCCAGCCGCCGACGCTCCAGAGAAGCATCTTGACAAAACGCTCTGCGTAACGGTAGTTGGCTTCGGCAAATTCCGAACCGCGGAGCTTTGTTTCAAACACGGAGGTCAGACCGTTTTCGCGTTCGACTGCGATTTTGAACGGGCGAGCGGCATCCTGCAAATAGGCTTTGATCCAGATGCCAAATGGAATGAAGTTCTTGTCCAGCAAGGGCTGATTTTTCAGGGAGTATGTAATACCGAGATAGTTCATAGTGCTCTCCTTTTCGCTCACAGCGGGAGCATGGCAGCTGCCGCCTCGTCGCAGATGACGGTGACATCGGGATGGAACTGCAAAATCGAGCCGGGGACCTCCGGCGTGACAGGACCGAAGAAGACCTTGTAGAGGATGTCCGCCTTGTCCGTGCCCGTGATGACCATGATGATCTTCCGCGCCGCCATGACCGTGCCGATGCCCATCGTGACGGCTGCGGTCGGGACCTCGTCGATGGAGGAGAAGAACCGCTTGTTGGCCTCGCGGGTCATTTCCGTCAATTTCACTTCATGCGTCATGACCGGGAAATGGTCACACGGCTCGTTGAAGCCGATGTGCCCGTCATGGCCGATGCCGAGCAGCTGGATATCCACGCCGCCCCAATCCTCGATCTGCCGCTCATAGGCCAGGCACATCGCGGGGATATCCGCGGCCAAGCCGTCGGGCACGATGGTGTTTTCCCGCTTGATGGAAATATGGTCAAACAGGTTTTCCTGCATGAAGCGGCGGTAGCTCTGCGGATGATCGGGGGCAAGGCCCTTATATTCGTCGAGGTTGGCCGAGCGGACGCGGCTGAAATCGATGATCCCTGCCTGTTCGCGGGCGATCAGCTCGCGGTACAGTGGCAGCGGGGTCGAGCCGGTGGCAAGGCCCATGACGCAGGCGGGCTTGGCGTGGATGACAGCCTCAAATTCGTCGGCAGCCGCCTTTCCCATTTCTTCGGGTGTTTTGACTTTGATGATATTCAGGTGCAGCATTTTGATCGCTCCTTATTGCTCATATCCGTTTGGATTTTGTTTCTGCCAGTTCCACGTGTCGCGGCACATATCGACGAGATTTTTTTCCGCCTTCCAGCCGAGCACTTCCAGACTTTTTGCGGGATCTGCATAGCAGGTCGCAAGGTCCCCGGGGCGGCGCGCGGTGATCTCATACGGTACCTTGACGCCGTTTGCCTCCTCAAAGGCGTGCACCATGTCGAGCACGCTGTAGCCATGACCAGTGCCGAGATTGAACACGCCCTCGCCGGTGTGGGTCATCAAATACTGGATCGCGGCAACATGACCCTTTGCCAGATCGACAACATGAATATAGTCGCGCACACCAGTGCCATCCGGCGTGGGGTAGTCATTGCCGAACACGTTCAGATGGTCGCGCTTGCCGATGGCGGTCTGCGAAATATACGGCATAAGATTATTGGGAATGCCGTTCGGATGCTCGCCGATCTTTCCGCTTGCATGTGCGCCGACCGGGTTGAAGTAGCGCAGGTTCACCACCGACCATTCCGGGTCTGCCTTGGCGATATCCCGCAGGATCTGTTCGCCCATGTACTTCGTCCAGCCATAGGGATTGGTGCAGTTTCCGGTTTTGGAGGTCTCGCGCAGCGGCATCTCGTTGTCGCCGGAGTAGACCGTCGCGGACGAGGAAAAGATGATGCGCTTGACGTTGTGCTTTGCCATGACCTTGCAGAGCGTCAGCGTCGCATCGAGATTGTTCTGATAATAGTCCATCGGCTTGGCAACGGATTCGCCGACGGCCTTGAGGCCCGCGAAGTGGATGGCGCAGGAAATCTCATGCTCTGCAAAGATTTTTTCCAGCAGCGCCTCGTCACGCACGTCGCCCTCGATAAACTCCACTGTCTTGCCAGTAATTTCAGCCACGCGGCGCAGGCTTTCAGGGTTGGAATTGCTGAGATTGTCAATTACAATCGGCGTATGGCCCGCCTCGATCAGCTCCACACAGGTATGGCTGCCAATGTAGCCCGCGCCGCCGGTCACAAGAACATTCATTTTGCTTCCTCCTCCACGATTCTCCGCATTTTGTCCCATTTTTTCTCCATGTCCGCCACGAGCTTGAACTGGGTGCGGGCGCGGTCGAGGTTCTGGCCGTCGCGGTGGACGGCGAAATAATGATCGCCGTCCAGATAGTCTGTCAGGAAGCGGACGCCGCACTCCATCGTCATGGTCTTAGCTCCCATTGGCAGCAGCTCCAGCTCCTTTGCCGTCAGGCCGGGGCAGGCGCGGACATAGCCGCGCGTAAAGACGCGAAAGCGGTCGAGACTCATCTCCATTTTGGAAATGTCTTTTTCATCCTCTGCGGCAGTTGCCGCGCCAAAGCGGATGGAATCGCCGAAGTCATAAAGACTCGATCCAGGCATGACCGTGTCGAGATCGATGACGCACAGCGCTTTGCGCGTTTTTGCGTCCAGCAGGACGTTATTGAGCTTCGTGTCATTGTGTGTCACGCGCAGCGGCAGTTCACCGGCAGTCAGCGCATTCTGAATGACCGACATTTCTGCCTGCCGGGCCAGCGCAAATTCAATTTCAGGATGGACCTGCGCTGCCCGGTGCATGGGGTCGCGCTCCAATGTCTCCAGAAGCGCGCGGTAACGGTCCGGTGTATTGTGGAAATTCGGGATGGTCTCGTGCAGCTTCGCCGCCGGGAAATCCGTCAGAAGCTGCTGGAATGTGCCGAAGCCCACGGCGCTCTGATAAAAGTCCTCGTCCGTCTCGGGAAGCTGGAGGCAAATCGAATCTTCCACAAAGTCATACGTGCGCCAATAGGTATCCTGCGCATGCAGATAGCTTGCGCTGTCATGCGTTTTTACAAGCGTCAGGACGCCGCGCGGGTCGTCTGTTTCTGTCCGCAGGAACTCCGTGACGGCAGTGATATTTTCCATCAGCCCCGCCACGTCGCGGAACGTGTTGTTGTTGATTTTTTGCAGGATATAGCGCAGGCCGCTTTCCGTCACGGCAAGATAGGTCACATTGATGTGCCCGCAGCCATACGGCTCACAGGAAACAGGCTTTGCGTCCAGCCGGAAGGCGCACAGTACTTCAAACAGGTTTTCGTTCATTTCCAAAGCTCCTCCGTATAAATGCCCTCCGCCTTCATCCTGGCCACGGCTTCCTTGACAGATGCCAGATCTTCGCGGTAGGTCACGCCGTACCATGTTTCCTCGCACGGCAGCACCTGCACGCTTGCGGACTTGTCTGCAAGCTGCTCATTTACCACAAACGGCAGGAAGTATTCACACTTGAGCGGATTTGTCTTCATTGCTTCTGTCAGGAACGCGCCCATGCGCGCCCAGAGCTCATCCAGCACACGCGCCGAGAAGCCCCAGAGATTCATCGACACGATGGTGTCGCCCGCCAGCGGGAAGAAATGCTCGCCGTCCTCGGTGTATTCGGCGTCCGCGCCTTTTTTGAAGATCTTCGTGCGTTCCGTCACACCGGTCAGCATCCCGCCTTCGATCTCGCAGACGCCGCGCGCCACGGAGCCGAACTCCGTTACTGTATTTTTCAGGCGATAGCCGACCATCGCATACTTACTCTCGTCGGTCTGCGCAGCAAGGAAATCATAGATTTCCAAGAACGCCGTGCGCCCGTAGAAGTCATCCGCGTTGATGACGGCAAACGGACCGTTTACCACGCCCTTGCAGCAGGCCAGCGCATGGCCGGTGCCCCACGGCTTTGTGCGCCCCTCCGGAACCTCTATGCCCTCCGGCAAGCGGTCAAGATCCTGATAGACGTAGGACACATGGAAATACTGCTCCATGCGGTCGCCGATGCATTCGCGGAACTCCGCTTCCATCTCGCGCTTGATGATGAACACCACGTCGCGGAAGCCTGCGCGCCATGCGTCAAACAGGGAAAAATCAATGAGGATATGTCCTTCCGGATCAATCGGCTCGATCTGTTTGAGCCCCCCGAAGCGGCTGCCCATTCCGGCAGCCATGATGACTAGCGTTATTTTTCTCATGCTGACCTCTCTTTACAAATCATAACCACCGGCCGTGCCGGTGGTTTGCACTAGCCCCCTTGGGGCATGACCCGGGCTGAGCCTATAGGCTCGTCGAAAA
>OGNC01000163.1_pt1 | contig 54868 bp, 63 predicted proteins | sample 1573311 | NCBI WGS metagenome assembly OGNC01 (sample SAMEA2581889, study PRJEB24529) | metagenome | biome: Human gut stool | place: China | collected 2011
GTAAATGGCGCTCGTAACATTTTAGCGGCGGGGCACGCCGTTCTTGCCTGTGGAGGATGTCAACAAACAGGTTGAATTAACTCCGCGCCCTGGTTTTTGACATTACCTACCGCGCGCGATACCGGGTGCCAGGTGAACTGGTTTGCTGGCACACAGCCGTTGGTAGCAATTTCTGATGCTTCTTTACCGCCAATCTCTTGCCGCATCCATTCCTGTGCAGCTTCTGGCGACAGAACCAGCGGGCGGCGGTCATGAATATCTACCAGACCCTGGTCTGCTGCTGCAGTGACAATTAAAAATCCTTCGGCTTCGTCACCGCGCTCAAACGGTGTGCTACCTATCGCGGCCATAAAAACAGGTTGTCCATCAGCGCGATAGATAAAATAAGGCTGTTTTTTGTCGCCTTCTTTTTTCCACTCAAACCAGCCATCGGCAAAACAGATTGCCCGACCATGTTGCCAGAGCGGTTTAAACATACGACTGGTGGCCGCAGTTTCTACGCGGGCGTTAATCAGCGGCGGTTTATCCCACCATCCGGGAGCATATCCCCAGAAAACCGGATCCAGATGAAGGTGTTCATCACGTTCACTGAGCAGAAGAACTTTGGTTCCCGGCGCGACGTTGTATCTGCCAATGGGTTCGGGATCGTAGGGAATATCGCGTTCAATATCTTCCGCGAGAAGCGCAAGGTAATCTTCACGCGTTTGGGATTGGGCAAAGCGTCCACACATAGAAACCTCCTGAGATCATACTGAAAAGAATAGGATAGGGGGCGGGTAAAATCTATGTGTCAGAGGCAACGATGTTCCCGCTGTGGGCCACAGCGGGAATGAGGGATTACTTCTGAATTAAATAACGAATGGTCGGCCCGTCTTGCTGAATATCCAGCACCGTATAGCCGTGATTACGCGCATCCAGTGGAATATTATTGATCGACTGTGGACAGTCGCTCACTACTTCCAGGATTTCCCCTTTTTTTAACTGCGGCATCGCCTCAAGAGTTGCGACTGCCGGATAAGGGCAGGGTTCACCCACCATATCAAGGCGGTAATCAGGAACGATATTTTTCATGCGATCTCCTTAGCAGTCTGCGGTGCCGCACGGCGGAAGAAGCGTTTTTCCCAGCCGATAATCAACATCAGCGCAGTAAACAACAGCAAATATGTCACCAGCAGGCCACCCATCGGGCCAAAGGTTTTCAGCAGGTTGATTTTGTCCCAGTCGGTGGCCAGCGCCGGAGCGAAATCATCCCAGTAATACGCCAGAATCGTTGAGCCGATCACGTTGCCCAGACCGACCCACCAGTAGTGCACCTGGCCTTCTACCGCGCGGTACATCCAGCCGGTTTCGCAGCCGCCTGCCAGCACGATGCCAAAACCAAACAGTAAACCACCAATTACCGCGTTTGGTCCCGCCCACATGATTTTGGGTTCAACGCCTAACTGTACGTAACTGAAGATCCCGATGGCACTCACCGCCATACCGATAATGATTGCTTTCGCCATGTGGGTACGTCCGGTGATCCACATATCGCGGAACGCCGAAGTAAAGCAGATTTGCGCACGTTCAATCAGTAAACCAAAGCCGACGCCAAACAGCATTGCCAGCCCCAGTTTGGGTTGGTTCATCGCCGTGAGCAGCGCCCAGCCCAGCATACCGAAAAAGACCAGCATCCCGAGACGAAAACGACGCCGCGCCTGATCCGGTTTTTGCGTCAGCGGTGAGGCGGCAGAAACTTTCTGCATTTTCACGGGAATACGGAAGATGGGCAGCAGGGTAAAGCGTGCGCCAAACCATGAACCAATGGCAGTGGCGATGGCAAAGAACCAGGCATGCAGCGAGAACTGAGGAATACCGGTAAAGAACGCCGCCAGGTTACAGCCCATTGCCAGACGCGCGCCAAAACCAGCGATAATACCGCCAATGATGGCCTGCATAATGCGGATACGGCTGCGTGGCATGCGCAGTTTGACATTGTTGGCCCACAGCGCTGCGGCAAAGCAGCCGCCAAACATACCGAGGATCATCATCCCGTCGATGCGGGTTAATGGCGATCCTTCCAGATGGATAATTTTAAAGTAACTCCACTCTTCAGCATGGACGCCGAACAGCTGCAGGAGCTGGCCGCCCCAACGGGTAAATTCACCCGTGACAGCCCAAAAGGTGCCAGTGATGCCAAAATAGTAAGTGGAGAGAATACCCGCCGCGATGACCGCGGGGATGGGCGCCCAGAATTTAATCAACCAGGCGTGTTTGAATTGCTGCCATGACATGAATGTAGCCTCTGAACTCAGAAGGTTTGAAACAAGAGTCGCGAATCATACATCATGCAAATTTATTTTCGGGGTAATAATTCACAAAAATAATAGTTAGATCAAATTTCTCTCTGAACCTGGAAAGGCTGGCGACATCAGGGCTTTAATGCCACAATCCTCTTTTCTTCTCATGCAGGACGAATGATGAAAAAACTCGCAATTGCAGGCGCGCTCATGTTGCTGGCGGGCTGTGCCGAAGTCGAAAACTATAACAATGTCGTGAAAACCCCCGCGCCGGACTGGCTGGCGGGCTACTGGCAGACCAAAGGGCCGCAACGTGCGCTGGTCAGCCCGGAAGCGATAGGCAGCCTGATTGTCACTAAAGAGGGCGATACTCTTGATTGCCGTCAGTGGCAGCGGGTGATTGCCGTGCCGGGTAAGTTGACATTGATGTCTGATGATCTCACTAACGTTACCGTAAAACGTGAGCTATACGAGGTTGAGCGTGACGGTAACACCATTGAGTACGATGGTATGACGATGGAGCGTGTGGATCGCCCGACGGCAGAGTGTGCCGCCGCGCTGGATAAAGCGCCGTTACCGACGCCACTGCCGTAATGAAATCTCCCCGGCTTGCCGCCGGGGATGAATTTAAATCACCTCTTCGATAACCCACACGCTGACGCTGCCGCCGTTGCAAAAGAAGGTCGCTTCACCGTTTTCGTCGGTTACTACGCTCTCTTGCCGGTTCCCCAGAAAATCACGCCAGGTTTTATTGCCGTAATTCTCTCCCAGATTAATGGTTTTTTCGCCATCATCCCCGTTCGACATGACCACCACGCAGCCGGGATATTCGTCAGTGCCACTGCGGCTAAAGGCAATGCAGTTCGGATGGTCGAAAAATAATGTCTGTACACCGTGGGCGAAACGCTGACGGGCGAGAATTAACTCATCAAGCTGTTCGATTATTGGCATATCTATCGGATAGGTTTGCCCGTCACCGCCGACATCTTCGTAATGCGCACCGTAGAGGTCCGGATAGAATACCGAAGGAACGCCATTTTCCCGCAACAAAATTAAGGCATACGCCAGCGGTTTAAACCACGGTTCGACCGGCGCTTCGAGGGCTTGCAACGGTTGGGTGTCGTGATTGGCAACGAGCGTCACGGCGTGGAAAGGATCGGCTTCCACTAATGTACCCGTGAAAATCTGCGTCATGTCGTAGTCGCGCCCCATGCGCGATGCTTCATGGAATTTCATCTGCAGCGGCGCATCGAACAGCATGGTTTTGCCTTCCACCTGATCAATATACGTTTGCAGTTTATCGACTTCATGCGACCAGTACTCCGCCACAATAAACAGCGGCTTTGGTGCAACTTCTTGTACGTGTTCGATCCACTCTTTATAAAACCATGCCGGTATATGTTTGACCGCATCAAGACGAAAACCGTCGCATTGCGTTTGTTCCATCACCCAGCGCGCCCAGTATTTAATCTCTTCCGTCACGGCATGATTGCGAAAATCGATATTCTCGCCCATCAGATAATCGAAATTACCTAATTCATCATCAACCTGATCGTTCCAGCCTTCGCCGGTGTAGTCGTTAACAATTTTAAATATGCCATCTTCATCAGGGTTTTCGATATGGTCGATACCGCTAAAACATTTGAAATCCCAGATAAACTGTGAGTATTGCCCGGCACGGGCGGGGAAGGTGTAACGCGTCCAGCCTTCGCACTCAATGATTTCTTCATCAATTTGCGTACGGTCGTCAGCATTTACACGCTGCACGCGAATAGCTTCTTTTTCATCCGCGCCCATTTTGTGGTTGACTACCACGTCCAACAGCACCGCAATGTCATTACGTTTCAGGGCGTCAATGGCGGCCAGCAATTGTACTTTATCGCCATATTTAGTAGGGATGCTGCCTTTCTGATCAAACTCGCCTAAATCAAATAAATCATAGGAGTCGTAGCCGACCGAATACCCGCCCGATGCGCCTTTATAGGCGGGCGGCAACCAGACCATATTGATACCAATATCATTAAAACCGTCGGCGCGCTCGGCCAGTTCAGGCCAGAGCTTACCGCCTTCCGGGTAATACCAGTGAAAACATTGTAACAGCGTGGGATTACGCATTCTTCGACTCCATTCAAGGGGAACATTAGAAGCGTAGCCGTAATCGGATTATTCGCGAGCCATCGACTCGTTCAGATTCAAAAGAGGTTATCCTGCGGAGCCAGCACAAAGCCGCCCTGATCGCCATAGGCACTTAACACCGATTTTTGCACCGATGACTGACCGACCAGTTTCGCCAGTTCATCCATCCGAATCTGTAATAACTGCTTTACCTTGCTTTCGTTGTCGAGAATCAGGCGCAGCATCGGGCGGAGCTGCTCCTGCATCGTGGTGGACGGGTCAATCTCTTCAGTCAGATGTGCAATCTCCTGCACCGCATTCACATACGCCATCTCGCTGGCGATGAGTTCGTCCCATTGTTCTTCTGTTGCCAGGCGTAACATGAGCTGGCTTTTTTCGACGAGTTGTTGCCAGGCGAAATACAAATGCGGTGCGTGGTTCATCAGACTGGGTCCTGAATCAAAGAAGGGGAGAGTAACGACTCTTTCCAGGCATCGGCAATATTGCGCATTAATGCTTCCACTTCTTCGACTGCGGAGACATCGTTGCGTAAATTGGCTTGCAGCAAGCGCCTGACCATATAGCTATAAAGAGCAATCAAGTTTTGGGTTAGTTCGTCTTTGCTCTCTTCATCAAGACTCACCCGCAGTCCGTTCTCAATGATGTTGATCGCTTTTGACAAAGAGACGCCTTTGCCTTGCTGATTGTTGTCCTGCATAAACAGGCGCGCTCTAACCAGTGCGCTCAGCACTCCATCAAATAGCATGGTGACCAGCTGCTGCTGGCTGGCGCTCATTACGGCGCTTTCGACGCCAATTTGTGCATAGGCCTGGGTGCCTTTTGCCGCGTACATGACCTGTCTCCCGATGAATAATGATTACTTGGAATTACTGTTGTTTTCGAACTGCTGCGTTAAGTAGCTGCTGGTGCTGTTTAACGAGGTCATTAAAACGTCCAGTTGGGTAAATTGTTCTTTGTAGCGCGCGACCTGCGCATCAATGCGATCGCTGGCGGCGTTGTAGTCTTTAGTTAACTTATTCAGGGTTTTACTAACGCCATCGGTAGCGGCTTTAATAATGCCCGTTGTCGAAAGCCAACTGGTCAGGTTGCTGCCGATGGTGGTTGTGATGCCGGTTTTTTTACCATCGCCAACAATCAATGCACCTACGCCGCTGGCATCTTTTTTCAGTGCAGCGGTGAGTTTGTCGGCATCCAGTTCCAGTTTGCCATCGCTGGGATCGGTCGTGATACCAATCTGTGCCAGCGTTTTATAGTTGGAAGAACTGACGGTATTACTCAGCATCGATTTCAACTGCGTCTGAATCGTCCGCAGCGTGGAGTCGCCGAGCAGTGCGCCATTGCTAGAACTCTGGCTATCAGCTCCCGCATCTACGGCGGTGTATTTGGTCAGGCTGCTGAAGGTATCTATTAGCGAGTTATAGGCATTCACCCAGTCTTTAATCGCTGTTTGCGCTTTGGAGGTGTCCTGAGTGATGGTTAGCGTCTGGTTGCCCGTGGTGACATCGTTCAGGTTCAGGGTGATGTTTTCCAGCGCGTCGCTGATGGTGTTGCTGCTGTTCTCAATGGCGACGTTGTTGACCGTCAGCTGCGCATTCTGGGCGGCGACCGAGACTTCCATACCGTTGCTGCTGGCACTGGCGTCATAGCCCATAAAACTTTGTAGCGCATCATCACCGCTGACCGAGAGTGTCATCGCATTATCAAGGCCGGTGTCATTTGATGTGACTGACAGACGATATTCACCGTTACCCACGTTAATGATGCTTGCGCTTACGCCTGCTTTTGCATTGTTGATGGCATCACGGATCCCGCTTAACGACGAGTTAGCTGCGCTGATATCAATGGTAATCGGATCTTTGTCGCCACCTTGTTGAATGGTGAGTTTACTGTCGCTGGTGGCGATCGCCGTTTTCGTATCGTCTCTGGTGGTGCGCGTGGTCAGAGTTTGCGCCTGCGCCAGATGGGTGACGCTGATGGTGTATTTCCCGGCGATGGCGTTACCCGCGGTGGTGGCACTGAACGCGGTGGTGCTGCTGGTAGTGCTGGTGGCGGAAAAAAGATCGGCTTTAGACAATGCAGTATTGGCGGTCTGGAAAGTCGTCAGCGCGCTTTTCAGCGTACCGTAGGCGCTAAGTTTAGCGGTAAACGACGATTGCTGATTTGAAATAGGGGTTAGCGTCGCTTTTTGCGCGGCGGTGAGGCTATCAAGGATTGAACTTAAATCCAGACCTGACCCGACTCCCAGCGATGAAATACTTGCCATGCGATTTCCTTTTATCTTTCGACACGTAAAACGAATACCGGGGTTATCGGCCTGAATTGCGCAAAGTTTACGTTTAATTGTTTTTTTTAATAGCGGGAATAAGGGGCAGAGAAAAGAGTATTTCGGCGACTAACAAAAAATGGCTGTTTGTGAAAAAAATTCTAAAGGTTGTTTTACGACAGACGATAACAGGGGTGACGGCGATTGAGCCGACGGGTGGAAACCCAATACGTAATCAACGACTTGCAATATAGGATAACGAATCATGGCACAAGTCATTAATACCAACAGCCTCTCGCTGATCACTCAAAATAATATCAACAAGAACCAGTCTGCGCTGTCGAGTTCTATCGAGCGTCTGTCTTCTGGCTTGCGTATTAACAGCGCGAAGGATGACGCCGCAGGTCAGGCGATTGCTAACCGTTTTACTTCTAACATTAAAGGCCTGACTCAGGCTGCACGTAACGCCAACGACGGTATTTCTGTTGCACAGACCACCGAAGGCGCGCTGTCCGAAATCAACAACAACTTACAGCGTATCCGTGAACTGACGGTTCAGGCCTCTACCGGGACTAACTCTGATTCGGATCTGGACTCCATTCAGGACGAAATCAAATCCCGTCTGGACGAAATTGATCGCGTATCTGGTCAAACCCAGTTCAACGGCGTGAACGTACTGGCAAAAGACGGTTCGATGAAAATTCAGGTTGGTGCGAATGACGGCCAGACTATCACTATTGATCTGAAGAAAATTGACTCTGATACGCTGGGGCTGAGTGGGTTTAACGTAAATGGTAGCGCAGATAAGGCAAGTGTCGCGGCGACAGCTGACGGAATGGTTAAAGACGGATATATCAAAGGGTTAACTTCATCTGACGGCAGCACTGCATATACTAAAACTACAGCAAATACTGCAGCAAAAGGATCTGATATTCTTGCGGCGCTTAAGACTGGCGATAAAATTACCGCAACAGGTGCAAATAGCCTTGCTGATAATGCGACATCGACAACTTATACTTATAATGCAACCAGCAATACCTTCTCCTATACGGCTGACGGTGTAAACCAAACGAATGCTGCAGCAAATCTCATACCTGCAGCAGGGAAAACGACAGCTGCATCAGTTACTATTGGTGGGACAGCACAGAATGTAAATATTGATGATTCGGGCAATATTACTTCAAGTGATGGCGATCAACTTTATCTGGATTCAACAGGTAACCTGACTAAAAACCAGGCCGGCAACCCGAGCAAAGCAACCGTTTCTGGGCTTCTCGGAAATATGGCTGCGGATGGTACTGCTGTTGAAACAACCATCAAGACAGAGGCTGGTGTAACAGTTACAGCTGAAGGTAATACAGGTACTCATACTAATACTGATGGCGTACCAGATAGCTTCACAGATGGGACTGTAAAAATTGAAGGTGCTACTGTTTCAGCATCTGCATTTACGGGCATTGCATATTCCGCCAACACCGGTGGGAATACTTATGCTGTTGCCGCAAATAATACTACAAATGGTTTCCTAGCGGGGGATGACTTAACCCTGGATGCTCAAACTGTTTCAACCTACTACTCGCAAGCCGATGGCACGGTCACGAATAGCGCAGGCAAAGAAATCTATAAAGACGCTGATGGTGTCTACAGCACAGAGAATAAAACATCGAAGACTTCCGATCCATTGGCTGCGCTTGACGACGCAATCAGCTCCATCGACAAATTCCGTTCATCCCTGGGTGCTATCCAGAACCGTCTGGATTCCGCAGTCACCAACCTGAACAACACCACTACCAACCTGTCTGAAGCGCAGTCCCGTATTCAGGACGCTGACTATGCGACCGAAGTATCCAACATGTCGAAAGCGCAGATCATCCAGCAGGCCGGTAACTCCGTGCTGGCAAAAGCCAACCAGGTACCACAACAGGTTCTGTCTCTGCTGCAGGGTTAATCGTCGTAACCTGATTAACTGAGACTGACGGCAACGCCAAATTGCCTGATGCGCTGCGCTTATCAGGCCTACAAGGGGAATTGCAATTTATTGAATTTGCACATTTTTGTAGGCCGGATAAGGCGTTTACGCCGCATCCGGCAACATGAATGGTAATTTGTCAGCAACGTGCTTCCCCGCCACCGGCGGGGTTTTTTCTGCCCGCAATTTACCGGTAACCCCCAAATAACCCCTCATTTCACCCACTAATCGTCCGATTAAAAACCCTGCAGAAACGGATAATCATGCCGATAACTCATATAACGCAGGGCTGTTTATCGTGAATTCACTCTATACCGCTGAAGGTGTAATGGATAAACACTCGCTGTGGCAGCGTTATGTCCCGCTGGTGCGTCACGAAGCATTGCGCCTGCAGGTTCGACTGCCCGCGAGCGTGGAACTTGACGATCTGCTACAGGCGGGCGGCATTGGGTTACTTAATGCCGTCGAACGTTATGACGCCCTACAAGGAACGGCATTTACAACTTACGCAGTGCAGCGTATCCGTGGCGCTATGCTGGATGAACTTCGCAGCCGTGACTGGGTGCCGCGCAGCGTGCGACGCAACGCGCGTGAAGTGGCACAGGCAATAGGGCAACTGGAGCAGGAACTTGGCCGCAACACCACGGAAACTGAGGTAGCGGAACGTTTAGGGATCGATATTGCCGATTATCGCCAAATGTTGCTCGACACCAATAACAGCCAGCTCTTCTCCTACGATGAGTGGCGCGAAGAGCACGGCGATAGCATCGAACTGGTTACTGATGATCATCAGCGAGAAAACCCGCTACAACAACTGCTGGACAGTAATCTGCGCCAGCGGGTGATGGAAGCTATCGAAACGTTGCCGGAGCGCGAAAAACTGGTATTAACCCTCTATTACCAGGAAGAGCTGAATCTCAAAGAGATTGGCGCGGTGCTGGAGGTCGGGGAATCGCGGGTCAGTCAGTTACACAGCCAGGCCATTAAACGGTTACGCACTAAACTGGGTAAGTTATAACGTCAGTAAATGCCGCACTTTAATTTTGACTACCAGGAGTTCTTAATGATGGTGCAGCACCTGAAAAGACGGCCATTAAGCCGCTATCTTAAAGACTTTAAACACAGCCAGACTCATTGCGCGCATTGCCGTAAATTACTCGATCGCATTACCCTCGTTCGCGACGGCAAAATAGTGAATAAAATCGAGATTTCCCGCCTGGACGCGCTGCTTGATGAAAATGGCTGGCAAACGGAACAAAAATCATGGGCGGCATTGTGCCGATTTTGCGGTGATTTACATTGCAAAACGCAGAGTGATTTTTTCGATATTATCGGCTTTAAGCAATTTCTTTTTGAGCAAACTGAAATGAGCCCAGGTACGGTGCGTGAATATGTCGTTCGTTTGCGCCGTTTGGGGAATCATCTACACGAGCAAAATATTTCCCTCGATCCGCTGCAGGACGGTTTCCTTGATGAAATCCTCGCCCCGTGGCTGCCCACCACCAGCACCAACAATTACCGCATCGCATTACGGAAGTATCAACACTATCAGCGCCAAACCTGTACCGGACTTGTGCAGAAATCCTCCAGCCTGCCTGCTTCTGATATATATTAAATAAGAATAAGATGTAGCGGAGTTGTTTTTGTGTTTACAAACAATGGATCTACACTGCAAACAGACATAACAACATTCGGGGTGAATATGAAATTAGCACATCTGGGACGTCAGGCATTGATGGGTGTGATGGCCGTAGCGCTGGTTGCGGGCATGAGCGTTAAAAGTTTTGCAGATGAAGGTCTGCTTAATAAAGTTAAAGAGCGCGGCACGCTGCTGGTAGGGCTGGAAGGCACTTATCCGCCGTTCAGTTTTCAGGGGGATGACGGCAAATTAACCGGTTTTGAAGTGGAATTTGCCCAACAGCTGGCAAAACATCTTGGCGTTGAGGCGTCACTAAAACCGACCAAATGGGACGGTATGCTGGCGTCGCTGGACTCTAAACGCATTGATGTGGTGATTAATCAGGTCACCATTTCTGACGAGCGCAAGAAAAAATACGATTTCTCTACCCCTTACACCATTTCCGGTATTCAGGCGCTGGTGAAAAAAGGTAACGAAGGCACCATTAAAACGGCTGCTGATCTGAAAGGCAAAAAAGTGGGTGTCGGTCTGGGCACCAACTATGAAGAGTGGCTGCGTCAGAATGTTCAGGGCGTCGATGTGCGTACCTATGATGATGACCCGACCAAATATCAGGATCTGCGCGTAGGCCGTATCGATGCGATCCTCGTTGACCGTCTGGCGGCGCTGGATCTGGTGAAGAAAACCAACGATACGCTGGCAGTAACCGGTGAAGCATTCTCCCGTCAGGAGTCTGGCGTGGCGCTGCGTAAAGGAAATGAAGACCTGCTGAAAGCAGTGAATGATGCAATTGCGGAAATGCAAAAAGACGGCACTCTGCAAGCTCTTTCTGAAAAATGGTTTGGTGCTGATGTGACCAAATAATCAGCATAATGACAAAAAAGGGCGCTTTCACTAGCGCCTTTTTTATTTACGCGTTTTCAGCGTGCATAATAAGAAAATCACAACAACACACATCGGAGGCTGTTATGCCACTGCATAATTTAACCCGTTTTCCACGGTTGGAGTTTATCGGCGCGCCAACGCCGCTCGAATATCTGCCGCGCATTTCTGATTATCTTGGACGGGAAATTTTCATCAAACGGGATGACGTAACCCCCATGGCAATGGGCGGCAATAAATTACGTAAGCTGGAATTTCTCGCGGCAGATGCTCTGCGCGAAGGTGCCGATACGCTGATTACTGCCGGCGCGATCCAGTCTAACCATGTGCGCCAGACTGCCGCAGTTGCGGCGAAACTCGGTCTGCACTGCGTGGCGCTGCTGGAAAATCCTATTAGCACAACCGCAGAAAACTATTTAACCAACGGCAATCGTTTGTTGCTGGATCTGTTCAATACCCAGATTGAAATGTGCGACGCACTGACCGATCCCAATGCCCAACTGGAAGAGCTGGCGACGCGAGTCGAAGCACAAGGCTTTCGCCCGTATGTCATTCCGGTTGGCGGTTCTAATGCTCTGGGCGCGCTGGGTTATGTGGAGAGTGCGCTGGAAATCGCGCAACAGTGTGAAGGGGCGGTTAATATTTCGTCGGTGGTGGTCGCATCGGGCAGTGCCGGAACTCACGCCGGATTGGCTGTTGGGCTGGAACACCTGATGCCTGAAAGCGAACTGATTGGCGTGACCGTGTCGCGTTCCGTTGCCGATCAATTGCCGAAAGTGGTTAACCTACAACAGGCGATTGCGAAAGAACTGGAGCTGACCGCATCAGCGGAAATTTTACTCTGGGATGACTATTTTGCACCTGGCTACGGCGTGCCGAACGACGAAGGCATGGAAGCAGTGAAATTGCTGGCGCGTCTGGAAGGCATTCTGCTTGATCCTGTGTATACCGGAAAAGCGATGGCGGGGCTGATTGACGGTATCAGTCAGAAACGCTTCAAAGATGAAGGGCCGATTCTGTTTATTCATACCGGCGGCGCGCCTGCGCTGTTCGCCTATCATCCCCACGTTTAGCTCCGGGAACGCTCATGCAAGAAAGTATACAACTGGTTATTGATTCCTTGCCGTTCCTGTTGAAAGGGGCTGGGTATACCCTGCAACTCAGTATCGGCGGCATGTTTTTTGGCTTACTACTCGGGTTTATTCTCGCGCTGATGCGCCTGTCGCCAATCTGGCCCGTGCGCTGGCTGGCGCGTTTTTATATCTCTATTTTTCGTGGTACGCCGCTCATCGCACAACTGTTTATGATCTATTACGGCCTGCCGCAGTTTGGTATCGAATTAGATCCCATTCCGTCAGCAATGATTGGTCTGTCGCTGAACACTGCCGCCTATGCCGCCGAAACGCTGCGCGCCGCCATTTCTTCTATTGATAAAGGTCAGTGGGAAGCCGCTGCCAGTATTGGTATGACGCCGTGGCAGACCATGCGTCGCGCGATTTTGCCACAGGCGGCGCGGGTGGCGTTGCCGCCGCTGTCGAACAGCTTTATCAGTCTGGTAAAAGATACGTCGCTGGCCGCGACAATCCAGGTGCCGGAGCTGTTCCGCCAGGCGCAGTTGATTACCTCGCGCACGCTGGAGGTGTTCACCATGTACCTGGCGGCTTCGCTCATCTACTGGATCATGGCGACAGTATTATCGACGTTGCAGAACCATTTTGAGAATCAACTTAATCGCCAGGAGAGAGAACCAAAATGAGTGCCATTGAAGTTAAGAACCTGGTGAAAAAATTTCACGGTCAGACGGTGCTGCACGGTATCGACCTCGAGGTAAAGCCTGGCGAAGTGGTGGCAATTATCGGTCCGAGTGGTTCCGGCAAAACCACGTTGCTACGCAGCATAAATCTGCTGGAACAACCGGAAGCGGGAACGATCACCGTTGGCGATATCACTATTGATACTGCACGTTCATTAAGTCAGCAAAAATCGCTGATTCGCCAGTTGCGTCAGCACGTCGGGTTTGTCTTCCAGAACTTTAATTTGTTTCCGCATCGTACGGTGCTGGAAAACATTATTGAAGGGCCGGTGATCGTCAAAGGCGAACCGAAAGAAGAGGCCACGGCGCGCGCTCGCGAGCTGCTGGCGAAAGTTGGGCTGGCCGGTAAAGAAACCAGCTATCCACGTCGTTTGTCTGGCGGTCAACAGCAGCGTGTTGCGATTGCGCGTGCGCTGGCAATGCGTCCTGAGGTGATTTTGTTTGACGAGCCAACGTCAGCGCTGGATCCAGAGCTGGTGGGCGAAGTCCTGAACACAATCCGCCAGCTGGCGCAGGAAAAGCGCACGATGGTGATTGTGACGCACGAAATGAGCTTTGCCCGGGATGTTGCGGACCGGGCGATTTTTATGGACCAGGGGCGGATAGTCGAGCAGGGGGCAGCAAAAGCGTTATTTGCTGATCCCCAGCAGCCTCGCACCCGCCAGTTCCTCGAGAAGTTTCTGCTGCAATAATAAGAAAAAATCAGCCCCGACGATTCACCTGTCGGGGCGGGACGCCATTTCAAGCGTGATAAAACTGCTTAACAAATCAGCATAACTCATTAATAACATAAGAGAATGCGATGGCTTGCAAAAGTAATTCATTGCCTGAATAATATAAATTATATATAAATCTTATTTATGTGATAGTTTGAATTATCATTATAAATGATACTCACTCTCAGGGGCGTTGCGGTTTACTATGCAGGATACGGATTTTTTCAGCTGGCGTCGCACGATGCTGTTGCGTTTTCAGAGGATGGAGGCCGCAGAAGAGGTCTACCATGAAATAGAGCTTCAGGCTCAGCAGCTGGAGTACGATTACTATTCGTTATGTGTTCGCCACCCGGTACCATTCACGCGACCTAAAGTGGCTTTCTACACCAATTACCCTGAGTCGTGGGTTAGTTATTATCAGGCAAAAAATTTTCTCGCAATTGATCCTGTGCTGAAGCCTGAAAACTTTAGTCAGGGCCATTTAATGTGGAATGATGACTTATTCAGCGAAGCACAGCCATTATGGGAAGCCGCGCACGCACATGGTTTACGCCGCGGTGTCACTCAGTATTTAATGCTGCCAAATCGGGCGCTGGGCTTTTTGTCCTTTTCCCGTTGCAGCACGCGCGAAATACCCATTCTTAGTGATGAACTGCAATTAAAAATGCAGTTACTGGTGCGCGAAAGTCTGATGGCTCTGATGCGTTTAAATGATGAAATAATGATGACGCCAGAGATGAATTTCAGCAAGCGCGAAAAAGAAATTTTGAAATGGACGGCGGAAGGGAAGACATCAGCAGAGATAGCGATGATTTTGTCAATCTCTGAGAATACGGTCAATTTCCATCAGAAAAACATGCAGAAAAAAATCAATGCACCGAATAAGACCCAGGTTGCCTGTTACGCGGCCGCTACTGGCTTAATTTGATCTCTTTTCTGTCCTGCGTGCCAGATGCAAAAACCGGCTGAAAGGCACGCTATCAGCCGATTTTATATTACTGACGGTAGGCTTGTTTAATTTGCTTAACCGTTTTGGAAAATACTGCAGCCTGGGTTTCGTCTTCGATCAGCGCAAGCTGTTTTTCCATCTTTAACATCACGCGGCCCGCGTCAGCTTGTCCCATCGCCTGCAGCATCAGCGTCAGCATCGCTTTCAGGCAGGAGACTTCATTTGCCAGTTCTTGATTATTCTCGGCAGTAGAAAAATCAGGCGTACTCATTTATTTTCCTCGTCATGTTGCAATGAAAATTTGCGGTGAAAAATGTTAAGGCGGCGGAGTATACCATAAGCTTTGCTAAAAATAGCAGTGGTTGTTTTTTGAGCGTGATATCGGCAGTGCTATAAAATACGTTAATATAATGACCAATAAATATTTTTATCATGAATGTTTTTTGCCCGTATTGTTCGGGTTAATTAATGTTACATATTCAGCGGGCTGATTTTCATTTTTGCTGAATAAAGTCAATTTTTATCACATTTCATCGTAGGGCTTACTGTGAAACGATCCGGTAAGCCGTTGGTGACGGGCGTGACCATAACTGTGGACAATCGAATTGACAAAAACGAGAGAAAAATCGAATACCCACCATTTTTAACGTTTCAAAGTTGCAATAAAAACCGCTAATATACGAATGACTAACTATCAGTAGCGTTATCCCTATTTCTGGAGATATTCCTTTGATCAACGTTCTACTTGTTGATGACCACGAACTGGTGCGCGCAGGGATACGACGCATTCTGGAAGATATAAAGGGTATAAAAGTCGTCGGTGAGGCATCGTGCGGTGAAGACGCCGTTAAGTGGTGCCGGACAAATGCCGTTGACGTGGTGCTAATGGACATGAGTATGCCGGGCATTGGCGGTCTTGAGGCGACGCGTAAAATCGCGCGTTCCACAGCTGATGTCAAAATCATCATGCTTACCGTCCATACAGAAAACCCTTTACCAGCGAAAGTCATGCAGGCCGGTGCTGCGGGCTACCTCAGCAAAGGCGCGGCTCCGCAGGAAGTCGTGAGTGCGATTCGTTCTGTCTATTCAGGGCAGCGTTACATTGCTTCTGACATCGCTCAACAAATGGCGTTAAGCCAGATCGAACCAGAAAAAACAGAAAGCCCATTTGCCAGTTTGTCTGAACGTGAATTGCAGATTATGCTGATGATCACCAAGGGCCAGAAGGTCAATGAGATCTCAGAACAGCTCAATCTCAGTCCGAAAACGGTGAACAGCTACCGCTATCGTATGTTCAGTAAACTAAACATTCATGGCGATGTTGAGCTGACTCACCTGGCAATTCGCCATGGTCTGTGTAATGCGGAGACATTATCAAGTCAGTGAGTGATCAGTTTGACGCAAAAGCGTTTTTAAAAACCGTAACCAGCCAGCCAGGCGTTTATCGCATGTACGATGCTGGTGGTACGGTTATCTATGTCGGCAAAGCGAAAGACCTGAAAAAACGGCTTTCCAGCTATTTCCGTAGCAACCTCGCTTCGCGCAAAACCGAAGCGCTGGTCGCCCAGATCCAGCAAATTGATGTAACGGTTACGCATACAGAAACCGAAGCGCTGTTGCTGGAACACAACTACATCAAACTCTATCAGCCGCGTTACAACGTTTTGCTACGCGATGATAAATCTTATCCATTTATCTTCCTGAGTGGCGATACCCACCCGCGTCTGGCGATGCATCGTGGTGCGAAGCATGCCAAAGGTGAATATTTCGGCCCGTTCCCGAATGGCTATGCCGTACGTGAAACACTGGCGTTACTGCAAAAGATATTCCCCATTCGCCAGTGCGAAAATAGTGTTTATCGCAATCGCTCGCGTCCGTGTCTGCAATATCAGATAGGGCGCTGTCTGGGACCGTGCGTTGAAGGACTGGTGAGTGAAGAAGAATACGCTCAGCAGGTCGAGTATGTGCGCCTGTTTTTGTCTGGCAAAGATGATCAGGTGCTTACGCAACTCATTAGTCGTATGGAAACTGCCAGCCAGAATCTGGAGTTTGAAGAAGCGGCACGTATTCGCGACCAAATTCAGGCGGTGCGACGCGTCACCGAAAAACAGTTTGTTTCCAATACCGGCGACGACCTTGACGTTATTGGTGTGGCGTTCGATGCGGGCATGGCTTGTGTCCACGTATTGTTCATTCGTCAGGGCAAAGTGCTCGGCAGCCGCAGCTATTTCCCGAAAGTGCCTGGCGGTACGGAACTGAGCGAGGTGGTAGAAACCTTCGTAGGTCAGTTCTATTTACAAGGCAGCCAGATGCGCACCTTACCGGGTGAGATCCTGCTCGATTTTAATCTTAGCGATAAAACGCTGCTCGCCGATTCCCTTTCAGAACTGGCGGGACGCAAGATTAATGTTCAAACCAAACCTCGCGGCGATAGGGCGCGTTATCTGAAACTCGCGCGCACCAATGCGGCGACGGCCTTAACAAGCAAACTTTCGCAGCAATCTACCGTTCACCAGCGGCTTACAGCACTTGCCAGTGTGTTGAAATTGCCGGAAGTGAAGCGGATGGAGTGCTTTGACATCAGCCATACCATGGGTGAACAAACCGTCGCTTCCTGTGTGGTGTTTGATGCTAACGGTCCGCTGCGTGCGGAGTATCGGCGCTATAACATTACTGGCATCACGCCGGGCGATGATTATGCGGCGATGAATCAGGTGCTGCGTCGGCGTTATGGTAAAGCCATCGACGACAGTAAGATCCCGGATGTGATACTTATCGACGGCGGCAAAGGCCAGCTTGCGCAGGCGAAAAATGTCTTCGCCGAACTGGATGTCTCATGGGATAAAAATCATCCGCTGCTACTTGGCGTTGCCAAAGGAGCAGATCGTAAGGCTGGGCTGGAAACGCTGTTCTTTGAGCCGGAAGGTGAGGGATTCAGTTTGCCGCCAGATTCTCCCGCGCTGCATGTTATCCAGCATATTCGCGATGAATCACATGATCACGCGATTGGCGGGCACCGTAAAAAACGGGCGAAGGTCAAAAATACCAGTTCCCTGGAAACCATTGAAGGCGTCGGGCCAAAACGCCGGCAAATGTTGTTGAAATATATGGGCGGTTTGCAAGGTTTACGTAACGCCAGCGTCGAGGAAATTGCAAAAGTGCCGGGTATTTCGCAAGGTCTGGCAGAAAAGATCTTCTGGTCGTTGAAACATTGATGTCTCTGTAGCAACATAGGGGTAATCTTACTGACAACAGATAGTTACCCGTCATTATGCAATTTAATATCCCTACGTTGCTTACACTGTTCCGTGTCATCCTTATCCCATTCTTTGTATTGGTCTTTTATCTGCCTGTCACCTGGTCGCCGTTTGCCGCCGCGCTCATTTTCTGCGTCGCGGCGGTGACTGACTGGTTCGATGGTTTTCTGGCACGCCGCTGGAACCAGAGTACCCGGTTTGGTGCTTTCCTTGACCCTGTCGCAGATAAAGTTCTCGTGGCTATCGCCATGGTGCTGGTAACCGAGCATTATCACAGCTGGTGGGTGACCTTACCGGCGGCAACGATGATCGCCCGTGAAATTATTATTTCTGCGCTACGCGAATGGATGGCGGAGTTGGGTAAACGCAGTAGCGTGGCTGTCTCCTGGATTGGGAAAGTGAAAACCACTGCCCAGATGGTGGCGTTGGCCTGGCTGCTGTGGCGTCCGAACATTTGGGTTGAGTACGCCGGTATTGCACTTTTCTTTGTGGCTGCGGTACTGACTCTGTGGTCAATGTTGCAATATTTGAGCGCTGCGCGTGCAGATTTGCTTGATCAGTGATCGTTTCGGCGTAATTTTCAGCAAACAATCAAAAGTGGTGAAAAATATCGTTGACTCATCGCGCCAGGTAAGTAGAATGCAACGCATCGAACGGCGGCACTGATTGCCAGACGATAATAAAATCAAGTGATTAACTGATTGCTTGATGAATGCGGGAATAGCTCAGTTGGTAGAGCACGACCTTGCCAAGGTCGGGGTCGCGAGTTCGAGTCTCGTTTCCCGCTCCAGTTTAAAAGACATCGGCGTCAGCGGATGTCTGGCTGAAAGGCCTGAAGAATTTGGCGCGTTAACAAAGCGGTTATGTAGCGGATTGCAAATCCGTCTAGTCCGGTTCGACTCCGGAACGCGCCTCCACTTTCTTCCCGAGCCCGGATGGTGGAATCGGTAGACACAAGGGATTTAAAATCCCTCGGCGTTCGCGCTGTGCGGGTTCAAGTCCCGCTCCGGGTACCATGGGAAAGATAAGAATAAAATCAAAGCAATAAGCAGTGTCGTGAAACCACCTTCGGGTGGTTTTTTTGTATTTGTATTTTGTGCAATGGCGGTGGAGTGGCGATGGTGTGGCGATATGCAGAAACAATAGTAGTGCACGTGCTGTTTAAACTCTAAGGATGAAGCCGAATTCTCCTGCAGCTCCTCCGTATTTCGCATAGTGAACTAGGACCTCGGTTAAACAAAAATTTTTCTGGGATTTTTCCACTCGACTTCATTTTTCCTCCTGCCATCCACCAAAAGGTACCTGCGCTAATCTGTCTTTTTTAATCTGACAACATCCTGAGAAAAGGCAAAATCGTCAGATTTACTGTTTTTCTGCTGCCTCGAATGCCGATGTCTGCAGCACTGATAAGAGCTCTATCTCTTTGATATAGATCTTTTTTTTGATGAATTGCACGGCATATTATCGTTATGACACCTTCTTGTTAAAGGTGTTGTACTCCACATCTCGATTTTATGATGTGGGTTATGATTGGTTAGTAATAGAGTGTATCGGTATGCGATGTGGTTTATTAATGGCAATCTGTTTTTGTTTGGTATCTTTTAGTGGGTATGCAGCAACAGGAAAGTCTGATGCTCAGATCAAGAAAGAAATAATTAAAGAATCCATTGAATCGTATCCAGGCAATTGTGCGTGTCCTTATAATCATGCAAGGAATGGTAGTAGATGTGGTAGACGCAGTGCATATAGCCGTACTGGAGGGTATGACGTGGTATGTTATGAGAGTGATGTTACGGATGAAATGATCCGGCAATGGAAGCAGGAGAATGCTGAGTAATCACTTTTAACTGGTTTGTTTTGCGAGCATTATGTGTGTTGTTAACGGTACCCTAGCTAAGTGAGAGCTCCAAAAGAAAACCCGCAGTTTTTACGCTGCGGGTTTTCTTGTTTGTGTCCATGGGATAGGGTGCCACTTCGGCCAGCCTTAGCAACCGATTGACGGGGGATTGCTCCCCCGTCGCGGTTTCCTTACTGCTTACACTGTAAGAACGCCGCAAACTCCGCTCCCCAGAAGCTCATCCGTATTTCACACAGCGAACCGTGCAGCATCCAGATGATGAGGATTACCGTCACGCAGAACGTGATGGCCATAAGCGATTTTTGCGACATAGCGCTTGCTCCTTTTTTGGGGAGGCGCTAACCTATCACTTGCTAAGGTTAGATGGTCAGGGCCTCGGTTAAACAGAAATGTTTTCCGGGGCCTTTCCACATCTGGCCTTCGGGTATTCCCTCCAGCCATCAGCCGAAAGGCACCCGCGCGTAATCTATCGCTTTTTTGTTACTCCGGCAATTCAGCCTGTTAATTCTGAGGTAAGGGCAAACTCATTTGGTTGTTTCCCCTGTGCGAAGCTGGCAGCTCATTCCACGGGATGCCCTCTGAAGAGTGAACGCCTGGGGCGTGTTTCGATGTGAATTTATGGAAAGCCTCCAGTGTTGAGAAGCATACGCCGCATTCCAGGTTGTTACACTGGTAATATTTTTTCCGCACGGTATCTGAATCATTTTCCGAACGACTGGTGCGGATACGGGCAGATGCGCCACAAAGCGGACAACGAAACATAGCGACCTCCCTTAACGTAGTACTGTCGCTAGTTTAGGCTGAACTTACTCAGACTCCAACTGATAGTTCGCTTTGTTTACTGATGCCGTAGAAAGGTCTCTTAGCAAGAATAACCCCAGTTTAACACTGGGGTTGCTTGCAACAGAGCGTCAATTTTTAAGAGCGCCGATACAGAAAAATTGCATGACATTTTTCTTTATTGATTTAAATAGGCTAAATATTGTGATAGGTCTAAAGCTAGTCAACTCGCTGAATTCTTTTCTCATTTGGGAAAGTAACTGCCGACGTACTGATTCAATTTCTGCTGTTTGAGCTCTCAAATATCTTGAGAAATCAAGTAGTTCATCAGCTGTTTTGTTTTGGCTATTTATAAACGTAACAGGTTGCCCTGGCTTAGATATGAGAAAGAATTGATCAATTTTATCAAGTAATGGTGGAATTATTTGTTTCCATTCAGCCCATTCTTTTTCACGATGAAACTCCAGGCTGTGCTGACATGCTCTGAGTTGCTGTATATCAATCGCCCAGACCTCACTCTCATCGAGGCAATCTTTCCATTTGCTAATTACATTAATGTCAAATTTTTTGTTCGGTCGATAATCTTCTTTGGCGCGCGCTTCCAGTATAGAGGCAAGGCTACCTGTATATTGCATCAAATTGGTAGATGCTCGGTTTACTAGCTCAGATATTCGATCTAGTTGAGTTGTTCTAATCTCAAGTGCTTTCTTTTTACGTTCATTTCGTAAAGCAAAATATGCAGCAAGGCAGACTGCAGCAACTGTGGCTGCTGGTTGCATATTCATAACATGGATCCTCTGACATGGCATTTATGGGCGCTATTTCAGCAGTAATCATTTGTGTGTAAATTTGTTTGCTACAAATTAACATATTCTAATGTAAGGTACTTCTGATTTTGACACTTGGTAGGCTGTCAGATTGGTTATGATTCTTGCTGTAGGCGCGTTAACAAATGTCAGGGCTAATGCATCTAAGTTGTTTACTCTGTTTCTGCTATCCATTCCGGGATTTTTGCTTCAAGCTCAAGCTGAGTGGTAAAGCCGCTGTTGTCAATGGTGTGCTCGGCTTTTGCAATAATCCAGTCCTGATTGTCAATGTCACTTTTGAAGCCTGTCACCGTGCCATGCATTTCGGGATAGAGTTCTGCACGTCCACACGCCAGCGTGATGGAGAACGCTGCGGCTCCGCGTTGTAGCTGCTGCCACTTTGCCGCCGCTGCACGTCTTGCTGCCTGCTCGTTCTGATAAGTCTTGCGTAACACAAACACGTTGCCTTCCGCGCCTTCCATATAGTCGCCTTCCCGGCTGCTGCTTTTCTCCTTTTTCGGTTTGCGGCGTTTCACGCTGACTTTTTTCTTTTTCCCGTAATTAAGATCAAGCCAGTAGGCGCGTACACCCGTATACGCCTCGCGGTCAGCAATGCGAAACTGATGGCGATCGCCGCTGCTGCGTGTGATGGCAAACGATGGCAATGGTTTTCCCTGTGCGTTCACGCCACCGCCTGGCATGATGAATAACAGATTACCGCTTTTTACCGTGGTGATTGCGCCCAGCATTTCCGCCATGCGCGTAAGGAAGGACATGTCGCTTTCTTCGGTCTGGTCGGCGTGGTCGATTTCGATATCCATCAGCATTTCGCTGATTTGCGGTTTCAGGCCGTACCGGTGAGCGATAGCAGATACCACGCGCTCAACGGTCACATCATGCCAGGACACTTCACGTTTAACGTTAAATTCATCCCGAAAATCTGCGCTTCTGGCTGAAACAGTCAGCCTGTCCGGCGGACCTTCGTGAGCGATTTCATCAACAATGTAAGTGCCTTTTTCTGTCAGCGGTTCTCCTTTCCAGCCAATGAGAACCGTCAGGCGCGCGCCCCGTGGCGGTAGCTGCAACTGACCATCCGCATCATCCAGCGTGATGGTGAGCTGGTCCGCTTCAAATCCCCGGTTGTCGGTCAGTGACAGACTCATCAGGCGCTCTGCCACGCCGGACAGCGTTTTCCCCTCCGCGAGAATATCAAAATCCGGCATTTTCACGGGGTCTGTGCTCTGACTGAGCAATTGCATGGTGGTGTCGGTCATCTTTCCCTCCCTGTGCGGCATGGTCGCATGTGCGTGCGGAGGGGGTTACTGCTTTTTGTTGTCGCCGTGGCGGGAGAACGGCGCAGGGGTGAGATTACGCGCGTGGTGGGTGATGATTGTTGCCGAATCATTTAACGGATACAAGGGGCTGAAGCTATGAGTGAAACTCGTTTTCATGGTGCCCGTGTTACGGAAAGTACCGACCTGGTAACAGCGATTAATGATGTTGATTCCAGTGTTATCGGTATCGTGGCAACGGCGGATGATGCGGATGCGGAGCTGTTCCCGCTGAACAAGCCCACACTGCTGACCCGCGTCAATGACGTGCTGGGAAAATGCGGAACAACGGGTACGCTTTATCGTGCGCTTAAGGCCATCGCAGACCAGGTGAGCACAAAGGTGATCGTCGTTCGCGTGGCTGAACACAAAGAAGAAGACGGAAAAACGCAGGATCAACTGGTTATCGGTGGTTCTGAATCTGACGGCAGCTATACGGGGATGTATGCGCTGCTTGTTGCAGAGCAGGATGAAAGCATCGGATACCGTCCGCGTATTCTGGCCGCGCCGGAGCTGGACACGGAGGCGGTAACAAAATCCCTGTGCGTGATTGCGGGTAAACTGCGCGCGTTTGTGTATGCCTCATGTCACGGCTGTAACACGATGGCTGAGGCGATTACCTACCGCCAGAAATTCAACGAACGTGAGGTGATGCTCTTATGGCCGGACTTCATCGCCTACAACCCGAAAAGTGGCAAAAACGAAACGTTCCCCGCGCCTGCCTATGCGTGCGGCCTTCGTGCGTACATTGACCATGAGCAGGGCTGGCACAAATCGCTGTCCAACGTTCCGGTTAAAAATGTGCTGGGGATGTCCAGGCATGTGTTCTGGTCGTTGCAGGCCGAAGACAGTGATGCCAACAGCCTCAACAACAAAGAAATCACGACCATTATTCGTCGCAACGGGTTCCGCTTCTGGGGCAACCGCACACCGGAAACGAACGCCTACATCTTTGAGGTGTATACCCGAACCGCACAGGTGCTGGCTGATTCAATTGCGGAAGCGCAGTTTGAAACCATCGACAGTCCACTGACGCCTGCGAACGTGAAAGATGTTATCAGTGCCATCAGGGCAAAACTGGATTCACTGGTTACTGCCGGGAAACTGATTGGGGCGTCGTGCTGGTATGACGTGGTGGATAACGGCACCACGAATTTACGTCAGGGGCGCGTGCGTATTCGCTACAAATATACGCCTGTTCCCCCGCTGGAAGACATGGAGCTTTACCAGTCGTTTACTGATGAATTCTTTGGTCCCGCATTTGCGGTGCTGGGAGGTGCCTGATGGCTGTACCAAAACATCTTCGCTTTTTTACGCTGTTTGTGGATGGTGAAAACGAAGTGGGTAAGGTGACGTCCGTCACTCTGCCTAAGCTGACGCGCAAAACCGACAGCTACCGGGGTGGTGGCATGATGGGTGCGGTAAGTATTGATCTCGGTCTGGACGACTCCGCGCTTGATGCGAGCTTTGTCATGGGGGGCGCAGTTCGTGAGCTGTTCCTTAAGTATGGCGGCACGATTGACGGCACGCTGCTGCGTTTTGCGGGTGAATACTACACCGATGCAGAAAGCGACCTGTATGAAGTCGAAATGCGCGGACGTGTGACGGAAATTGATATGGGGGAAGCCAAACAGGGCGAAGCCACATCACACACTTACGCCATTAAAAACACCTACTACAAGCTGAGTGTTAACGATCGCCCGTTGTGGGAGATTGACCTGCTGAACTTCATTTACCGGAAGGACGGCAAGGACATTGTGCCCGATCGCATCCGTTCCGCGCTTGGGCTTGGCTGATAAGTAATATGCAGGCGGCGCAGTGCGTCGCCTCTGACTGAAAGGAGTTTCCTGATGAAAGAGACGAAAAACATCGATACCGAAAACACGGTAGTTACTGACACTGTGAAAGAAACCAGTGAGCGTGGCGTAAAACTTACCCAACCAATTGAGCGAGGCGGCGAAAAAATCACGTATGTGGAGATCACCGGGGCTATTGAGCAGGCTGGATCTCTGCGAGATTTGTCGCTGTCTGATGTGCTGAATCTGAAAGCGGAATCCATGTTTACGCTGCTGTCACGCGTGACATCACCGCGACTGGATGAAGTGACGATCAAAAAAATGGCATCCCGTGACTTTATTCAGTTATGTGTGGTTGCCGTAAATTTTTTGAGCGGTGCGGACTCTGGCGGGAAGAACGAACAGGCGACGGAAGCCTGATCACGGTTGTGTGCTTTGAGCACATAGAAGACTTTGTGGCGGATATTGCCGCCATTTTTAACTGGTCGCCCGCCGAAATCTTCATGATGACGCCCGGCGAAGTGGTTAGCTGGCGTGAGCGGGCGGCACTTCGCAGCGGGAATGCAGACAATGAAGACTCTTGATATCCGGGTCGCTTTCAGCGCCGTTGACAGGCTGACCCGGCCTGCCGAAAACGCCCGCCGCCTGATGGGGCAGTTTGGTGACTCCATCCAGCGAACGCAGGGGGCGATCAAAAATCTCGAGCGTCAGGCGCGATCATTTGAGCGCGCCCGCGACGCTGTCAGTAAAGCGGATGCGGGTATCGTGAAAGCACGACGCCAGCTTAACGCCCTTAATCAGTTACAACGCACGGGTACAGTGCTCAGCGAAAAACAACAAAAGCTGATGCAGCAGTTAAGCACCCGGCTTGAACGCCTGAATGAATCGCGCACACGGGAAATTCAGAAAATGCGGGAGCTTGGCGGAGAGCTGAAACGCCACGGCATTTCCCTGACAGGCAGCGATAACACCATCCAGCAGGCCATCAGACGCACCGAACAGTACAACAACCAGCTTGAACGCGAACGGCAGGCGCTTGCGCGTGTAACGCGGGCGCGTGAGCGGTATTCGCGCGCGCAGGAAACCGCGGGAAAACTGAAAACAGGTGGTGCGCTGGCAATTGGTGCGGCAGCGGCGGGCGGCTATGCTGCCGGGCGTTTTTTGCAGCCTGCGATCGGGTTCGGCAAAGAGATGTCCCGCGTTCAGGCACTGACGCGAATCGACAAAAACAGCCCGCAGTTTAAGGCGCTGCGTGAGCAGGCGTTAAAACTTGGCTCTGAAACACAGTTTACTGCGAGTGATGCCGCCAGTGGGCAGAGCTTTCTGGCAATGGCTGGTTTTACTCCGCAGGCCATTCAGGCCGCATTGCCCGGTGTTCTTAATATGGCGCTGGCAGGTGGCGTCGAACTCGGCGAGACGGCTGATATAGGCTCCAATATCCTCACACAGTTCAACCTGACAGCCGATCAAATGGACCGGGTTGGCGATACGCTGACAGCAGCATTCACCCGGACCAATACTGATTTACGCGCGCTGGGCGAAACCATGAAGTATACCGGTCCGGTTGCCGCAAAACTTGGTATCAGTCTTGAAGAAGCGGCGGCCATGGCCGGGATGCTTGCCAATAATGGTCTTCGCGGAAGCGATGCTGGTACGGCCATGCGCGCAAGTCTGTCCCGCCTTGCATCACCGCCAAAAGCTGCGGCTGATGCACTGAAAGAGCTGGGGGTGTCAGTTGCTGACGCCAGAGGCAAAATGCGCCCGATGGAGGATGTGCTGCTTGATCTCTATAAGGCGACACAAAAATACGGACAGGTGGACCAGGTCTCCTTCTTCAAGGACATCGCCGGAGAAGAGGCGTTCGTTGGTTTGCAGACGCTTGTTGCGGCGGCTGGTTCAGGAGAGCTGCAAAAACTGACCAGAGAATTGCAGGGGGCAAGGGGAGAGGCCGATCGCGTCGCAAAAGTAATGGCCGATAATCTTGATGGGGACCTGAAAAATCTCGACAGCGCATGGGAAGGTCTTCGTATTCGCATCAGTGATCTGGTTGACGGTCCGCTGCGTTCTGTCACGCAGTGGCTCACGCGGGTGCTTGAAAAAATCACCTCGCTGGCGCAGGCCCATCCGGTACTGACACGCCAGCTACTGATAGCAGGCGGTGCGTTGCTGGCAATGACTGCAACGATTGGCTCGTTGTCGCTGGTTATTGGGGTGCTTTACGGAAAGCTGGCCACCCTGCGTCTTGGTTTTGACATTCTTACCCGGTCAATGAATGTCGTCAGGGTGTTGCCTGCGCTGTGGGGAATGCTGACGGGTTCCGTTTCTTTGCTGGGAGGCGCTATCGGAGCGCTGTTCAGTCCGGTTGGTCTTATCGTGGCTGCGCTTGCCGGAGCTGCCGTTCTTATCTGGAAATACTGGGATCCCATCAGGGCATTTTTTGCCGGGGTGTTCAGCGGGATTATGGAAAGGCTGACCCCGTTGCGCGAAACCTTTGAACGGTTTGGCCCTGTTTTTGACGCAATCGGAAGCGGGATCAGCCAGGTGTTTAACTGGTTTAAATCGCTGCTGTCACCGATGGAGTCCAGCAAGGAAACGCTGGATAAATGTACCAGTGCTGGCGAGATATTCGGTAACGTTCTTGGCGGTGCGTTACAACTTGTTCTGACACCTGCAAAAATGCTACTGGATACGCTGGCGTGGATACTTGAAAAACTTGGCGTCCTTCCGGATGAAGCGGAAAGGGCGCGCAAGAAAATCGAAGACGCACAGCGTGCGGCCATTCTTCAGGACAAGGTTGCCTTACTTCAGGGGGACCTGGCGAAAATCAATCCGCCGAAGCCTGTGGAAAATGGCAATGGCACCGGAGGTGATAACCCCAAAGACAACAAACCGCTCACAGACAGCAATACCGGGACGCTACGCAGACTCAGCAAAATTGCTGATAACACAGGTAAGCTGGTTGATGAGACGAAAAAACGCATTGGCCCCGGCGATATTGTCTTTAAGAACCTGCCCCGCGCACTTGCTGTTCGTGGGGAGTGGCAGGAGCGGAAGATTGCGCAGGTCAGTAAGCCTGCCCCCGCAATTAATATCACCCCCGTGGTCCCGGCTCCGCTGCCTCCGGCGCTGGTCCCTGTTGTTGCGGCCAGCTCCCGCCCGGTGGCGGAGGCCATACGATCTCCAGTGGCATCAGTTCCTGTAACTTCCCGTAACCGGGAGCCTGTTGCCTCCGGATTTGGTGGTGAAATTCATGTTCATCTGCATAACGTTGTTACGCAGAATCCCCGCGAACTGGCGAAACTGGTCGGTGAAATGGTCAGGGCAGAAATGGAACGGCGTGCCCGTGCCGGGCGTGGCAGTTTTTACGATAAAGATTGAGGAGTCATGGCCATGATGATGATCTACGGCATGTTTGTTTTTGAGCTGCGCACGTTGCCGCATCAGCAGTTACAGCAAAACAAAAGCTGGCGGCATGTGAAAAATGAACGCGTTAACCGTTCAGCAAGCTGGCAGTATATCGGTGCAGGTGATGATCGCATCGTTCTTTCTGGTGTGCTTTATCCTGAAATTACAGGTGGCGAAGTGTCGCTGTCGCTGCTGACCACGCAGGCGTATACAGGACGCCCCTGGCCTCTGATTGATAGTGTCGGGCAGATTTACGGCATGTATGTGCTGACTGAAACGAATACGACCCGTTCCGAGTTTGATCGCTACGGTAAGGCGAAAAAGATAGAATTTTCACTGACCCTTGAACGCTGTGATGAGGATTTGCGGGAGCGCCTGCAATCCTCATCATTCAGCGATATGCTGTCCGGCTTCAAAGATAAGGTGACATCATCTCTTAACAGCGCGGCCAGTTCAGTTAAAGGGCTGTTCTGATTTAACACAAAAACCGCTAATGGCCAGATTAGCGGTTATTTTGTTTTCTGACTCTTCTCTATTGTTCCGCTTGATTCTCCTGCGGGGTGGTAACGATAAATCGTCGATGTACCAATGCCGTAAATTATTGCCAGTTGTTTTCTGTCGTGACCGTTTTTAATCAGCCTTGCTATTTGCTCATGCTGTTCTTTTGTCAGCTTCGGTCGACGTCCGCCTGTGCGCCCCCGTGCGCGCGCTGCCGCCAGTCCGGCCAGTGTACGTTCAACAATTAATTCACGTTCCATTTCAGCCAGGGCACCCATCACGTGGAAGAAAAAACGCCCCATTGGAGAAGATGTATCTATGCTGTCGGTCAGACTGCGAAAATTAATCCCTCGCTCCCGTAGTTCCCCGACGAGAGAAATCAGATGTTTCATGCTTCGCCCGAGGCGATCCAGTTTCCAGACAACCAGCGTGTCACCTTTTTGAAGACGCTTTAAAGCGCGTTTTAATCCCGGTCGGTCTGTCTTTGTCCCGCTTAATTTATCTTCAAATATTTGTTCACATCCTGCACAAACAAGAGCGTTTCGTTGCAGGTCTGTATTCTGGTCATTTGTTGATACCCTTACATAGCCAATCAGCACGCTGAATCTCCCGTCCAAAAGCGTAAATCATGCCATGCAGGTCAGAAACAGCCATTATCTAAAACCTCGGTTTGCAGGAAACGGTAAATCAGGCTTCTGGCGCATTACAGAAAAACCAGAACGGCGCAGATATTCCCGATAAAAAACTATTCCTGCGTAATATCGGCACAACAAATTCAACAACCATGTCTTTTAGTGGTGGTGCTGGATGGTTCAAACTGGCAACTGTAACAATGCCACAAGCCAGTTCCGTGGTTTACATAAGTCTGATTGGTGGTGCTGGATATAATGTTAACTCCCCTATGCAGGCTGGTATATCTGAACTTGTTCTTCGTGCGGGAAATGGAAATCCAAAAGGTCTTACTGGTGCATTATGGCGACGGACCTCGGTTGGATTTACTAATTTTGCATGGGTGAATACATCCGGTGATACCTATGACATTTATGTAGAAATAGGTAATTACGCCACAGGTGTTAATATCCAGTGGGATTATACAAAGGATGCAACTGTACAAATTCATACATCACCAACTTATACAGCGAATAAACCAACAGGCCTGACAGATGGAACTGTATATGTAATTTACAGTTCGCACATTAAACCGACTGCTGCTGAGGTTGGGGCGTTGTCATTATCTGGCGGTCAATTGAATGGTGCATTGGGTATCGGAACATCCAGTGCTCTTGGCGGTAACTCGATTGTTTTGGGTGATAATGACACGGGATTTAAACAAAATGGCGACGGGTATCTGGATGTTTATGCTAATAACGTCCATGTTATGCGCTTTGTCTCCGGCAGCATTCAAAGTAATAAAACCATAAATATTACAGGGCGTGTTAACCCCTCGGATTACGGTAACTTTGATTCCCGCTATGTGAGAGATGTCAGACTTGGCACACGTGTTGTTCAGACCATGCAAAAAGGCGTGATGTATGAAAAATCAGGCCATGTAATCACGGGGCTTGGTATTGTCGGTGAAGTTGATGGTGATGACCCAGCAGTATTCAGACCAATACAAAAATACATCAATGGCACATGGTATAACGTTGCGCAGGTGTAAATTATGCAGCATTTAAAAAACATTAAGTCAGGTAATCCAAAAACCGTTGAACAATATCAGCTAACAAAGAATTTTGATGTTATCTGGTTATGGTCCGAAGACGGAAAAAACTGGTATGAGGAAGTGAAAAACTTTCAGCCAGACACAATAAAGATTGTTTACGATGCAAATAATATTATTGTCGCCATCACCAAAGATGCCTCCACGCTTAACCCTGAAGGTTATAGCGTCGTTGAGGTTCCAGATATTACAGCCAACCGCTGCGCTGATGATTCCAGTAAGTGGATGTTTAGGGACGGAGCTGTGGTTAAACGGATTTATACGGCAGACGAGCAACAACAACAGGCCGAATCACAAAAGGCCGCGTTACTTTCCGAAGCAGAAAACGTTATTCAGCCACTGGAACGCGCTGTCAGGCTGAATATGGCGACGGATGAGGAACGCGCACGACTGGAGTCATGGGAACGCTATAGTGTTCTGGTCAGCCGTGTGGATACGGCAAATCCTGAATGGCCACAAAAGCCTGAATAAAAATTAAGGCCCGATAGCGGGCCTTGTTTCATTCTGGTTGTTCTGGAAACGTTACTGGCAGGCTGGAGGTGTCTGTGGATTCGACCTTCTGCGCATAGAGCATCCACTCGGTTAATTTTTGTTTATTCTCGTTGGAAATGATACCCAGCCGTAGCTGTGAGTCCCATAGCTGTGTTTTATCCCTGACGAGCTGTAGCAGGCTTTGCTTTTCATTTTCCGCTTGTTGCCTCTGCTCTTCCTCGGTATAAGTTCGCTTTATCACTACGCCATCTTTGAACATCCATTTCCCCGAAATATCAGCCCGGCGATTTGCTGTAATATCAGGCAACTCAACGACACTTAAACCTTCTGGATTAATTGCCGATACATCTTTATCCATAGCAACAATTATTCCCTCTACAGTGTAAGCCAGTTTTATTGTATCTTCCTGAAAGTTTTTCACTTCCTCATACCAGTTTTTTCCGTCTTCGGACCATAACCAGATAACATTAAAATTCTTTGTTAGCTGATATTGTTCAACGGTTTTTGGATTACCTGCGACAATGTTTTTTAAATGCTGCATGATTATACCTGCGATACGTTATACCATGTTCCGTTAATTAACTTTTGTATTGGTCTGAATACTGCCGGATCATCGCCATCAACTTCACCGACAATGCCAAGCCCCGTAATTGCATGACCTGATTTCTCATACATCACGCCTTTTTGCATAGTCTGAACAACACGTGTGCCCAGGCGAATATCTCGTACATAGCGAGAATCTGATTCGGCTTTGGTATATGCACCAACATCTCCTGCTGATGGCTTGCGTGTTGTGGTATAAAACTCTGACCAGTCAGCCTCAAATCCATAACCATCTCGCGCTGAACGATAATAAATACCGCCGTTCTTATAATTCACACGGAACTGAACCGCCGGGCAACTCCCCGCATTCATATTAAAGTGAAGAATCAATGTTGACGCTCCACTAATAGTCGCATTATAAACGCCGCTATTTGAGTTCCATCCAACAGCTTTGTCATTTCCAACAGTGCTTCCTGTCTGCCCTAAAGCAAATGCAGGCTGCTGATTTTTGGTACTGTAGTCACGCCGCCAGCCTGGCGCATAATCTCCACCGTGGTTTATATAAGTAAATTGTGCATTAGTAGTTCCGCCACCGCTGGAAGTGCTCGGGGTGGTTACACGGATGGTCATGGCACCTTTATTACCCATAACCTCAATAACGCAACCTGCAAGATGAATAGTTCCACAGCCAGTATCGGTAATAATTTTATTATTGCCGTATGACCATGAACATTTGCACATCCAGTATGGGTGATTGAATGCCCCTTGAGAATCCAGCCATTCAATCAATTGTGCCGTTGTCCAGTTCCCTGCCCCTGTACTAATAGCACTGTGAAAAGCGCGACATGCACCAATATTTTTTGTGAAGGTATCTTTTCCTGGAATATCTGCGCCGTTCTGGTTTTTCTGTAATGCGCCAGAAGCCTGATTTACCGTTTCTTGTAAACCGAGGTATTCGATAACGGCAGCAACGGTCGATTTCGCAAGAATATCCCGCCCGACTTTTGTCAGGGTTGCCAGGCTGGCGACATCATTCCCCGTAAAATACGGAAACTTGTCTGCCGCAGTAGCAAGCCCGGCCAGCGCCGTCAGGGTGGCATCTTTCGGTTGCTTACCCGCAAGCGCGTTAGTCATGGTGGTCGCAAAATTCGGGTCGTTTCCCAGCGCCGCCGCTAACTCGTTCAGCGTATTCAGTGCGTCAGGTGACGAATCTACAAGGGCGGCAATCGCAGCCATAACGAAAGCCGTGCTTGCGATTTGGGTATTATTCGTTCCTTGTCGCGCAGTTGGCGTTGTTGGCGTTCCGGTCAACGCAGGACTGTTTAAGGGCGCTTTCTTGTTCGTTTCATCCATTACCGCCTTAACCGCTTTCGATGTCGCGGCCAGTGTTTCAGACGTGCTGTTGGTGGCACTACTGAGCTGGACTATCCCTTTTTGTGCCGTCGTAGCGTCCTGAGCGGTATATTTTGCGTTAGCAAGGTCATACGCGGCCTTTACTGCTTTCGGCGTTGCAGCCTGCGTTTCAGACGTGCTGTTGGTGGCGCTACTGAGCTGGACAAGGCCTTTTCGCGTCGTGCTGGCATCCTGCGCAGTATATTTACCGTTAGCAAGATCATACGCGGCCTTTACTGCTTTCGGCGTTGCAGCCTGCGTTTCAGACACGCTGTTAGTGGCGCTACTGAGTTGAACAAAGCCTTTTGCGGTCAGCGAGGCGTCCGGGTGACGTCGTGACTGTTCATGCTCTTTCAGTTTGTCATCCACGTAATCCACTGTGGCCATCACCATGGTGTTATCCACGGTAAGCGCCACGGTGGCAGTGCTGGATACGGTCAGAATGGTGCGAAATGTTTGTGCACGACCGGACCCTTCGGCAACGGCTGGCTTGTAACTTTCGGCAGTATTTCCCACCGCGATTAAATCGCCGTGCTCATCAAATACACCAATTTCCCGGATCCAGAATCCGCCCGTTTCAGGAGGAATAACTAGCTCCGCAATAATGCGGTTCTGATGTGTTGCGTCCAGGATGACGCGATTAACAGTATGTCGCCACACCTCATGCACCAGACGGGTCTGCTTACTGTCTGGTGTGGGCAACGTGCCGCCACCGTCGCCCACGGCCATATGAGTCAGGCGGACAGGCTTACCATCTGGCGCGGCTGCCTGAGCTAATTTTTTTGCACCCGTATCGGTGATAACGGTTTTAAATTTTCGTGTTGTGGTACTCATGCTTAATCGCCTGGATAAATGGTAATAACTTCACCGTCATAAGTTGCCGCCGCTGCGAAAATATCCCCCGGAATTTCCTGAATGATATTCAGCCCTGTCATGTGGCGGCTGACCGGGCGGGCATCAGCAATCAACCGCTCCATTTCCAGATACATTTCCTCCGTCACGCCACTGTCCAGCGTGCCGACTTCAACGGTAAATGTTCCCGGTTCTCCGCCGAACTCCCACCACTCAGACACGCGAATGAGGTATCCCAGCGGCTCAATGGCCCGGCGCAGTGCGCTGATGGTCCCTTTGTGTCGGTGTATCAGCCATGCATCACGAATAACCTGTCGCTTTGTCTCTTCCGGCCAGTTGCGATCCCAGCGGTCAACGGAAAACGCCCAGGCGAGATAAGGCAGCAGATGCACCGGGCAGGTGTCCGGCGACCACAGCGTGTTGAGGTCTACCGGAATGTCTGTAATGCGTGTTCCGACGGCTTCGGCACAACGCATGAAATTGCTGGCTGATGGTGGTAACAACGAATTACTCATTGCGTCCACCTTCGCTGATGGTGAATGACTCACAGCGCGCCGCCTGTATGTCGCTGATGGCCATATTCTGTGTGGGTTCGATTATCTCCACGCGTTGCACACCGTGCACATGCAGTGCGGCAGCAATGGCGGACAACGCCACGTCCTGACCGATAAGCCCCTGCTCAGCCAGCCACTTCCTGAACGACGATTCAGCCGCGGCCAGAATAGGTTCGGATTCCGGGCCGGGGTAAAAGTACAGTTTTGCATTCAGCCGCCATGTCACGATTCTGGCACTCTGTACGGTCAGGCGGTCGGCCACAGGGCGGGTATCCTCTGCATTCAGAACGGCGCGAACGGTATTAAGCAACGCCTCCGTTGCTGTGCCGTCGCCTTCAGTGGACAGGATGGAAACCGTCACATTTGCCGGAGACGGACTGATAGCCCGCGCATCACGCACCAGACCGCTGGCGCTGCGGGCAAAATACTCGTATGCACCTGACGGGCCAGCAACACTCAGGCCGTCGTACGCCCGTTGCGCCCGCAGTCTCAGCGAGGTGTCGCTTTCCATCACCGCGTCGGTGGTATCCGTTGCCGGAGTGATAACCAGGCGCTTTGTGTTCATATTGCCTGCGAGGTTGTCCAGGTCTGTCCCGGCGCTGTGGCTTAACATGCAGGCGCGTGCACCCTCATTGACCCGCTGGCGTAACAGCATTTCACGAAACGACATGGTTTGAGCGATAACGTTAAGGGGTTCCGATTCCAGCTCCAGCGCGGCGGAAACGGCTTCACGCTGTTCGGCGGGATAGGACGCAATCATCATGGCTTTTGTGTCAGCCAGAATTGCTTCAAAGTCAGGCTCCGCGATGATGGCGGGTTCCGGTAACTGGGAAAGGTCAACGGCGGGCATGATTTACTCCCTCAGCGTGATGGTTAACTCAACATTCTGCATGGTCTGCATGACAGTGCCCGACAGTGTCACCCCGGCGCGGCCTCCCGCTTTCCAGACAACGTCGATGGCATCCAGGGCAATGCGGGGTTCCCATCGTGTCAGCGCAATCACGGCAGCACTCATGCATTGCAGACGCGTGGTGTTATTCATGGGTTCGTCAATCAAATCAGGCACAAGGCTGCCATATTCCCGTCGCATAACCCGGCTGGCCAGCGGGGTGGTCAGGATGTCCCTGACTGACTGTTTCAGGTGCTCCATATCATTCAGGTTTCCCGTTCCGTCCGGGTTCATTCCTGTGTAGCGGGTTGTCACTGCGGGCCTCCTGTCGAATCGCTGCCACCTTTAACACCACCGTGTTTATGCGTATGCACTGTGATGCCGTTTGAGGTGAAATCGCCGCCGCTGTGCGTGATATTGCCGCTCATCTTTCCTCCTTTTGTGACGTCAAGCGTCGCTGTTCTCAGAAGGTTTGTGCATTCCACGACGGGCGTGTCCAGTGTCACGCTGACGGATGCCTGTAAAGTGGCCGTTTTCATGCCGCTGGCGCTCAGTGCGCCTGCGTCCGCGTCGTAGCGGAACACCGCGCCATCCGGCGCGCTGATCACGATTTCTTTCAGGCTTTTGCCGGGGGCCGGACTGGCATCACTCCACAGGCTGCCAATTATCATGGCGGTTTCCGGGTTGCCGCCAATGCAGGCAATTACCACCTGTTCGCCTGGTGATGGCGGCAGCCACACATTGAAGGCTCCCGCGCGCGTGGTGTTCCAGCGCAGCCAGCCTGTTTCCAGTTCGCCGCTGCGAACGCGCACGCACCAGGATTCCTCATCAACTTCAGAGATGATCCCGGTACGGATGATGTTGCTCAGCAGTCGCATGAGTTCTGCGCTCACCGTACAGCCTCCGCAATCCGGCCCAGCACCGTGTTATAAATCAGGCGCTCATCTGCCTGGCTGATACCCAACAGCTCACGTACCGGGTAATCGGTGAAAATGCCCGGCGCAACCTGATCGCGCTCACCGAACTGATGAACGCGGGCAATACGTGCGGCCACGCCGCTGTAACCCACCGTCACACCGGAAGCATCTGCACGGGCTTTCAGGTAGCGGGCGGTGCGCAGTTTTACGAACATGGGGACGCGCTTTGTGCTGTCCTGGTTGATGCGCCGGGTGCGTATTTCCAGAAAACGGTCGATGTCATCCCGGTAAAACGTGCGGATATTGTTTTTATCCTCATCCCACCCGGTAATGGTTCGCCCGTATTTCCCCGTGTCGTGATGCCAGTTTTTCAGCGTGCGTGCTTCGTTATTCCAGATAAAGCGAATGCGTTCCTGTATCCGGGTTACGCGGCGTCTGCGTGGTGTCCACGCGGTCCCGTCCGGCGCTTTCTGTGACCGGATACGCGCCTGCTGGGCGCGGCGTAAATCCTGTGCCAGCTTTCTGGCGATGTTATTGATGGCCTGCTGATTCAGGCTGTCGCGGATGGCCTCAAAGGTTTCATCCACGCGGGTGAATGCCTTATCCATCGCTTTCACCCCACGTCACATCCTGGAATACATGCGACCAGTCGCCTTCGGAAGATGGCAGGCGGGGTTTTGGCTCAGGCAGGTGTTCTGCCTGCGGTGTGCCCTGACTGCTGCGCATGATGCGAACGCGTTCCCGCAGGGGGAGCGTAAACAGGAGATCGGCGCTGTCATCGTCATTGATAACGGCGGAGAATTTGATGTCCTGATTACGCTCCGGATTGAGCAACAACTGTGGCTGATTTTCGGATAACCACGCCAGCAGCGGCAGCGTGAGGTCGTCCAGCTCCCCGGCGTAATCCATGACAAACATCACCATCTGATAGCGGTAAACAAACGAGGGCGTTTCTCCGGTCGTTTCAATGTTGCCGCTCTCCACGAAAATGGTGAATTTTTCCGGGTTGGCCTGACACCATCGGCATGAACGGGTCATGGCTTCACGCAGGGAATCAGTTTTCAGCATGGTTGTTATCCTCGTTGTTCAGTCGTTGCAGCCTGCGCTGTTCCAGTAATTCAATGGCCCGTTTATCCGCGTTACAGGTTTCCAGTGCATCCAGAAGGCGGTCGCCCCATATACCGAGATTTCCCCATGTGGGAGTATCAGGGAAGGGGGGAGGCGTTACCGGTATGGTCAGCGTCTGCGGTATAAGCCGGACTGACGGCGCTGGCAGTGGCGCGTTCTGCGTGCCTGCGCAGCCTGTCAGTAAAACGAGCGTCAGGCAAAGCGTGGGCGCATTCATCTTTTGCAATATCGTTGCGTAGCTGTTCACGTCTTACCTCTCCGTCCTGATTGCGTTGCTGATTTTCCACGCGGAGTTGCGCCAGCACCTGCTGCATATCCTGTACCCCGGCGCTGATGATATTCAGGGTGTCGGCGGTACTTTTCAGGGTGCTGGCCTGCGCTTCGTTTCTGGCGTTCTCCCGGCCCAGCGACCACGACAGACGCATGGATGTTCCCCATCCGGCAATCAGAAGGAAAGCGACGCCAAGCGTGGGCCAGAGCTTCATGCCGGATAGGCTCCGTGTGGTAACTGAAAATGCGGTCCGTCTTTCAGAGTCTTCCAGTCGCCGCCCCATTCCACCGGAATATTCAGTTCCCGGCTGGCCTGTCTGAATGCTGCTGCGATTTTTTCGTACAGCGGCCATTCCCATGACACTTGGCTGCCGATATAAGCCACAACATCCACGGCATGCCCCGTAAGGTGGCGGCTGTTCATGGTCTGGCTCTTACCCGTGGCCACCAGTTGCTTCTGGCGGTAACGGCTGCGCAACCCTTCGGTGATACCAAAATCCACTTCCGAGATTTCCAGTGCCCGTCGGGTCACTTTCACCAGATCAGGATTTACGCCCTGCAAATTCTTTTCGCTCCGGCTGCTGAATTTAAATGTGTTGCTCATTCGTCCTTCTCCTTCACCCTGCGATTAAAGGCCGCAATAACCTTGTCGCGTGCTTTCTCTGCACCCATAAAACCGATTGATGCGCCGATAAACGTCACGGCATCTTCAGGAAACCCGAAGAAGCGCAACGACCCGGCCACGGCCATGGCAAGAACGCCGCACGCCAGCGATCCCGTTACGGTCTGAACCAGTGTTCGTCCGTCATAAAGACTCATCAGCGCGGAAATGCTGACCGCCGCGCCTGCTGCATACACCGTTGGCAGGTGGTCAAAGAGCCACGCAATAACCTGCTCTGTGATCCCTGTTTGAATGGTGCTCACTGCTACTCCCCCCACAACTGAATCATTTCTCGTTTCTTCTTCTCCGGCTCCGGCATCTCAACTTCCTGCCCGGCGTCCAGAAATACCTGCTGACAGAGTCCGGGGTTGGCATCCAGCACCTTTTCGGTGACGCCCTGCGTCGTGCCGTAGTACCGGAAACAGAGCGAATCCACGGTGTCGCCTTCCAGTGCCTTCACTTTCATCAGCACAACTCCGCAAACATTCGCGGGCGGCACAGAATGTCAGAGATGGCCCAGCTCACATCACGCCACAAATCCGATGTCTGTATATCCAGAGCGTCCGCCCGGCGGTCGCCCTTGTCCGTTGTGTCTGCATCACGATAACGCTCCAGAATCAGGGCGCGCGTGGCGGTATAAACAGCATTGCGCCAGTGCCAGAGATTGACGCTTTCTCCGTTAATTACGGGTGCCGGAACATCGGCCAGCGTCTGATGGCCAGCTGCCTGCTGTTCCTGCTGCCATGCTTCCAGCTCGCGGGTAACGTGTGCCACAGCCCCGGTGGCACTATGCAGCAGGCGGGAGGTGGTCACGCGGCCCGGCAGTCGTACCGCCAGACGCAGCTCGCGCAGCACAATATCCGGCCAGAATGCACCCGCTGAAATGCGGGTATCGCCATCATCGGTATCGGTGATGTCGTCCTCTGCGGGTCTGGGTTCAGTTCTGGCAACCATACTCATGGGGTTCACTCCTGAAAAAAATCGGGCGGTGGGTGCGCGGTGTAAACGGTCACGGAGTTAAACCGGAACACCGCGCACGCCGCCCGCTGACGGGGTCAGTCGTTAACCGCGCTTCGCCTTCTGCGTCGCGGTGGTTTTTCGTGTTGCAGGCTTCCGCGTTGTCTTTTTACTTTTGCTGCTTTCGTCCTGCGCCTGCTGTGCGCTGGCGTCTTCTGGTTCGGCTGCGGAATCGGCTTTTTTCAGGGCGCGGGAAAGGGTTGCAATCTCGCGTTTCACACCTGCGTTCGGGTTCAGGTGCATCGCTTCGCGCAGCAGCTTCAGTGATAAGGCCATGTTGTCTGCATCGGTCAGACCACGACGGGCAAAGGCGCACGCCTTGCATAATTTGGCGCGTACTTCGTCCGGCATGTCCTGGTCGGTGACAATCTTCCGGAGGGTGTCCAGCGGTTCGATAAAGGCGGACAAATCCGCGTCGGCATCCGCCCCGGCCTGCGTCAGTACCGGGTTGCAGATTTCTTCGGTCAGCACTGTGGCAGCAGTACGGCCAAAGTTATCCGGCATAATGAGGTTATGACGGACCACATACGCACCAATACGCAACGCCAGCGGAAGATCGCCGCAGTCAATCGCCCACACCATCAGCGTGGCAATCACTTCATCCTGCTGCCCGCCGTCAGCCTCCAGCGTTCCCTCAATCCAGCCGGAAAAATCCGGCAACAACTCTTTTTTGATGGCGGCTTTCGCGCTTCTGGCCTGTACGCCCTTAAGCCGGGCCTGTGCCAGACGCAGACGATACAGCACCTCTTCATGCGCGGTACGCGCGGCGTGGTCCACGCCTTCATTCGCCCGGCCTGCGCGCTGTGCCATCACGTTCTGCCAGTGTTGCTGTGCAGGAGTAATCATTTGTTCTCTCCGTTACTGGCGGGCATGATGCCCGCCGTGAGTTGATTAGCTGTCGGCGAACTTCAGACCAGTGACCATCGCGCACTTGCCATAGTCTTCAACGACATAAGCGTCATTGATGGACTGGTAGGTGGCGATGCGGTTGTATTCCGGCTCGTCTTTCATCAGGCGACGCATTGAACCTTTCTGCCAGTAAATCGACAGGTTGTTGAACGAGGTGATCAGCATCGTTGCATCCGGGAAGAACGGCGCAAGGAACACGCCCAGCCCGCCAATGGTGCGCGATGACAGGATGAGCTGCCCGGCGAGTAATTCCGCATTGGGATTCTGGCCGCTGATGCTGTTCAGCACGGGCAGACGCAGCGAGTTAAACAGGTTGCGCCCCATAATCACCACGAGGTCGTCAGCTTCCTTGTGCCATTCATCCAGCAGGGATGAACGCGCGTCCTGTACCAGTGCATCAGCGTTCGCATACTTACCCGCGTGCGCCACGGTGTTGTCCATGTTGCGGGAGGTCAGCGTCACGTCATTCATAACGCGTTCGCTGGCGTCGGTTCTGATGTGCTCCAGCCAGCCCACGTTAACGTCCTGAAGCAGCTTGTTGGTGCTGAAGTTGGACTCATCCGCGTGAGACGTGCCGTTGAAACCGATCATGATGCGGTCAAGCGCCACCTGTCGGGCAATCTGTGCGCTGATGCGGGACTGAAAATCAGGGTGTGCCGACCAGGCATCAAGCTGCGGATACGAAATAAACGTGTCGTAGTTCACCTGTTCGCACTGGTATTTGCGGTTTTTCAGATCAACCACGTTATTCGGGTTACGGCGTTTTGTGCCGTCATAACTGGTATTCGTGCGCGCAATTGGCCCGGTGGTATCCAGGAGGATTTTTTCGCCTTTCTGGTCGGTCACGCCGATCACGTTAATTCTTTTTGTAAATTCGGTGCTTTCCTTTGAGGCGTTTTCAAAACGCTGCTGTACCGAGGGTTCCACGGTAAATCGCGATACCAGTGCGGAAACCGGGATATTGTTAAGCGACGCCTGCTGCGCCATATAGCAACCCAGCTTGTTGCGGGTAATATCTGACATCACCAGATTCATAAAAATTTGCTCCTTTGTCTTATCAGAAGTCAGCCAGCTGGTCGGAGGCTGCGCCCGTTGCGGTGAACCGATTCTGCGGATCGCCGTCCTGCGTGCGCAGTTTTTCCTTCAGTGCTGCCAGCTCTGTGGTCAGTAAAGTGATTTTCTGGCTGTCCTGCTGATGGCGGGTTTCCAGCACATTAAAACGGTCGATAATGTCGGCCTGTGACGTTGCGACACCTTCCACCGCTTCCTGAATACGGGAGAAACTGGCGTCATCCGCTTTGCGGCCACGACCAATAATCCCCATAACGCGGTTAAACCACTGGGTGCCTTCTTCCTGACGTTGTTCGGTGAGTTCGATAAGTTCTGACTCCATAGCGGCGGTAAACATCGCCACGTCTCCCTGCTGACAGTTGAATGTCATCAGTTGCATACGTTGTTGTGCCGCAAAGGCCAGACGTTCCGTGCCCAGGCTGGCAGGGGTGTCGGTCATTGCCAGCCCGCGCAGGTAAGGGCCTCCCGTGATGGTTGACTGTGGTTCCAGCTCAATACTGGAGTAAATTTTTTTACCATCGTTAAGCAGGGACATCATGCGAGCGGTCGGCTCAATTTCGGCATACAGTGCCGTGCGACCTGCCAGCGGGCCATCGGTTATGTCTTCGGTGCTCAACCCCACAACATCGCCCATAGCGGAAAACTCGCTACCGGGGAGTGGTGACAGGATGTGCTCAATATTCACACGTGCACCATAAACGGACGGGTTATAACTGGTGGCGGCAGCTTTCAGCATGTCGCCGTTGATTTCGCGCCCGTCTGCCGTTACACCGGAGACAGCCACGCGAAACTTTTTGCGGGATGTCTTTTTTTCATTAGCCATAGTTTTTGCCCCTCTGACTGGTTCTTCAGTCATGATGGCAAAGCGTAACAGGCTGATACAAAGGGCTTTTGTTGTAAGAAAACGGCCAGAACAGGGGGTTAAGGAGAACAGTTTCGCGCGCGGGTAATCTTCCTGTAATTACTCAGGGGGAGCAATGATTCAGGACGCTTTTGTGCGCCAGCGTGCGCGGCAACTTTACTGGCAGGGTTATCCGCCCGCAGAAATATCACGTCTGATGGGAATAAACCCGAACACGATTTATGCGTGGAAAAAACGCGACCAGTGGGATGAAACGCCACCCGTGCAGCGTGTCACGCAGTCCATCGATGCGCGCCTCATCCAGCTCACTGAAAAACAGAATAAAACAGGTGGTGACTTCAAGGAAATAGACCTGCTGACCCGGCAGCTTAAAAAACTGCATGATGGCCAGCCGGATGCGACGGCCACAGGAAAGAAAGGCCGGGCGAAAAAACTCAAAAATCATTTCACGCCGGAACAGATTGCCGCACTGCGGGAAAAAATCATCAGCAGGCTGGAGTGGCATCAGCGGGGCTGGTTTGACTCCCTGACCCTTTGCAGGGAAGCCGGGATACGTAACAGGATGATCCTGAAATCCCGACAGATTGGGGCGACCTGGTATTTTGCACAGGAAGCACTGCTGATGGCGCTGCGTGACGATGTGGCGCAACCTTACCAGCGTAACCAGATTTTTTTGTCTGCGTCGCGTCGTCAGGCGTTCCAGTTTAAAAGCATTATTCAGAAGGCCGCGGCTGAAGTTGATGTGGAGCTGAAAGGGGGCGATAAAATCATCCTCTCCAACGGCGCAGAGCTGCATTTTCTCGGCACTTCTGCTGCGTCGGCACAGTCCTATACGGGCAATTTTTATTTTGATGAATTTTTCTGGGTCAGTCGCTTTGCCGAACTGCGCAAGGTGGCTGGCGCTATGGCAACCCTCAGCGGACTGCGGCGCACCTACTTCTCCACGCCATCCACCGAAACGCACGAGGCATACGCCTACTGGAACGGCGACCGCTGGAACGAGAAAAAGGCCACGCATAAACGCCAGCGTTTTTCTGTGGACTGGAAAACGCTGCATAACGGGCTTATCTGCCCTGACCGGACGTGGCGGCAAATTGTCACGCTGGAAGATGTGGTTAAACACGGCTGGAAACACACCGATATCGACGAAATTCGTGATGAAAACACCGAAGACGAGTTCCTCAATCTCTATATGTGTGAGTTTGTCCGCGAAGGGGAATCGGCATTTAACCTGAATATCCTGATTGGCTGCGGTGTTGACGGATACGACGACTGGAAAGACTGGAAACCTTTTGCTCCCCGCCCGATGGGGAATCGTCCGGTATGGATTGGGTATGACGCAAACGGCAGCAGTGGCAACGGCGACAGCGGCGCTGTGTCCGTGGTGGTTCCTCCGGCTGTTCCTGGTGGCCGTTTTCGAACGGTGGAAACGCGACGCGTTCAGGGGCTGGAGTTTGAAGAACAGGCCAGAGTCATTGAAGAGTTCACGTGTCGCTACAACGTGGAACACATCGGCATTGATGTGACGGGCGGGAACGGGGAGGCTGTTTATCAGATAGTGAAGCGGTTTTTCCCTGCTGCTATTCCGTACACCTTCACGCTGTCATCCAAACGGTCGCTGGTACTGAAAATGCTGCAAATAATGCGTGCCGGACGGTGGGAATACGATCGCGCCGAACGCGAGCTGGTCGCGGCCTTTAACGCCGTGCGTAAGGTGAAAACACCGGGCGGCTTTATCACTTACGAAACGGACCGCGCGAGGGGGATCAGCCACGGCGACCTTGCGTGGGCAACCATGCTTGCTGTCATTAACGAACCAATTGGCGGCGAAGGAGAAAACGAGCGTTTCACGGTTATGGAGTTCTGATGAGCAGAAAAAATAAAAAAGTGCGCATGAGTTCACGCATTGATCTCGCTGATGCGCTCAGGAAAGAATCATCGCTCAGTGCATTCACATTTGATGGTCCTTATCGCCTGACCGGGCATGACCTGCTGGACAATATGTACTGTGCTGATAACGGGCGATGGTATGAAACCCCGGTGGACTGGTACGGTCTGGCAAGAGCCGCCCGGCAAACGTCCTGGCATCAGTCTGCGCTTTACTTTAAGCGCAATGTATTGCTCGGTTGCTACATCCCGCACCCGCTGCTTTCCCGGCAGGATTTCTCGGCGTTGGCGCTGGACTGGTTTGTGTTCGGTAACGCATTCCTTGAGCTTCGGAGCAATATGCTCGGCGAACCACTTAAATTACGGCACGCACTGGCGAAATACATGCGACGCGGAAGCGATCTTGAATCATGGTGGTATGTGCAGGATGGCAAGGACGCGTTTCAGTTTCGCCCTGGCAAAGTGTGCCACCTGATGAATCCGGACATTAACCAGGAAATTTACGGCATGCCGGAATATCTTGGCGCATTACTCTCGGCCAGCCTGTCTCATTCGGCGGACATGTTCAGAAAACTGTATTACGACAATGGATCCCACGCCGGGTGCATCATCTACATCGGTGCAGCGCAGGTAAACCGCGAAAGCATGGACTCCCTGAAAGAAACGTTACAGGGTGCGCGTGGTGGTGGTGCGTTTAAAAACGTGCTCATCCATGCGCCCAACGGGGGCAAAGAGGGGGTGCAAATTTTGCCGTTCCAGCAGATCACCGCAAAGGATGAGTTCATGAATGTTAAGGCGGCATCCCGTGATGATGTGCTGGCTGCGCACCGCGTTCCGCCGCAACTGATGGGGGCGATGCCGGGCGAAAAAAGTGCGTTTGGTGATGTGGAGAAGGCCGCGCGGGTTTACGCAATTAACGAGCTGATGCCCGTCATGGAGGCCATGAAGCACATCAATGACTGGCTTGGCGAAGAGGTGATCCGCTTTAACCCTTACGCACTGTTAGACACCCAGCCCACATCCTGACGCGCTTCGCTTGTCTGCTGCTTCGCCGGGGCATAAAAAATTTATGCCCCGACTCTCCAGCTCCTGTATCAGTCAGATAATTTCACGACGCTTTCCTGCTTATTGCCATCATCGACAGTCAGACTCTTACGCAATCCCACCGCGTTGACTGCATGTTCTCGCCGTCTCAGTGCGATTTTGACGGCCTTACCTTTCACCCCATCAAATCAAAAGCCCTCACGTCTTTTTCACGCTCAGCGTGAGAAATATAGCCATTCTGTTGTGTCGCTGCGACATCGTTCAGGGGATGCTATTTACCCCCTGAAACGCGGGCTGTTCCCCCGTCACCTGCGCGCAGAAAAAACGCGTTTTTTTGTGCACGCACGGATCCTTGACGGATCCAGCCGCCATGCGGGCCGGAAGGGCAAAAAGTCGTTCAAAAAAATTGTGCAAATTTGTGCACTATTGTGCAAACCGAACGGAGTGTTTATTTATAGAAAAATTGAGCCTATGTATACGACGTTGCTTATAAATACATCCCTGACTGTTATGTGAAAATATGCAAAGAAAATTACATGCTATGGAGATGAGAGTTATAACGACCTTTTCTACTTATTTGTAAAAGAGGTCGTTATGTATAAAGTTAAATTATTTTTTACTCTTGATATGTGTAAAAAATATAGCTTTGATGTTTATATTTTATTAGAATACATTATTTATCCTCTTTAATGATTTTGTTATAGTCAAAATCCCAAATTTTTCTGTCAATGCCGTTTGTTGGTGTAACCCGGTAGAATAAGGATCGTAATCCATTGTAAAAATACTGGAGAGATTTCTGATTTTCTGGTTTGTCTAACCAGTTTCTTGTAATCATTCTAAAGAATTCAATATGCTGATTGAATATTTTCTTATTTAATTTTCTTCTTAAACCGGATGTAGACTCATGGTTGTCTTTTCTTTTCTGAATTTCAGTTTCAATTGATTGTAATTGAGGACGTATCTTGAGTAAGTATAACTCTTTCGAAAAACCATTGTTAATTATATCCTGATTTTCCCAGAAGGAAGAGTCGTCGGTATTATAAAGGTGCTCACAATGCTCAAATATCAATTGTTCTGGAGCTTTTTCACCCGGCAGTGATATAATTCCTCTCTGATCCTCAGGGCTGTGATCTCCATCAAGAATACAAATTGATTTTAACGAGGTTTCCTTAAGATGAGAATCATTAAAAATAGTTTTTAAATTGTCTGCACCAATGAAACAATCAATTAAGTGAAATGAATTACTAACTATAGCAAAATTTGGATATTTGCTTATCCAATAACCAAGTATTTCATTAAATAAAAAGCGAGCTTCTTCATCTTCCGTGAAAACTGGTATCTTGTTCCTTGTGTATATCTCATCCTTTGTTTGTGTTTTCAGATACATTGTTATTTTTAATATATCAGGATTATCTAAAAGCAGAGCCTTTGTAATATTGTTAATTAGATAGACAACATGGTATTTTTTATGAAAAGCATATTCTAGCAATGTCAGACTGTGCGTTGTGAAAAATACTTGAATCTTATAATCTTTTGCGTATTGATAAATTTTATCTAATAATCTTATCTGTAAAGAAGGATGTAAAGTGGCATCAAATTCATCTATTAACAGAATGCTTTCTTTTTGATCAGTGGATTGAATAAGTGATTCAAAATAATACCTAAGGCTAACTAATGCCTTGATTATAATGAATATATTGTCTTCCCCGGATGATATGGTATTAGAATCAATTGCTGGGTTATCGGTATCAAATAATGGGCCAGCTTTAAAATCTCCGATATTGTTTGATTCTATATTTATAATATTAATGCCCAAAAGTTCATTATATATTTTCGATATATAACCAACATACTCTTCTGGTAGGTTTAACGGAATTTTTGTAAGGGCGTCGTCTTTAGTTTCACCAATCGGGAATAGTCGCGATAATCCAAGATATAAAACTGGTTTAGCTGGAAGTGATTGTTTTTCTTTTCCGCGTGGGTATACTGGTTTGATAGCATACCGTTGCGCTTCGTCTGGATTTTTTGAGTTGTGCTTTCTGAAGTCTAGTGTGCTATGATCCAAATAGTTAATAGAAAATAACACACCTTTTGTTCCCTCTGCCGGATCGGTGTAATTTTTTGATTCCCTAACAATTGCTTCCATTTTGGGGTTGGCTATTTTGTTTATAGATTTTATAACTCTAACACAATTACTATTTGAATAATTTTGTGATCGAGATGGTGGCATTTGGAAACCATTGCTAATTAAATGAAGCAATGTTGTCTTACATGTCCCATTGGTTCCTGATATTATATTGATGTCTTCATTGAATGAGAAGTCAATATCTATCAGTTTCTTAAATTTTTTAAAACTAATTTCTTTAATCATCTATATCATCCTTAAATTTAAATGTCAGGGATTTTTATACCATGATTATAAATGATAATTTCTAGACCTTTTTTCTTATCTTGTGCAGTATAATTAAGCGTATAATCAGTCATGTTGAATTCATGATATATGCTTTTTATTTCAGGCACATTGTCATAAGACACAACCCAAGGTAGTTGAATTTCCCGTAGTGTATTAGCGATTTTTACATGATCATCATGTTTATAAAAATTTCTATATAACTCTGCTCCTTTAACATAATAAGGTGGATCAAGATATATTAGACTATTCTGGGGTAGCAATGCTTTTTGGTGTAGCAGAAAATCTACAGCATCAAAATTCGATACGTAAATTTTCTCCTTATATGCACCAATTAGTTCAATCCTTTTAATTAACTCTTTTTTGTTGAATCTTGCATCTAACTTCCATGGTCCTTTTTGTTCTTTCCCTCCAATAACGCCAGCCTTAAGTATTCCTGAACGGTTTGTTCTATTTAAAAAGAAAGTAGATAATGCGACTTCAAGCATACTATATTTATCATTGTTTAGGAGTATCTCCTTTTGAGTATGCCAATTTTCAATAGTCACAGGAACTTCATCAATCATTTCACATAACAGATCGTTATGATTAACCACTGCAAACCAAAAAGAATAAAGGGCAGGATCAATATCATTTATGAAGATATTTTCAACAAGACCGTTAAGGAGCAAACCTAATGCTACACCGGCTCCACCTGCATAAGGTTCAGCATAACATCCACCAATGAGATCATTGTTGCGGAGTATTTGTTCAATATGTGGCAAGAATTTTGCCTTACCTCCCGGATAACGAAGAGGGGTTCTAAAATGAGAAGGCTTTGTCATCCACGATTTTCTCAGTAAAAAATAAACATAATCTTAACATGGCACTTGAGTTTTCCCGATAAAAAACATCGTCGCCGTCCATAGATATTTGCATAGTTATGCAAAAAATCCAGTTTTCAATGAATTAAGGGGAATTATATCAATTGCATTCTATTCAACACAATATTCGGTTAGCGATTCACATCTCATCCCTCATGATGGAAAAGGCATATCCAACTTTGTAATTGTTTTTTCTCATCATCATTTTGATTACTAAAGTGCTGTTTGCCTCTCTTTTGGAGCAAAGTAGCCTTGCGGCGGGCGCGTTCAGTGGTTGCATTGATTCTTTGTGCGTGCTCTGTGTCACGGATGGCGCGCAGCATGTCAGAAAGCACGGTAACGGGAGTTTTCATGGTGTTCTGGTCCTGCTGAATTGTGGATGCCAGGCGTGCGGCGGCTTCGGGGTCTGATGCCCCGAGCTGCTCCAGATAGCTGGCGACCGGGTTATGGCGGATCTCCGTGCTGCTTACGCCGTGATTACGGCTCAGGCGCTGCCAGAGCTGCGTGATTCGGCTGTCCGGGCGGGTATCCGGTTTGCGTACAATTTCAAATCCCTGCGGTGCAATGATGCTGCCGTCAACGTACAGAGTGCCGCCCCGTAACAGGTGCTGCATCTGCTGTTCACCGATATGCAGGCCGAGAGATTCGGCAGACTCCCGCCATTCTTTAGCGAGTAACTCGTGGTTATCAGGCAAAGGCCGTGGCTGTTTGCGGCTCTGTGTCCAGTTCTGCATTTCATCACTGCTGTTTTTTGCCTGTTTGTCACGCAGCGAACGCATCAGCGCCCGGCGTTCGTGCCGTTTCAGTGAGCGCATCCACTCATCCACATCAACGCCGTCAGGGATCTGCGTCCACGGTGTTGGTTGCTCTTCCGACTGTTCTGTCCCGCTGTTGCCTGTTTCCTGTACACGGGGACAGTTATTGCCACGAGTCCAAGGGGCGGCAGGGCCGCCCTGAAGGTCAAAACCATTTTCGTGGGCGCTGTCTTCCGCTTCCGGTTTACGTCTTACCAGCTTCCAGTTATCCGGGTGCGTGCACACGCGGGAAGATTCCCCGATTTGTGGCGACCAGATCCCGTAAATCTGTACGCTTTGCTCGCCGTAATCGTTCAGCTCTTCTGCGAGGTCGTAGGCGGTGCGAATCAGGTAATCCTTGCGTGGAACAAGTACGCCACCCTGTTTCTCAATGTAGGTGGCAAAACACCCGGCATCAGCGGCAGCGAGTACCGCATCCATTGCGTCATTTTCCAGACGTTGTGGACCTTCCGGGCTGCGGGCCATCTGACTGGCAAGGCGGCGGAGTTCACGCCATACCTGACGGGAGGGGATACCAAAGAACTGGAACTGGCGGACGCGGTGAAGGCGCGCCCAGCCGATGGCGCGTTCCACGCTCTCGGCCATTGATTTTCCGGTTTCGTGATCAACGCGTGGCTTGCCTGTTTTCGGGTCAATGCCATCCACGGCGCGGCTGTCCAGGTTCTTTCCGATGTAGGTGGCGATGTAGCTGGTCGGCGTACCTTTCGAACCGTCGACGTACTCTGCCTTAAAGCGCGGAGTTATGTCATTGCCCAGCTCGTGGCGGTCTTCGCGAATGGCAATATCACGGGTGATGTCCACGATGCTGTCGATTTCTTCAGGATGTGCAAAGACCATCATGTGCCAGTGCACGGTGCCGTCATGGTGTGGCTCAACCGTGCGGATGCCATACCAGCGCAGGCCGTCGCGGTTCAGTTTTTTGCGGACTGCCTTAAAAAAAGTGTTAACCAGGTAATCGCTGGAATCGCGCATGGTGGTGCTGTTCCATTTGGGATTCGGATGACCGCTCTCCGTTGTTGCGTGATATTTTGACGGGCAGGTAACGGTCAGAAATACCGCTTTGTCGCCACGGGCTTCGGCCAGAAGTTCCAGCCCCTTCATGGTGGCCATCATTTCTGCCTTACGGTGGACCGGGTTACTTACTCCCGCGTAATACACCGTCTCGAGATCAATCGTGAACCCGTCTTCATTTTCCAGCATGAAACTTTTCAGGAAATCGCGTGTTTTCTCGCGCTGTGCGCGAAATTCACTTAATGCGTCCTGACTCAGATAGGGGGATGTTTTTCTGGAAACCAGACAGGCAGCGCGGAGTTGTTCCTCTCTCCATTCGCAACGTAAAAGCCACAATTTGCGTTTCCACCAGTCCGCACAGGTCAGGCGGAGGATTGCACCCGGCAGCAGTTCCGTGTCCGGTTCGTTCTTCCGGTCTTTGTCTGTTGTCAGTGCGTCATAATGCGGCGGCACTGTCTGCAGATGTAACGCCATGCGGGCCAGCATCTGATACGCCTTCAGCGTTATATCCATGGTCAGCTCGCCGTCGATCGCGCCAAAGTCATCGCAGAGTTTTTCGAAGGTGCTGCTGAACATCGCCGCTGTCATGACGGCCAGCGTCTGTATCTGGTGCTTGTTGAGCTGTGGCAGGTACAGCAAATCGTCCAGACGTTCACGTCCGGCAAGGGAGCGATAACCCGGAGTCAGCCAGCGACGGTCGGTGCGGGCCAGACGTTCGAATATTTTGCGCAGGGTTCCGCTCGCATAGCGTTCTGCCTGCTGGTTCTTTTTGCCTTTCTGGCGGTCAGATTCCTGTTTTTTGCGCAGGAAAGAGAGATGGCGGATAAGCGGATCACGCAGATAGGACGGCAGCAGACGCAGTGCGGCAATTGCTTCATCCACCGCACCGCGTGCCTGCTTTCTGGCTTCTCTTGCCAGTGTGATGGCTTTGTCCTGTTTTTCCTGTGCGTCCAGGCTTTTATTAATCAGATTGCCCAGCGGTGCGGCGGAGAACGCCGCATCAGCCATTTCCTGGCGGCGCTCGTTCTCTGCCCGGTAGGCATCCAGCCAGGAAGAAAGAAGGGAGGGACGGACAGGCTCCCCCGTCCCCTCGCGACCGACTGCATGGCGTGGTTGTTGCCAGTCTCTGATGTACTCCGTTGCCACGCCGACTACTCCGCCTTGCCGCTCAGTGCATTGTGGCAGACGGTAGCCAGCCGCTGGATTTCCTGCATGGTGCTCTCTGTACTGGCATAACGGTGTGTTATGCGAATGCTGTCAGCAATTACATCAGCAATCAGAGATGAAGTTCGCTGGTAAATACCCAGTACGGAAGGCGTGCCGCTTTCGATGCGGGAAAGTGTGTAATCCTCCTGGCAGCTACCAACCATGTAGCGCCCGTCAATAACAATCTGTCCGTCCGGGAGCTGCTGTTCCGGCTGTGATTTCAGATACATTGCATAGCGGTCGAGAACGCGAATACCAAAATCGCGCTCGGTTTTCAGCAGGTAATCAAAAAAGTTTTCGGCGAGAATCATTGCGGCAATCCTCTTGTTGCAGATGTGCGAAGGCCTCCCGCCGCAAGGTGCAGGAAAGGCCCGGAACAGGAATTAACGGAGTTTGTTTTGCTGCCGGATGAGCTGCTGAAGCCCGACGTGGTTTCCGGCAGTAGGAGGTGCTCATGCTCTGATTTCCCTCAGTAGCTGGTTGAACATCTGGGTTAGTGGGTTGCTACACCCAAACGGCATCGGGTTTACCTGATAAGAAAAGCGACCGCCTGTTTTGCGTTCTTTTCTTATGACTGAACCGCTGCGCCAGAGACGGCGTAACTCCGCATTAATGGTTGTGGTTGGGGTATTCAGTGCTGCGGCGATTTCTCCACCACTACAACCCGGATTGGCAGCGATGTAGTCCAGAATGGTCATCTGCGTGACTCCTGTACCTGTCTGATAAGATTCACCTGCACCACGTTGGTGGCGCAGAAGTAAGTGCCGTCAGTGAGATAGATGTGATGTGCATCCTTTTCTGAACGGTGTTTGTCGATTGTGGTAATCAGGCGTTCGTCAACTTCGTATTCACGTCCTCTGGAGGTGAAACGAACGACAGGAAAATGCTTAATTGCCATTACGCCTCCTTGGCGTGTGCGAATACCTCCGCGAATGCGGATTGTTTTCACATTTTCTTATTTAACCTGGAGTCTTATTTGCGCGGTTATTCTTCAGTGAAAAAGCGTTCAATCTTTTTTTACAGAATTAATAATTCGCATAATCCCAATAGCGCAGGCCACCGAAATAATCAGAACAAGCCATGAGATAAATATACTCATGCAATATTCCCCAGTTTATATGGCTCAATATGGTCCCCGTTTTCTGCGGCGCAGACGAGTACGGAAAGCTCGTCGAGCGCGTCCGGGTCATCAACGTAAAAAGCCGTGTCGTACAGACTCTTGATGGCTCTGGTGAATGACTCTCGGGCTGCGCGTTCAGCATGAGCGCCTGATGCGTTTAAGCGAAAATGAAAGCGCTCAAGTGCTTTATTGACGAGAGTTTTATATTCTTTATCCATCGCAACGCCCTTTAATCTGCCTTCTGAATTTCAGCTTCTGAATCCATGCAGATAATTTCGAGATAGGGTTTATCGCCATTAACCTGACGTGCTTTTTCAGCTTCGCTAATAATTTCGCATACGGGTTGATATGGAATCTCTACGGTCAGGCGTGTGCCGTTCAGATAAATGTAAGTGGCCGTGCTTTTATCTACCGGAACCACTCCATCAATAGCTGATGCGCGCAACAACAGCTCACCGCGGAAATCAATAAAGCGGATAAATACACCCTGAGCATGGTCTTTGGTCATAAAGCACCTGTTATAAATCAGCCTGTTTAATGAAATTCTGTCCGCGCAGTAGACGATCAACAGTGCGTAGTGCTTCGTACAACGTGAAATCTTGCCCGAACTGATTGTCGCCGCTGCTCAGGGCAAAAATGCGGTTTCCGGTAAACGGATTGCGTGGGCATCTGTGAACCACGATTCCAGCTTTCTCAATCAGCCAGGTGTGTTCGCCAATTTGTTTTACGGGGTGACCATCCGGTGTTGCGTGCGTCTCGCTCAGGCTGTAGCGAGTGTTGCTACGTGATGTACTGATAGCGAAACGGTTAGCGTGGCGTTCTACGCCATTACGAAATTTGGAGTGTGGAATATTAGTGTTTTTTTTCATGATGATGCTCTGTTCATTGTTTTAGCTGTTAGCCAAAGCGTCTTTTAACATCGCCACAAGGTTTACTTCAGGCTTTTCCATTTTGGCGCGTTTGGGTCGGATAATAATTCGACCGTCAGCCAACATCTTTTTGCATGTATTAAGAGGGATACCTGTTATCTCTGCATATTTCTGCAGGGATACATAGGGGGCATTCACATTGATATTGATGGTTATACCTGACATCCCATTAGCCTCCTGATCAGGAAGATTTGTTTTGTTCTTTCTGGGTTAGCTCTAGGCCGCGAAGGAAGATCATGCGCGCCATGTTAGAGGATGAGCGTTGTTCTTTAGCTGCCATTTCATCAATGACGGCTCGCTCCTCGAGGGACAGCCGAAGTGCCAGTCTTGGACCTGTGGCGGTGTTACGCGGAATGCGTGATCTGGTATCGTGAAGAACTTGTTTCATAGTGATATATTGTGATCATCTAATAGCTCGTGAAATCATTCTGGTATCAAAAAAGATACCTGTCAAGGTTTTTGTATGAAAAATGATATTGGTCAGCGGTTGCGTGAGGAAAGGGAAAGATTGGGACTTAGTCAAGTTGCTATGAGCGACATTGGTGGAGTCAAAAAGCTAACTCAGCTTAGATATGAGAAAGGAGATAGCTTTCCTGATGCTGCGTATTTGGCAGCGCTGTCTCGTTTTGGCCTTGATGTTCAGTATGTTGTGTTGGGAATTCACTCACCTGAAACTTATAACGATGATGAGCAGGAGTTGATTACTCGCTTTCGAGCAGCTTCGTTAGATGTGAAAAACGCGGTGATCGGGGCTTTAAAAGGTGCGGCCAGTGAAAAGGAAACTCAGCCATCAGGACGTGAGTTAAATATTTCTGGCGGTAATAACCGTATCGCTGGGCGTGACTATAACGAAACTAAGGGTAGGTGATAGTAGGGAGGTGACATGGCCGTCAACTCAAACGGTTCAAACAATCGCGTTGCTGGGCGTGATTTTCACGAAAAGAATATTCAGATAGGGCGATATGATGGTTCTCATACCGTCAATATCGCAATCCCTTCGAATAATGATGATGACGATCGCCCTTTGCTTAAGGCTCAGCGTAAGGAGCTAAATAGCTTGGTTGCTGCTATTGCAGAAGCTAGCAATACTGAAGCGTTTATTATTTGGCAAAAAGTACATGCGGAGATTGGTGTAGCTGGTATTGATGATATGACAGTAAATCAATATAAAACAGCGGAGAGTTTTCTGCATGCAATGCTTGAGCGATGTAAAGATCATGATGCCTGTAAGACTCTTGTAAGTTTATTACTACGTAACAGTGAAGACTGTGGACTTCGACAAAAACTTCTGCGGTATTGCCATATCAATTTCGGTACAGGACGTTTAAACGATCTTACTCGTTCTCAGTTGCAGTCTGCATTGTCGTGGTTAGAGCAACAATCGGTATCAAGCAACACAGAGAATTCGACCTTACCAGAAGTCCGACTTCGTGCTTCAGAATTAATCCGACTTTATCCAAAAGAAATAATATTCTTTATCTGCGTAGGGGGTTTGGTAGGTGGTGCCATTTCTAGGATGTTTTTTAATTTGTAATCTTACTTGAGCTAAATTGAGGTAATGATATGAAAGTAAAAAAGGTTCAACTATTAGTTACTTTTTTATCTATGTTTTCTTTTTCTGCCGTCGCAATGCCTTTTAAAACTATTGAACGTGAGAGTTTCAATGGGGTATGGCCATTTAATACTGATGAGGTTCAGTTACAGTGTCTAGATGGTAATCCTTATGTGATGAATTTTGACGATAATAAGTTATATGCGCTTACAGGTTTGGCTCGAATAAAAGGTAAAACATTTGGTGCGTTACCGTTAGATAACAATAATCCATTTTGGCTAGATAATGATGCCGCCCCAGGGTTAAAAAAGAATCTGGGAGATGGTAATGACTCCAACTTATTGATAGTGTTTTATGTTCAGATAATGCCCGATGAC